>Ga0114930_10004132_pt1 | contig 12386 bp, 6 predicted proteins | sample AnhtaG_FD_87300 | JGI IMG/M metagenome (GOLD analysis project Ga0114930, IMG submission 87300) | Deep subsurface microbial communities from Anholt, Denmark to uncover new lineages of life (NeLLi) - Anholt_01485 metaG | ecosystem: Environmental > Aquatic > Marine > Oceanic > Sediment | place... | reverse complement strand
TGCCGGCAAGCAGAGAGAAGTCCACGATAACCACTGCACCATTGCGATCGAAGTCGCAATTGGCATTCCAATTGGGGGAAGCAGGCGTTGTCAAGAAGGCACCGGCAAGCAGGGAGAAGTCCAGGATGACAACAACATCGTCGCCATTGGAATCTCCTTCACGTGTCGTGCCAAAGTTGACCACAGTGGTGTTACCGGCACTCAGCGTTACACTGGTGGCCAGCTCGCTCAAGGCAGTCCAGTTCTTAATCCCGATATCATAGGTCCCGGGAGTAAGACCGCTCATGGTGAAAACCCCGGTATTGTTGGTGGTGGCAGTGCCGTTCCATAGCTCGTTGGTCAGATTGCCAGGCTCGAACGCCCTCACCAGAAACGGCTGTGCCCACCTGGAATTGTTGGTGCCCCTTGAAAGGTAACTAACATGCCCCTCCAGGGTGGCAGTGGTTACCTCAGCGAAGTTGGCCGTTACCGTCTTATTCTCATCCACGGTTACTGTAGTCGATGCCGCAGTAGCATTGGCTATCTCGCTCATATTAGCGGTGGTCCAGTTAATAAAGGTATAGTTAGCATCAGGTGTGGCGGTAAGGTTCACCACCGTCCCATGGTCATAGGGACCAAAGGTTCCCTCTCCGGGTGTGGTCACATTACCACCAGATGTGCTCGAGATGGTGAGGTTATGAGTTATCGAACAAACCACCGGAGGTACAGCATTCGAGGGATGCACATTGTATGTTGTTCCATTGGTTGTCACTAGAATGGTTCCGTGGACATCAGTCCCATAGATGGTTGCCCCGATATCACATAGGCGTGTGATTGTTTCAGGCGCAGGATGCCCATAGGAATTATTTGCTCCAGCGGAATAGATGGCTATTTCAGGCTGTGAAGCATTAAGAAAGCTTGCTGTTGAGCTATACTTAGAGCCATGGTGAGCTACCTTTAGGATGTCAATGTCATCAATGAGGCCTGCTGCTACCATGCTAGCCTCGGCTCCGTTCTCAACATCGCCGGTAAATAGGAAGTCCACTTGCCCAAAGGAGAGTCCCAGCACTATTGAGTTTTCATTTATGTCAGAGCCCAAAGGCAACGTAGGATGTAGAACGTCAAAGGTCAACGTGCTGAGGCTAATTTGGTCTCCTCTTTGTGCCTGATGCACCTCTGCACCCTCTGCATTCACTTTAGCCATGAAGTCTATATAGGTCTGGGTAGAGGCCGTATCTCCATTGACCCAGATATCTTTTACATCGAAAGCATCCAATACATTGCTAAGACCTCCTATGTGGTCTGCATCGGGATGGGTAGCCACCATCACTTCAAGGACACCATCAACATAGCTTGGTATATAGTCAGCACAGTCTCCCCACCTTCCTCCGTCAATCAGCATTTCATACGTACCATGGTCAATTAAAATAGCATCGCCTTGACCTACATCAATAAAGTGGACACTTAAAGTCTCGGGAGGAATTTCTACGATACTTAAGTCCACTATTATTGTTTGAGGGTTGTTCGATGCTCCGGAGGCAGAGATTGCGCTGTTGGCAGTATAGTTGCCAGCATTCATATCCATGATATCCACGGACACTGTTACTTCTTCTATTTCCCCGGTGTTAGTCCCGCTAGTAGGTGACAGGCTAAGCCAATCGGCATCATCGGATACCCACCAATCCAAAGTTGCACCACCAGAGTTTGATATACTTAGGGTCTTGCTTGCTGGATTAGCTCCACCTTCCTCAGCACTGAAACTAAGGCTTGATAGGTTCAAGCCTATGGTGGGGGATGATGGAGGTACTTGCTCTCCACAGGCCACCATTGGGCTAGCTAATAGAACAACCAAGCCTATAAGTAGAATTGAATGCCACCCTTTCTTATTCTTCATCTAACCCTCCGCTTCGCTTCAATAGACACGTCTTCTTTCACCTCCAACTGCCAAGCTTATGTAGTTGTGAAGAAAGCATCTACCAATTTCTTATTGGCTATTCGTGTGCGGTGCTCGATTATATTATCCCTTACTTCGTACTCTGTCAACAAACCCAAAGGCACACCCCTTCCAATTATTCAGGGGAAGGCGTCACAAAATACGCAATCCAAAATTCGGGTTGCTAAGTTCGAGGATAGCTTGAAGCTTTATCGGAGGCTTGCCCCCAAAAGCTACTGCCAAGCTAAACTATATAGTACGGACGGACTGGCTGGAGATATTATCTGTACTGGTAATAGCTAGACTAAAGGTGATAGCCATTTGCCATTGGTAAGGAGTTTCATTAGGAAATAAGTAGTTTCAGTTAGGGGAGAAATTAGGAGTTTTGGGGGGTAATCTTGCTGATTACAACTGAAAATCGCTAAGAGTGGGAAAAGCAAACTAGTCTTGAAGGCTACATCTATTGGGTTACTTGTCCCCCTCAAGTAGCCATGCTACTGTCAATAGTCCAGCAATTGCGAATATTGCTTCAAATCCTAGAACTTCCCCTTCTAACTCTGGTGTTGGCGTAGGTATTGAAAATTTCTCTGTTTCTCTTGTGGCAACGTTACTATAGAAACTTCCTTTTCAAAATCTCAAATAATTCTAATGCACTATTTGCTGCCAGTTCTGTGCAAACTCCATGCCCACCTGCTTCTGCCCCTGCCAAATATAGGTTCTCAATGGGGGTGATTTGGGTGATTCTTTTTTCGCCCACCTGATCAGAAGTTTGAGCGATTCCTATCGCATTTCCTTCCTCCAATGCGAACTCCTTCATTCTATCTGGAGTGACCACCTCCTCCCACTCAATTAACTTGGAAATCCCTGGAAAAATGTCTTCGAGAGATGCAAGAGATGCCTCTCTAACTCTCCTCCAATCTTGCTTTGGGGGAACTGCGCAAACCCAGGAAAGCAGCTGTTTTCCCTTGGGGGAAAGAGATGGGTCGAAATTTGTTGGGAAAGCTATTAACCCTCCTACTCTATCCGGGACCTCTCTTTCCTCAGGCAACCACATTCGAAAAAAGTCATCTGCATCTTCTGAGGGAGAATAATACATGAATTTTTGATCGGTTACTTTCTTGGCTAAGCCTAAATTTAGTATCAAACCGCATCCAGCATACTTGAGCTCTTTAACCCTCGAAACATATTCCTTTGGAAGATAGTCTTCTCCGATCAGATTAAGGACGGTGTGCTTAATATCGGCATTGCTTATGATAAGATCGGATTGGAAGAATTCGCCTTCTTTTGTTTCCACCCCGGTTGCTTTGCCATCCTCTATAATTATTTTAGACACTTCTTTCCCGAGCAATATTTTCCCTCCCATTTCCTCAATCCCATCAGCATAAGCTTTTGGGATGGAAATGCATCCGCCGCTTGGGTATGCGGAGCTTTTATCTGTAGTGAGCTCCCTAAGGCATCTTACAAATTCCCCTGCAGATACAAAATCATAAAGGTGGCCATGGGCTGGAGCGCAGATTGCTTGAATGTAAGAATGAATGAATTTGTTCTCAGTAAACTTTGATACCCAAGATTTCAAATCCACATGATCTAGGCTTTTGATTTCATGATCTGGCATTTCGAGCAAGCTCGTAAACAATTCCGCAGCCTTGTTCATCTCTTCTTTTGGCACTACGGTTGAAAGGCCCTTTGGGGAAAATTCAAACTCCCTATCTGGAAACTTAAAGATAGGTCTGGGATCTCTTAGCAGGTTCCAATGTATTTTTTTCCCAATCCTGTCGCATATTTCCCCAACAGGTCCGTTCGGACCTCTTGTAAAGATATGAGGTCCGAAATCAACCAAATATCCATTCTTTTCATAACTCGTGCATCTCCCCCCTAGCATCTCATTTTTTTCCAATACCAAAATGTCTACTCCTTCTTTTGCAAGCAGCGTGCCAATGGAAAGCCCACCAATTCCAGCACCTATTATTATCCAACGCATATATTTTCACTCCTTTCTTTGATGGGATTATTATATTCGAAAGGCGGATGAGTTTCTACAATTTTGGCGATTAATATTGCACAAGAGGCTGGGATTGGGTAATGGGAAGCCAAAAACAATATCCCTATGCCACTGGTATTCCAAGTTGCGTTGTCAAGGCAGTTGCAGTAATGTATCTCTGCCCCTGCGGAATGTAATTACAACGTTGGAGCAGTGGGCTATTCTGGAGTGAACAAACCGCTATTTTGTGTGATCAAAAAGACCTAAAAATAGGAAGTCCTATTCCGGGGCAATGAACTAACCTGTAACAAAGGCACTTGGCCAGCCACCATGTTCCTCAATAACCTTGTCGATCTCTCTCATGAGGCAAATAGTCTCGTTCAGGGCAACGACAATCTTCTGATAGTGAGCGATATCTTCTTCTCCTAGCACACGACCAGGCTTGCCCTTCTTCGGACCACGATCCTTGAGCCACTTCTCGCAGACCTGATAGCCACCTATGTGGAAGTTCCATACCACTCCTGGCACACTGTCGAAGTAAGAATCGGCATTGATGAAAACCTTACTATCCCTACATTTGGGATAACCCTTGTCGACATCAGTACTGCCCCCTGAGATGAATTTACTAATTGGTCTTGTCAGTGGGCCTTTTTCATCTTCCTGCTGGTTCCATGATGCAGCGGTGTAGTCGTTTTGCAGCAAGTGGAGAGCAACAAGGTCGGCTCCAAGTTGGCATAAGGCGCGGAAAAGATTAAGGTTTTCAGTAAGGAAAAAACGTGGGAAATCTTTTTTCAAGAATTCGGAATAGCGATCTCGGTAAGTTTGTGAATGGAACTGGCTGTAGATGTAGTGTAATACGTCTATAGGCCCGACTGTACCCCCGGAAAGCAAATTGCCACAGCCATCGTCCAACCACGATAATTGAAGGCAACTTTTCACCGCGTTTCGAAAATCGATGGCTACGTTTGGAACCCATTGGTTCCGACCAATTAGCGTTCCCGAACCATACTCCATCAGCTTTGTAGGGAATGTTGTTCCTCCTCCACGTCTATATATGTTCCAGTCCACAGCGCTTGTAGTTACGTAAGCAAGTGACCAATTGCCACCAGTTGCGGCACCAGACCGACCCACAATAAGCATCGGATTTGTCGGCGAAACATGATTTACTATCTTTCGTGTTGGACGAGCGATTAAACGTTCATCATAGTACAGAATTCGTCGGTCGAATGGTCGATAGAGGTATTGAATCAAGCGTTCGGGGTCGTAACAGCCTCCGCCACGTGCAGACGGGAGGTCCCACTCATAAGTACTTTCGAGCCCATATCGGGCACGAAGAGTTGAATCTGGTACATTACTGCTGAAGAATTCGCATATGCGTGACACAAGCGGTTCTCTATCAAAATCAACGACAAACGTATCTCGTTTTGTTATGACGCAATTGGCGTAGTGGGGCATCACCTTCCTGATTTCCCATGCAGCGTTGTATTCAGGGAGCGTACCGGTACGGTCAATGACAAAACGGAATTGTGGTGCAGTGAAGTCAATTGTTGTCCAAGTCACAGAATGCCGATCGTTGTTAATTAGGTGCAGGAACTTCCGATCCTGTGTACCCCAGATGTCCGAATACCTAACGCGGTATCCAGCCTTGTGGTATATAGTTGGTGGTCGTTGAAATAGACCAATGGAGACCCCTGGCCGAATAGCAAACACGTTTTCATCAACATTGCCGTCGGGGGGTGTTTCGTGCTTAATCAGGCTGCCATGTAGATCGAATGCATCAACATATGGGAAGGTCACGAGCATCGATTGCCGCAACCCACTAAATGTTGGATTATCTAGGTAACCATGATTCGTGATAAATCCGAGCACTCCGCATCGAGAATGTGCGATACGATACTGCCCGTAGCGAAGAAACTTGACATAGTCGTCCAAAAGGAATCGAGTATTCTGCTCGCCAAGGTCACTCAATGGTGTGCCATCTACTTCGTAGTAGTGGCCTGCTTCTGGCATTTCAGCCAAGCGGGTCTTCAGCAAGTCTGTTATCCACGTTCCTTGGTTGGCCGAACTGCTAGCATATGGTGGGTTGCCAACGATTACGGTAACCGGCACTTGGGCTTTGACCTTGTTAGCGCTGCGAGCTTCATGGGCAAGAATGGGAGCCATTTGTTCGAATATGCCGGAAAAGTCCTGAGCTGGCTCAAGGCTGTTGGTAAGGAATACTTGGGCACACTGGTCAGACTGGAACTGGTAGCCGGTCTCAAGGAGCTTAAGGCCGATCTTCATGTGGGCAATCGCGTAAGGTGCCATCATTAGCTCGAAGCCATAGAGTCGAGGGAGCAAATCCTTTGAAACATATTCGTTCCATAGTTTGTTAAATTCGAGGGGCATGTGGCCTTGCTCTCCCCACTTGGCAGTCATAGTTTTATGGGCGACATCGATCACCTCGACAAGAAAGGTTCCGGTACCAGCCGCAGGGTCTAAAATCTGGACGAAGGGATCGCTCACGGAGGTATGCTCTGGCAATTTCATGTCAGGGTGACGCTTGAGCATGTCACCCCACGTTGTAGTGTCGGCGAGACCGTCGCTAAGGCCAAATTCGGTGCGGAGGATTTCATCAACGGAACGGACAATGAAAGAAACAACAGGCTTTGGAGTATAGAAAACGCCGCGCTGAATGCGTTGCTTGGGATCGTATTCTCGGAGAAAGTGTTCATAGAAATGGATAACAGGGTCTTCCGCAGGGTTGCGATTGTCAAAGTCTCGGAGGATGTCGTGGTATTTCGTGTTTGGATCCTTGAGTAGGTCCTCAACCTCGCCCACGCCGAGTTCGTCGAAGTCTATAAGACCACGCTTGCGCCCGACCTTGCGGCAGTCATCAAGAAGCTCCCCAAGAAATGGATTCATCACCTTCAACGAACCGAGGCCAAGCGGCTCCCGCCCATCTCGTTTCGGCATTAGCCTTTCGGAAAGTAACCCGTAAGAGATTGTCTGCGCGTATATGTCGGCGAAGCCATCCTCCGTGAGGTCATGGACTAGAGCCTCACGGAAGGCTTTGAGCAGTCGTCGGAGTGGACCGTTCTCATGTTCCAACGAGAGGACCTTGTTGACCCGATCACGAACAGCGGTTGCAAGTTCAGCGAGTTGCTCTGCCAGCATCTTCGAGGTTGTGATGACCTCACGATGTCGTAGTGTGAAGACAGATGCCCACGTCGCATGCCAACTATCAAGGTCGCTAGGATCTTCCGGCCAACGCAGTTTCGCCTGCATCTCATGACGAATATAGTCAATCTTGAGATCTCGATCGGCGTCATCTCAACCCAGAACCTTAAGAGTAGGCAAAGCGCCAGACTCCCTGCTCTCTGCAAAATGGGCCAGATTGATTTGGCGCTGTTCGCCTTCGCCGTAAGCGGAAATAAATAGTAAATCGTTGAGTTGCCAGCTTGCCTGTTCCGAACGCTTGGCAGAGGCACGTTTCTTGAAGACGAGCTGGCCGAGGATACGGCGTAGAACCACGACAGGTAGACGTTTTGGTTCAAACTTGATGAAGAATATTCCCCACGGCTGATTTGACGCTAACGGTCTGAGTTGTTTTATCTCCTCGATTTTAGCAGCAATGCCTGGATCTAAACCCAGCTCCTCGGGCTCGTAGTCGAACGTCAAATCATCAAAATCTTCGGACTCTATTGGCCAATCAAGTTCATCACGAAGATACGCTACCAGTGAAGGGAAAGTCCTGATTGCTCGGAGACGCTCGCGGTCTATATCACTCACTGCCTACTATACTCCCCTAGCTTAACTCCATCCATGCTTTTAGTTTTGGCTTCACACCCACAGGTGCTTGAACTTTCTTTAGATAAGTGTTCTTGATGTATTTTTCTATCTTACCCCGGATTTCAGACAATGTTTTCTGCTCAATACAGCATTCGCGAGGTGTGTTTGGTGTTGAGCGGATCACATCGACAATCTCTGTAGGCTCGTCGAAGATTTTGCCATCCTCTAAGTCGTACAGATACCATTTTGTTTCGCCGGCTTCATCAGTCCAAGGAAACTCTCCATCGTCATCGGCAAGAGAATGGTCAGGTCTGGGAAGCCTGTAGCAGAAAAAGACAGCCCTCGCATTACTTGTGGGGTGTTTCTTACCAGAGAATACACGGCCAGGAATATTATCCAGTTTAGCAGCCAGATCAGGATTGTCTTTGAGTAATTGCTGGTATTCTAGGCGCATCTCTTCTATAGGTGTCGTCGTGCCCTCACAAGATTCATTGAAATTCTTCAAAGCATCGTAATCATCCTCAGGGCGCAATAACTTCCTCCCTTCAATACCGAAGGTCTTAGAGATACGGAGAGTCTTATTTGATACGATTGTATAGAGTCGTAACAAGCCATCCAATTCATCAGGTGGTAGGAAATTCCAGAAGGCTATTTTGCCTCGTAGGGCTTTTTGTTCTGGGTGATCAGCTATAAGTCTGTTCTCGACTTTAGGATTCATTCGGCGATCTACGCGCCCAATACGTTGCATCAATCGGACGGGATTCCAATGTATATCATAGTTGATAAGTCGCGTCGCATCCTGAAGATTCAGACCCTCAGAGAGAATATCAGTTGAAATGAGGATGCCGATTTCTTCTCTGCCTTCTTCAGCCAACTCATGACTGGTCGAGTTGTTGTAGTATGGCGCGAACTGGCGGATAATTGTGCGGCGATTTCGTTTGGTACCGCTATCGACCTGTTCAATACCAGCAATACCTACATCGCTAAGTTGTTTCTTGAGGTAACGGGCTGTTTCAGCGAACTCAGTGAAGATTAAGGCTTTGTGTTCCTTAAGAGATGGATCATTTTGTAGAAGCCTGATTAGAGCTTTGAGCTTGCTATCGTGCCGAGGGTCAAACTTTCGGAGTTCATTTAGAAATACTGCGGCCTGATCCAAGTCCAGGTACGTGTCGGCTAGGATGTCTTCAACTCTATACTCCTCTCGTGAAAGGTATTCAACATGCTCGAGCATTTCCGGGGTGATTATATCTTCATCGTATTCCTCCTCTTCTTTACCCCAAAGTTCAAGCTGCCGCTCCTGTACGTAATTAATTAGCTCCGCATTTTGTCTTTTCCATCGCTCAAGACGGCGTCTTTCGCTTTCAGTTTCACTATGCTTAGTGACCCATGACAGCAATTTAAGCAACAATCTATCGCAGGAACGTTCAAATGCATGAGCTGAACTTTCAAAGCGCTTTAAAAACTGTATTCGGATTAGTCTAACTACCTGTTTCTGACGGTTTTCAAGAAACGGATCAATGCTATCATCAGGACCTTTATAGTAGGCCAAAGGATAATATATTCCAAGAACAAATAATGGATCCTTTTTGGCAAAGGCTTGCTCTACTAGTTCTAGAAGACGACCATAGGTGGACCTGACCGAGTACTCTACAACTTTCGGTGGCTCGCGTGTTGGAAAGATTGTAACTGTTCCGCTATCCTGTGATTGGCTCCTTTTGATATATGCACGGCTACGTTGAACAACAAGCGTACGGAAAAGATTGTTACCAAGAAGGATACTTTCAGCTTCTGCTAGATTTGTCTCCATTGTCGCAACATCACTTTCCATGGCTTCGATAGCCTTAGCCAATTCGCGGTCCATTCTGACGAAATGACCACGTAGTGAATGAATACCAAGCATTGACCTGAAATAATCCTCACGTTGGCGAGAGAATAGCTCAATCATATGTCGGAAATCATCAAGTCGGTTGTTGATTGGTGTGGCCGTAAGTAAGAATAGTTGTTTCGGTCCATGAAGTCCGTCAATGAGTTCATATAGCTGACGATAGCGAGATGGTTGTTTCTCACCAGTTCCTTTAATTCCTGGGTTTCGGAAATGATGGGCCTCATCTATTATGATTACGTCAGCTAACTCCATAATCCTCTGAAATCGATAAGGATAGTCACCACTACGTCCAAGATCAGTATGACTAAAAATGGAAAGGTTACTGAAGTCGCCTCCTCTTGCTCCACCTATATGGGGTAGGTAGTGACGTAAGTCTTCTTCCCAGACATCCTCTCTGGTGGTCTTTGGAGCAAATAGTGCAACGCGCTTTCGCTCATGCATTACAAGTCGCTCAATTACCATCAGCCCTATGAAGGTCTTTCCTGAGCCAACGCCATCACATAAAAAGGCTCCGCCATGTTGTCGAGCAATCTTCATGAGGGTTCGGTAGCCTTCCTTTTGGTACTGGTCAAGTTCGGGGAACATCTTAGATTCAGCGCGTTCCCATTCTGACTCAGTCATTTCATGACCGCGAAAGAACTCCTGCAATGCCTTGCAATAGATGTCGAACGGAAGGTAGTCGCGGGTGTGACGTTCGATGGTACGGAGAATTTCAGGTGTTACATCTTCAGCCCGGTCCCAATACTCTTCATACCACTCCTGAAGTGCGTTGACTTGCCGACCTGTGATTTGAACATTCAACTCGACATTTTTACTCAATCCGGGCAAAGTGAAATTGGAGGAGCCGACTAGGCCGAATGATCCGATTACTTCTTGCCGGGCGTGAGTTAGGTACGCTTTGGCATGGAACTTGTCTTGTCTATATACTTTGCACTGGATTTTGCCAGACTGGATAGCCTCAACGATGGCCGGAACTCCTATCAAGAAATCATTATGTTCCTTCTCAGTTTCAAGACTGGAATCCAACCGGTGTCTGACCTGTTCCAAGCCCTCAATAAATGCTTTTTTCGTTCGGCGCGTGACTTCGTCGCCCATAAGAATGCGGATTTGATCGACTTTTTGCCATTCGCCGTCAAGCGCTATAAGTGACCCAATCTCGAAATAGCCTGAAGCGATATCAATAGTTCGCGAGAGCTGGCACCAATCATGGAGGTAACGCAGAACTTTCCAGTACTGGTCACTGTTGTCAACGATGAAGAGATCACTTCCTAAACTGCTTGGTTTGTCATTCATTGGCTCATTCCTTAATTACTTTCGCCAGTTGCTGTCGCCAAATCCAGCAGCTCAGCTACTCATCAGGCAAAGGTGGAGTTGTCATAATTATCGTAATTGTAGCATTTGCAGAAAGGGGACTATCGGTTTGATTCACACTGCTGGCTGTCTCATTATCGGGAATGCTGGTATCAGCAATCGAGGGACTACCATCAGAAATACCTGATAGGAGTAAGCCTGCCAGTATCACTATCAGAGCTAGCAAAGTGGCCCACCTTTTCATTATTGCCTTGAATTATATACCCAACCAACCCGAAACGCACATCGTCAAGGCAGTAAACGGCTAATGGCGAGAGATATGTATAACTTCACTCTCGCATGCCAATAAACTTCCGCATATTTGCTTCGTTTGATGCAGAGTGGGCATAAGTCAGAGTAACGAGTTGGAACATGTTAAACAGTGTTTCATCATCGGTCGCAGCATCAGCTCTTTGGAGAACTGACCTAGCATCATCTACAATTCTAGAAAAAACTTCGGAGGTGTCCGTGCGCCAGAATTCTTTGTCAGACGCAGCGTTGTTCCACCGGTCAATAAAAGGCTCAACCAGAGGGTGTGCAGATAGGGGAAGGATTTTTATTGTTCCAATTATTGCATACTTGAATTCGTCAGCGTTCCTTTGCCGTTGCAAATGGTATTCTACCAACTGATAAAAAGGCCTCCCTCTGAATCCCAACCTTATTTTTTCTAGGTTAATCCTCTCCTTAGCTTTTGACTGGTCTGTCCCTTTCTTAGGCGGGCGACGCCGCAAACCCATATAGGTAATCCATCCCACCACAATTAGAATAATGCTTGCGACAACTATAGCCGTCACTCTTACCTCGCTTTCTGCCTGTGGCTATCTTCTGAGTCATCCCAATTATAGCCCTAATACACCTCCCTTGTAAGGCCTGTTACGCTCCCGAGCGTGTCCGTCTACATGCCAGAAAAGAAAACCCAAAGGGGGTACGGGCTTGTGAATTGTAAGGTTATCCATCTAGACGCAGGTACAATTTCCCCAGCTTTGCACAGCTACAATTGCGAGCATGCAGGGAACAAAATTCGGGTTGCTAAGTTCGAGGATAGCTTGAAGCTTTATCGGAGGCTTGAGGTGGGCTAAACCATCTCTGGATTGGCTCCTTCCGCCAGAGCAGTGCCAGTAGGGAAAACAACGATTGCCACCGCTACCAACAGAATAACCAATCTGAATAATCTCATTTCCCTAATTATAACAACTAGCCCCCTCCCGATAGAAGGGGGCCAGGAGAATCACCTGACTACCTGATTTTAGAGGTTGCAGCCAGCAGGGAATTGCCAGGAGTGAACCGACTCCATAGCCTTCCATGAAGAAAGCTGCCACTCCGGATGCGGTACCAACATAGCGTCGGTCGGCACAAACAGCCAGTGATTGACACTTTCCATAGCGTAGGACATGGTGCATGCCCTGGGGACAAGACCATAGTCACCTTCGAAGTCCATGGTGTATCCCACGGCTAACAGGGCTACCGTCGAGAAGTCTATGTTGAGG
>Ga0114930_10004131_pt1 | contig 12388 bp, 13 predicted proteins | sample AnhtaG_FD_87300 | JGI IMG/M metagenome (GOLD analysis project Ga0114930, IMG submission 87300) | Deep subsurface microbial communities from Anholt, Denmark to uncover new lineages of life (NeLLi) - Anholt_01485 metaG | ecosystem: Environmental > Aquatic > Marine > Oceanic > Sediment | place... | reverse complement strand
GGCGAGAACGGCTCGGTATCGTGATGAATCGGCACAACAGTATGGCACGAAGGAGGGGAGGTGTCAAAACGGTTTCCGGGGCAGGCCTGCACGCGGCGGGTGAGGACACCCGCCGCGCAAACCAGATTGGACTGCGACCCCCAAAACGTCAATGCACCCTGGGCGCTGAACCTCATTGACCGCCTCGGCCGGTGGCGGTATCATCGCCATCGGTCGGCAGGTCCGATTCGGAGGGCTCCGTGAGCATACCGGACGACGTGCAGGGGCGGCTCGATGAGTTCGCTTCAAACTACGGGCGGATCACCGACCAGGTCCGCCGCGTCATCGTCGGGCACACCGAGGTCACCGAGGGCGTGTTGCTGTGCCTGCTGACCGGGGGCCACGCCATTCTGGAGGGCGTGCCCGGCATCGGCAAGACGCTGCTGGTGCGGACGCTGGCCGAGGCGTTGGACCTGGTGTTCCGCCGCATCCAGTTCACGCCGGACCTGATGCCGGCCGACATCACCGGCACGAACGTCATTGTCGAGACCGAGGGCGGGCGGCGCGAGTGGGAGTTTCGGCCCGGCCCCATCTTCGGGAACCTCATCCTGGCCGACGAGATCAACCGGGCCACGCCCAAGACGCAGTCGGCCATGCTCGAGGCCATGGAGGAACGGTCGGTGACGGTGGCGGGAACGACGCGGCCGCTCACCGAACCGTTTTTCGTCCTCGCGACGCAGAACCCGATCGAGATGGAAGGGACGTACCCGCTGCCCGAGGCGCAACTCGATCGCTTTGCCCTGAAACTGCTGATGAGGATGCCCGGGCGCGGCGAGATCTCCGAGATCGTGGACCGCACCACCGGCCGCGACGTGCCCCGGGCCGAGGCTGTGGCCGACGGGCCGACCCTCCTGGCGATGCGCGGCCTGGTGCGCGAGGTGCCGGTGGCCTCCCACGTGCGGGATTACGCCAGCGCCGTGGTCCTGGCGACGCATCCCGGCGGCGAGGACGCCTCGCCGATGGTGGCGAAGTACGTCCGGTACGGCGCCAGCCCGCGTGGTGCGCAGTCCATGATCCTGGGCGGCAAGGTTCTGGCGCTCGTGGATGGGCGGTACAACGTCGCCTTCGACGACGTTCGCCGCATGGCCCGGCCGGCGCTGCGGCACCGGCTGATCCTCAACTTCGAGGGCGAGGCCGAGACGATCGACCCCGACGCGGTGATCGACGACGCGCTGAAGCACGTGCCGGAGCCCGATTAGTCAGCCGTTCGAGCCGCGGGCTGTGCCCGCGGGTACCCGCCCGTACGGGCGGCTCGTGGCGAGGGCGCCATGCCCCAGCAGGACGACCTGTTCGATTCGGCGTTCCTGGCACGCCTGGAGTACCTGCGGATCGTCGCGCGGCGGATCGTCTCGGGGACGGCCCAAGGCGGGCGGACGGGTCGGCGGACGGGGCCGGGTCTGGAGTTCGCCGAGCACCGGCAATACGTCGCGGGCGACGATTTCCGGCACATCGATTGGGCCGCGTTCGGGCGGCTGGAGCGGCTGCTGCTGCGGCTCTGCCAGCAGGAAGAGGACCTGGCGATCCATTTTCTGGTGGATGCGTCGGCGTCGATGACGACCGGCGGGCCGCCGAAGTTCGACCACGCCCGCCGGCTGGCGGCCGCCCTGGCCTACGTGGGCCTGGCGAGTCTCGATCGCGTCTGTCTCGTTGCCATCGACGGCGGGGTGCGCGGGCACATGGAGGCGGGTCGCGGCAAGTCGCATATCCTGGGGGTGCTGGAGTTCCTTCGCGGCCTGACGACGGGGGGACGGACGGACCTGGCCCGCTCGGTTGAGGCCTTTCTGCCGCACGCCCCGCAAAGGGGCCTGGCGGTGCTCATCTCCGACTTCCTGGACGAGGGCGGCTACGAGAAACCCCTCACGACGCTCCAGGGACGCGGTTTTGACGTGTGGTGCATCCAGGTGACCGACGTGGCGGACCTTGCCCCCCCGGGCGCGGGCGACGTGGCTGCCAGAGACGCCGAGACGGGCGAGACGCTTGGCATCCACCTGACGGACGAGGTGCGGCGGCGGATCGCCCAGGAGGCCGGGCGGTTTGCCGCCGACTTGCGAGCGTGGTGCCTGGCGCGCGGCATCGGTCACGCCGAAGCGCCAACCTCGATCCCCGCCGACGTGCTGGTGCTGGAGGTGCTGCGGCACGGGGGGCTGCTGCGGTGAAGCGTTTTCGGGCCGCATGGCGGCGCGGCGGCCACGAATCGGCGTAAGCCCTTTAGGGTCAAGGAGTTACAGCCTGCCCCTGGTTTGTGTTCGAGACGGAGTCGGTGGTTTTTCGCCAGGGAGGCGCGGCGGGCGGTTTGGAACGTAAGTGCTGAATGCACAAAGACTTGCATTTTTCGCGCGGCCCGAAAATGCGTGTCGGCGGATTTTTCCGCTTGAATCGGCCGCCGTGAATCGTATCATAGGCGGACCATCTTGGGTGTCCTACCCACCTCGGGGCCGGTCCTCGCCAAGGCGAGTGCTCAGTCGCCCGGCCCTGAGGTCCTTTTTTGCCGTGTGCGCCGCCCTGGAGTTCCGCCGCGCCTGTAGGGGCGTAGCATGCTACGCCCCTACGCGCCCACCGCGGATTACGATGGATGCGTGGCGGGTGCTCCAGACCCGCCGCGCATACCGCGTGGTGGCCTTCCTAGGCCACCACGGGCTGTGCACAGTTCACGCGGCGGCCCGGGAAGGCCGCCGCGCGGCGCCCTTCTCTCCCCGACGCGCCCACCGCGCCTTGATTGCGCCGCGGGTTGTGCTACACTCACTGGCCGCCCTGGTGGTCGGGCGCACCAGGAACGGCTCACAGATCGGGCGAGATCGTGTTCGAGAACCTGACCGAGAAACTCGGCGGCGTCTTTCGCGGTCTGGCTGGACGCGGGCGGCTGACCGAACGCAACATGCAGGAGGCGCTGCGCGAGGTCCGCACCGCGCTCCTGGAGGCCGACGTCCACTACCAGGTGGCCCGCGACTTCGTCGAGGAGGTCCGCCGCAAGGCCATCGGCCAGGAAGTCCTCAAGACCCTGCGGCCCGACCAGGTCTTCGTCAAGGTCATCCACGATGAGATGGTCAGCCTGATGGGGCCGGTGGATCCGAAGATACCCTACGCCTCGCCCGGGCCCACGGTGCTGATGATGGCGGGCCTTCAGGGCTCGGGCAAGACGACCAGCGCGGCGAAACTGGCGCGACTGATCCAGGGCCAGGGGCACCGGCCGATGCTGGTGGCGTGCGATTGCCACCGGCCGGCCGCCATCGAGCAGTTGATGATTGTCGGCTCGCAGGTCGATGTGCCCGTCTACAGCGAGGGCATCGGCGACCCCGTCCGGATCGCCAGGAAAGGCGTGGCGGCTGCGCGCGACCAGAACTGCGACGTTGCCATCATCGACACCGCCGGCCGCCTGCACATCGACGAAGCGATGATGCAGGAGGCCAAGGACATTGCGCGGGCCGCCTCGCCGCACCAGATCTACCTGGTGTGCGACGCCATGACCGGCCAGGACGCCGTCACCAGCGCCAAGGAGTTCAACGAGGCGCTGGAACTCTCTGCCGTGATCCTGACGAAACTCGACGGCGACGCGCGCGGCGGGGCGGCGCTGAGCGTGAAGGCGGTCACCGGCAAACCCATCAAGTTCGTCGGTGTCGGCGAGAAGATGGACCGCCTCGAGGCGTTTCATCCCGACCGGATGGCCAGCCGCATCCTGGGCATGGGCGACGTGGTGAGCCTGGTCGAGAAGGCCCAGGCGGCGGTCGGTGCCGACGAAGCCGCCCGCTTGCAGGAGAAACTGCTGAAGGCCGAGTTCGGCCTCGACGATTTTCTCAAGCAAATCCGCCAGATGCGCAGCATGGGGCCGCTGAAGGAGATCATGGCGATGATCCCGGGGATGGGCTCGGCGATGAAGGACCTGCCCATCGACGACAAGGAACTCGACCAGACCGAGGCGATCATCCATTCGATGACCTCGCAGGAACGGTCGAAACCCGACCTGATCGACGCGTCGCGGCGGCGGCGGATCGCGCGGGGCTGCGGGATGGAGACCCAGGACGTATCGAGTCTGGTCAAGTCGTTCGGCCAGGTCAAGGAACTCGTTCGCCAGATGCAGGGTGCCGGCATCTTCGGCCGCGGCCGCGCCGCCGTGGCCCAGCAGATGGCCCAGGTGGACCTGTTCGGTCGCCAACGCAAGAAGCGCGGCCGGTCGAAACGCAAGAAGAAGGACCGCAAACGCAAATCGCGGTGAGGGGGCGGCAGCGATTGCTGACCGTCACGGCGATCTGCCCAGAACATCTTTCTGGTGTTGGAAGTCCGTCCGCAAAGGTCCCTCTGGCTCGGAACTCACTGTCTCGAAGATCATCTGGCAGATACGGGTTTGGCCGGGCTCCAACGTGAGCGTAAAGGGACCGAGGTTCTTGATCTCGAGCACAATCGGGCCCTCAAACCCTGCATGGACCGTAGGGGCCGTGATGTGCACCGCGAGCCCCAGTCTCGCGAAACTGCTTCTGCCTTCAACTCGAGCGGCCAAACGGCTTGTCAACGGCAGCTCTACTGTTTCCAGCGTCTTCGCCAACAGGAAACTGTCTTTGGGGATGGCAACAAGCCCATCTTGGTCGGGCTTCACGTCCTCGACATAGTCGCCATACTCGGGAATGCTGACGTGAGAGAGGTTGACAGTGATGGCCATCCCGGTGGGCGCATCCTTCCAACGCTTGAACTCCTTCCCGATGCGTAGATCGAGCGCAGACGTCGAGAAGTTTTCGGACGGCGGAGGCGGACTTACTTTGAGTGTTCCCTCCCCCAAGGCCTTCCTTATGTCCGCGTCTGATAGGATCATGCCCGATCCCTACGGGCGAACAACCTCGCCGCTAGGAATAACCAAACTGGGCCCGTTCTCCAGGGTCGCTTGCCGAAGAACCACAGACGTAACGCCTTCCCCCTCTCTCATACAGTACGCCCGCAGCCTGCCCTGGTCTGACTTGCCGTCCTCTAACTCAACGCTGTCCTTAGGCACAATGCTGCTTACTGTCGTAAGCTGTCCCGCAGCGTTCAAACTCTGAATGTGTACGGTCAGCTCGTCGCTGAACATGCCTCTTCCAACGTGGCATTTTATGTAGCATACTTTTGGCATGGCTCCTCCCTTTACCCCTCACCGAGGCCCGCATTTCACGGCGAATATGGCGAAAGGTCGCACCAATTGCAAGCGGCTTTCCCGGGCAGGAGAAGAAACGCTGTCGTCAGCCTCCTGCCTGCCGGGTCCTGTGCGGCATCAGACCCGGGCTGCATAGCCCTACATCATTACCTTCGGCCCGGGCTCGAACTGCCGGGCGACGAAGACGCGGACCGGTTCCGCCTTGCTGCGCGCAAGGTGGGCCTGGGCCTCAAGGGCCAGGTCGGGCGTGTTGCAGTCGCGCGAGAGGTGGGCGAGGACGACGTCCTTGACGCGTCCGCGACGCGAGCGTCCGATGATCTCGGCCATCGCCTCGGCCGCCTCCTCGTTCGACAGGTGCCCGTGCGGGCCGGCGATGCGATCGATGAGGTCAGCCGGCCGGCTGCTCGCCCACAGCAACCCGGGGTCGTGGTTCGACTCGATCACGACCGCCGTCGCGTCGACGAACCAGGAGACGATGCCGTCCGGCACATAACCCAGGTCGGTAGCCACCGTCACCGAACGCCGGCGCCTGGCCGGGCCGAGACTCAGCCGAAACCCCTGGCACCACCCGGGCGAATCGTGGGGCACGTCGAAGGCCTCGATCGCGACGTCGCCGATCTCGACGGCGTCGCCGTCCAGCGGTCGGGCCAGCCCGTCCCGCACGAGCCGCCGAAACCCCGGAAACGCGTCCGACAGGTGAGCGAGGTTCTCCTCGGACGCATACACCGGTATCGCGTGCCTCAGGCAGAACCCGGCGGCCGACGACGAGAAGTGATCGCGGTGCGTGTGGGTCAGAAAGACCGCTGCGATGTCGTCCGGTTCCACATCGACCGCCGCGAGGGCCTCCCTCAGATGCCGCTGCGTCAGGCCGATGTCCACGAGCACCCGCGCCCGGCGCGACGCCACCAGCAGGGCGTTGCCCAGACTACCGCTCGCCAATGGACACAGGAACGCAGGCATCGGTACGTCGGCCCTCCAATTCTTGGTACAGGACGCGTGCCCTAGCGTCGTTCGACGGCGTCCTGCTCGTCGTCGCTCATCCGGACCTCGACGTCCAGCGCCTCGGCCAGGCGCGGCAGCCACATCTCCAGGGCGACGCGCTCCGTCCGGTAATGGCCGGCGAGGATGACGCCGATCCCTCGGGCCGCCAGGTCCTGGACCTCGTGGTACTTGAGTTCCCCCGTGACGAAGGCCTGGCACCCGGCCGCCGCCACGGCGTCGATCAGCCCGCCGCCGCTCCCGGTACAGACCCCAACCGTCTCGACGACCGTCTCCGGATCGCCGGCCACGCGAATCGCTCTCGCGTCGAGTGCCTCTTTCACGTTATCGGCCAGTTGTGCCAAGGTTCTACAGTCCGATAACCTGCCGGCGCGCCCCAAACCGACCCCGGCGGGCGGCGTGTGGAGCGGATACACGTCGATGGCGGGCTCCTCGTACGGATGCGCCTTGGCGACCGCCGCCAGGACGGCCCCCAGACTCCGGCCCTCAACGAGCGTCTCGAACCGCCGTTCCGCGACGCGGTTCCGCCGCCCCTTCTCGCCGACGGCCGGCTCGGCTCCCTCGCCCGGAAGGAACGTGCCGGTGCCTTCGGCCGAGAAGCCGCACTCGGTGTAGTTGCCGATGCGGCCCGCGCCGGCGCCGAAGGCGGCCGCCTGAATGGATCCGAGATCGGCTTCAGGCACGAAGACGACCACCTTGTGGCAAGGGGCTCCCGGCGCCGCCTGGAGCGGCTCGGTCTCCGCCAAGCCAACCATCCCGGCCAGGATGTCGCACAGGCCGCCCTCGGCCGCATCGAGGTTCGTGTGAGCCGCGATGACGGCCCGCCCGGCCCCGGCAAGGCGAAGGGCCAGGCGGCCGGTCGGCGTCTCGGCCGTCAGCCGCTCGAGGCCCGTAAAGATAAGCGGATGGTGCGCCAGGACCGCCTCCGCCCCCTCCCGCTCGGCCTCATCGCACACCGCCTCCGTCACGTCGAGGCTGACGAGCAGGCGGCGGACCTCCCGCCCCGGATCGCCCAGAAGCAGCCCCACGTTGTCCCACGCCTCGGCCAGGCGAAACGGGGCCAAGCGGTCCACGGCCGCCACGATGTCCGCGACGGTTGTCATAGGAGGCTCCGCTTGCTGTCTCACGGCAGAAACCGCCCCAGGTGCCGCTTGGCAAGGGTGAGGCCGGTCTTGATCTTATCGAGGTTGCCTTGCCACACGGGGTCCTCGTGGTCGATGACGACGGCGCCGGCGTACCCGAGTTCGTGGAGGCGGTCGATCATCCGCCGCCAGTCGATGGCCCCGAGCCCGGGAAGCCGGTACCGCCACCATCCGCCGCTCGGGCGAAGAATGCCGCAGTCCTGCCGCCTGAGGTCTATCGTCTGGGCATCCTTGGCCCGAAAATGGTAGACCTTCTCGGCGTAGTCGGTCAGGGCCGACACCGGGTCGATACCCGTCCAGTGCAGGTGAGCGGGGTCAAAGGCGAGCCCGACGGCGGGGCTGCGGAGGTGTGTAAACAGTTTTTCCCACAATTCCGGGCAAAAAGCGGCGTTCCCCGGCAAATCCTCCACCTGCCAGCCGATGCGCGGGGCGTTCTCGATCGCCAGCCGCACGCCCGACGATTCGGCCTGCTCGACCACCGGCTCGATGCGGCGGGCAAACTCCGCGATGCAGTCGCCCAGCCGCATGGTCGGGTCGCGGCCCACCAGCAGGCACACCACCTCGATGCCCAGCGTCCCGGCCGCCTCCACGATGCGCTGAAGGTGGCCGAGGATGACGTCGCGCCGGCCGGGGTCGGAATCCAGGGGATTGGCGTACCACGCCAGGGCTGCGGCCGTCAGGCCGGCGTCGTCGAGGGCCGAGACAAAGGCATCGCGCCCCGGGCCGTCGAGGCCGGCGATGTTCAGACCCGCGTCGTGGTACCACGAGGAAGGATCGCGTGTGGGCGGGCAGGGGATCTCAACGGCCTGGAAGCCGGCCTCGCCGACCCAGCGCAGGACTTCCGGCAGGCTGACATCGCGGAAACACGACGTGCACACACCCAGGCGCACAGCCACCCCCTCGGCCCAGCGTTCGGGGCTACCACGGGGCTCGGAACCGCGAGCGGCCGGGCCCGCGTGCCTCGGCCGCCGCCCCACGGCCGGCCTTCACCCCGCACGGCACGTCAAGGAGCCGGCGCTTCTGCTTCGGCAACGTCCTCGTCGGCGCCCTGCCCGGCCTCCTGCTTCCTGGCGGCAGCCAGAACCTGTCCCTCGGGCGTAGCCAGGTACAGGATGCCGGTGTTCGTTTCGTTCGTGCCGATCAGGGTGGCGGCCCTCAGCGGCGCCCCCCAGCGGCCCTTGCCGTCTTTGCGATCGACGGCCAGGAGATCGTTGCCCCGGCTCAACACGTAAACCGTTTCAGCATCGGCGGTTATGACATCGTCGCCCTCGGCGAGGCGCCACAGGACCTTGCCGTTCTCATCGAGCGCCGTCAGGCCCGCCTGCTGGGTGAAGACAAACACCTGGGTGCCGAAGGCGTAGGGGGCCCTGCGAATCCGTTCGCCGGCGTTGTACCGCCAGTCGAGCCGCCCGCTGGCGCCCTGGAAGGCGTAGAGGCTGTAATCCAGGCTGGCTGCCAGGACCAGCCCCGCCTCGGTCCGCTTGAGGTCGGCCACAATGGCCCCCTCGGTCTGATACTGCCAAACGATGCGCCGCACGTTCTGCGTCGAGGCGTAGACGACCCCGTCGCGACCGCCGAAGTAGACAAGCGCGTTGTCGGCGACCGGACCGGCCGTGACGGCATCGTCCGTCCAGCGTCCCCACGAGACGACCCCCGGCACCACACTGACGGCCTGGAGCCACCCCTTGCCGTCGGGAACGTACACGTGGACACCGTTGGTCGCGGGTCGGCCGGCTGGGGCGAAGGCCAGTTCAACTCCCACGGGATCCACCGTTAGAGTCTCGCGAGCGCGTTCGATGGCCTCGGCCGACGCGATCTGGGACTCGGCGGCCGCGCGGGTGATCTTGTACTCGGGCGGCTCGTCAGGCCGCGCCATCCTCCTGGCGATGACCTTGGCGTGCCAGGCATCCCGCCGCCCCTGGCGCTTTGCCCGCGCGGCCTCCCGGTCGCTCCGTGCGGCCTGATCCACGATGTTCCGGCCCTCCGCCCCGTGGAAGCCGATCAGTTTGGTCGTCGTGGCGAACCAGAGGTCGTTCCTGTAGACGGTGGGCGGCCAGACGGTCTCGTGCGGGTCGGCCAGGTCCTTTGACCATAGCCGCACCCCCGTCTTGGCATCGATCACGTAGACGCGATGGTCCGAGCCGTGACAGACCAGGAATTCACCGACGACCCAGACGTCCGTCAGGTGGGTGCCGGGTGCCAGGAGCGCCCGCGTCTGCCACCGAACCTCCATGTGGTTGCCCGTCAACACCACCGGCGCGACCGGCAACGGGAGGTCGTCATCGCCGCGGTCCGCCGGCCCACATCCGGCGGCGGCCACGGCCAACACGCCCATTCCCACAGCCAGCGCCGCCCCAACCCTTTGCCTGACAGCAGTCATCATTCGCTCCGCACCCCGTCCTGGCCCCTAGATGTGTTTCGCCAGGTCCACGTTGTACTGGCGTTCAAAGCGATTCAAGCGCTCGATGCGCTCGATATCGTCCTGGATCCGGTGGGCGAGTTTGAAGATGTAGGGCTTGCCCTGAAGCCGATCGTTCAGGTCGGCGAGCATGGCGTCCCACCGTCCGTCGTAGAGTTCGTCCCGGAGCCTCAGCAACATAATCTCTTCTTCCGAGAGGCTCGCGACAAACTCCTTGCATCGCTCCTCGACACCCGCCGCCGGAGCCGACTTTCTCCGCTCACTCTCACCCACGTGGTTGCCCCCCTGTTCCTGGGGCCGCAGGTTGACAGGACGCTAAAATAACACCGCCGCCCGGCGCGTCAACCTTTTTCTGCACACCGTGTTTGGGAAAGCCGCCTTCCGGAGCCGAGCGGCGCCAAGAGGGGCGGCCCGGTTCGTGCCTTGGCCCGGCTCCGACCGTTGGGCTCGACGTGGCCAAAAACCGGGCCGCCCTGTTGCGCCGAGGTCAGGACGGCCCGTGCGCTGGGATGGAACTTAACCCGGTCTTATTGTCGTTCAAACCGGAGCGACCATTAGCGGAAACCCGGGCCTCTTAGGAAAGTGATCGCCGCCTGAACAACAGCACCCCGGTTGCAATCGCCACGCTCGCATACGCCACGGCATACAGCGTGGCCCACCCCACGTAGGCCCAAACGGCCGCCCATGCCGCCGCACCGGGCGTCCCGGGGTCCAGGGGCGCGAGCATGGTGTGGCTCAACTTCTGGGTGATGTTGAAGATCTCCAGGAACGGCACCACCGCCAGGATGCCCTGGACCAACCATGAGCTGACGCCCCCGGCGGTTTCGGCCGCACCCTCTAGAAAAACCGTCAGATGCCCCACCACAAACGCCGCCAGGCTCAGCGCTACACTCGCCCCCGCCGAGAACCGGGCCGACAGGGCGGTTGCCAGCGCCGCCAGGACACCCACCTGCAGGAGCACCAGGACTAGGCCGGGCAACACCGTCAGGCTCTGATGGATTTGCCTGGCCCGGAATGCCTCCAACTCCCGCCCCACGCCTCCCCTGACCAGCGCCCGCTCCAGGACGCCGGCGTCGAGGCCGACCCGGTAGTACACGCACGCCACAAACACCACGGCCAACACGGCTGTGGCGGCGGCCATGGCCGCCATCACCCCCAGGTACTTCCCCACCACAAACTGCCACCGGCCGATCGCTTTGGCGAGGACGGTCTGGGCGGTCTTCGCCTCGACCTCGCGCGCCACGCCGGTTGCTGCGGCCAACAGCCCCCCAAGCAGGCCAACGTGCAGGATGAACGCGAGCCCCACTTCTTTGTACATATCCGTATTTCTGTAGAACGTGAAGAGCGGCAGCCACAGGACGACCACCAGCGCCACGATCCCCGCCGCCAGCAGCAGATAGTAAAACGGCTGGCGAACGGACTCGCGGAACGTGTTCAGGGCGATCGCGGCCAGTGCGCGCATCCGTGCCGTTCCCTAAAACGTGCTCCCAAAACCGCCGAATTCGCCCGTCGCCGGCTCGTCCAGCACCTGGCGCCCGTGAATGTAGCCCTGCATCCGCTCGGCAACGTCGGCCACCAAGCCCAGGACCTCGTGTTCGGGGCCTTCCACGACCAGTTCGACCCGTCCATCGGCCAGATTCTTGACGAAACCCGTCACCGGCCTGCCGGCCGCCATCCGCGTGACGGTGTACCTGAAACCTACGCCTTGCACCATGCCGCTGTAATAGACGTGTCGTCGAGCGATCATCCGCATCCCCCGCAGGCGGTCGTGGCCGCACGGGCTCGCATTATAGGCCCCGTCGGCGCGGGTGCAACGACTTTTAGGTTGCCACCTCGGGCGCAGCCGGTAGAATGGCGGGTCAAGGGAGGAACCTGTGGTTCCCGTCCTGTCGGTGGCGAACCAGAAGGGCGGTGTCGGCAAGACGACAACCGCCACGTCGCTGGCCCACGCGCTGGCCCTGACCGGTCGCAAGATCCTCCTGGTCGACGTCGATCCGCAAGGCAACGCCACCAGCGGCATGGGCATGGAGATGCTTGCCACCAGTTCTGCCTTCGCCGCCCACATCGTTGCGGGCACGCCTGTTGCCACGTCATGGCCGGGTGTCTGGGCGATTCCAGCGGGTCGCGACCTGGAGGGCCTCGCCACTCGGGGGCTGCCGTCGGCAACGGTCCTGCGCGACCACTTGGCCCAGGTTCCCGGGGCGTCGTTCGATGCCGTGTTGATCGACTGTCCCCCGTCGCTCGGCCCGCTCACGCAGAACGCCCTGGCAGCGAGTACGGCTGTCATCGTTCCAATCCAATGCGAGTACTACCCCCTGGAGGGGCTCGTCCAACTGCTCGCGGCCGTCCGCCAGTCGGCGAGCGTGAACCCCCGGATCGTGGTGGGCGGCGTCTTGCTGACCATGTACGACCCTGCGGCCGACCTCAGCCGCGAAGTCGAGGCCGAGGTCCGCGCCAAACTCGACGAGCCGGTGTTCACCACGCTCATTCCGCGCGACCCGGCGGTTGCTGAAGCACCGAGTCACTGCCGGTCGATCATCGACTACGCCCCGCGATCGCCCGGCGCCCGCGCTTATATGCACCTGGCGCTCGAAGTTCTCGACCGCTCGCTCGTCAACGGAACGTAGCGCTACTTTGTCAAGTTCGCATGGCCGGCCCATGGGGATAGCGCGG
>Ga0114930_10004130_pt1 | contig 12390 bp, 13 predicted proteins | sample AnhtaG_FD_87300 | JGI IMG/M metagenome (GOLD analysis project Ga0114930, IMG submission 87300) | Deep subsurface microbial communities from Anholt, Denmark to uncover new lineages of life (NeLLi) - Anholt_01485 metaG | ecosystem: Environmental > Aquatic > Marine > Oceanic > Sediment | place... | reverse complement strand
CGACATCGGCCGCGTGCGCGAGGGCCAGCCCGTCGGCTTCACCGTCACCGCCCATCCCGGCGATACGTTCCGCGGCGAGGTGAAGCAGATCCGCCTGGCGCCGCAGACCATCTCCAACGTGGTCACCTACGTGGTGGTGATCGCCGCCGACAACGAGCAGCGCAAGCTGCTGCCCGGCATGACCGCGACCGCGCGCATCGTCACCGACAGCCGCGAGCGCGCGGTCAAGATTCCGAACGCCGCGCTGCGCTGGCGCCCCGCGGGCGTGGCCGCCGAAGGCGCGCCGCAGGGCGCGGGCGGCGTGCTCGGCGTCGCGGGCTCGACCGGCGGCGGCCAGCAGGGCGGGCGCGGCTGGGCCAACCTCGACACCATGGTCAAGACGCTGGCCGAGGAGCTCAAGCTCTCGCCCGAGCAGCACAAGCAGATCGCCCAGATCGCCGAGGAGGGCAAGGCGCAGTTCGCGGAGCTGGCGAAGTCGAACCTCGAGCCCGACGCGCGCCGCGCGCGCGCGCAGGCGCTGCGCCGCAACATCGGCCAGCGCGTGGCGCAGGCGCTCACCGACGAGCAGCGCCCGCGCTTCCGCGAATTGCAGCAGGCGCGCACCGCCGCCTCGGCCGCGGGCCAGGTCTGGGTGCTGGGCCCGGACGGGCGGCCGCAGGCCGTGCCGGTCCGGCTCGGCATCGGCGACGGCGCGTTCACCGAGATGGTGGGCGGGCAGCTCAAGCCCGGGCAGGAGCTGCTGATCGGCGGCGGGCCCAAGGCGCCGGCCACCTCGGCGCAGGGGCCCGGCGGCTTCCGGCTCGGCTTCTAGGCGCGGCGGAAACGTCATGGCCGCCGCGCTGGTTTCCGTCCGCGACCTGGCCAAGGACTACGTGATGGGCGGCGAGCCCGTGCACGCGCTGCGCGGCGTCACGGCCGACGTCGCGGAAGGCGAGTTCGTGGCGGTCATGGGACCGTCGGGCTCGGGCAAGTCGACGTTCATGAACCTGGTGGGCTGCCTCGACCGGCCGACCGCGGGCGCCTACCGCCTCGCGGGCGAGGACGTGGCGGGGCTCGACGGCGACCGGCTCGCGGCCTTGCGCAACCGGCGCATCGGCTTCGTGTTCCAGTCCTTCCATCTGCTGCCGCGCGCGACCGCGCTCGCGAACGTCGAGCTGCCGATGATCTACGGCGGGCTTTCGCGCGGCCAGCGCCGCGAGAAGGCGATGCAGGCGCTGGAGCGCGTCGGCCTCGCCGACCGCCACCACCACCGCCCGAACCAGCTCTCGGGCGGGCAGCAGCAGCGCGTGGCGATCGCGCGCGCGCTGGTCAATGCCCCGAGCCTGATCCTGGCGGACGAGCCCACGGGCGCGCTCGATTCGCGCACCAGCCTCGAAATCATGAGCCTGTTCCAGGAGCTGAACCGCGCGGGCATGACCGTGGTCATGGTCACGCACGAGCCCGACGTGGCGCGCTTCGCCAAGCGCGTGCTGCGGTTCCGCGACGGAAGGCTGACCGACGACCGCGCGCAGGCCCCCGCCGACGCCGCGGCGTTGCTGAAGGAGCTGCCCCGGGAGCGGGAGGCGGCATGAACTACCTCGAGGCGATCCGCTCGGCGCTCGACGCGCTGCGCGCCAACCTGATGCGCAGCATCCTGACCATGCTCGGCATCATCATCGGCGTGGCGTCGGTGGTCGCGATGGTGGCGGTCGGCACCGGCGCGCGCGAGCGCGTGATGGCGCAGATCCGCAGCCTGGGCTCGAACCTGATCGTCATCATCTCGGGCACCGTGACCTCGGGCGGCGTGCGCATGGGCCACGGCTCGCGCCTGACGCTCAGCGAGGACGACGCGACCGCGCTCGAGCGCGAGATCGCCGCGGTGCAGCTCGCGATCCCGCAGCAGCGCGGCACCTCGCAGGTGGTGGCGGGCGGCCTCAACTGGTCGACCCTGGTGCTGGGCGTGACGCCCGGCTTCCTGGACGCGCGCGAGTGGGGCATCGCGAGCGGGCGCAACTTCCTGCCCGAGGAGGCCGCGGGCGCCGGCAAGGTGGCGCTGCTGGGCGAGACGGTCGTCGCCAACCTGTTCCCCGAGGGCGGGGCGCTCGGCAGCGAGATCCGCGTGCGCAACGTGCCCTTGACCGTGATCGGCGTGCTCGAGCGCAAGGGCCAGAGCATGAACGGCCAGGACCAGGACGACATCATCATCATCCCGCTCACAACCTCCAAGCGCCGCGTGCTGGGCACCAGCCAGGCCAACGCGCGCTCGGTCGGCTCGATCCTGGTCAAGATCCGCGAGGGCGAGGACATGGACCTGGCGCTGGCGCAGATCAAGGACCTGCTGCGCCAGCGCCACCGCCTGCAGGCCAGCCAGGACGACGACTTCTGGATGCGCAACCTGAGCGAGATCGCGGCCACGCGCGACGCCTCCTCGCGCACGCTGGCGTTCCTTTTGGCCGCGGTCGCGACCGTGTCGCTGCTGGTGGGCGGCATCGGCATCATGAACATCATGCTGGTGTCGGTGACCGAGCGCACGCGCGAGATCGGGCTGCGCCTCGCGGTGGGCGCGCGCCCGCGCGACATCCGCGCGCAGTTCCTGATCGAGGCGACGACGCTGGCGACCATCGGCGGCGCCGTGGGGGTGGTGATCGGGGCGGTGGGCGCGCACGCCGCGGCCTCGCTCGCGGGCTGGCCGACGCTGATCCGGCCCGAGGCCGTGGTGCTGGCGGTGGGCTTCAGCTGCGCGGTCGGCGTGTTCTTCGGCTTCTACCCGGCGCAGCGCGCCGCGCGCCTCGACCCGATCGAGGCGCTAAGGACCGAGTAGGCGCGCCGATTTTTCCGGAACGTCGTGCCCGGGCGAAGTCCCGGACACGCCCGCGCATGACGGCATGAAAACGGGCCTACCCGCCTACCCGCGCTTCTTGGTCAGGCTGTCGATCTCGCGCTGGAGCGCGTCGAGGCGCTGTTTCAGCGCGTCCACGTCGGCGCCCTCGCCGGCGGGCTTCTCGCCCGCGCCCTCGCCCGCGGGGAAGGGCGAGAACATCTTCATCGCGCGCTCGAACAGCGCCATGTTCTGCTTGCCCATCTCCTCGAACTGGCCGAACGGGAACAGGCCGCCCAGCGCGTCCTTCATGTAGTTGCGCATCTGCTCCTGGTTGCGGGCGAACGCCTTCATCGAGTGCTCGAGGTAGCGCGGCACCAGCCATTGCAGATTGTCGCCGTAGAAGCTGATGAGCTGGCGCAGGAAGCTGATCGGCAGCAGGTTCTGGCCCTTGCCTTCTTCTTCCACGATGATCTGCGTCAGCACGCTGCGGGTGATGTCCTCGCCGGTCTTGGCGTCGTACACCACGAAGTCGGTGCCCTCCTTCACCATCTGGCAGAGATGGTCGAGGGTGACGTAGCTGCTGGTGGCCGTGTTGTAGAGCCGGCGGTTGGCGTATTTCTTGATCGTGACCGGCGGTTTCGCCGGCGGTTGCTGCTGCTCGGCCACGGTCCCCACCCCCAGGTCGAAGCGCATGCTGCGCGGGAAGCCCTTGGAAGAGTAGTGCTTTTTCCGCCGCGCATGCAAGGCGGGATTGCCCGGGGAATCCCGGGCGCGAAATCACTCCTCGGGCGGGCGGTACTCGATGGTGAACAGGGCCTGCGGCGGGGCCACCAGGCCGTAGAGCACCCAGCCCGCGACCGCCAGCACGATCGCCCCCAACAGGAACCGCGCGTATTCGCCCCTGAGGCGCTGGCCGAAGGCGGCGCCGGCCTGCGCCCCCGCCACCCCGCCCAGGATCAACAGCAGCGCCAGCACCACGTCGACCGCGTGGGTGCTGACGGCCTGGAGATAGACGACGGCCGCGCTGGTGGCGGTGATCTGGAGCAGCGACGTGCCCACGGTCAGCATGGTCGGCATGCCCATGAGGTAGATCATCGCCGGCACGGCCAGGAAGCCGCCGCCCACGCCCATGATCGCGGTCATGATGCCCACCACGAGCCCGAGGCCCAGCGGCAGGAACACGCTGATGTAGAGCCGCGACTTGCGGAACTTCACCTTGAGCGGCAGGCCGTGCAGCCAGGTGTGCTGGTGCAGCTTGGCGCGGATCGCCGCGCCCGCCCTGGTGCGCAGGATCATGCGCCCGCTCTCCATCACCATGAGGCCGCCCATGGCGCCGAGCAAGAGGACGTAGCTGAGGGCGATCACCAAGTCGATCTGGCCGATCGAGCGCAGCAGCACGAACGCCCGGTTGCCCGCGAGCGCGCCCAAGAGGCCGCCGCCGATCATGCAGCCCGCCATCGCCCAGTCCACCGTGCCGCGCCGCCAATGCGCGAACGCGCCCGAGACCGAGGCCGCGAAAATCTGCAACGCGCCGGTGGACACCGCCACGGCCGGCGGCACGCCCAGCATGATGAGCAGCGGGTTCATGATGAACCCGCCGCCGACCCCGAACAGGCCCGACAGCGCGCCCACCAGCCCGCCGATCAGGATCGGCAGGATCCACGGCACCGCGAGCTCGGCGATCGGCAGGTAGATGTCCATTGCTTCCGTCTGCTGCTTCCGTCTACGGCAAGGGCTAGGCGGCCGCCATCGGCGGTTTCCCGGATGCAATAGGTGCAATGCGGCAGTTTTATGTTGCACCTGCTAGCAAAGCCGTCTGGCCGCGCCTATACTTTTTCAATGACGGAGCCCAAGGACAACGGCGCCCCCAACCCCGGGGCGCCGGGCCTCGACCAGCTCGCGCGGCGCTACATGGAGCTGTGGCAGGACCAGCTCGCGGCCATGGCGGGCGATCCCGAGCTGCTCGCCACGTTCTCGCGCCTGATGACCGGGGCGTTGGCGGCGGGGTTCGCGGCCGCTCCCCCGGGTTTCGCGGGCGGCTATACTCGGCCGCCGCCGGGAGAAAGCGCCCCGGCTTCGGGGCCAGGCAACGGGACGGCGAAGCCGAATGGACACGACCGGCACCACGGCAACGGACACGACGCAGGCGCGGCGGCTGGGACCGCGGCCGCTGCCGTTGCACCTCATGACCGCGGCCTGGACGTGTCTGAGCTCATCCGCCGGCTTGGCCTTATTGAAGCAAGGCTTGCTTCCCTTGAAGCCGGAATTGCGCGCGGACGCGGAGAGCCTGATCGCGGAACTGAGGCGCGTCGACCCGGCAAGGTTCGCCGCCGCCCTTAGCGAGGAGGCGCGCCGGCTTCTGGACCAGCTCGCCGCGGGCATCCAGGCCTACCGCCGCCATCCCTACCGCCGCGACCTGGAAGACCCGCAAGCGGTCTGGACCCAGGGCGCCACCCGCCTCGTCGATTACGGCGGGCCCGAGGACGGGCTTCCGGTCCTGGTCGTCCCCTCGCTCATCAACAAGGCCTACATCCTCGACCTGTCGCGCGGGCGCAGCCTCGTGCGGCACCTGGCGGCGCGGGGCCTGCGCCCGCTGCTGGTGGACTGGGGCCGGCCCGGCGAGCAGGAGCGGCGCTTCACCTTGAGCGACTACATCGCGGGGCGGCTCGAGGACGCGCTCGACGAGACGATCAAGCTCACCCGCCGCAAGCCCGCGGTGCTGGGCTATTGCATGGGCGGCAACCTGGCGCTGGCGCTGGCGGAGCGGCGGCGGCGCGACATCGTGGGCCTGGCGTTGCTCGCCACGCCGTGGGACTTCCACGCCGGCGCGCGCTACCGCTACGACCAGGTGATGCCCGCGCTCGCGCCCTCGATGGCGGCGTGGCTCGAGACCCTGGGCGAGCTTCCGGTCGATGCGTTGCAGATGATGTTCTTCACCCTCGACCCGTTCCTGGTGATCCGCAAGTTCCGGCAGTTCGCCGCGCTCGACCCGGACTCGGAGCGCGCGCGCGCGTTCGTGGCGCTCGAGGACTGGCTCAACGACGGCGTGCCGCTGGCGGCGGCGGTGGCGAAGGAATGCATGCAGGGCTGGTACGGCGAGAACCTGCCCGCGCGCGGGGCGTGGCGCGTCGCCGGGCGCCCGGTGCGCCCGGAGCGCATCGAGCTGCCGACCTTGATCCTGGTGCCGGCGCGCGACCGCATCGTGCCGCCGCCCTCGGCCGCGGCGCTGCTGCCGGCGATGGCCGGGGCGGTCGCGATCTCGCCGCGGCTCGGGCACATCGGCATGGTGGTGGCGGAGGGCGCGCCGCAATGGTCGTGGCGGCCGCTGACCGAGTTCCTGTTGCGCCTGGGCCCCGAGCCCGAGGGAAGGCGCGCTGGACGCGGCCGGGGCGCGCCGGTATGAATCGGAGCGCACGGGGGAGAACGAGTCGCATGCAGGGGCAACCCATTCCGCAAGGAGATCTTACATGAGCGAGATCGTCATCGCCGGCGCGGCGCGCACCGCCATCGGCGCCTTCAACGGCGGCTTGAGCACGCTGCCCGCGTCCGCGCTCGGCACCGCCGCCATCGTCGAGGCGATGAAGCGCGCCAAGGTCGAGGCCAAGGAGATCGACGAAGTGATCATGGGCCAGATCCTGACCGCGGGCGCGGGCCAGAACCCGGCGCGCCAGGCCGCGATCGGCGCCGGCATCCCCGTGGAGAAGACCGCCTACCAGATCAACCAGCTCTGCGGCTCGGGGCTGCGCACGGTGGCGCTCGGCTACCAGGCGATCCGCAACGGCGACTGCGCCATCGTGGTCGCGGGCGGCCAGGAGAGCATGAGCCAGGCCCCGCACTGCGTGCATCTGCGCAACGGCACCAAGATGGGCAACGCCGAGATGGTCGACACCATGATCAAGGACGGGCTGTGGGACGCCTTCAACGGCTACCACATGGGCAACACCGCCGAGAACGTGGCGCAGAAGTGGCAGATCACGCGCGAGCAGCAGGACCAGTTCGCGGCGGCCTCGCAGCAGAAGGCCGAGGCCGCGCAGAAGGCCGGCAACTTCAAGGCCGAGATCGTGGGCGTGACGATCAAGGACCGCAAGGGCGACAAGGTGATCGACGGCGACGAGCATCCGCGCCACGGCACCACGGTCGAGGCGCTGGCGAAGATGCGCCCCGCCTTCGCCAAGGACGGCACGGTGACGGCGGGCAGTGCGTCCGGCATTAACGACGGCGCGGCCGCCCTGGTGCTGATGACCGACAAGGAAGCGGCCAGGCGCGGCATCAAGCCGCTCGCGCGCATCGTCTCGTGGGCGACCGCGGGCGTCGATCCTGCGATCATGGGCTCGGGCCCCATTCCCGCCAGCCGCGCGGCCTTGAAGAAGGCGGGCTGGTCGATCGCCGACCTCGACCTGGTCGAGGCCAACGAGGCGTTCGCGGCGCAGGCCTGCGCGGTCAACAAGGACATGGGCTGGGACGTGAAGAAAGTGAACGTCAGCGGCGGCGCGATCGCCCTCGGCCACCCGATCGGCGCCTCGGGCGCGCGCGTCCTGACCACGCTGCTCTACGGCATGCAGCGCACCGGCGCCAAGAAGGGCCTGGCCACCTTGTGCATCGGCGGCGGCATGGGCATCGCCATGTGCGTGGAGCGCCAATAGCCCGCGGGACGGGGCCGGGCGGCGAGCGTCCCGGCCCCGATCGTTTCCGGCGGATGCAAATCAAATGAACCGGGGAGGAAACACATGGCGCGGGTGGCGGTGGTCACCGGCGGAAGCCGGGGCATCGGCGAGGCGATCTCCAGGGCGTTGAAGGCGGCGGGCTGCAAGGTGGCCGCGACCTATCACGGCAACGACGAGGCGGCGGCGAAGTTCAAGGCCGCGACCGGCATCTCGGTCTACAAGTGGGACGTGGCGAAGTTCGAGGACTGCAAGGCGGGCGTCGCCAAGGTCGAGGCGGAGCTCGGGCCGGTGGACGTGCTGGTCAACAACGCCGGCATCACGCGCGACGCGGTGATGCACCGCATGGCGCCCGAGCAGTGGACCCAGGTGATCGACACCAACCTGAACTCCGCCTTCAACATGTCGCGCTGCGTGATCGAGGGCATGCGCGCGCGCGGCTTCGGGCGCATCGTCAACATCTCCTCGATCAACGGGCAGAAGGGCCAGCTCGGCCAGGCCAACTACTCCGCCGCCAAGGCGGGGCTGATCGGCTTCACCAAGGCGCTGGCGCAGGAGAACGCCAACAAGGGCGTCACGGTCAACGCCATCGCGCCCGGCTACATCGCCACCGAAATGGTGCGCGCGGTGCCCGAGGACATCCTGAAGAAGATCGTGGCGTTGATCCCCGTCGGGCGGCTGGGCGAGGCCGAGGAGATCGCGCGCTGCGTGGTGTTCCTGGCCGCCGACCAGGCCGGGTTCATCACCGGCTCCACCTTGAGCGCCAACGGCGGCCAGTACATGGCGTGACCAAGGCCGGCGCGACCCGCGAGTACCCCGAGCGCCCGCTGGTCGGCGTCGGCGTCGTCATCTTCCGCGGGCCTGAGCTGCTGCTGATCCGCCGCGGCAAGCCGCCGCGCCTGGGCCAGTGGTCGCTGCCCGGCGGCCTGCAGGAGCTGGGCGAGACCGTGTTCCAGTGCGCCCGGCGCGAGGCGCGGGAGGAATGCGGCGTCGCGATCGAGCCGGTGGCGGTGATCGACGTGGTCGACGCCATCACGCCCGACGCGGCGGGCCGCGCGCGCTTCCACTACACGCTCGTCGAGGTGCTGGCGGAATGGCGCTCGGGGCAAGCCAAGGCCGGCGGCGACGCGCTCGCGGTGGGCTGGCACGACCCGGCGGAAATCGGCGCGCTCGGGATGTGGAGCGAGACCGTGCGCGTGGTCGCCGAAGGGGTCGCGCTCCGCGCGCGCTTGAAGGATTCGTGACGCCGCGACCGCCGCAAACGCGCGGGATTCCGCGCGAATACAAGATGTTGCGGTCCGCTCCCGCCTCGGCTATCAATTGGCCGGGGACGGACGGCGCCAGGAGCGGCGCCGGAAACCGGGAGGCGGATCGGGGTCGTGTCCGTTTCGGTCGAGAGTTGCCATGCTTTGGTGCTGAACGCCGATTTCCGGCCGCTCAGCTACTTCCCGCTGTCGCTCTGGTCCTGGCAGGAATCGGTCAAGGCGGTGTTCCTCGACCGCGTCAACATCGTCTCGGAATACGACCGCGTGGTGCGCTCGCCCAGCTTCGAGATGCGCCTGCCCTCGGTGATCGCGCTCAAGGAATACATCCCCACGGCGCGCCGGCCCGCGTTCACGCGCTTCAACGTGTTCCTGCGCGACCGCTTCACCTGCCAGTATTGCGGCGAGAAATACGTCGCCAACGACCTGACCTTCGACCACATCGTGCCGCGCTCGCGCGGCGGGCGCACCATGTGGACCAACGTGGTGACGGCCTGCGGCACCTGCAATTTGACCAAGGGCAGCCGCATCCCCAGCGAATGCGGCATGTACCCGCGCCACCTGCCGTTCCAGCCCTCGAGCCGCGAGCTGCAGGAGAACGGCCGCGCCTACCCGCCCAACTACCTGCACGAGAGCTGGCGCGACTTCCTGTACTGGGACAGCGAGCTCGAGAGCTGAGCCGCGCGTCCGGCGGTCGCGCGTTTCCGATCTTGGCGTCTTCGCGCCTTGGCGGTTTTCCTTCTTCGCTCCACTGCGGAGGATCGAGCAATGCAGATCGAGCATCGCGGCGCGAGGCCGCGCCTGGGCAAGGACGTCTACGTCGCGCCCAACGCCGTGATCGCGGGCGACGTCGAGATCGGCGAGGGCAGCGCGGTCCTGTTCGGCGCGGTGCTGACCGCCGAGGGCGGGCCGATCCGCATCGGCCGCAACTGCGTGGTGATGGAGAACGCGGTGCTGCGCGGCGCGCCCGAGGCGCCGCTGACCTTGGGCGACAACGTGCTGGTGGGCCCGCGCGCGTACCTCACCGGCTGCGCCGTGGGCGAGAACGCGTTCCTCGCCGCCGGCTCGACCGTGTTCAACCGCGCCCGGGTGGGCGCGCGCGCGGAGGTGCGGATCAACGCCGTGGTGCACTTGAAGACCCGCCTGCCCGCGGACGCCACGGTGCCGATCGGCTGGGTCGCGGTCGGCGACCCGGCGCAGATCCTTCCCCCCGGCGAGCACGAGGCGATCTGGAAAATCCAGAAGCCGCTCGACTTCCCCAAGACCGTGTTCGGCGTGGACCGGCCCCCGGCGCGCGAGCATCCGCGCGCCGGCCTGGAGGACGCGCGCACCGATCGACCTCCGCGCGAGGGCGAGACCATCATGCCCGAGGTCATGCGCCGCTACGCCCGGGCGTTGCGCCGCCATCTCCAGGACAAGGCCATCTATTGAAGGGCTGGGCGATCTATTGAAGGGCTGGGCGATTTGCCAAGCAGCCATTCGCCTCCACTGCTCGCAATTGACATATCACGGGGCCGTGATGTTAGAGTTCCGCCGCTTTTCTGGGCCGCTAAGTCCCGGGGGCGATTAACAATTGTTACCAGAGGGGGGAAATTCCCAATGAAGGCTGTCGTTGCTTTGATCGTCGCGCTGGCGTTCGCGGTTCCGTACGCCGCCGCGCCCGCGTTCGCCCAGGCCGTCGACGCGAAGAAGCTCGCCGACGCGTGCAAGGGCAAGAAGGCCGGCGACACCGTGAAGGTCGACGGCAAGGACGCGAAGTGCAAGTAGGCTGAACCGAACCGAAGGGGGCCGTTCCGCGAGAACGGCCCTTAGGCTTTCAAGCCGCCCGTGGGTTTGCGCTCACGGGCGGTCTTTTATTTCTCGCGCGCGCTGCATATGTCGCCGGTATGGCGCGGCGTGTCGACGACCGCCGCCGCCCAGGGCTGCGCCGAGCGGCAGAAGTATTGCACCTTGGGAACGAGCTGCCCGCGTTCGGCGATGGCGCCGACGCGCAGGCCCAGCATGCGGACGGGCGCGCCCGGCGGCGGCGGGGCGGTGGCGATCGGCCGGTCGGCCGCGCGCGAATAAAGCGGCGAGCCGCAGGCGGAGCAGAAGGTCTGCTCGCGCTTGTTGCCGCTGTCGGCGGTCTTCACATAGACGGTGGGCGTGCCCTTCAGCAGCTTGAAGCTGTGCTCGGGCGCGAAGGCGACGGTGCGGAACGCCGAGCCCGACAGGGTCTGGCAGTCGGTGCAATGGCAGATGCACACGCTAGCCGGGTCGATTTCGGCCTCGTACCCGATCGCGCCGCAGTGGCAGGAGCCAGTGATTTTCATCTATTTGTTGCCCGGTTATCCGGGCCACTCCTTGTATCGATGAGCATACAGCCCAATTCCCTCAAGAGCTTTGGCAAGGCCATTGGCGATGCCACCCTTTCCGTCGCCTCGACTATGTGTCAAGAGAAACAAGTAAGCGTCCGCTAGTTGGATCAATCGCGAATGATGCGAGTGCGCAAAATGAACCGAGTCCACAATTGACTTAATTTCGATCCCATAACTCCAAGGTGTGCCTTGAGCTCGATACTGAGAGAAATCCTGAATCATATCCCCCATGCTTTCATCGTCGAGATCGCCAATGAGAATGGTGTGATCATTGCCGACTAGCATTTGAACGCGTTCGCAGAAATGGGCAAAGGCAAATTCCGCCGCTTTTCCCGCAACATACAGCTTCCTAGAATCAATAGCGGAGTAGATTCGCTTCACATCTTCGCCGGCGAGTATTTCCGCAAGCCGCCGCAAGATTTCAATTCGCTGACCGACCTGCATTCCTTTGAATGGCCCCTTGCCGTGATAAACAAAGGCAGCATGAAATTCAGTTGATGGCTTCAGCTCAACGGAGCCGAATAGTTCCTTCGCTAGTTCGCTGACCTTGTTTTCGATTGCAGAGATATGCTGAATGGGGACCGCTATGCCGCCGACATAGTATGTATGTTGGCCCTGCTCCGGGTTTGTCTTTACCTCATCAAAATACGTGACGTACATGCGTTAAGGGAAGTTTAGCGGAATGCTTCCAACTAAGCCGGGCTGCGCCGCGCATACTTCTCCTCGACGTACCTGTCGACCATCGCCTGGAACTCGCGCGCGATGTTGGCGCCCCGGAGCGTCGCCACCTTCTGCCCGTCCACGAACACCGGCGCGGTCGGCTGCTCGCCGGTGCCGGGCAGCGAAATCCCGATGTTCGCGTGCTTGCTTTCGCCCGGGCCGTTGACGATGCAGCCCATGACCGCGAGCTGCATGGTCTCGACCCCGACGTACCGCCGGCGCCACTCCGGCATCTTGGCGCGCACGTAGCCCTGGATCTCCTGCGCCAGCTCCTGGAACACGGTCGAGGTGGTGCGCCCGCAGCCCGGGCACGCCGCGACCAATGGGGTGAAGTTGCGGATGCCCATGGTCTGCAAGATTTCCTGGCCGACGATCACCTCTTTCGTCCGGTCGCCGCCCGGCTCGGGCGTGAGCGAAATGCGGATCGTGTCGCCGATGCCGCGCTGGAGCAGCACGCCCAGCGCCGCGGCCGAGGCGACGATGCCCTTCGAGCCCATGCCCGCTTCGGTGAGGCCGAGGTGCAGCGCGTGGTCGCAGCGCCCCGCCAGGCCCGTGTAGACCGCGATCAGGTCCTGCACGCTGCTCACCTT
>Ga0114930_10004128_pt1 | contig 12393 bp, 16 predicted proteins | sample AnhtaG_FD_87300 | JGI IMG/M metagenome (GOLD analysis project Ga0114930, IMG submission 87300) | Deep subsurface microbial communities from Anholt, Denmark to uncover new lineages of life (NeLLi) - Anholt_01485 metaG | ecosystem: Environmental > Aquatic > Marine > Oceanic > Sediment | place... | reverse complement strand
TTCGCCTCGACCGTCTTGTTCTTCACCGCGCTCAAGTACATCCCGCTGACCGACGCCATCGCGATCGCGTTCGTCTCGCCGCTCTTCATCACCGCGCTGTCGGTGCCGCTGTTGGGGGAGAAGGTGGGGGTCAGGCGCTGGCTCGCGGTGGCGGCGGGCTTCGCGGGCGTGCTGGTGATCGTGCGGCCGGGCATGGCCGCGATCCACTGGGCCGTGCTGCTGCCGCTCGCCACCGCCTTCACCTCCGCCATGTACCAGATCAACACGCGCATCCTGGCGCAGACCGACGATCCCGGCGTCACGCTGCTCTACACCGCGGTGATCGCGAGCGCGGTCTCGACCCTGTTCATGCCGTTCGCGTGGCAATGGCCCGACGCTTGGACCTGGGCGCTGATGGCGCTCTTGGGCGCGCTCGGCACCGTCGGCCATTTCGTGCTGATCCAGGCCTATGCCCGCGCGGCCGCCTCGGTGCTGGCGCCGTTCGTCTACACCCAGCTGGTCTGGTCGGTGGGCGTGGGTTTTCTGCTGTTCGCCCACCTGCCCGACGGCTTCACGCTGCTGGGCGCCCTCATCATCGCGGCAAGCGGCATCTACACCGCCTACCGCGAGCGCGTGCGGCGCGGCCAGCCCGCCGCGGTCAGCCCTCGCGCCTGAGCGCGCTTTCGTGCCAGCGCCGCAGGATCAGGTGCTGCACCAGGCTCAAGACCAGGTAGATCGCGATGCCCGCGAGCGAGATCAGCACCAGGGCCGCGAACATGCGCGGGATGTTGAGCCGGTAGCCGGATTCGAGGATGCGGTAGGCGAGGCCCGAGCCGGTGCCCGCGGTGCCGGCGGCGAACTCCGCCACCACCGCGCCGATCAGCGACAGGCCGCCGGCGATGCGCAAGCCGCCCAGGAAATACGGCATCGCCCCGGGCAGCCTGAGGTAACGCAAGGCCTGCCAGCGCGTGGCGCCGTAGAGCCGGAACAGGTCCACCAGGTTGTGGTCGGCGCTGCTCAGGCCCAGCGTGGTGTTGGACAGGATCGGGAAGAACGCCACGATCCACGCGCAGATCAGAAGCGCCAGGTGCGGGTTCTCGACGTAGATCAGGATCAGCGGCGAGATCGCGACGATCGGCGTCACCTGCAAAACGACCGCGTAGGGATAGAAGCTGCGCTCGATCCAGCGCGACTGCGCGAACAGCACCGCCAGCAGCACGCCGCCCGCCACCGCCGCCGCCAGCGCCATGAACGTGATCTGCAAGGTGACGAGCAGCGACGGCAGCAGCACCGCGCGGTCGCTCACCAGCGTCGCCGCCACCAGGCTCGGCGCCGGCAGGATGTAGGGCGGGATGGCGTTGACCCGCACCACGGCCTCCCAGGCCGCGAGCGCGCCCGCGCCCACCGCGAACGGCGCCAAGAGGTTGGCGAGGCGCCGGGCCGTCATGCCGCCATCGCCTCCTGCAATGCGGCCGAGGCCTCGCGGCACGACCGGTTGTAGGGCTCGGAGGTGCGGAACAGCGCGTCCCTCGGGTAGGGCGCCGCGACCGCGATCTCGCGCGCGATCCGCCCGGGCCTGGCGGTCATCACCGCCACGCGCTGCGACAGGTACACCGACTCGAACACGCTGTGCGTGACGAACACCACGGTCCAGCTCTGCGCCCGCCACAATTCCAGCAGGTCGTTGTTGAGCTTGAAGCGCGTGATCTCGTCGAGCGCCGCGAACGGCTCGTCCATCAGCAGCAGGCGCGGGCGCGTGACCAGCGCGCGGGCGATCGAGGCGCGCATCTTCATGCCGCCGGAGAGCTCGCGCGGGTAGGCGCGGGCGAACCCGGCGAGGCCCACCATCTCCAGCGCTTCCGCCACGCGCCGGTCCGCCTCGGGCCGCGCCACGCCTTTCAGGCGCAGCGGCAGGCGCACGTTGCCGGCCACGCTCGCCCACGGCATCAGGGTCGGCTCCTGGAACACGAAGCCGAGGTCGCCGGCGGCGTTGCCGCGCGACCAGTCGATGCTGCCGGCGTTGGGCCGGATCAGGCCCGCGATCAGGCGCAGCGCCGTCGACTTGCCGCAGCCGCTCGGCCCCAGGATCGAGACGAACTCGTGCTCGCCGATGGCGAGGTCGAGGCCGTCCAGCGCCAGCGTGCCGCGGGCGAAGACCTTGCGCACGCCCGCGAGGCGCACCAGGGGCGCGGCGGTCATCGGCTTGGGCGCGCCCGTCGCGGATCGCCCGCTATTTCGGCATCCCGTGCTTCTTGTTGACGAACCTCAGCGTGTAGGCCTTCCGGTAGTCGAGCGCCGCGCCGTACACCTTGGCCTTGACCGCGAAATCGAAGAACCGCTTCCAGCGCGCGTCCGACATGGCGCCGATGCCCAGCGTCTTGGCATCGCCGGAGTCGACGATGCCGTAGGCCTTCATCGCCTTGATGCCGAAGGCGATCAGGTCGTCGGTCATCTCGGGGTTGTCCTTCTTGATGAGCGCGTTCGCCGGCGCCGGGTCGCCGTAGAGATAGGCGTACCAGCCCTCGATCGAGGCATCGACGAAGCGCTGCACCAGGTCGGGCTTTTCGTTCGCCAGCTTCCACGAGGTCTCGATGGTTTCGTTGTACGAGTCGTAGCCGTTGTCGGCCATCAGGTGCACCACCGGCAGCACGCCCGCCTTCTCGGCGGAATAGGGCTCCGAGGTCACGAAGCCCTGCACGATCGCGCGCTTGTCGGCGAGCCACGGCGCCAAATTGAACTGGTAGGGGCGGATCTGGTCGTCGCTGAAGCCGTAGGTGCCGGCGAGCCACAGCCACCAGCCGGTGCGCGTGGCGGCGCCGATATAGGCGGGCCGGCCCTTGAGGTCCGCGAGCTTCTCCGCGCCGGTGTTGGGATGCGCCATCAGGATCGCCGGGTCCTTCTGGAACGTGGTGCCGACCACGACCATCGGGATGTTCTCTTTCACGAAATTGAGCGCCGAGAAGCAGTTGTTGCCCATGTTGAAGTCGAGCCGCCCGGCGGCGAGCAGCTGCGAGTGGTTCACCGCCGGCCCGCCCTGGCGGATCGTCACGTTGAGCCCGTACTTCTTGTAGATGCCGGCGGCGACCGCCTGGTAATAGCCGCCGTGCTCGGCCTCGGCCTTCCAGTTGGTGCCGAAGGTGACGTTGTCCTGGGCCCGGGCGGGCGCGGCGACGGCGGCAAGCGCGGCCGCGGCCAGGGCCAGGAGCGCAGTCGTCGGGAACGCCAAACGCGACATCGGCTTCTCCGTGGGCTGTTTGTCGGTCGATCGCCTGGGGCGGCCTTCTACCTGACAGTGCCGTGGCTCAACTGCGATGCGATCGCGCTACCAGTCTTGCGCGATGCGGGAGGCGGATCAAGCCGCCAGCTCCTCGCACACCCGCTCGGCGAGGGCGAGGCTGGCGGTCAGGCCCGGCGATTCGATGCCGTAGAGGTTCACCAGGCCCGGCACCCCGTGCGCGCGCGGGCCCTGGATCGCGAAATCCTGCGCCGGCTCGCCCGGGGCCTGGAGCTTGGGCCGCATGCCCGCATAGCCGGGCTGCAACGCCCCGTCCGGCAGGCCGGGCCAATAGCGCCGGATCGCCGCGTAGAACCGCGCCGCGCGCGCCGGGTCGACGTCCAGGTTCCTCGGATCGTCCACCCATTCCACGTCGGGCCCGAACTTCGCCTGGCCGCCCATGTCGACGGTGACGTGCACGCCCAGGCCCGCCGACTCGGGCGCCGGGTAGATCAGGTGCGTGAACGGCGGCTTCACGCCGGAAAGCGTGAAATAGTTGCCCTTGCAGAAATAGCGCCGCGGCACCGCCTGGGTGGGAAACCCTTGCAGCGACGCGGCCACCGGCGGCGCGTCGTTGCCGGCGCTGTTGACCAGCACGCGGCACTTGATCCGCGCGGGCGCGGCCCCGCCGACGTCGAGCGCGATGCCGCCGTCCTCGACGCGCCCGCCGGTCACGGGGCTCAGGAACGCGATCATCGCGCCGTGCGCCTCGGCCTCGCCCAGGAGCGACAGCATGTAGGCGTGGCTGTCGACGATCCCCGTGGAGGGCGACAGCAGCGCCGCGGTGCAGCGCACCGCCGGCTCCAGGCGCGCGACTTCGCGCGGCTCGAGCCACGCGAGGTCGCCCACGCCGTTGGCCTGCGCCTGCGCCTTCAGCCGCGCCAGGCCCGCCTTCTCCTCCTCGGCGCAGGCGACGATCAGCTTGCCGCAGTTGCGGTAGGGCACGCCGCGGTCCGCGCAGTAGGCGTAGAGCGCGCGCCTTCCCGCCACGCACAGCCGCGCCTTCAGGCTGCCGGTCGCATAGTAGATGCCGGCGTGGATCACCTCGGAATTGCGGCTGCTGGTCGCGGTCCCGATGCCGTCGGCCGCGTCCAGCACCACGACCTCGCGGCCCTTGAGCGCCAGCGCGCGCGCGACCGCCAGGCCCACCACGCCGGCGCCGATAACCACGCAGTCAACGGTATCGGTCATGGCGAAAGGATCGCACAGTGCGCTAGCGCCGCACCATCATCTGGTCGGGCAGTAAGCTGACGATGCCCGGGAACACGGTCACGATCGCCACCGCCAGGCACATCAGCAGGAACAGCGGAATGGTGTGGCGCGCGATCCAGGTGATCTGCCTTCCGGTCATGCCCTGGAGCACGAACAGGTTGAAGCCCACGGGCGGGGTGATCTGCGCCATCTCCACCACCAGCACCACGAAGATGCCGAACCACAGCTCGTCGATGCCGGCCTTCTGCACCGTGGGCAGCAGCACCGCCATGGTCAGCACCACCATCGAGATGCCGTCGAGGAAGCAGCCCAGCACGATGAAGAACAGGGTGAGCGCGAAGATCAGCGCGTAGGGCGAAAGCTGCAGGTCGTTGATCCACTCCGCGAGGTGCCGCGGCAGCCCGGTGAAGCCCATCGCCAGGTTCAGGAACTGCGCGCCGGCCAGGATCAGCGCGATCATGCACGACAGCCTTGTCGCGCCCAGCACCGCGCCGATGAAGTTCTCGCGGTTGAGCGAGCCCTGCGCCGCCGACAGGACCAGCGCGCCCACCACCCCCAGCGCCGCCGATTCGGTCGCGGTCGCGAGCCCGGTGTAGATCGACCCCAGCACCAGCGCGATCAGCAGCATGGGCGGGATCAGGTGGCGGCTGGCGTAGAGCTTCTCGGCCAGCGAGGGATGCACCGTCTCCGCGGGCACCTTCCCGGGATTGAACAGCGCCCACAGCATCACGTAGCCGCTGAACAGCGCCGCCAGCATAAGGCCGGGCAGCACGCCGGCGATGAACAGCTTGGCGATCGAGACCTCCGCCGCCACGCCGTAGACGATCATGATCAGCGACGGCGGGATCAGAAGGCCGAGGGTGCCCGAGCCCGCCAGGGTGCCGATGGAGACGCCGTCGGGATATCCGCGCGACTTCAGCTCCGGCAGCGTCATCTTGCCGATGGTCGCGCAGGTCGCGGCTGAGGAGCCCGAGATCGCCGCGAAGATCGCGCAGCCCACCACGTTGGTGTGCAGCAGGCGCCCGGGCAGGCGCGTCATCCACGGCGCCAGGCCCCGGAACATGTCCTCCGACAGGCGCGTGCGGAACAGGATCTCGCCCATCCAGATGAACAACGGCAGCGCGGTCAGCGTCCAGCTCGAGCTCGCGCCCCAGATCGTGGTCGCCATGGCGTCGCCCGCGGGCCGCGTGGTGAAGAACACCATCGCCACGGCCGCCACGCCCAGAAGCGACAGGCCGATCCACACCCCGGTGCCGAGCAGGAAGAACAGCACCAGCAGCAGCGCGGCGAAAAGCTGGAAATCCTGCATGGCGGCCCCGGGGTCCCTTCAGGCGATCGCGTCAGCGGTCGGCGTGCGGATCGTGCGCGTCGGCCGACTTCAGAAGCTCGCCGCCCGCCGCCACGTCGATGAGCTTCTCCGCCACCGCGACGAACAGCACCGTGGTGCCCAGCGCCATGCCGAGCTGCGGAATCCACAGCTCCATCGGCACCAGGCCCTGCGACATGTCGTGCAGCACCCACGACGTGTAGGTCATCCTCACGCTGTAGAAGGCGAGGAACCCGGACAGGAACGCGCCCGCCGCCAGGCACCACAGCTCGGCCCAGCGGCGTTTCTGCGCGTCCAGCTTCTCCAGCAGGAGCGTCACGCGGATGTGCTCGCCGCGGCCGAAGGTGTAGGCCAGCGCCAGGAACGACGACGTGGCCATGGAATACCCGGCGAACTCGTCGATCGAGCGCGCCACCAGGCCGAACATCGGCGCCACGATGGAATAGAGCGAGCAGGCGCCCACGCCGACCAGGAACACGGCGGCCAAGCCGCCGCAGAACGCGTAGAGCCGCGCGAGAAAACGCCGGATCATCGTCCCCCTGACAGAGTCGGGGCGGACCCTCGGGTCCGCCCCGTGCGCGGCTATTTGCGGAACGCGGCGACGACGGCCTGCCCGTCGGCCCCGGCCGACTTGACCCATTCGTCGGTCATGGTCTTGCCGATGCCCGCCAGCTCTTGCTTGAACTTGGCGTTGGGCGGCAGGACCTTCATGCCGTTCTTGGCGAGCGTGTCGAGATACCCCTTGGTCAGCTTCTCGCTCTCGGCCCAGCCCGCGGCCTCGGCCTTCTTCGCCTCGGCGGTCACCACGCCCTGGGCCGCCTTGTCCAGCTTGTCGAACGCGGCCTTGTTGACCACCACCATGTTCTTCGGCAGCCAGGCCTGGGTGTCGTAGAAATACTTCAGGTGCTCCCACACCTTGGTGTCGACGCCGGTCGAGCCCGAGGAGACGAACGAGTTGACCTTGCCGGTCGCCAGCGCCTGGCTGAGCTCGGCCGCCTGGATGGTGATGGGCTGCGCCTTCACCAGCTCGCCGAGGCGCGCCGTGGCGGGGCTGTAGGCGCGCCACTTCAGGCCTTCCATGTCCTTCAGCGAGTTCAGCTCCTTGTTGGCGTAGATGCCCTGCGGCGGCCACGGCACGGCGTAGAGCAGGTTCATGCCCCAGGCCGCGAGCTTCTTCTCGACCACGGGCTTGGCCGCGTCGGCCAGCTTCTTCGACTCCTTGAAGTCGGTGGCCAGGAACGGCACCCCGTCGGCGCCGAACACGGCGTCCTCGTTCTGCAGGTTGACCATCAGCACCTCGCCGATCTGCGCCTGGCCGGTCTGCACCGCGCGTTTGATCTCGTTGGCCTTGAACAGCGAGGCGTTGGCGTGGATCGTGATCACCAGCTTCCCGCCGGTGCCCGCCTTCACCGCGTCGGCGAATTTCTGCGCGTTGATGGTGTGGAAGTTGGTGGCCGGGTAGGCCATCGGCATGTCCCACTTGGTCTGGGCCTGCGCCGCCGGCAGCGGCGCGAGCAGAAGGACGGCGGCCGCGGCGGCCGTCGAAAGCAGCGTGCGTTTCATTTCGCGTGGCTCCCTGAAGTTGGCGGAACCCGGCATGGGCGGCCGGGCTCCATCCCCCGTTTGTCGCGATACTGTAGCCAATGCCCGCGCGGCGCGGAAGTGCCGTGCCGTTCTTTCCTAGGATTCCCGGATCAGGGCCTTGATCTCGGCGGGGATGGTCCCGGCCCGGAGGCGCTCGGGGTCGGCCGGGTCCGACACGCCCCAGATCCGGGTTTCCCGGCCCTCGACGGCCACCACCCCGGCGTTGCGGATCACGTGCCTGAGCTCCAGGCTCTTGCTGCCCCAACGGGCAAGCCGGGTCTCGATCGCGAGCGTGTCGCCGAAGCGCGCGGGACTGCGGAACGTGGCGCCCGCGTCGACCAGGGGAAACCCGCGCCAGTCGCTGCCGGCCAGGCGTTCGCGCGCCGACAGCCCTTTGGCGGCGAAGAAGTGCCACGCCGCCGCGTCCATCCAGCGGAAGAAGTTCGGGTAGAACGCGATGCGCGCGCCGTCGCAGTCGCCCCATTCCACGGTCACGGTGAAAACGCTGGTGGTCAAGGAACCTCCCGGCCGCCGCCGGGGATCAGACTGGTAAGCCGGCAACGGGCTGTCAACCGGCGCCGCCCCGGTTTCGGCCGGCCTAGCGCACCTTGTAGCCGGCGTGGCAGCCGACGCACTGGGCCGTGACCTCGGACAGCGCGCCGAGCGCGGCGCGCACGTCGCCGGTCACGCCGGCGTCCTGCGCGGCGATGGCGAAGCGGCTGGCGGCGCGATGCATCCCCGTGCCCGCGTCCTGCATCCCCTGCGGCATGAACTTGGCCGCCTCCTGCGCGCCGTGCAGCGTGAGCGAGCTCATGCCCAGGCGCCGCTCGGCGACGTCCGCGGCCCGGTCCGCGGCTCCGCGCGCCAGCGCTTCCTGGATCTCCTGCAACACCGCCAGGTGGTCCCGCATGTTCGAGAGCATGTGCTCGCGCAAGTCGGCCGGAAAGTCCACCGCTTGGCGCGCGTCGGCGCCGGCAGGCGTTGCGTGCGCGCCGTGCTGCCGGTGCTGGGCGAACGCGGCGCCGGCCGCGATCGCGCCCGCCGCGACCGCCGATAGCGCCGCCGTGAACAGAATCCGTTTCATTGCCGGGGTCCGTTGGTTGCCGCGGCACGCACCATAGACGGTTCCGGGCCGCTGCGCGTATGATTGCGATCATATGAAAAGCGCGGCGAACCGCCCGGCCGAACCGTCCTTGCTGGGCGCGCTGCCGGATTGGCTGCGCGCGGCGGCGCGCCGGACGGCGCTGGCCCCCGGCGCCACCCTGTTCCGGCGCGGCGACCGGCCCACCGCCATGTATTTCGTGCTGACGGGCGAGGTTCGCCTGCTGCGCCGCTCGCTCGCGGGCCGCGAGACCGTCCTGCAACGCGCCCGCGCCGGGCCGCTCGCGGAAGCAAGCCTGGATCAGCCGGCCTACCACTGCGACGCGGCCGCCGCGACGGCGGCGGAGGTGCTGGCGGTCCCCCGGGCGGCGTTCCGCAAGGCCCTGGCCGAGGAAGCGTTCAGGACCGCATGGACCGCGCATCTTGCGCGCGAGCTGCGGCGCGCGCGGGCGCAATGCGAACGCCTGGGGCTTCGCTCGGCGCGCGAGCGCATCCTGCACTATCTGGACAGCGAATGCGCCGACGGGCGGCTGGTGCTGACGCAATCGAAGAAGGATTGGGCGGTCGAACTGGGCCTGACGCACGAGGCGCTCTATCGCGCGCTCAAGGCCCTGGCCCGGTCGGGCGCGGCGGAGGTCGGCAAGCGGACCGTCGCGCTGAAGCGGCCACCCGTGGCGCGTCAGGCCTCGTAGCGCAGAAACGTGAACCGCGCGCGGCCGTGGCGGCGCTCGTCGAACGCGACGAAGCCCCGGGGCGGGTGCAGATCCTCGCGCGCGTCCGTTTCCACCACGATCGCCGCCCCCGGGGCGAACCAGCCGTTTTGCGCCAGCGCCTCCAGCGCCGCCTCCGCCAGGCCCGAGCCGTAGGGCGGGTCGAGGAAGGCGAGCGTCGCCGGCGCCTCGGGCGCGGGCGGCCGGGTCGCGTCGGCGATCAGCGCGCGCGCGCGCCCGGTTTCGCCCAGCGCCTGGAGGTTGGCGCGGATGCAGGCGACCGCGCGCGTCGCATTGTCGAGGAACGTGGCGCGCGCCGCACCGCGCGACAGCGCCTCCAGGCCCATCGCCCCGGTGCCGGCGAAGGCGTCCAGCACCTCGGCGCCCGCCAGCAGCCGCCCCGCGGTCTCGCGATGGTGCGCCAGCACGTCGAACACCGCCTGGCGCGCCCGGTCGGCCGTAGGCCGGATATCGGCGCCGGCGGGAGCGCCGATCTCGCGGCCCCTATGCCTGCCCGCGACGATTCTCATGTCTCGCGGCCGCGCCGAAGTCGAACTTGCCGATCTGGTCCTTGAGCACGCGCGCCGGAATCTCCTCCACCTCGCCGCGCGGCAGCAGGCCCAGCTGGAACGGCCCGTACGCCACGCGGATCAGGCGCGTGACCTTGAGGCCCATCGCTTCGCACAGGCGGCGCACCTCGCGGTTGCGGCCCTCGCTCAAAGCCACGGTCAGCCACGCGTTCGCCCCCTGCTGTCGCTCCATCGCCGCCTCGACCGGCCCGTAGCGCACGCCGTCGATCGTCGTGCCCGCTTTCAGCTTCGCCAGCCGCGCCGGGTCGGGCGCCCCGTGCACCCGCACGCGGTAGCGCCGCGCCCAGCCGGTCGCCGGCAGCTCGAGGTGCCGCGCCAGCGCCCCGTCGTTGGTGAGCAGCAGCAGGCCCTCCGAGGTCAAATCCAGCCGCCCCACGCTCACCACGCGCGGCAGGTGCCTGGGCAGGCGGCCGAACACGGTGGGGCGGCCTTGCGGGTCGCGCGCCGTGGTCACCAGGCCCGCCGGCTTGTGGTAGCGCCAAAGCCGCGCGCGCTCGGCCGCGGGCAGGCGCTTGCCGTCGACCGCGAGGCGCTGGGGGTCGTCCACCGGCGTGCCGGGCTGCGTCAGCGTCTTGCCGTCGAGCGTCACGCGCCCGTCGGCGATCAGGCGCTCGGCGTCGCGGCGCGAGCACAGGCCCGCGCGGGCGATCAGCTTGGCGGCGCGCTGCGGGTCGGGCATGGCGCAGGCCGCCCCGGCGCGTCAGCGGCAGGCGGCGACGAAGGCGGCGAAGATGCGCTCGTCGCCCCGGGTGATGGCGAACTCGGGGTGCCATTGCACGCCCAGGCAGAAGCGGAAGCGCGGCGCCTCCATGCCCTCGATCACCCCGTCGGGCGCGCGCGCGTTTACCACCACGCCCGCGGGCGCGTCGGCCGCGGCCTGGTGATGCGCGGAATTGACCATCAGCTTGTCCGCGCCCACCACCCGGTGCAGCAGCGTGCCGGGCACGATCGCGACTTCGTGGCCGGCCTGGTCGCGCGGGTTCTTCTGCTCGTGCTCCAGCGCGTCCTTCACTTCCTCGGGGATGTGCTGGATCAGCCTGCCGCCCAGCGCCACGTGCAGCAGCTGCTGCCCGCCGCAGATGCCGAGGACCGGCAGGTCGCGCGCCAAGGCCCCGCGCGTCACCTTGAGCTCGAACTCGGTGCGGCGGTCCTTGGTGGTGACGGACTTGTGGCGCGTCTTGGCGCCGAAGATCGCCGGGTCCACGTCGAACGCCCCGCCGGTGACGATCAGCCCGTCGATGCGCTCCAGGTAGTCGCCCGCGCGCTCGGGCTCGTGCGGCAAGAGGATGGGCAGGCCGCCGGCGCGCACCACCGCCGCGCAGTAATTCTCGCGCACCGCGTACCAGGGGAACTTCGAGTAGCCGCCGGGCTTCTCCGCGTCCAGCGTCAGGCCGATCACGGGCGGGGATGTCTTGCGGGGCTTCCGGGCCGACATGGGCGCGCAATCTAGGGCCGGCGCGGCCCGCAGGCAACCCGGGCGAGTCGGCTTGCGGCTATCGTTTTTTTACGATACTTATGGATCGTGGGCTGGCGGGTCGAAACGCTCAACGCCGTCGTTGAAGCCGAAATCGGGGCGTTGCCGGACGACATCCGGGCGCGGCTTGTCCATATCGGGCGCTTGATCGCCGAGTTCGGGCTGCTGCGGGTTCGCGAACCCTACGTCAAGCACCCGGGCGTCAAGCACCTGGGCGGCAAGCTGTGGGAAATGCGGGCGAGCGGCCGCAGCGGCATCGCCCGTGCGATCTATGTGGCGGCGGTGGGCCAGCGCGTCGTGATCCTGCATGCGTTCGTCAAGAAGTCGCAAAAGACGCCGCCGCGCGCCCTTCACCTTGCGATCAAACGGGCCAAGGAGGCCGGACTGATATGACGTCGCTGGAAATTCTGCATCGAAAGTGGCTCAAAGACGTGCGCTATCGCGCCGCCTACCAAGCCCTGGCGCCGGAATTCGAGTTGGCCCGCGCGCTGATCAAGGCGCGTTCGCGCGCGGGCTTGAGCCAGGCGCAAGTCGCGCGGCGCATGGGCACCACGCAGTCCGTCGTCGCCAAGCTCGAAAGCGGGCAGTCGCTGCCGTCGACGCGCACGCTGCACCGCTATGCGCGCGCCACCGGAACGCGGCTTAAGATCACTCTCGTGGCCGACAGCCACCGCCCGTGAGCCAACCCCCGCGACCCTCGTTCATGGACCTCGCGTTGGCCGAGGCGGAAAAGGCGGCGTGCGCGGGCGAGGTGCCGGTCGGCGCCGTGCTGGTCGACTCGGCCACCGGCCGGGTGATCGCCCGGGCGCACAACCGCACCGAGGGCGACCGCGACCCCACCGCCCACGCCGAGCTCTTGGCGATCCGCGCCGGCGCCAAGGCGCTGGGCGCGCCGCGGCTTCCCCGATGCGACCTTTACGTCACGCTCGAGCCTTGCGCGATGTGCGCGCAGGCGATCTCGTTCGCGCGCATCCGCCGGCTCTATTACGGCGCCGTCGACGCCAAGGGCGGCGGGGTCGAGCATGGGGCGCGTATCTTCCAGCAGCCCACCTGCCACCACCGGCCCGAGGTCTACGGCGGCATCGGCGAGGAAAGCGCCGGCGCGCTCTTGCGTGCGTTCTTCGCGGAGAAGCGTTAGGCGC
>Ga0114930_10004125_pt1 | contig 12398 bp, 9 predicted proteins | sample AnhtaG_FD_87300 | JGI IMG/M metagenome (GOLD analysis project Ga0114930, IMG submission 87300) | Deep subsurface microbial communities from Anholt, Denmark to uncover new lineages of life (NeLLi) - Anholt_01485 metaG | ecosystem: Environmental > Aquatic > Marine > Oceanic > Sediment | place... | reverse complement strand
ATAATGCAAAAATTAGAAGAAATTAAAATACCCGACGGATTTGAAAGAGAACTAATAATTATTGGTGATCACGCATACTCTGTCGTCGAGAAAGTTCAAAATTTTCTAGGAAAGAAACAGGTTACCAAGGAGATTTCAAGGGTGGGAGCGATTCCAGAAGGAGTATTTTTTGCTGAAGACTATTCGCCAAGAGTCCTTTCAGAAAATGGTAAGATTCTTGCGATTGAATTCCTTAAGCGGATTGGTGGCCCTATGGATGCAAGAGTAGAATACAAATCCAAGAAAGAAATTCTAAAAGATCAAATTAAAACGCAGTTAGAGAATAAATAAAACGAATTTTTAACACATTCCTTTAACACTTCCATAATTAAAGAGTTTTTATACTTTTCTTCATAGTACTATATCTTAAGGCAAGTTAATAGTTTTAATGGAAAAAGGTTCTATTAGTATCTAATACTAAACTTAACGAAACTTTAAAACGATTTAACCTATTATTTTATAAATATAACTATTTAAGTCCGAAAATTATATTTTATATTAATTAAAAAAGAATTAAAATAGAAATTAAAAGTCAGAGATTATTAAGATGAGTGATTTAACGCAAGAGCAAGCCACTGGTCTTTCAAAGTTTCTTGGAAATATTACAGAACATACCGAATTAGAAGCTCTTGCATTAATAACTAATGAAGGTCTACGTCTTGCCTTTTCATGCATCCCCGATTATGATGTCGACCCCGATTTATTTTCGAGTTTAAGTGCTGTCGTAATGCAGAGTGGTCACGATGCTATCAATTCTATGGGGTATACAAATATGTTAGAAGTCGTATTAAGAGGGCCTAACGCTTTCATCATTCTAAGTGGAGCAGGAAGATTCTTCCTAATGGGCGCTAGCAGAAAAATTGAAGATCTAGGTAAAATTGTAACAGTTTTTCGTTATTATGCCAGTGAAATAGCAAAGAGGTATCCTTTAACTTAGTAATTGAACGCGTTTTATTTTTTACAAAAAAAAGTTAACATAAGTATGGAAGTTGATAATCAATGTCAGAAATTAAGATATTTGTTGATGTAAGCGAAAGTACCACGGATAAAGTGGTTGTTTGTCAAGAAAATGCTGATAAATTAGGGATTAAAAATGGAGCTTCAATTGAAGTTCATAACCCAGATAATGGAAAAAAAACAACTGCAGTAATAGAAATTTCTAATATGGTTTTAGATTTTGCTGGTCAAGTTTCTAAAAACATTGTCGATTCACTCGATTTTATGGGGATTGAGTTAATCCTGCGACCTATGAGTAGTACTGGATTAGTCACTCCTAAAATACAGGTTCCGAAAGTTCCAAAACCAGCAGTTCCAGCTACGACTAAACCATCTCAACCAAAACTAACTCCTTTACCAACAAAACCATCTCAATTGACACCATCTAGACCAACACCTAAACCTCTTCCCGAAACTACATCACCTTCAGGCCCAGTTAGTGGTCATGTCCCGCTTCCTGCTCAACAACCCGATCCTATACCACCCCCTCACTTAATACCTAAAAAAACCCCACCTCCATTTCAAACACCCACTCCTCCACCACAACCTACTATAGCACCTGCACCCACTCCTCCACCACAACCAACTATAGCGCCTTTACCACAATTTACACCTACCCCACCAGTTCCAATTCCAACGCCACTACCACAGGTTCCACCGCCTCAAATGGGTCAAACCCCAACCATTCAGGCTCCATCACCAACTCCAGGACAAGATTTTGGTGCACCAGTACTTCCAGCACATCCATATCCTAATAGAATTGATGTGAACATGTTGAGTAGTCAAAAAAATGGAGTTGTTTTAAACCCCATTGTAGACGCTTCCGTTGAAGGAGGTCGAATCAAAATAAGTAGTACGGTTGTTCAACAATTAGGATTAGGTCAAGGTATGTTAATTGGATGGGAAGATCCTCTCACGCGTGCTATAGGATCTGCTAGGATTGATCAAGGCATGATCACCCCCTCTGAAATTAGAATGAGTAGAGATACTAAAGAAGATACAAATGTTATCGCCGAACAAATAGTAGTGTTTTCCACTGAACCTCCAATCCAAAGAGCTTCTGAACTCATGTTAGAAGTTCAATCGCAACCAAATTTGATGGGCTACGCACTTGTAAGCCCAAGAACACAACACACGCTCTCACTTGTTCAAGATAGCATTCTAGCTTTCGAAGACGAACTTACGGGAGCTATCGGAGCAGGTAAAGTAGAAATACTAGAATCTGTGCCAGATAATACAATAATTATTGATAGTGAAATCTTAGAGGCGTCGGGAATTGGAAGTTTTGAAGTTAGAGTATATAAAAATCTTCGACCGATAATACCCTTACAAAATATATCGTTAGGAATTTCACCAATTTCAGGTGAAAATATGTGGGAGATAATTAGTACTGCTCGACAAAATGTTGCATCTCTAAAGGGTTGGTTAGCTAATTATGTAATATTCAAAGGAATTAAACTAAGATGGAACGCCGTAAATATCGCATGCTCAATACTTTCGACTACTCCAGATTTAGCTGGTGATATTTTAGCACAAGTTAATGAAAATACTGCAATAAATCTAAGTCCAACTGGCTTAGTTCCGTTCAATGCTATTTTAATCATAGATATTAGCCGAAGCATGATGGCTAGAGATGTCCGAGTTGTAAATATCGCTCCCGCTATTGAGGGTATCAAGGCAGCAATGGAATCGCGTGAAATTCAAGAGTTTTTAAAGCACTTCAAGCCGGGCGTTAATGTCCCTAGAAGAATCTCTGCTGCTTTTGCGGCAGTTCTTTTCTTAAGCGAAAAAGTAGGCAGAGGTTTCGGCGAAAAAGTCTCCGTCATCAGGTTCGCAGACGAGAGCCAAATACTTCCTTTTGGGAACAGCTACTACATGGATTCCGCAAGTGGGAAAAAAGGTGTATTAGAAGATGCCGCGCGCATGATAGTGGATCGCATAGGAAACGCTTACGGGCAATCTACCCGCATGGGGCAAGCGATGATCAAAGCCCACCAAGTTTTAACGGAGTTCGATAAAATGAGTCCGGAAAATCCCCAGCCGACGATGATCATTCTTTTAACAGATGGTATCCCGACGGATGGAGATGATTTCCTCAAAACAATAAAGGTTTTCGCAGATAACCCAAATGTTGTAATTTACATCGTCGGACTCGGAAATCCAGATGACGAAATGATGATCAGAGCAGCATCATTATGTGGTGGAGAATATTTCAAACCAGAAGACGCTGGTGAGCTTTTAGTGTGGTACTCCAAACGAGCTCGGGACTTAACTGTTAAGATGAAAGCTCATAATGAATAAAGTTGTTCCTACTTGTTTTTCTTTTGTTAAATAAAAAATTCTTATTTTAATCTTTAAGATTTGCTAAATTTTTGAACTTTCTATAAAATTTTTATACTTATAATTTAATACTATTTATAACAAAAACAAACAAATTGTGTTAGATTAATGAAAGAAGTCAAAATTCTTACAATAGACGAACGAGGGAGGATCGTTATTCCGCAAATCGTAAGAAAATCGTTAGGTATTACAACTAATTCACAACTAATGATGGTCAGCGACTCAGAGATTAAGGAAATAAGGATTACTCCTATTGGCTTACGGAATGAAAGTAATCTCATTAAATTAAGAATTACAATGGGAGATTCTCCTGGAGCGTTGGCAAAATTAGCAACTACTTTTGGAGATTTAAATCTTAGCATGATGTATAGCGAAGCAGTCATAGTTGAGAAAGACAAAACAGCTGTATGGACAGTTATTTCAGAAAGTCCAAATTTTTCCATAGAAGAGCTTGAAAAAGTTTTAAAAGATAAGGGAGAAGCACTTAGAGTAGAAGTCCTATCATTGGAATGAGATATTAATTAATTATTAAATTGATGATTAAGTCGTATGGCTAAAAAGAAGAAGAAGGTTAAAGAAAAACCAAAAAGCAAAGATCTTCTCGATAACATAGATAATGTTTTGAAATTGTCTAAGAAAACCGAATCAGCTCTGCACAGCATGCTTAAAGGTAACAACGAGGAAAAGGGATTTATCTCTTCAAAAGAAGAAGAGGCCAAAATTGCCCCTCAACTTTCTTATGAAACCAAGAAACAAATTGCAGAAGATTATATATTGGAAGAGACCCCACTCACTAAGAGAGATTCTATTAAGAAGAGAGAACCAATTTCAATAACACCGGAAAAAGACAAAATAAGAGAGAAAGAAACTACGATTAAAGCCCCAAGTACAACTCAAACGCCTTCATTCTCTAAGAAAGATAATGTATATGTTAAGCTAGTTGATTTTTTTGAAGAAGTATTTGACAATTACATAGATAGATATAATCAATGGGAAAATTCTATATCTTCCATTCTTTCAATTCTTAGAAAAATGAGAAAAATAACTAAGAAAAACACTGAGGAATTAGTATCATCAATAGGTGGTACGTATGATAGAATCCAGTATAATTTAGAGCAATTTAAATTAAAAAGAGATGTAGTCGAAAAGATTGCAGACATTGACATCGAATCTATGTCTAGTGAATTCAAAAAAGTCTTAGGATTATTAGAATTACAAGTAAAAGAATATCAATTAAAGAAACTATCAGACGAGTACATTCATCAACAAAAAACTTTTTGATAATTGTTTTGCCTAATAAATCTCAATATTAACAATTTATATAAAATTATGTCAAATACGAATAACAACCAATTACTTCCATTAATTTTAAACATAGGTAGCGACAATTTTCGATTGGGTTGGGCAGGAGGTGACTTTCCCGATCTTATTGCTCCTAGTGTTTATGTTGACATTACTGATTATTTATTCAGTTCTAAAATAATCGCATCCGACACGATAAATGGATTAGAAGATATTTTTTTAGAAACGAATAATCAAACTCATTTAGTTGGCCATGATGCGTTGAAGTATCAAAATATTTTAAAAATTCGTGAGTTTAGTAAAGAAAGTAATTATAATATTCTTTCAAAATTTTTTTATCACTATTATCAATAATTAAATATTACAGAGGAATTCCAATTTAAGCAACCTCTCATAATTATTACTCCATTCTATAAATCAGAATTAGAAAAAACAAAACTTCAAGAATTATTCTTTAATTCGTTAAATTTTCCTTACATCCTATTTTTACCAGAAACCCAGGCTATTTTATCAACTCTACAAAAGTCTAGCGGGGTAATCGTTAATATTGGAGAGTCTTACACTTATATTTCTACAATTTTTCACGGGTTCACAAACATAATGGCCAGAGACATGTTTCCGATAACAGGATCCCATATAACTAAGTATTTTCTAAACTTAATTTTGAGTAAAATTAGTGCAACTAAAAACATTTACATTAATAAAGCAATAGCTAAAGAGATCAAAGAAAGAATTTCTTTATGTGTACTTGATCCTAATGGAGAAAAAAAAAGAGTAAAAGAAGGCTTAACAAAATACGATCGGGTAATCGATTTACCAGATGGTACTAAACTAAATCTAAATTCAGAACGATTTTTATTGTCTGAGCCTTTTTTTGACCCTAATATTATTCATGTAGATTACATGAGTTTGGCAGAAGCGATTTCTAAGGCTGTAAAATCATGGGACCGAGAAAATTGGGAAGACCTTCTGACAAATGTGGTTCTTTCTGGAGGTAGTAGCCTAATATCTGGTTTGGGGGAACGATTAGAATTAGAACTACAAAAACATTTTTCAGAAAAACTAAAACCAAAAATTAAAGTAGTAGCTGCATCTGGTAGAGAAAATATGGGCTGGATTGGAGCCTCAGTGCTGTATTCAAAAGATCAATTAAAGAAAGGCTGGATAAATAATCCCAATCTGAACGAATCTGATCAGCAACAAGAAGATGAAATAACACCTTAATGAAAAAAAATAATAATTATCATTAGTGGAACGAATGGTTATTAACTTAAAAACGAAAACAGAGTTCTTAAAAGATTTTCAGCAGAAAATTATACAAGGAAGAAAGTTGTTACACTTGGCAAATCATCTGTGGGCTGATCGCTTGCTAACAGATTTATATTTTGAACTCGAAAAAACTGACTGGCTCGATATTCAAAAAAAACACCAATTAATAATGATTATATCCAATTCGTGGTGGATTTATATTAATTCTTTAATACACAGAACCGAAGAAAGAGTCGATATAGATTTTATAAGATATATAGACGCCTACAAACGTTTTTTTTCGTTCTTGTCTAAATTAGACGATTTTTATCTCTTTAATAATTTTGCGACCAAATTATTAAAATCTTTCATTAAAATGGATTCTCTTTCTCAAACGGGTATAACGAAGTTTATAAATTCATTCTGCGTTAAAGTTAGTGAAAGGGGAGAATATATCAAATTAATAGAATTACAAATGGTTTTGATGTTTTTAAGAAAATCCGTCATACCACAAGAATACTTTCACTTAAGTATGGAAGTGTTAGGTCGAACAATATATAAGTTAGAACCAAGCAAACGTGCGTTATTTCTATATATTTTTATTGAAAATGTAAATATGCAATATCAACTTATTGATGATTCTGAAGATTTCGTTAAAGAAATGAATAAAATATTAGTAAACAGAATCCCTGGATATTTAAAGAATGAATTTAGTTATTTAGGTAAAATAACTATTAATGAAAGAAATTTCAAAACAATTTTAGAAGATTTAGAAGAACTCATTTACTACTTAAACAACATTGGAGAATATACTTGGATAATAATTTTAATTAAAAACTTGTATTCAAAAATTCATACTTATCAATCTTATGGGGATGCGGTTACTTATATTAGGAAATTTATAGATTTTGCTATAACAAGGAACAGATTTGAAATAGCTTTTGATATATACGATTTCTTGGAGGATCTATTTTTATATCAAGATGATCTTGGATATGATAACATCTTAATTGAATTATGGGTTGAAGCCTGTAAGAAGTTCGTAGATATGAAGGAAAAAAAATATCTTTTGCAATCCCTTGAAAAATTGAGTACGCATTTAAAAATTCCTCAAACCAATGCGCAATTATACCACTTTTTTTATACTTGTAATTATCTTTGGCAATTTAAATCTCTATTTTTCTCGTTAGAACAAAAAGATTTCTGGAAAATGATGTTCTATCGCACTATATATGAGGAAAAAGATTTCAGCCTTGCTCAAAAAATTTTACCTTACCTGGACAAAAATTTAGTATCTTTAATTAACAATCCACTAGTATTACACAACGATACCAAGGATCTTGAAAGAGAAATCTATTCCTTTGGAGAAGATGATAGTATATTTACCGGATTTGAGGAGGGTTTTGTAATAAAACAAATGATATTTAGAATCAACTCGGAAGGGCTAATTTCTATTCGAATGATATCTCACGAAAATAAAATAGTTGAAGGAAAGATTCACAATGAATATTGGAACGACGCTCAAATAATTGACTTATACAATGACATATTCTCCAATAATCCTACAAAAACCTATAATTTTACAGTTAAAGAATTTGGTAGATTGTTATATATTTTTCTCCCAAAAAAAATAAGAACATTTCTAGAGCAATTAGAAATAAAATCGCTAGAAATTATCCCTGAAATCTATTTTATATTAGATGAAATGACAATTCCCTTTGAATTAGTTTATGACAACAATTTTTTCTTATTAAAATACTCCATTGGTTACATAATTGGAGAACCTCCACTCGGGGGACTAACATTTGGATACGAACCTGAAGGACAGAGGGGCGAGTTAACCGACCAAAAAAAATTTAATGTATTGATAATAGAATGTACCAATAGTTCAGATCCTATTAGATGGAATGAAGAGACTAAAGTAAAGGAGCTTATCTTTCCATTTGAAGCGGGAATCAATGAATTTAATTATATAACCGAGTTTTTCAACAATTGTGAAGAAGTCGGTCAAATTACCATTCTAGTAGGAGTTGATTCCTCTCGAGATAATATTCTATCCCATATAGAAAGTGGATTGCACCATATCATTCATTTTGTCGGAAACATCTTTTACTCTAAATGGAATCCTCGGGATAGTTTTTTTCTAACGAACGATAACGAGATTGTCACATTTAATGATATTAATAATTCAATTCATTCATCTCAATCTAAATTAGAACCTTTTTTGTTTTTCAATTCTCAAATTTACGACGTACAAGGAAAGAAGTTAAGAAATGTTTTAAGGACATTTGGAGAAATCGTAGAAAATTTTGATTACGATAGAATCATCGGTATTATTTCTCGAAATTATCCTATTTTTGATAGCGAGACAAATGAAATAATAGCTAATTTTTACACCAATTTGTTTAACCATCATAGTCAAGGGGTTTCTCTATTGAAAGCTCGTCAGGCATGTATGTCAAATAAAATGACCAAACTTGTAGAACAGAAGTTTAAAAATTTATCTGCTGAGGAGGGCACTAAAAGCATTGATTTAGAAAGCTCCTTAGCTATATCAAGTTACATGCTTTTTGGAAAACCGTGGAAAAAATTAAGTTAAAGTATTATATTATATTAATTATATTGAAATTTGAAATTAGGAAACTAAAAATGATGAGATTTGTCTGACAGAATAATAGAATTACGACATGAAAATTCAAGGCTTAAGAAAGAAGTGCAAAATCTAGAGAAAAAAATTTTATCGTTAGTTGGAATGATAACTTTGAAGTCTTCAGGTGGTTCTGAAGGTAAAAATGTACTCAACGAGCATTTGATTAACCTAATTATCTCAACAAAACAACAGTTAAATATTGTATCACCTAAAATCGATAGATTTTATGCAAACGAGCTAAAAAAGTTATCTCAAAAGGGTATTCCCATTTTAATAATTACTAACGATAGAGGAGGTATTCCTAAGGATTTTCAGGAAGTTTATGATGATCTAAAAGCGACATCTGGAGTGAATATTATAAACAATCCCAATGTTAGATATCTGTTAGTTTTCAACTCGGAAGAAGGTATATATTCTGGAGGATCGTTAGTTAAGGAAGAGTTAGAAAAATCAATTTTGATAATCACATCAATTAGAGAAGCTGCAAAACTTAGAAAAATAGAAGAGATTTTTAGTTTGATGCTCCCTTCATTTATGAGGGTAAAGTAAAAATCGTGCTTTGTTTAATTATTTCGAACAAATAAGTTTTCTTTTGATTTATGGTATATAGGAGTAATATTGAACCAGAGTTAGCACATAAGTGACAGAAATTAATTCTAAGCAAATTAATGAATTGTTTGGTTTAGGTTCAGAGATTTATAGCGAAACTGCGAAGTTTCTAAAAAAGCAAGAACAAATAAAGAAAATAGAGTTTCAAAAAATTTATCGTCTTTGGGAGTCTGTCTTCAAAAATATATATGGTAAAGAAATTAACACCGCACTTTTTCTTAAACACTCTTACTTTGCTTCAATTTTGAAGGTTTTAATAATAGTTAAAGCAGACAATCTAGAAGAAAAAAATCTCATTGAAAAGTACAATTTACCGGAATTAAATTTTTTTTTCTGTCCTGATTTGGAAAGCGATTTTGTTAACGAAGTATATAACCTCCTAGAAACTTCTCACTTTTCTCCTCAAGATATCTTTCAAGAATTATATCAACAATTTTTTCTCGTGATCACAAGACATAAAATAGGAGAATTTTACACACCTTCAAAACTCGTTAAAGAAATGATTGATGATGTTTATAAGGTTGGAATAAAAACTTTAGATCCTTCCTGTGGCTCCGGTAGTTTTTTAATAGAGCTCATAATTAAAATAATAAATTCCAATATTAAAGAATCATTAAAATTTGAAGCGATAGAAAGAGTTTTTGGGTTTGATATTAATCCGTTGGCGACACTAACTGCGAAAATAAATATCTATTTATTGCTTATTGAAGTTTACGATGTCGAGATAAATAAATTTCCGAAAATCAATATTTTTTTAATAGATGTTCTTTTTCCTGATCAATACGAAGAAAATTTAGAAATTAGTTTATCAAAACTTTATAATTCGTTTGATTTAATCATTGGTAACCCCCCTTGGTTAACTTATAAAGATATTACTAACAAAAAGTATCAAGTTAAAATTCGAACATTATCAGGAACTTTAGGAATTAAACCTCCAAGCCAATACATAACGCATATCGAGCTAGCGTCAATTTTTTTTTACGCCATACCCTTATCATACTTAAAAGTGGGAGGAAATATCTTTTTTGTACTTACTAAAAGCGTGTTAAACGGAGATCATTGTTTTAAGTTCCGCGCGTTTTCCGTTTTTAATAAGATTGAAATATGGGATTTCCCAAACAGTAACATCTTTAATGTAGAACATATCTGTTTGAAAGCAGAATTTATAGGGAACAATACCAAGATTCGAATTTCTGAGAAATATCCAATTAAAACTAAAATTTATGACAGTGATCTTAAACTTCAGCAGATAACCAATTACTCTAGTATAGAGTTTAATGAAAGTGGAGCCAGAATTATTTTGCCCGAAGAGAAAATAAAATTTTTAGATTCACTTTCCCCAAGCGAGTATAAAACCAAATTCTTTCAAGGAGCGACTTTAGTCCCCCGAACTTTAGTTTTTTTCAAAATTAATAAAGAAGATGGTAAATATTTAGACATTTCTTCTGATCCCGAAGCGAATGTGCGCGTTAAGAAAAATTGGAAATACACATTTCAAAATGTTAAAATTGAAAACAAATTCAGATTTAAAGCTTTCTTAAATAAAGACTTAATCCCTTTTTATATTAAGAAGTTCAAAAATGTTTTTTTACCAATTAACCGGAATTTTGAATTTGACGAAAATTTTCTTCGGGAAAATCCACGAGCATTAGAATTTTATGATAAACTCAATTTATTTTATCAGGAAAACAAAAAGGAAACAAGCGTAATTAATACGCTATTTTCAAATTTAAATTATTGGAATAAATTAACAAAACAGGTTAATAATAAGCAATATATAGTCGTATATAACGCAAGTGGTTCACAATTAAAATCAGCAGTTATCGATAATGAAGAAAAAGAGATAATTATCTGCTCAGAAAATTACTATTATTCTACAGATTCGCAAAACGAGGCCTATTATTTATCGACTATCTTTAACTCTCCAATACTATCAAAAAACATAAAGTTAATTAAATCCAGCAGGCATATACATAAAAGACCTTTCCTGTTTGCCATCCCAGAATATGATCACGATAATGAAATTCACAGAAAATTAGCAAAAAAGGGTCAAAAATATCAATCAATAGTGCAAGATTTAGTCTATAACAATCCTAAGATAACATCAGAGAAAGTTAGAACGTTCATCAATCCTAAGCTAATTAAGTTAGATAACATGACAAAAGAAGTTGTTTTTAAGAGTTAAATTAACAAGAAAATAAACTATTTAACCGTTTTTAACAACAGTCTGGTTTTTAGAAAAGTTTATCTTTCATAAAGATATTATATACTTGAATAAGAGTGAAAAAGAAAGAATATTTTAGTGAATAATTAAGTTGAATTTTACAGAATTAGGAATTAACGAACATAGCGTTAATGAATTAAAAAAGATTAAAATAGTAAAACCTACACCCGTCCAACAGAAGGCTATTCCTTTAATTTTAAAGGGCCAAAATATTATGGCTCAAGCGAGAACGGGTAGTGGTAAAACTTTAGCTTTTGTACTTCCAATAATAGAAAGACTGAAATTTAAACGTAATGAAGCATTAATTTTAGTCCCAACTAGAGAGTTAGCAAATCAAATATACGAAGTAATTAGAGATTTAGGAAATTCAAGAGTAAAGGCATTTCCAATTTACGGAGGAGTTTCTATAAATAATCAAATAAATAAACTAGATAATGGTATAAACATTATTATTGGAACTCCAGGAAGAATTATCGATTTGTACAAGAGGAGAAATCTGAGGCTAAACGAGATACAATTTGTCGTCGTTGATGAAGCAGATAGAATGTTTGACATGGGTTTTACTCCCGATGTGAAGTTTATTTTAGATCAGATTAAAACCGATTTCCAGTTTATGCTCTTCTCTGCTACCTTTGACAGCGGAATTCGGGAATTAGTGAAGAAATATTCGAAAAATCAATTTGAATTCTTAAATTTAAGTAGGGATACCTTAACCGTTAGAAATACCAGGCAGTTCTATTATATGATTGATCGATACGGTGATAAGTTTAGGACCTTCCTAAAAATTCTTAGAAGGGAAAAACCTACACACCTTCTAGTATTCGTCAACACGAAAAAAACAGCATCGTGGTTAAGCAACAAGTTAAGAAATTTGGGAAATTTCGATTACAAAGTAGATCTCATTTCTGGAGATTTGTCCCAATATCAAAGAGAAAAAATTTTAAAAGCTTTTAAGGATCACAGAATAAATTTACTCATCGCAACTGATGT
>Ga0114930_10004123_pt1 | contig 12405 bp, 11 predicted proteins | sample AnhtaG_FD_87300 | JGI IMG/M metagenome (GOLD analysis project Ga0114930, IMG submission 87300) | Deep subsurface microbial communities from Anholt, Denmark to uncover new lineages of life (NeLLi) - Anholt_01485 metaG | ecosystem: Environmental > Aquatic > Marine > Oceanic > Sediment | place... | reverse complement strand
TTCAGGCCGTCGACCTGGATGATCTTGATGCCGTCGATGGCCTTCATCGGCTCGACCGTCTGCTGGATCACGGCCGGCAGCGCCTGCAACAGCGCCAGCTTGAACTTGAGGCTGGTCTGGTCGGACGACAGCGCGTTAATCGCGTCGTTGAGCGCGCGTTGCGCCTCGGCCTCGGCGAGTCCCTTCTTGCGGGCCGCTTCGGCCAGCTCGACGATCGCGGTGGCTTGCATCTGCGCCGCCTCGCGTTCGGCGCGCGCCTGGGTGGTCACGTGCACGGCGGCGGTTTCGGCCTGCTGGGCGGCCTCGATCAGCGCCACCTGCTTGGCGCGGTCGGCTTCCGCCGTGCGGCGGGTGGTTTCCACCAGCTGCTCGGCTTTCACCGCTTCGGCAAGCGCTTCGTTGGCGCGCGCCTGAGCCTGCGATTGCGCCTCCGACTTCGAGGCAATCACAATCGCCTTGTCCTGAGTGGCGATCTCAGTGACCTTGGCCTGTTCAATCGCGGCCATTTGCGTGACCTTGGTCTGCTCGATCTCCTTCACCCGAACTTCGCGCTCGGCTTCCACCTTGCGGGTACGCACCGCCTGCTCGCGCTGGATTTCGGACTCCTGCACCTGGCGCTCCGCCGCAATCCGGCTTTGCTCGGCTTCCTGATGACGCTCGGCTTCATAGGCGGCAATCCGCGCGCTCTGCTCAGCCGTGCGGGTCTTCACCTGCTGCTCCTGCTCGAGCTTCATGAACGATTCCTGCTGCTCGATGGCCAGCTTCTTGGCGAGCGCATCGCGGTTCTTTTCGCGCACCGATACTTCGGTATCCTGCTCGACTTCGTTGCGCTCCTTGCGACGGCGCTCGGTTTCCTGAGTGAGCTTGGTCAGGCCTTCGGCGTCGAACGCGTTGTTCGGGTCGAAGAATTCCTTCGAGGTCTGATTGAAGTTGGTCAGCGACACGCTTTCCAGTTCCAGGCCGTTCTTGGTCAGGTCTTCGGCGACCGTGTTCTGCACGCCCTGGACGAAGTTCTCGCGGGCGTCCTGCAGATCCTGCATGGTCATCTGCGCGGCGGTGGAGCGCAGCGCGTCGACGAACTTGTCGTCGACCAGCGCGCGCAGGTCTTCCGGTGCGTTGGTGCGCTGGCCGAGCGTTTGCGCGGCAGTGGCGACGCCTTCCGAAGTCGGCTTGACGCGCACGAAGAACGCCACCACCACGTCGACGCGCATGCGGTCCTTGGTAATCAGGCTGTCGCGCGAGGAGCGGCTGACTTCAAGCTTCAAGGTGTTCATGTTGATGGCGACGACCTCATGAAACACCGGCAGCACGACCGCGCCGCCGCTCATGATGACCTTCTGCCCACCGAGGCCGGTGCGCACGAACGCGCGCTCGGCCGACGCGCGCACATACAGCCGCGCAAAGATCAGGCCGATCACCGACAGGCCTATCACCACTGCGAGACCAGTGGCACCCCAGAAAAATATGGCATCCATGTTGTTCCTCAACTCCCATGTAATGAAACGGCGTGACAAAGCCGCGGGCGCCGCGCATGCATTGCGCCGGCGATCCCGCAGGTGAACCCGTTACAGCAGATCCGGACGTGGATTGGCAATGGCGCGATACAGCGAGCCGGAGACACGTGAGACGATCAGGACGGTCGAGCCGCGCGCAAAACGCACCTCCGCGTCGTCGGGTTCGATGCGCAGATAGTGCGGCTGACCGTATTCGTCGACGAGACGCGCTTCGGCGGGATTGCCGGACGATGCTTCGCCCGTGACGATCTGCGCCGTGCGTCCGACAAAATCCGCTTCCGACAGCGCCGACGTTTCGTTCTGCGGCAGATAGTGGCCCACCACCGCCGCGCTCTGCCGGACGAAGGGCAGCGCGCCCAGCGCAGCAATGGCCGCGGCCACAGCCGGCGGCAGCATGAAGCCGGCGAGCGCATGCAGCAGCGCTTGCAGCAGCAAGCCGATGATCGCGAAGCCAAGCAGGAACAGGATCAGCAGGATCAGGAGCGGCACGCGCCCCAGATGCAGCCAGCCCAGCAACTGGCCGATCACGCCGGTGTCGGCCCCCGCGCCGGAGTGGTCGATGCCGAAGTGGCTTACCAGCATGCTGCCGGCGTGTTCGGTGAGGCTCAGACCGAACAGCAGCGTGACGCCCTCGAGCGCGCCGATGGCGATCATCAGGCCGATCGCGGCTACGAAGGGCGCATTCCCTGGTAGCAGAAGCGGAGTCATTGTTGTTTTTTTCCCTGAATCAGTGGGTGGGTCACGAGTTTTCGCCGACCGGCCTGTCGCTCGCCGCCTTCAGACGCGCGACGCGTTCGTTGATGCGCTGTTCCTTGTGCAGCGTTTCGAGGCGGCGCAGCAATGAGGGATCGGCGCTCGCGGGGGCGGTTTGCAAACCCGCGAGGCCCGTGGCGCCCGTCATCGTGCGGTTGAAGCCTTGCTCCAGCTGCTCGGCACGAATGCCGGCTGCCGCCCCTGAGACGCCGTCGACGCTGCTCGCGCGTTGCGCTACCGTGCGCGCGGCGATCATTTCCCCAAGCGCCTGCTCCATCTCGGCGCGTTTGGCGCGCAGGCCGAGCAGGTCCGATTCGGCCGCACTGGCATGCTCGATGGCTTCCTGCAGCGCCTGGTTGAGCGTGCCGAGCTGGTCTTCGAGATCGATCTGACGCTCGGCGCCGGCGTGCGTGGCGGCTTCGTCGCCTTGCGCGAGGGCCGTGGCGATGAGCTCATTCAGGCGTTCGATTTCGTTGTTGACGCGGGTGATGGCCTTGGTGGCCTGATGCCGCGCAGCTTCGTGCCGGCCCAGTTCGATGCGTGCCTGGGCGATCACTTCGTCGAACTCGCGCAGGTACTGCTCCAGCACGGCCTGCGGCGTGCGGCTTTCGAGCGAACTGACCAATGCATGCACGTTGGCCGTGAGCAATCGTCTGATGCGGTTACCCAGACGTTCTGTCGTCATGATGCTAGCTCCTGGATAGGGCGGAAAACGGTACTGCTGCGATGAAATGGGCGGAATCGGGCGGCCAAGGCGCTATCCGGGAGGCCGCGCCACCTGGATGACCTGGGTGAGTTCCTGCAACTCCGTCACATAGTGATTCAGGACCGCGGGATCGTAGGTGGGCGGCCTTTGCGTGACGGCGAGCCGCAACAGGCCCAGCAGCATGCGCATGGCCTTGGCGGTCAGGCGCGCTTCGATTTCGCGCGCCACCTCCGCGACCCTTTTGCCGTCCGGCAACGCGGTGATGAGGCTTGCCATCAGCTCCGGCATTTGCGTGGCCAGCAACGTCACGATCTCCGAGTGAGAGTGCGTGGCGTGCTCGTAGGCCTGGGTAGCCTCCAGCAGCGGCCGCACCTGTTCACGCAGCAGGGCAACGCAACTGACGAAATCGTTCTCGCCGGTGGCGCGGCGCTGGGCGTCCGCGATCAGCGCGCGGATCTTGTCGCTGGGGCTGGAGGCGCCTTGCAATTGCAGGCTCGACAACCATGCGAGGTCGTCTTCGGGAATGCGCACGGATACGGTTTGCATGACACAGCACCTGTTTTCGGGTTCGCTGAAAACCAGCTTAGTACAAATGTATGCGTTTGTACACGTTTGCAATTGAAATCTGTGATGCGATGGCGAGGAGGGTTATGTCGCTTGATCGGAGCGGTCGCTCCGGGCTATTTGGTTCAGATATATTACATTTAAATTACGCATCAAATCCTAACAACACTAAGCTGAGTGACCACGCTGGAAGGTTTGCAGGGCCGCCATTTTTAAACTAAACTAATAGAACTTAGTTCAATTGGGGCGTGCTATGCAAACTGTGAATATTCATGAGGCTAAAACCCATTTGTCCCGCCTCGTGGAAGAAGCCGCGCATGGCGAGCCGTTCGTCATTGCGAAGGCCGGCAAGCCGTTGGTCAAGGTGGTTGCCCTGGATACCCCGTTAGAGGGGCAGACCCGGCGTCTCGGATTTATGGCGGGCCAATTCACCGTGCCAGATGATTTTGATCAGATGGGCGCCGAGCAGATCGCGCAAATGTTCGGTGAGGGGCTATGAAATTGTTGCTCGACACGCATCTCCTGCTGTGGGCTGCGGGAGAGCCTCATCGTTTGTCCCCTGAGGCTCGTCGATTGATCGAAGATCGCGCGTACGAACTGTTCTTCAGCGCGGCCAGCTTGTGGGAGGTTGCAATCAAGCGTGGCCTGGGCAGGGAGGACTTTCGAGTCGATCCGCGGCTACTGCGCCGCGGTCTGCTGGATAATGGCTACAGCGAGTTGGTGATTGAGAGTGCGCATGCAGTTGCAGTCGACACGCTGCCGCCAATTCACAAGGATCCGTTTGATCGTATCCTCGTGGCTCAGGCGTGGACGGAAGGTATTACTTTGCTGACGGCAGATCCGCTTGTCGCTCAATACCCGGGACCTGTGCAACGGGTCTAAGCGGGTCGACAACTAGCCAGACAGGTCGATTCTAAAAACAATAAGTAGACCAAAGAATCAACCTCTATATCAGATCAGTTATCTGATTTATATCGGACAAAAAGTGCCTCATTTACTGTCCAACGAGGCGATAATCGCGCGGTTTGCCCGTTGCTAGGGCAGGGACCTGGCAGTTTCAGTACATTCCAAGGCAGTTCAAGCACAGTTCACACGCAATACAGGACTCATCAGATCGACCGCGGCGGCGCCGGTGTTCGCGCCGTCACGCGTCGCCGCTATGCCCGGACCCGCGCGGCCGGGATCGCTTGATTTTCCAACGTGGTCTGGTGTCGCCGGCTCGCATATCCCGTGCAGGCGCGCTCGTGTGCGTCGATCTTGCGTGACCGTCCGCCCCCTGAAGCTGCCGTTGTCGTTCACTAAAGGAGAAGTCCATGGGGAAACTCGACCTTTCGCGTCGCAGTTTTCTGAAGGCCAGCGTAGTAGCGGGTGTCTCGGTGTATCTCGCGCCGATTGGCAGCCGTGCTTTCGCTGCGTTGTTCGAAGAGAAGATTCTGACGCCGGTCCAATGGGACGCGGCTAATGGGCAGCCTAAATTCCGTATCGACGGCATTGCCAAGGTGACCGGTGCGAAAGTGTTCGCGCGCGACGTCCGCGCCGCCGACATGCCGCATTGGCCGAAGCAGCAGTCGCATGCCTTCATTCTGCGCACTACCCAGGCTGATCGTCTCTATGAAGGCTTCGACCTGTCGCTGCTCGGCGACGAGCTGAAGCCTGATCGCATCGTCACGGCCGACGATCTGACGCGCGACGGCCTGATCTTCCCGGCGTTCTATGGCGACGACATGTTGCTGCCGCCAGGCAAGACGCCTGCCTATCTGGGGCAGGCGGTGGCGATCCTGATCTATCACGACTTCGCGCGCTTCCGCTTCGCCAAGGACAAGCTCAAGTTCCACGACGAGATCATTCGCTACGGCGCGCAGACCGGCCCGCTCGAACGCGACCCGTGGGGCACGTTCCGCTTCGTGCGCGTGGGCGGCAAGACGCCTTATGACGACGACACGTTCTCCAGCCTGAAAGACGCGCCGGTGTTCCCGAGCATGATGCGCAAGCACCAGCCGGTCTGGCCGGACGGCAAGGAGCACGGCAAGCTCGACGAGCAGGGCATGTTCTACGCAGGACAGATCCAGCAGGAACTCGACCGGCCGTCGCCGGACTGGCTCGTGATGGAGCGCGAGTACAACACGCAGTCCATCGACACCGCCGCGCTCGAACCCGACAACGCGAACTGCTGGTACGACGCGGCAACGCAATCGCTGCATATGGTGGTGCCGACCCAGGCGCCGGCGGAAGTCGTGGACAGCGCGGCCGGCATGATCGCGAAGTGCGCGTTCCCGGTGAAGAACCTGTTCGTGCACCCATGCTACACGGTGGGCTACGGTTCGAAGGATCACTTCAACGTACCGTTCTACGGCCTCGTCACCGCCATGTACGCGGAAGGCCGTCCAGTGCGGCTCGCCAACGACCGCTAAGAGCAGTTCCAGACTTCGCTGAAGCGCCACGCCTTCAGGATGAACTACCGGATTGCCGTGGACCGGAAGACCGGCCTGCTGCAATCGTTCAAGGCCGAGATGGAGGCGAACGGCGGCGGCCGCTGCAACTTTTCGCCGTCGGTGGCGATGGTCGGCGCGACCGCGGCGCAGTCGATCTACTACTTTCCGAAGAACGACCTGGCAGCGGTGGCGATCGCTTCGCGCGCCATCGACGCCGGTTCTGCGCGCGGCTACGGCACGCTGCAGGGCATGGCGTCCACCGAGATGATGATCGACGAAATCGCCGCGCAACTCGGCGTCGATCCCATCGACTTCCGTCTCAAGAACGCATTGCGCTCGGGCATGAAAAACACCCAGGGGGCAGTGCCGGCCGGGGCGATCCGCGTCGATGAAGTCTTGCAGAAGGCGAAGGCCCATCCGTTGTGGGTCAACCGGGCCAGCAAGAAGCGCGAATTCGAACTGGCGCATCCAGGCAAGCGCTATGGCGTCGGTTTCGCTTGCGTGCAAAAGGACTTCGGCACGGGCGCCGAGACCTCGCTGGCGAAGGTCGAATTCACCGCCGACGGCAAGATCAGCCTGCATCACACGGCGGCCGAAATCGGCACCGGCATGTCGACCTCGCAGGCGATTGCCGTCGCGAAGTGGCTCGGCAAGCCGGCTACCGAGGTGCGCGTCGCCGTCACCGACTGGCCCGATCTGCCGGTCGTCACGAGCGGCGACCCGTACATGATGTCGCAGGCCGATCAGGACAAGCTCTCAGCCAATCCGCGCTGGTCGCCCGGTTATGCGTCGCCGTCGAGCGCGACCAACTCCGCGTTCTATTTCACCCACAGCACGCGCGAGGCGGCACGGGTGGTCTTCAGGCACGGACTGTGGCCGGCGGCCATGTCGATCTGGAGTCAGGGGATCGGCGGCGGGCAAGCCGCGCCGCTGACGGTGCGTATCGAGGACGCGCGCTGGGTCGACGGCAAGCTGTCGGCGGCGGGCCTCCAGGCGCTGCCGTTCGAACAGCTTGCGAAGAAGGCCCACGAACTCGGACTCGTGACGGGTGCAGCGGTGCACGTGTTCAACCGCTGGCAGTGGGCGGAGGCCGAGTTCGAGATTGACGGCAGCGTCGAGCGCCTGCCGCTCGATGGCCTCTCGCTGCGCTACGGCGACAACGCCGGCGCGGACAGGAAGAAGTTGCAGACGACGCCGAATCAGTACCGCGTGCTCGATCGTCAGCGCGTGTTCATTCCGCCGGTGCAGCGTAACAACGCGACGGTCACGTACTACAGCGCAGTCGGCACGCTGGTTGAGCTCGCGGTGCATGAAGCAACCGGCAAGGTGGAACTGCTCACGCATCACTCGATCATGGAGTGCGGCAACCAGATCGCGCCGCAGCTCGTGTCGGGCCAGTTGCAAGGCGGCCTTGCGATGGGCATTGGCCACGCACTGCATGAGTATCTGCCGCTCTATGAAGATGGCCCCGGCAACGGCACGTGGAACTTCAACCGCTACCGGTTGCCGCGTGCAAAGGACGTCGCCGTCTGGACCCAGACCGGCGAAGTGCTGCCGCCGCTCACCGAAACCGATCCGCCCAAGGGCATCGCCGAAGTGGTGATGATCCCGGTGGTCGGTGCGCTCGTGAACGGAATCGCAAACGCGATCGGACATCGTTTTACTGACCTGCCGGTCACTCCGCAAAAAATTCAGGAGGTGCTCGCATGACGGCCCCTAATCAAACTTCCGGTCCGGCGGCTAGCGCCGTGCCGGCTAACGGCGCCAGCGCACCGATCGTGGAACGCCCATTGACGCAATTCAAGGCGCAACCCGTTTCGTTGAAAGTCAACGGCCAGGAAGTGGGGCCGTTGCAAGTGCCCGCAGGTCTGATGATGATCGACCTGCTGCACGAATACCTCGATCTCACCGGTTCGCGGCTTGGCTGCGGGCAGGGCATCTGCCACGCCTGCGTGGTGATTCTCGACAAGCCCGACGGCACCAGCGAGGAAATCCGCACCTGCATTACAGGCGCGAATTTCTTCGACGGCAAGTCGATTCGCACCATTGAAGGCCACGCACAGCGCGACGAGCATGGCGAGGTGGTGGCGCTCTCGCCGATCCAGCAGAAGTTTCTCGAGCACTTCAGTTTTCAGTGCGGCTACTGTACGCCGGGGTTCGTCAATGCCGCGACGGTGCTGATCGAACGTCTGAAGCGTCAACCGGTTGCCAGGGCCAAGGTGGAAGAAACCATCACCGAGGCGCTGAACGATCACATCTGCCGCTGCACGGGCTATGTGCGTTATTACGAGGCGGTCAAGGAAGTAGTGCTGACGATGCCGGGTCTCGTAAAGGACGCCGCATGACGACCCGCCTTCCGACTCTGCTCACTGTGCGCCGTGTTGTGCTGGTGTTGAGCGCCGTGCTGCTGGCGGCGTGTGGCGACCAGCACGACGACACCTCGGCTGCCGCGCTGACCGCCTCGCCTGCCAACACGCCCGCTGACCTGCAAAACGCCGCCGCGGACCGGTTCGCACGCGGCCGTTACCTGGTGAAGGCCGCCGACTGCGCCGCCTGCCACACCGCCGCGGACGGCGCACCGTTCGCCGGTGGCGTGGAGCTCGCTTCGCCGTTCGGCACGTTCTACGGCACCAACATTACGCCGGACAAGGAGCATGGCATCGGCAAATGGAGCGCCGGAGATTTCTACAAGGCCCTGCATGACGGCATGACGCCCGATGGTCCGCTGTATCCCGCGATGCCCTACACGTCGTACCGCCAGATCTCGCGCGCCGATAGCGACGCCATGTACGCGTGGCTCATGGCGCAAAAGCCGGCCGCCGTGCCGAACCGCGAGGCCAAACTGTCGTTCCCGTTCAACATGCGCTTTGCTGTGCGCTTCTGGGACATGCTGTTCCTCAAGGACACCTTACCGGATGCGTCGAAAGGGACATCTGCGGACTGGAACCGCGGGCGCTATCTGGTCAGCGCGCTCGGGCACTGCGCCGAGTGTCACACTCCGCGCGGCAAGCTCGGTCAGCTCGATAACGCTTTGCCGCTCGGCGGCGGCGCGCTTGGCCGGGTAGTCGCGCCGGACATCACGCCGCATGGTCTCGCGGCGCGCGGCTGGAGCGCGGCCGATCTGCAGGCCTTTTTCGCTAGCGGGATTGCGCCGCAAGGCTCGGCCTTCAGCGAGATGTATCCGGTCGTGCACCTGAGCAGCCAGTATCTGAGTCACGACGATCTGCGCGCGATCTCCACCTATCTGCTCGGCGACCAGCCACCGGCTCCGCAGCCGCTGCAGTCTGTCTCGGCAGATGCGGCGCAACTGGCGGCCGGGCGCAATGTTTATCTCGCCGTTTGCGCGGGCTGCCACGGCCGCGACGGCGAAGGCAAGCCGCACGTCGCTGTGCCGATGCACGGCAATTCGACGCTGCGGCAAGGCGATCCGCACAATCTGATTGTGACGATGCTCGACGGGGTCGGCGCGCAGGATTTCCCAGGGCTTGAACGCATGCAGGAGATGCCGGGTTTCGCTGGCCAACTCAGCGATGCGGAACTGGCGCAACTGGCGAGCTATCTGCGCGCCACCTGGGGCGGACAGCCGGCGGACGTGACGGCGGATGCCGTGAAGGCATTGCGCTAGGCGGGGGGGCCGTGTTTTAGCGTGGTGCTGGCCTAGGCCTTGGCTTGAGCGGCATGCACGCGCCGCTTCTTCAACGAGGAAGGAGCCGGGTCAGGGCTGACCCGGCTTCCGCTCGCTTCCACCCGGTCCTCACAATGGCCGCATCTATCCTTGAAATGGGGCCTCGCGGCCTTCAATGCTTGAGGCAGGTGTCGGCGTTCTTCCACGTGCAGGTGTCAAGGCCGGTGTGAATAACCGTTGGCACCGTCTTGCCTGCCGCGAGGTCACGCATGACCATGGCTGCCCGGTAGCCCATTTCCTCCGGCCGCTGACCGACAAGCACATTGACCTTGTGGTCCTTCAGCGCTTGCAGCTCCGGCCCGAGCGTATCGGCCGAGACGATCACGAACTTGCCGCTATTGATCTTGTCCATGATCGGCGCGACCACCTGCGAATAGGCCTGCGGCGCAAACAGCGGCCAGCCACCCTCCAGCACGAAGGCATCGAGACCGGTGGGGTTGGCCGTGAGCGTGTCCTGCATCATCTGGTTCGCCTTGGCGGCGTCGTCGTTCACATAGAGCGGGCAGGCGCTGATCTCATGCCAGCCGTTTTCGCCGTCGAGCTTCGTGATTCCCTTCTTGCCTGAGAGCACGTCGCGCGTACCCTGGGCGCGTTGATTGATATTCTCTGCTGCGGGGTTGCCCATCACGAGGCAGATGTTGCCGCCCTTGGGCATCAGCAGTTTCAACTGCTCGCCGAGCTTGACGCCCAGATCATAGTTGTCGGTGCCGACGTAGCTCTTGCGTAGCGATGCGTCCTTCGGCAGCAGATCGGCGTCCGCGGTAATGACGGGGATCGTCACACTGCGGCGGCGCAACTCTTCCGCCACGGCCGGCGCGTTCGCGGGCGAAATCGCAATTGCCGCCACACCCTTGGTCAGCAGGTCGTCGATGATCTGCACTTCGGCGCTTTCGTCCGCCGCCGTCGCGGGGCCGGTGTAGTAGCAGGTATAGCCCTGCTTGCTGAGCTCCTTGTTGGCCCGGTCGCATCCCTGATGCATGAGGTCGAAGTAGGGGTTGTCGAGCCCCTTCACGACCAGCGCCAGGGTCTTGTCGGCTGCGAATGTGGGGCTGGCCAGCATGGCAAGCGCTCCTGTCGCAGCAAGACACATCAATATCTTCTTCATTGTTGCCTCCTGTGTCCTCCTCGCACGATTGTCGGAATAATCGCAAGGAAAGGCCGCATGCGAGTTTCGACCTCCCCGCGGAATCTCGCGATCCTGTGACACCTGCGCCCGGCAGTTCCGCGCCTTGTCCGGACGCCCCCGGCGCACCGGCCGCAGCGCAGCCGATGCGCCTGAAGACAGTTCAATCTTCTTGCCGCTCGCCGCCGAGCCGGTTGAAAAGCACAGCGACGATGATGAAGGCGCCCACCACCGTTCCTTGCCAGAACGAATCGACGCCGAGCAGGATCAGGCTGTTGCGGATGACTTCGATCAGCGCGGCGCCGACGACGGTCCCAAAGGCGCTGCCGATACCGCCCATCAGATTGGTGCCGCCGATCACGGTCGCTGCGATCACACGCAGTTCGTCGCCCGTGCCGAGGCCTGTCGTCACCGCACCGAGCCAGCCGACTTCGAGGATCGCCGCGACGCCCGCCATCAGTCCGGCGAGCACATAGACCGAGCAGATGATGCGGCGCACCGGAACGCCGGTGAGATTGGCCGCATGACGGTTGCCGCCGACCGCGAAGACGTAGCGGCCCCAGCGCGTCCACGTGAACGCGAACCAGAACAGCAGGGCGAGCACAACGAGGAACCACACCGGATTCGCGACGCCGAGCGTCTTGCCGCCGCCGAGCGCAAGCAGCTTGCTGCCGTCGGGACCGAAATCGAAAATGGTCCGGCTGCCGGAGAACACCAGCGCGAGGCTTCGGCCCATGCTCAGCATGCCGAGCGTCACAACGAACGGCTGCATGTCGAGATAGGCGATCAGCAGACCGTTCACGAGGCCGACGAGCCCCGCGGTCAGGAGTCCCATACCGATGCCGGCCCAGATCGGATAGCCGGCATTCATGACCACCGAGAGGACGATGCCGGAGAGGCCGATTGTCGAGCCGACCGAGATATCGATGCCGCCGGTGACGATCACGGCCATCATCCCAAGCGCGACGATGGCGACGAAGGCAAAGTTGCGCGTGACGTTGAAAAGATTTTGCTGCGTCGCAAAGGTGGAGGTGACGAACGACAGCAGGATGCAGGCGACGACCGTTGCCAGCACGACCCAGAACACCTGGCTGGCGAGAAGTCCCGTCCAGCGGGTATGAGTCTTCGCGGCTTGCGGACTATCGAGCAACGCCGGGATTGAGGTGGGGCGTTCCTGCTGATCGTTCAATTTCGGGACTCCCGTGCGAGTCAGGTTCAGGCGGTGGCGATGGCTCCGGTAATGAGGCCGGTGACTTCCTCCGGAGAAGACGCTTCGGTCTTCTTGTCCGCGACCTTGTGCCCGCGCCGCATGACGACCACGCGGTGGGCGACGGCAAAAACGTCCGGCATGCGGTGGCTGATGAGAATGACCGCGATGCCATGGTCGGAAAGGCGCTGGATAAGGTCGAGCACTTCCGCCACTTGGCGCACGCTGATCGCGGCCGTTGGCTCGTCCATGATGACGAGCCGCGCCTCGGACAGACGCGTGCGGGCGATTGCCACTGCCTGCCGCTGTCCGCCCGACATCTGCCGCACCAGATCGAGGGGGCGCGTCTCGGACTTGAGCTGCCTGAAGAGCTCGCCGGCGCGCCGGTTCATGGCGGCGTGATCGAGAATGCGGATGGGCC
>Ga0114930_10004122_pt1 | contig 12408 bp, 13 predicted proteins | sample AnhtaG_FD_87300 | JGI IMG/M metagenome (GOLD analysis project Ga0114930, IMG submission 87300) | Deep subsurface microbial communities from Anholt, Denmark to uncover new lineages of life (NeLLi) - Anholt_01485 metaG | ecosystem: Environmental > Aquatic > Marine > Oceanic > Sediment | place... | reverse complement strand
TCTGGTCTCTATTTGCTCCAGTTGCTCTCTCAAGGCTTGCGACTGGTTCTTGAGGAAATCAAGCTCCTGCTGAGGGGCACTTAGTGGAACAGCACAGAAACCTCTACCGCCGCCTGTCATGGGGCCCCTTCCGCGAGGGCCGGTACCATCAAATCCGGGCATAGTCCCTCTCCTTTCCGGGCTAACGCCGGGTGCAAGCATATACGAATGTCCGCACCCTAGCATCAACCCCTTGAAACTTTTCTTCTATTTAGCACTTCCCAGGTCTTGTATTCTGGCTTCAACTTGGTTAAGCTCTGCCTTTATAGCCTCAGCCTGGCTCTTCAACCAGTCAATCTCCTGCTCTTGGGGCATTTGGGGAGCGTAGGCCAGTGGAACAGGTGGGTAGAACGAAGCCATAGATACGCCGGGATACCAGCACCGGGGAAGCCCACCTCTGCCTCTGCCAAAGTAGGGCCATGGTGGGGAGCTCCCTCTGAAACCAAAGCCAACCCCTCCTCTACGACCAAATCCTCTGCCAAATCCGTATACCATGCTGTCACCTCCTTTTGATAGTTTTGCATAGGCAGGCACTATCTCACGGATAGCACCTGTCGGGCATACTTCGACACAAGTGCCGCATTGTATGCACAGGTCTTCGTTTATCATTGCTAGGTCATCGTGGACGGTTATAGCTTGTTTTGGGCAGGCATTGACACAGGCTCCACAGCCGGTACACTTGTTATTGTCTATCTTCAAATTCATCGTTACGCCTCATTACTCTTAACAGCGGTTGCTAGTGCGCCTGGAAACACACCCTCTCTAGCCCCAGCAGTACAGACACCCCAGCTCCGGTAACGCCAAAAATAATTAGTCGCTTGCCCTGTGAGACAGTCTCTTCTCGAATACCATCAAATGTATTGTTGACAATGGTACTGCTCGTCGCCAGCAGCAGGTCGCACCAACTGATTAGCCTTGTTGTTTCTGTTCTGCCATCCCAGATTTCGGCTCCAAATTTTTGCGAACCGACATTCTTAGGATTGAGGTCAGTACAGCACACGTTATCTGCACCAAAAACCTTTACGAGATTTTCCAGGATTGCAGGTTGGAGCCCAATCAGACCGACCTTAATTTCCCCAAAATTTATCAAAATATGCTGGGCAATCTGTGCGGCGCATTCCTCCGGTTCTTCGTCGCGGCAATGACGAACGCCGGTAACCATGCCCATATGTGCCATGACAGCGTTGAGGGTGGCTATCAATATCGCCCTATTATCGTTTATGTCCAGGCTCAAAGCCAAGGCGTCCTTGAGAGAGCCGGTGAAGTCATGAGGCTTGTCGGTAAAAGCCTGCCCGAAGCTTCCTTTGAACTGTGCCTCAATCATCACCTCTTTGCCCTCCAGTAAAGGAAAATCCTGTCGGACGGGGCTTCCTATTGCTTGCTTTGTCGGTAATGTCCCGATGGTCACCTGCACCGGCACTTCACCCATCTGATGCTCGGCGACAAGCGCCTGGAATTTCTCTTTTACCTCTTCAATCACAGGTTTTGCTGCCAATACTTCTTCACCTCCTCAGCATCAACAAGGTAACCGAGTTTCTTGAAAACATATTTCCCATTTGCCGATGTCATGAAATCGATGAGCTTCTGTGCCGCCTTTGTATCTTGGCTGTATATCGAAACGGCTGCCTGCATCTCCCCGATGCCTGTTAGCTGCTCCGGAAGCAGATAGATATTCTCAATATGGTCGGGGGCTTGAGTCTGGTAGAAATGCCAGATAATGCCAGCATCAACCTGCCCCATCACCAGCATGGTCAGCAGGCTATCGGGCCGGACGGCTTCGGTTACAATATTCTTCTCAATCTCTTCGGCAAGCCCCGCCTTTTCGAAGATTTCGGGGGCGTACTTGCCCAGGAGGGTCGTTTCTTGCCGGGTGACGGCCACCTTGATACCGGGATTGGCTAGGTCGGCTAGAGTATGAATATTCTTGGGGTTGCCCTTCTGCACGGTAATTACCGGAATCATGTAAGCCACACTTTTTACCGTCTCAGGGTCTATTGCCTGTTTCTCCGCAGCAGTTTCCATGAACCGCTGCTCAGGGGCTACATACACGTCACCGCTCCTAGACAGTATCATCTGGGACAACACCTCGCCTCCCCCGCCGTAGCTGACTTCGATGATAGTGTCGCATTGCTCGCCAAATTCACGGCAAATCTCGTCAAGGGCCGGTTTGGCTCCAGCAGAGGCAAAAACGCCTAGCTTGGATTGTGCTGACGAACAGGAGCTACCGAGACTTATAATCAGCGCCAGGAGCACCAGAAAGATGGCTACTGAAACTATCTGCTGGCTTCTTTTTGACAGCAACTTAACCCCTCTCCTTTGTCATGGTAAGCAATCGAATACCTTTTATCTGCCGAAAAATCGCTCCCTGGCTAACGCAATGGAGCACGGTCTCCGGGTCGGTTACTCGGGTGCCTGAGACGGCACTGACGCCATATTCGAACAAAACTGGTGATAGAGGAGCCGTCCCTCCCAGTATGACAACATATGCATTGGGGTGGCAGAGCCTTAGCAAGCTCTCAATAGTGTGATTTGTGAAGGTGGTACCGGTGATACCAACAATATCTGCCTGGGGGAGAAGGTTCTCGGATTCCGCTTCCGTGAAATCGCCTTCGCGCGGATTCCTCTCTATCACCCATAGCTCTTTTGCTACTGTGCGAAGGCGAGGCACGAAGGGGAAATGCCCAACTATGGCTACCCCTTTACCTACTCCCTTCTTGGCAAGGAGGTCGCCAGCGTTAAGCTCCGTGCAACGCTGTTCGTCAACCTCAACAAGCGAGTTGATGGTGGCCATGCCGATTGCTGCCTCAAGAGGGCTTTCTGAGTAAGCCATGTGGGCAAGTGCCAGGACATCTTTACCCATTAAGAGACCGGCTTCATTCACCGGGGTTCGGCTATGGTGAGGACCCGTATCGTGAGGCGTTGATGCCAGTCCGCAGCGGTGGGTCAGCACCGCTGTCTGAAAAGGTCCCTGGCGTATGTCTCTTACCTTTGTGTCATAGCTTAATGTACAGAGCAGGTCATTGATAATCTTCACCTTAGCACCTCGAGCATTGCACTAGAATAATGTTACGTCACGCGTCTTCCTCGACGCCTGCCCCAACCCCTTCCTCTCCGGCCAAATCCAACTGGCAGGAGCGGCTCAATGTTAGGCGTGTTGCAAGTGGGGCAAAGCTGAGGAGGCGCGCTCATCATTATCTCAAAGGGTACCTCCCATTCGTGCTCGTTCAGGCACCTGAATGTGCGAAACGCCATTTCGAAGCTCCCGCCCTCAATCCTTATTGCCTTGCCGTTGAGTAACGCATCAGCTATTTTCTGCCGTGCTGACGCCAACACCCTCTGAAAAGTCGGACGAGAGATGTTCATCCTCTCGGCACCCTGTTCCTGCTCGAAGCCCTCGAGGTCTTTAAGGCGTATCGCCTCAGCTTCCTCAACAGAGAGCCGCACCTCTTCAAGGGTTCTTAACGGTATGCCGGCTGGCTTGAAATAGGTTACATCGGGCAAGGATGCCACTCGACGGCATTTCGTTGGCCTAGGCATAGTGCATTTCCTTTCTCCGTAATGAGCATATGCTCATTATCAGTATAACAATAATTTCCTTAGCAGTCAATATCTATTGCTCTGGAACTATTAATTAATGCGAAATTTATCAAGAAAGGTGAGGATATGTAAATGTCGAATTGGGAATGTGCTATGAGGTGAGCGTATGATGTCACATAACGCTATTATATTACAGGTTTCAATTAATGTATTATAATCTTAAAGAATTACCATATTAATTACACGGACAGGGAGCCGTTTCAACCAGTGAGGCGTCAAATAGGCTATAAATACAATCCTTGTGGGAGGCAATTATGACTCGACATCTCAGAATAGATTCTAAGGGGACGGATGCTATTTTACGAAAATTCGATAGCCTAAAAAGGGGAAGGCTAACAAGAGAACAAAAAGAGCGTTCAAATGAATTAGAGCAATTATTAAACCTGAAGCCTATATTCGATCTTTATCCAGATTTCAAATCTTATGATAATAACGAACCTCTTAGATTACAGGCATTGGAAGAATATTGCCAAGACTTTTGGTTAGAAACACTACGATGTTATATTGATGGTTCTTTCCCTGCTTCTATAGCTATGGCTTCTTTCACGATGGAAGCGTCTCTTAAACATAGGCTTATCAATAGGTCACCTAATACTTCTGCTCGTCGTGATCTGAAAGCTTTGATTGGTTATTGCCAAAGCAGTAAAATTAAAATCTTACCTGAGGATAACGAAAATTCCATAAATAAAGCTGCACAGAGTGTCCTAGACGCAAGAGATAATATTGTACATGCTAACTTCCCAATATACGAACCTGAAAAAGTTCTCTACTCAGAAGGAACAGAACATAATAGAATTGTTACAGGTAGCATAATTTTTATTGAACATTTTAAGAATTTAGCAAAAGACACGATATTAAATACAAAGCAAGTTGTTGATTATCTCCAGAATTTACAATTAGAAGTATTGATTTAGTCTAATATATGGAAATAGGCTATCGGAAAGGAGGGTTGCATGGCAATTTCAAAACTGGTGGAAGAAGCAGTTAGGGAAAAGGCTAAGCGTATGATGAGTAATTCAGAATGGGTAAAATATGGGCAAACTTTTGAAAGGGACAAGGCTTTTCTCGCTGGGGCAATAGATGCGATGATTTTTGACGTGGGAGCAGTATTAAACCCTAGAGATATTCCCAGCCACGAAGAGAGAAAAGCGTTGATTTTAAGCATTCTGAGGTAGGGCATTAATTTAACATTCTGAGTGTTTGTTACCTCAATCGGGGCAACAAAATGCAAAATTGCTACCTCAGGGTAACATTTCAAGCTTTTGTTACCTCAACTGCACAATTCGCACATTTGTGCAGCAGAAGTTATATACGGCTAGCTCTAAAAGTTAACGACGATAGTCAATGGCACACCCTGACCTTCACTACTCCTGCATCAGCATCAAGCTCCACGAAGTCTCCGGTCTTTATCGACTCCAGAGGGTTGCCATCCAGTTTATCTACCATAGGGATGTTACTTATAATAGCCCCTATAGCAATAATAGGGTCAGCCCGCAAGTTTATAATGCCCTTTGGTTGTGTTTTACATCTCACCAGTTCTAAGAGGCGGTAGCTGCCAAGGGTTGACCCCTTCCCTACCGGAAATACTAAAATCTTCCCGGCAATACTAATACCTGCAATATCACTTTCCCTATCTGTAATCACTCCAGTCTCTGTATCCACGCCACCAGTAAAGGAAATTGGCTTATATGATACCAGGGCTTCTCCTTCAGCCTTACCCTTAGCAACTTTATGTCCCCCAAGGACTATCTCATCCATAATTTGTTACCTCCATATCCCACTGACTGCTGCCTCAACGCATCTTTCCAACGACCCGTAATAGGGCAAGACATCTTGTCCCTGGCCAACATAACAGGCCAGTTTAGGAGAGTTTGTAGCTATTGTCCTGTGGCCAAGGTCTTCCAGAAATCCCTCATACGGTGAAAGCGGACAGGTATGACAGGTTACTCTAGCCCCACTTGCCTCTATGATATCCACATACCCCATCATCTCGGCATAAGCCTTTACTATCCGGGAAGTTGAAACCCACAGTTCAACCCCGGATTTCAACTTTCTGCCGGAGAGGAGTCGAGCAATCTCTCTGATTTCTGTGATTGAAGCATGAGGGCAACCGAAAGCCACCAGATCAACCTCTCTCGCTGTTGCCTTAGAAAGCGACTCCTCGGTTTCATGCAGCTCCTTTTCACCAAACTCGACCGTTGGCCACTCCTGAGGCTTTTTCCCTCCGAAAGCAACTGCCTCAGTTGGAGCTTCCGGAGTAATGCCTACGACATGATAAAGAGTAACGCTCCCCGAAGTGGCAGCAGCTGCCCCTAATAGCTTTAACTCGTCCCAGGAGACAGAAGCTGGTATGCCAGCAAAGACCGGAACCCTGTCCTCAGCTACTCTGCCCGTGAAAAACCCCAATGTTCCATAATCGTGGAGATGCTCCAGCTTTGCCGTAACCAGAATCCTCAAATCTCCATACCGATTCTGGTCAAGATGGTAGCCATATTCAGGTACCCTGCCCGTTAGGGCAGCCGCCAGGGCACTGGGCCCACCTTCTCGGTTGGTTCTTGCACCGAGGACAGAGTTAGCAAAGATTATTGTCGACGACTCATTCCAAGCAACGTGGTCACGCATTCGAGGAACGTGACCCACCACATATGGTGTGCAAGTATCGCAGAGAAAAGTACCCATATCAGTAAAAGCTTTGTTCAGTTTGATTTGCTCATCAGCAAATTCTTCAGATATGCCAAACTCTTTCCATGCCGAGGGGTCTATGCTGGAAGGATTGGTAGTACTAGGGACAACGAATTTGCCCCCTCTGTCAGCGATTTCTTGAATAAATAACGCTCCCCCCTTGCCAAGCATACCTATGTTAGGCAAAAGATGCGCTGAGGTTATCGGTATCATTTTCTCAGCATTATAGCATTCGCCCAAGCTAACCAGAATTTCCATTGATTTCTGAACAGGATAGCCATATTTGCCAGCTAACATATTATTTTCTTCCTTGGTTAGACGCATCTTTTTCTCCTTGGTTATGCCCCGCCTTGCCGAACAGCAGCACAGCATATTATCTCGGCTAACATAATTCGTTTTAAACTATATCATAAGCTGGATAGCCCTTATAGCGTCTGGTTAACTCCTTTAGGTTTTCCCCCCAATGAGTCGCACCATTGATTACAGCTGGTTACAACCTAAACAAAACCGCCAATATTAGTTAAGCAGAGACTCGGTGTATCTAACTGATGCCATCTCAGAGACTAAGCTGTCATGCCACCATCTACAGCAAGAGCAACCCCTGAAACGTAGCTGGCAACATCAGAGGCTAACATTAGAGCAATATTGGCAATTTCAACCGGCTCACCCCAGCGATTCATTGGTATCATAGCCAGCTCCTGTTTTAATTTCTTAGGGTTACTCCACATGTCTCTGCTCATTTCTGTCTTTATAAAACCAGGGATAATGGTATTAACCCGTATATTGTATGGGCCTAATTGCTTAGCTAACTGCCTGGTAAGCATAATCACGCCTAACTTGGCACTGGCATAACCGGCTCTGTTCACAGGTGAAGTTACCGCTGCCACTGATGATAGGTTAATAATACTGCCGCCTCTTTTTTGCTCAATCATCCTCTTGCCGGCTGCCTGGGCACAAAGGAGGCAACCCTTAAGGTCAGTATCTAAAATCCTATCCCACTCTTCCTCGCTAATCTCCATTGGTGTCGTTCTGGTAGTAATACCGGCAGAATTTACCAGAACATCAATGCCCCCTAATTCGCTTACTGTCTTTTGCACCAGGTTATCCACATCAGACTTTTTAGCGACATCAGCCTGTACAGCCAAGGAACGTTGGCCTAGCCCCCGGATTTCCTCAGCTACAGCCTCTAGACCATAATTAGCATCCTTAACCACCCGCGTAGCAACAGCAACATCCGCCCCAGCCTCAGCTAAAACCAGAGCAATAGCTCTGCCTATCCCCCTCTTGGCTCCGGTAACAATAGCCACCTTGCCTTCCAACGAAAAACTGGGTATGCTCAACGTTCAGCCTCCTTCTCATATTAGTCCAAGATTTACCATTTTAACTCGCAATGAGGTATTCCCCTCCTCATCGCTCTTGTCGTGGATAATATACCCATGGCACCTGGGTGTCAATATCCATCTTGGAGCCCTGCAGTAGGCCCCTGTGGAGAGGAAGGTGGTATTGGCAAGAAGCTAGAGTAACAACACGCTAAAAAGTGCAATGAGGTAAGGATTCAAGCTTTCGTGCAGTAAGTAACGCTCTTGGTAATTGTTAAGCCTGGACAAGTGTGCCGTTTACTTTTAATCAGGGTGTCACAGGTTCGAGACCTGTACGGCCTACCAAAGCTAAGTAGACCGACCCTTTGGGGAATTTTGAGTAGAATCAGAGTGTCAAGACACTAGGTCAACCGACACCCTGATTCTAGCATTCTCTGATTTGGTTTTCAACAGTGGTACTATTATCACTGTCCGGTAGCTCCCCATTGATAAGCTGCCCTTCTCTCAGATCAGAGCCCAACAACTCACATAGACTAGTCTCAGTAAGGCAGGCCCTGTTGTTAGGCAATATCTATTTTCGCTAGTGCCATCAGTTTCTTGAGTTTGGCGATCATAGCTTCCATTTCCTTAGTATCTGGGGTTGAAAGTCCATGCACAAGTTCATTGCGAAACATGGAAACTGAGTCGTACAGTGGCACTGTTTCTGGACCAAGCGTTTCTAGGTGGTTGCGTTTCCAGATGTACGCATAGGTATCCTTAGGTGGCAACTGAGTCCGAAGGCCGTGTTCAAACCTAACCCAAAGCTGGAGGAATTGTCCCGTCTTAGTTTGCACAGCACGGCCTCGCTGGAGTGCTGGAGGAGCACCAAATAGGCTTTCAAAAAGACTGATGGCTAATTCCAGGTATGTTTCAGCTTTTGCCATCTCGACGGTTATTCCGTTTCCAGAATGGTAGAGCTGGTTTCGAAGGCGGTGGTACCATTCTACATCGTCTAAGCTCAAGCCGACAAACCACTGGGATGCATACTTTTCTAGAAGATCAAGCAAACCTGGGAAAGACTCACTAGCTGCTTCGAGCTCCTTCCGGCCGGGACCTTTGGAGCCACGTGCTCGTTCGGGAAGACCAAGGTATGTCTTGATGGTGAGCTCGACAGCGTTGTCGATGCTGATCATCGCGACTCGCCGATCGAAGTCGCCACCCAAGTCTAGGTGGTCAACTGCGTGTTGAATTAGCTCTCTTGGCCCATCAGTCCAAGGACCATTCATGGTTTCTCCTCATGCTACCTAACAGTGCCCTTCGGCCGTTGGCAACAGCTCCCTGTCAGCTTCATCGCCTTGTTGAGCGGTTACGAGCCGCCCCGTCGATCTCGAAATCAGCCAAGTCTTATGACATCATCCCCCTTGTACTTCTGGAAGGCTAGATATAGAAAAGCTGAAACAGTATCTGAGAGACAAGAATCGATGGCTTCATAATAATTAGCCTCCCACTTTGAACTCCCATATCGTGTCATAAATCTAGAATTCACATTGACCTTGTCCTTTTCCCTATTCCAGCCTACCAGCCATCTCTCTAAGATTTCATGTTCAATTTCGTTAAGAGCTTTGCCCGGGATGGATAAATCTTGCGAAACGTCTACTATGCGTTGCGCTCTTTTTCGATTTCGCCTTTCATATCTGCGTCTCTCAAATGAGTCAGAAAAGAAGTCACCTGCTTGCTCTAACTGAAATACATCACTGCGTCCATAAGTATAAATCTTGAATCCGTCATATTTAGAAAGCATTTCTTCAACTAGGGACGCCTGCTTTTCGATACACTCAAAACCATAAGCTAAGCAATCATATTTAAAGAGTTTCTTTTTGAATAAGCCGTAAGGTTGCTCACAAAAATGGCAAGGAATAACAAACATGTCAGTCTTTATTGACAAGCCCTCTCTAACTCCTTGCCAAATAATATTTGAAAAGATACACGGAAAGTTAAAGAATCTCGCGGAACTCCCAGTGGGGTATTGTACGTGAATGTACTCGGCATCCATAACCATAAAACGAGAGTTTCTAAAGGACTGGAAGTCTATGTATTTGTGGATCTTACTCATAATCTCAAACACATGTCGCTCTTTGTCCCTTTTTATAGTCATTGTAATATTATCTAAGCAAGTCTGGACTTCTTGTTCGTTGTCCAGGCATAGTTTTGGAGCAGTTACAAAGCTAAACGACGAAAAGGAATCTCTTTTCATTAACAACAGTGAAAGTCGAGCAAATTCGTATATTAGTCTCTTTCTTATGTAGTAGTTTGCCTGTTCCTCAAAACGGAAGCCAAATTCTCTGTTGTCAAGGTTCATCTCTTCGACTAATTCACGGCCAGCCGAATACCACAGTTCACCGGATAAACTCTCCAGTTCCTTAGAACCATGTACTCCTTTTAAGAAATGCTCTGGCGTGTCTATATACATGAAATATCTGGAGGGTAAAAATTCTCCTTTCATATAATGGAGTCTGATCTGCGGATCTAACTTCTCAGCGGTGTAATCGGTCCTCTCAAAACACCATAGATCTAATTCGCCATAGCGCATAAGAGTGTCCAACATCCTCTTTTCAAAATACGGGTCGTAACAATCGTCTGGTAGTCCAAAGATTGAGCAGTATTGTGGTGTTTTTTCGTTAACTTCATATCTACGGTTTGAGATGTTCACAAATGTTCTAGAGCACCCCCCCAGTGTTCCACTTTGTTCCTTGATGACAGGCATGAGATGTTTTTTTGCGTTAGGATTATGCTGATTGTAACGAATAGGAAAGCATTTTGCTGGATGTATATCCCATACCATTCTGAGATTATAGCTATCTGAAGCAGTTAAGATAGACCAAACTAAAGGAATTTTTTCTACAGGTTCATTGATAAATGATTGGCCTTTCCGAGGCCAATCATGAGCCTTAAAAAAGTCTAGAATAACGACAATCCCGATGCGATTCTTAAAAAGAAAACCAGCTGCCGTAGATGCAGAGAATATCTCTTTTAATTCTGAAAAGGATCGTTCTGATTCTTCTATTTTGCTCTCTTCCATTTGGCAAATGCTATCTATATAAGTTCTAATCCAAATTTACCTTCCGCAAATTCACCTAGATTGACCCCCTGAGATTGCATAGATGGAGACAGAAGCTGCCTCGAATTACATACGGACTTGTCTGAGTGTAAATAACTACAAGATTGACACTCCTCACAAGAACAATCTCTTAAACTAAACGCAAAATAGTAGCCTAATGAAAAGAAAGCACGATGGATAGTTTTTAAGGCTAAATTGTACCGATACTTTTTCCTATTATTTTCTCTCCACTTCCACAGAATACCAAAATCCCATAGATCTATGTCCATCTTCTGCGAATAAGGGGGGCAAGAAAAGTTGGTTCCATAATGCTCACAAGTTTCACAGGGGGAATCTCCCTTACATATTTCAGCAAGCGGAATTAATTGAACACTATCATACATTTGAGGGTATTCGGCTAATATTCTAGAGCACATTGCTGAAGCATCTTCTTTTGTGGGGTAGGCTAATTTTTGTAGTGATTCAATGCTATTAAAGTGGATAGTAGACAACTTGTCATCATCAGTTAAAATGCATCCGCACCTGTTAATACTTCCGTTATTAGGCATCTGAAAATCGAAGCCAGCACTATGCATAGATTTTTGGCAGTCTATACTAACGGCTTCCATGCTTACTTGTCTGAGGTCGGGTTTTTTACACACCTCATTGTATGTTAATGAGCACTCTTTACACTTCCTGCATGACCCGCCGGACAACAGCAAATGGCTTATACCATTAGAATCTAATATATCTCCTATTTGATTACATATTCTTTGAATTTCAGATTCCTTCTGATGGTTTAGAGCTCTAACCATGTATCTGCTATAACCATTTTCTAGTTGATAGGTTGTGGCATATAATATGGCCCACTGATATTTGTGTTTATATATCTTATCTAAAACTTTTAGAGACTCCGGTGGACACGAATATTTCCTACCATAGTTCTTACAACCGAATTTACACATATACTGTGCCCGCTGATCGAAGCTTAGTGTCTCAGCGGGCACGGTTCTCATAAAAGCTAAAGGGCTTTGATGGAAGTAGTTTTTTAGACTTTGCATTACGTCCATTCTAAACCTCTATAGAATATTCTTAAAACACTGAGGATCAGGTGCAGCCAGTAGCAGCTTTTCCAGGTTAGAGTTGTCTCCCATGAGTTTTTTGGCTAATAACCTTTGAGCTACACATTTACCCCGGCAATTTTCAAGATATTTACAGCTGTAGCATGGTTCCTCGATTGTCTTAAACCCTTGGTTTATAAAATTCCTGAAAACGCGAAAGTTATTAGAATTCCAGATATCTTCAAGAGTTGACGTATATATACTCCCCGCCGAGAATTCATTAAGATTTTTCCATGCTGGGCACATACTAACATTACCATTAGGAAGAATCAACGGCGCATCAAGTCCACCTCTACAATAATGCGTCTCTTCTTTGTTATAAAGCTTCTCATCCCTTGTAAGAAAAAGAAAATTGATTGGGTGCCCCACTCTAACATCGATTTTTATTTTTTCGCTTTGTACTTCTGTTAAGATACGTTTTATGCTTTGGCTAATATCAGCAAATTCCTCCTTTGTATTGTATAAGTGATGGTCCACACCCCTTCCCTGTGGTACAAAGCGAAGAAAACATATTTCATTAAAACGCTTATTGCAACAATACTCAAAGATTTCTGGAATATACTCATAATTAACT
>Ga0114930_10004120_pt1 | contig 12412 bp, 9 predicted proteins | sample AnhtaG_FD_87300 | JGI IMG/M metagenome (GOLD analysis project Ga0114930, IMG submission 87300) | Deep subsurface microbial communities from Anholt, Denmark to uncover new lineages of life (NeLLi) - Anholt_01485 metaG | ecosystem: Environmental > Aquatic > Marine > Oceanic > Sediment | place... | reverse complement strand
TTGTGGCTCCATAGTGGGTGGCAGCCTCAAATCCGAAGGATTTGGGGATGGTTAGGCCGCTTTTGGAGCTTTGCCATCCCCAAGCTGCGCTTGAGGCTGCCACCCAGGATTGAACCATGCCGATTTTTTCGGTCTACAGGAATAGCAGGCCACGCCTACCGTCTCAATTTGGCTCTGATGCAACTGTTTCCTATATTTTATAGAGAAACGGTTAAACAGCTTGATTGAACAACGTATTACAACTTGGAAGGAAACTGAGCATGGCCAATGGAATAACAGTCGTTCATGTCACGCATGAGACGATAGGAAAGATTGGCGGCATAGGTGCTGTCCTACAAGGGCTGTTCACCTGCAAATCTTATCTTGACGCCATCGGCCGATCAATCATTGTCGGTCCACTTTTCACCACTGAAGGCTCTGTATTGGATCGGCTTGGCGAGAATGGTGAAGTCCTATATTCATCCGTTGACGGACTTATCGCCCCGGGGTATGCACCGGCCTTTCGTAAGCTCGAGAGTTACTACAACGTAGGTATCGTTTACGGCAGACGAACATTCGTTGACCAGCGGACAGGCATAAAAAGCTCGCCCGAGGTGCTGCTGATCGATGTAAGATCCATAGGTAACGGTGCGGTCAACGAATTCAAAAGACGCCTGTTCGAGGAATTCGGTATCCGCAGCCATTTATACGAACACATCTGGGAGTACGAACAATATATCAGGCTGGCACCGGTCGCAATTGCCCTGCTAAAAGCACTTGGTGCAGCCAACGATTCGACGACCATCATTTCTCATGAGTTTATGGGAATGCCGACAGCACTGGCGGCGATTCTCGAGCCTTGTTGTGATTTCAGAACGGTCTTCTACGCACACGAAGTGGCTACAATGCGCCGCATCGTGGAAGAGTATCCAGGCAAGGATACAATGTTCTATAACGTCATCAAACGGGCTCACCAAGACGGGCTCTACGTCAACGAAGTGTTCGGCGACCAGAGTTCCTATTTCAAGCACGCTCTCGTGGAAGCTTCAAAATACTGCGATGTCATCTGTGCAGTAGGCGACTATGCTGTGGATGAACTGCGGTTTCTGGCGCCGGAATTTGAGACTGCGGACATCAATATAGTCTACAACGGCATACCAGCACATCGAATCAGTGTTGCGGACAAGTTTGCATCAAAAGAAAAACTGCAACTGTACTGTGAGAACCTGTTGGGCTATAGGCCGGATTTCATATTCACGCATGTCACAAGACTCGTACAAAGTAAAGGGCTGTGGCGCGACATGCGTGTGCTCTACACGATAGAAAAAGAGTTTAGAGCGCAGGGCAAGACGGCAGTTTTGTTTCTGCTATCCACGGAGGTTATGCAGCGACCGAGCCAGGATGCCTACAACATGGAATCGTCATACAATTGGCCTGTGGCTCACCGCGAAGGTTGGCCCGATCTATCCGGCGGTGAGGCAAACCTCTATACACAAGTGCAGGAATTCAATGCGCGAAGCCGTAACATAAAAATCATCTTTATCAACCAGTTCGGCTTCCGCCGAAGGAACTGTGGCAAGAGGATGCCGGAAGACATGGAGTTTATGGACATCCGGAAGGGAACCGATGTCGAATTTGGCCAGAGCATTTATGAGCCGTTCGGCATCGCACAGCTTGAGCCGTTGACTTTCGGCGGGATATGCGTGTTCAGCAGCGTTTGTGGATGTGGAGGTCTCTTGCGGGACGTAAGCGGCTCGGAAGATGTGAAGAATGCTATCGTCGCCGACTATACCCGCTTGGCCGATTCCGATCGTGCCGACATCGAGGATTTACTGCAAATCGGCGAGTCGGTGCGCGACCGGATAGAGGCAAACGAGAGCGAAAGGGTCGCAAGAGAAATCATCGCACGACTGCCGAAGAATGAATCTGAAATTGAGAGCATGATTCAAACCGGTTACGAGCTTGCGAAAAACATGAGCTGGGATGTAGTAGCAAAGAAGTACCTACTGGGCAGCCTGCAAACAGAGCCACACAAATTGCGTGCTCGGTGAGCCGCTAACCGCGCGTCGCATTTCGCGACAGAAGAGTTCACATCGTCTCTGTCTGCACAAGATCAGACTGTACCAAGATTACAGAGTATGCTGCTTGGTGGGCATCTGTTGGTTGCAGCCAAATCGTGTCAAAAACCCAAGTTTGATGTTTGCAACCGCTGGAACAGGAACCCGGAAAGTGCTATTAGCTAAGTTGGATGTTGTATAAGTCATTGTATTCCAAGAGCTTACATATTATCCGCTCCGTAAAGCTACTATACTCTCGATTTTGCGGTTATTTTATCAGGAAAAGCCCAAAAAAGTCTTGAGGAGTAGCTAAAAAAAACAAAAAAACTTGTGTTTCTAATAGAAACTTGATATTCTAACAGAAGTGAGACTCTATGGAGTAACTGAGTGAGCATAAATGAGAAATCTCAGCATACATAAAAGGGATAAATCAAGCACAAGAAAGATGGTCAACAAATTAACAGATATGTTAAAGGAAATCCGAAATGTTCAATAAATTGTTATTATTGAAAGTTGCTATGAAAATAAAGATGTCTGTGGTGTTATGTGTTTCGGTGGGTTCAATTATGCTTGGTGGTTGTGCTACTCCTGTCGATACGACGCCGAGTCACACAAGAATACTGGCTCCCGATCAGGACGATGAGATTGCCGGCAGTTTTATTGATAGCAGTGATATACGCACCATCGCTCAGCAGATGTGTACAGAACTGCTGACTTTGCCGGAAGTCAGCGAAAGTCCCGATACAGTACGTATCGCTACAGAAAAGATTAGGAATTCAACACGGTATATGATTGATACCAACCTGTTATTACGACGTTTGCGTCTTGAATTGAATAAATATTCACAGGGGCAGGTTCGTTTCTTTGCTCAGGGCAGCGGGCAGGCCGCCAGAACGAGAATCCTTAAGGAACGAGAACAGACACGTGTGCAGAAGGCGATTGATGACGTCGCAAGTTTTATCGCCTCGTCTGATCTTGTACAGAACTCGGAGAAACCTGTACGATTAGCGGTCGTGCCCGTAGCGAATACAAACTTGTTTAATATGAATGCGGACAGTTTTGCCTCGCTCCTGAGGACAAAAATTAAGGATCATGCAGGGGCGAAAGTGCTTTTCGCCAAAGCCGGTTCTGATGCACAGGTTGACTACACGTTGACCGGAGAGTTTTTCGTTGAGAGTATAAAACGTGAAGGTGTCGCAAACACCGTCGAGGATTTGAAATGGGCGCAGGAAAATCCAAACAAATGGTATGCTGATCCCAATTATTCACCGGGAAGCACGGTTTACGGCACTCAGATTAATCTTGATGGATCAATCCGCAGACGCATCAAGGTAGGACCGAATATTACGTACAAATTGATTGATCCTGCTTTGTGGAATAGCCCGAATCTTACGAAGAAGTTTAATGTCATGCTCGTAAACAATGAAGACATGGCTGTTTTGGAAAAGGTTGTCAATCTTGAAGAACAGATCAAGTCGGGGCAAGAGCGTGCAAATTACATTTTGACGGGTGATATCGCTTCGTTGTCGAGAGCGAGGGCGGGACAACGATCAGATTATGTTCTGGTCAGTCTTTATCTTATTGATCCTGTTAGCAATGAAATGCTTTGGGAGTATGGTTATGAAGTAAAACGGGTGACGTCTCGTTCTGTTTTATACAGGTAACCTCTGGTTTGATAATTATATTTAAAAGATTTAAGGTGAAATTTATGCATACTTTATCATGCAGATATGTAATTGTTGGTATTGTTCTGCTTGCTTTTTTCGGCTGTAGAACTACGTATGATGCTCGCAGGACGCCCGCTGAGGAATTGCAGAGTGAGGGCAGAATCGTGTTTGTGCGTCCTGATCGTTACTCGCTTTTTGGGACTCGTTCAATTCGAGACTATATTGAGATTACGTATGAGCAAATCAGTGTGAATGAAGCTGGATATCCTGTATTGACCGTTGGGTTGCGAAATCGCGGTGGTCAGCATTTCTGGGACACAAAAGGTCCAGATGTTCAGCTTTCTGTTCAAACCGCATTTTACAATAAACCGATTCAGCCGGACGGCGCTGCTTCGGGGCCTGCGCTCTATCACACGAACTGGCAAACGGTTAAACTAGTCAGAGGGCAGACTTCTGACTACAAAGTTGCCTGTCCGATTAAAGGTGCGAACCATTATCAGATGACTATTTCTGAATACCTGAAATAAGTCAAACCAATCGTACTGTTAAAACGTTTCCGGTCGAGCTTCGTTGATAAATAGTGCGTTGTATTTTGGTTTGTTGAGATTTGCTTCATTAGTGTTTCTCTAAGATAATGGGGCTTTCCTGATGGTTAATGACGATGCGTCTAAGCATCACTCTGTTTAAGTGCCATGTTTTCAATTATGTATCTTGTTGCAGGGGTATTCTATGAGTGGTAAACGATTTACACTGATATTTGGAATTACAGCATTATTATTTTTCGGCGGCTGTGCAGCAAATGATGCGCAGGTTAAACGGTTGAATGAAAAAGAAATTGCTGAGCAGGAGTTAATCGCGGATCAGGCTCGACAGAAATTTTATGCTGCGCAGTATGACGAGATGGTCCCATTAGTTGAGCCACTGTGTCAAGAACGGACAACAAGTCAACCTCTTTATCAGTGCGAACTCGGAGCTAGTTATCTTGCCTGTAACGACAAACCGAATGCTAAAAAGTATTTGCTGGATGCCTACACTTCCATTGAGGGATTCTTTGATCCTGCCTCCGAAAAACAAGCGATGAGCCTCTGGGGAGCAGAAGCGGAAAAAGTGTATAAGGGAGAGCCTTATGAACAAGCAACCCTGAGTTTGCTTGTTGGATTGCTTATGCTCGAAGATGGAGATGTGGATAATGCACTTTCCTGCTTCAAAAATGGGCAGATTTCCGATTCTGATGTGGAAGAAGAACTATTCAAGAGTGATTACGGGTTATTACAGTTGCTTGAAGCCAAGTGCTATCAGATGCGTGGTGAGCAGACTGAATATGACCGGTTTGTCAGTAAAGCGGTAGATTCATTTGCTAAGACTCATCCTTTTTTACTTGCAAAAAGAGCCGAAATTCTTGCTGAGAATCTAAAAACTAAGGCTTCCGAGGAAGAGAAGGCGGAAATGCTGGAAAGCAAACTAATGGAAGTAGAGGAAAATCTTATTCGTGACTACAGTTCTTACTATGGATCCTTGATGCGACCGTATAATACTTTACTTCTGCTCTGGACGGGTCGTTCGCCAGAGATGAACCGTATAGGTCAATATGGAGAGAATAGGGTCCTGGTGAAATGTCCGTCGATTGAAACGCATTATGAGGTCCAGTTGGACAACTCCGGATGGTATGATGTGATTCGTGGATTTGCAAATGTGAGTTATCAGGCTACGACGCGCGGGGGACGAGAGATGGATAATGTCTTAGCCAATCAGGCTGCGTTCAAAAAAACAACACATGAAATCGGCGATACGTTTTTTGATGCTGCCGGCGATGTTGATGACCCATATGCGGCACTTGCGTTAATGGGTATTGGGTTGATATCCCATGGAATTGGTGCGGCAACAAAAGTCCAGGCTGATATCAGATCTTGGGAAACCTTACCGGATGAGATTGCTCTTGTTCCTATTCAGCTCACGCCGGGAACGCATCAGGTTCGGGTTGATTGTTATGATAAAAATTTCAGACTTAACCGAAGTCTCATTCATCAATTTACTGTAGATGAGCGACCGTTTCAATTTTATACGTTTGTAGTTCCTTCGCTGATCCATCCCGAACCGGAGCAGGAGTAAGTTCCTGAAAGAACGGCAAAGTGGAGAGAGCTTGAATTTGTGTTTATTGTACTGTTGTTGAGTATATTTATTTAAGGAAGATAGAGATGTACAACGTATTTCGTGCCATAATCTTGTCTTTGTTTTTAAGCGCTATTTTCGGATTTGTTGGTTGCGGTACTCCTGCCCCGGAGGCAACCTACCCGGCACTTTCTGATGTCCCTCCTATACCTGATTATACTAACGATGGACGAAGCTGGAATACGGATGCGGTCTGCTGGGTTGGCATGACAGATGATGCAAAATGGAAATGGGATTTACCCTCTACTTCACCGGGTGGTATCCAATGGGTGACGCAGCATACTCCGAAAACAATTCAGCGATTAATACGTGAAGAACTGGAAAGTGAAGGTTATGAAGTTAAGGTTTTTACTGATGACTATCTTACACGTCAGAAGAGACTTATGCTTAAAAAACTTATCTTTTTTGAAGCGTTTGATATTAACAAGACAATGATTAAAGAGGGCGCATGTTTTGACATGAAGTTGACTGTAAAAGTACTCGATAATCCAGATCTGAATCAAAGTACGCAATGTGAAATATGGGGCCGTTCGCTTATTTTAGGGGATGAAACGAAGAATTGGGAAGATATCCTAAAAGATTGTGTAAGGAATATGCGAAAGGCACCTGAATTGAGACAAGCCCTTGAACTGAATCCCATAGTATCAGAGAATTCATCTCAACTTTAAGATTTTAGAAGATTAGGTCGTACCGGTTCAGCGTGAATTGAACAAACTTCAATTATACACCAGAATCTTTATTGGGCTGCTGTCAGGAGTGATGGTGGGCATATTGGGTAATGGACGACGTTACGAGTCCCTGCATCGATGCCGGCAATGTTATGTCCCCTATCGGGCATGAGCCATTCCCCAACGGCGGCGTAATTAATATGGGCGCTTATGGCGGAACGGCTGAGGCAAGCAAATCATATTTTGGCTCACCACCTTGCGAGACCATAGTCGCCGGCGACATAAGCGGCGACTGCAAGGTGGATTTTCTCGACTTTGGCCTTATGGCTTTTCATTGGCTTGAAAAAAATAATAGCGCACTTTAGACTTGACATGCAGCCGGGGAAAATAGTAAAATGCCATTTGGCTTGACGGTCGCGGAGAGAGCGGTTAGACTGCCCTGATATGCGCAAGGGCGGGAAAAAACCAGTAATAGGCATTCTGGGCGGTATCTGCTCCGGCAAGAGCACCGTTGCAGGTGAGTTCGCTAAGTTGGGCTGCAAGGTGATTGACGCCGACAGAATCGCCCATGAGCTGCTCCAAGAAAAAGCTGTGAGAGAAAAAATAGTTGGCCTTTTCGGGCAGGCTATTCTGGATTCCGCAGGGCAAATCGACCATCGGAAATTGGCTGACGTCGTTTTTACCGATGCCGAAAAACTCTCATCGCTTAATAGAATAACCCATCCTTTCGTTTTGGAACGGGCTGAGGAGCTCATAAGCCAATATAATCAGCAAAGCCAGGTCAAGGCAATTGTGCTGGATATGCCGCTCTTGGTGGAAGTCGGCTGGGCGGAGCGGTGCGACAAGCTGCTTTTTGTCGATTGCCGGCAAGAATTACGGGCCGATAGAGCGAAAAAAATGGGAATTTTTGACGAAAATAAAATTAAAATTAGAGAAAATTTTCAGATTTCTCTGGACAAGAAGGTAGACATCGCCGATAATGCCATAAACAACAATTCTGACTTCTCGGCTTTAGTCAGCCAAGTCGTAAGTATCTTCTCTAATGTTGTGAATAACGGGTGAGCAGATTTTTCCGTAGATTACTCATAGTAGCGTTGGTTGCTTTTAATACATAAGTTTTGCTTTTGTTATTCAAAGCCTAATCCCACTGAAACGCCACGAGAAGGTTGTCCAACTGACTAAATCATAGTCCTGCTTTTCGCAGGAGGTAACAACAACGTATTACAAGATGGAAAAGGAGTAATGATGGCTAAGGCTGCTACAAAAAGTGCAAAAGGTACAGCTAAGAAACGAAAGACTGCGAAGAAAAAGGCGGCCGTAGAAGAACAGGCCTCTGCCGAAGAAGTAGAGCAGGCCAAGGAAGAGACCGACGCGACTGCGGTTGCGGCCGAGGAGGCCCCCGGTGTCGAGGCCACAGATGAAGTCCAGAAAACCAAAGAAGAAGAGGATGAAGAATCCACTCATGAAAAATATGAGCGGATTAAGAAAGGTGACCTGTATTTGACAGACCTGCAGAAGCTGACAGTGGGTGAGCTGCACGACATTGCCAAGAATGAGAACATTACAGAATACAGCGCTCTTAAGAAGCAGGACTTGATCTTCAGGATTCTCAAGGAACGCATCCGGCAAAACGGACTAATGTACGGCGAAGGAGTGCTGGAAGTGCTGCCGGATGGCTACGGATTCTTGCGGAATCCGGATTACAACTACTTGTCGTCATCAGACGACATCTATGTCTCGCCGTCCCAAATCAGGCGTTTCGGTCTACGCACTGGAAACATCGTATCAGGGCAAATCAGACCGCCAAAAGACTCAGAGAAGTATTTTGCTCTTCTGCGTGTTGAAGCGATCAACTATGAAAATCCCGACATGCTTGCGGAAAAGATTGTATTTAGTGATTTGACACCGCTGCATCCAGACGACCGTTTCATACTTGAGACCACAACAGAAGAACTAAATATGCGGATAATTGATCTGGTGACACCGGTAGGCAAAGGCCAACGCGGGCTGCTAGTCGCTTCACCACGAACGGGCAAGACAATCCTGTTGCAGAAAATGGCAAACGCTATCAGCATAAACCATCCTGATGTAAAACTGATAGTGCTGCTGATCGACGAGCGGCCCGAAGAAGTTACGGAAATGAAACGGAAAACGGCTGAACATGTTGAGGTTATAAGCTCGACTTTCGACGAACCGGCTTCGCGTCACTGTCAGGTGGCAGAGGTCGTGAGCGAAAAGGCAAAGCGCCTCGTGGAGTACGGTCAAGACGTAGTAATTCTGCTGGATTCGATAACCCGCCTGGCGCGTGCCTACAACAGTGAGACACCGCACTCAGGCAGAATCTTGACTGGTGGTGTTGACGCCGGCGCAATGCAAATGCCTAAGAGGTTCTTTGGTGCAGCAAGAAACGTTGAAGAAGGCGGCTCGCTGAGTATTTTCGCAACCGCATTAATTGACACAGGTTCAAAAATGGACGAGGTGATCTTCGAGGAGTTCAAAGCAACTGGAAATATGGAATTGCACCTCGACAAACGGCTTGTGGATAGAAGGACCTGGCCAGCCATAGACATCAGCCGAAGTGGAACCAGAAGGGAAGAGTTACTGCTCGACCCAAAAGAGCTCAAGCTTGTATACCGGCTCCGAAGAGTCCTTAGCGAATTGAACCAGATCGAAGCCGTGGAGCTGCTCAAAAGCAGGCTGGCCAAGACTCGAACCAACGCAGAGTTTCTGATGACAATGAACCTGGATTAGGCAAACCCAAAAACGTCAAACTAACTATCTTGAAAGCATGCAGCAATACTCGATTTTTGTCCACGCGTTTGCTTTACTTTGCTGCTTGTGTTGGTTAAGATAATATTCCGGCTGCTGCATTGTTGCCGGAATTTTTTATGGGCGATTATCGAAATCGGGTAAGTCATGGAAGAGCAACTCTCGAAAGTCTATGAGCCTGCAACGATAGAGAAGCAGACAAACGAAATCTGGTCTTCGGGCCGATACTTCCATGCTGAACCTCCGCGCGATGGTCGCCAGACAAAGAACTATACTATCGTCATCCCGCCGCCTAACGTAACAGCCCCGTTGCACGTCGGTCACGCGCTGAACAACACATTGCAAGATATTTTGATCCGGTTCCGGCGGATGCAACAATACAACACGCTTTGGATGCCCGGGACCGACCACGCAAGCATCGCCACCCAGACAGTCGTCGAGAGACGAATCCTGTCGGAAGAAGGAAAACGACGTACCGACTTCGAGCGGGAAGAATTTATTGCCCGTGTCCAGGTCTGGAAAGACGAATATGAAGCTACGATTATCAGCCAATTGCAGGCGATGGGCTGTTCGTGCGACTGGGAGCGAACTCGCTTCACAATGGATGAGGTGTGCGCAAAGGCGGTCCGGGCGACGTTTTTCAAGCTCTTTAAGGATGGGCTGATCTATCGCGGCAAACGATTAGTCAACTGGGACCCGGCCACGCAGACAGTGTTGGCCGATGACGAAGTAGAACACGAGATGGTGCAGGGACACTTCTGGTACTTGAAGTACCCACTTGTTGAGCCGGTTGATATGGCGGGCGAACGGATTGAACATGTTACGGTCGCAACCACGCGGCCGGAAACGATGCTCGGTGATACAGCCGTCGCAATGAATCCTACAGATCGGCGTGCTGAATATCTGGTCGGCAAAAAGGTCCGGCTTCCGATTGTGGGACGCATCATCCCCATTATCGTCGATGAGCATGTCGTCCTGCCTGATCCCGAAAGTGAGGATGAAAAGGCGAAGTTCTCAACCGGTTTTTTGAAAGTTACGCCCGCCCACGACCCCGATGACTGGGAGATTGGCCAGCGGCACGACCTCGATATTGTCAACGTCATGGCCCCCGACGGTTCAATTAGCAACAAACACGGCTGGGGGGACGCTGACTCTCCAGAAGCCCAATCTCTGCTCGGGATGGATCGCTTTGAAGCTCGCGAGGCCATCGTTGAATGGTTCCGCAAGGAGAATCTGCTGGAGGATGTTCGGGAATACGCCCATGAGATCGGGCATAGTTACCGCAGCCACGTCCCGATCGAACCGTATCTGTCCGACCAATGGTATATAGCCGTCAAAAAGCCTATCGAGCATCTTGCAGAGAAATTTGGCCAAGGCCTTATCGAAGGAACCGATGTGCCGGCAAATTCTCTGGCCGGCTTGGCTCTGAAGCCCTTACTTGACGGTCGGCTGCGATTCATCCCCGAACGCTACGCCAAGACGTATCAAGCATGGCTGGAAAACCTCCGCGATTGGCCAATAAGCCGACAGCTCTGGTGGGGACATAGGATTCCAATGTGGTCAAAGCTCGGAGGAGGTGGACAGTTAGAAAATGAGCTTTCAAAACTGCCAGACAAAGTGTGCTCCGAGCTTACAGATTCTGATGAAGGCCCAATAACATATATTTGTGTCGCGCCTGGCAATGAGGATATAGAAAATCAACTGGCGGATGACGGCTTCAAGCAGGACGAAGATGTCCTCGACACATGGTTCTCATCTGCGCTTTGGCCGTTTAGTACAATGGGTTGGCCGGATGATACGCCGGAACTGAAGACATTCTATCCAGGTGACGTTCTTTGCACGGCTCGCGAGATTATAACTCTGTGGGTCTCGCGCATGGTAATGATGGGACAGTATTGCGTCGGGGACATTCCGTTCAGCGATGTGTATATTCACGCGATGATTCAGGACGGCGAAGGACGCAAGATGTCCAAGAGTTTGGGCAACGGAATTGACCCACTGGTCGCCATCAACAGTCATGGCGCTGACGCGATGCGGTTTACGTTAGCCAGCATGACGACGGATACGCAGGATATCAGAATGCCCGTAGTACCGATGACGCTTCCCGACGGGCGAAAGGCCAATACGTCGCCGAAGTTTGATATCGGGCGAAACTTCTGTAACAAGCTCTGGAACGCATCGCGTTTTGCCTTGATGAATCTCGAGGGGGTTGAGCCAGCCAAATTCGACCGTGACAAGATGAATGTCACCGACAAATGGATTCTGTCGCGCCTGGCCAAGACTGTTTCCGAGGTTACCCAGTCGTTAGATGCGTTTAAGTATAGTGAGCCTTTGACACAACTTTACAGATTCTTCTGGAACGACTTTTGTGACTGGTATTTGGAGTGGGCCAAGCCGAGAATGCAAGACGACCAGCAAAGGCCGATTGCTCAGAACATACTCGCGTTTGTGCTGGACCAGACTTTACGGCTTCTTCACCCATTTGTGCCGTTTATTACCGAGGGCATATTCCAAAAGCTGAACGAAGTTGCACCTGTCAGGCAGCTTCAGGATATAGCGGAAGTGAAACAGGCAGAGGCGTTGGTGGTTGCCGAATGGCCTCAGAAAACCGACGTATTGAGAGATCCGGAGAGTGAGAAACAGATTGAAATCGTACAAACTGCAATCCGAACCGTTAGAGACATAAGAAACAACAGAAACATACCACCAAAAGAAATGTTAGTTGTTTCCGCGAAGTCGCGACAAGAAACCGTTGACATTCTGAACCAAAATGCAGAACTGATCCGTCAGTTGGCTGGTGTAAGAGAATTCAAGGCCGGGACAGCCATCGTAAAACCTGCAAATGCGGCAGTTGCAATTGCGGATGCAACAGAAGTCTATGTGCATGATGCCATTGATCCGGAAGCTGAACGTCAGCGACTGGAGAAACAAAGGCAGCAAATACAACAAGCTAAAGAAGCGGTAGAGGCCAAGCTCAGCAACGAGAATTTTGTCAGCAAGGCCAAGCCGGAAGTGGTGGCCCAGGCCAAAAAGAAACTGGTGGAGCTATCAGAACAATTAGCGACCGTTGAAAAACACCTTTTGGAGTTGAACGGTTGACATA
>Ga0114930_10004117_pt1 | contig 12418 bp, 7 predicted proteins | sample AnhtaG_FD_87300 | JGI IMG/M metagenome (GOLD analysis project Ga0114930, IMG submission 87300) | Deep subsurface microbial communities from Anholt, Denmark to uncover new lineages of life (NeLLi) - Anholt_01485 metaG | ecosystem: Environmental > Aquatic > Marine > Oceanic > Sediment | place... | reverse complement strand
TTCGTATTCGATCTCTTGTGGCGTGTAGTACCCCCAACTGGCCACGCGGTCGAACCCGCGCTCATAGGCCAGAGGCAGTAGCGATTTGCCTTCCTTGATCACGTGTTCGACCGCGGCCTTGTCCGCGGCAAGCAGGGTGCCCGACATGCACTGGAACCCCGTGCCATAGGCCAGAATGCCGTCGTCGTACTCCAGCAGCTTGATGTTCTGCCCCTCGTAATGCTCCCTCACAATGGGCGCTTCCTGCGTGAGCAAGAAATGGTAAGAACCGATGTGGTCGTCCCGCCAGTAGAGGAGCGAGAATGCTTCGACGGCAACGAATGACAGCGCGACCAACCACCATCCACGCTTGTTGTTCAACAACGCGGACGGCATGAAGCGCCCCAAGGCCTGAAACGTAAACACGGAAACGAACAGAACGGAAAGGGGGAAATACCACTGTCCCTGGTGGCACAGACGAACGTACAGCCAGTTGTAGGGACCGAGCAAGAGAACAAAACAGGCCGAGACAGCCAGGGCAAAATCAAACTGCGAAAGCCTTTTCCTGGCAAGCAGGATAAGGGCCCTTAGCAGAGCGACAATGGCGAACACCATGGGTATGACTATCTGATTGATGCGCCACAGGACGCCGTAGCTCCAGTACTGCCCGAAATCACTTGCAGCATTGACGAATTCATACCAGAAACCCCATACGTCGGCGTGAGGGAAGGACGTCTTGACAATGCCGCTGAGTGGGAGCGGGGCGCCTGCGTAGTAGATGTTGATGGCGAAGTAGACGGCCATTGCGACCATCACCGGCACACCCGCCAACACCGTCAAGAGCAAGCGCTTCACGTTGCGCCGCCAAATGGACTGAAAGGCAAGACCTGCGAACAGAGGCACCGTGAACAGTGCATGATCGACGCGCGCAAGGCACATAAACGCGACGACAACGCCCGTCAGTAGAGCGGAGATCGCGGATTCAAGGAAACCCGGCCTGACCATGACATAGAGCAGCAACGACCACGAGAGAATGACCAGACAGGATTCCATGCCATCGGCGTAGCTCCAAAGAGGGCCGTACGTCGGCTGAGCCCACACGCTCACCAAGCCATAGACGCCAACCGGCAATATCGGGAAGAGAACGGGTACGTTGCCGCGGGCGGCAATGAAACACTTGCCCAAGACCCAGATGGCAATGCTTATGAAGACCACCGAGCTCAACAGCACCACGACGGGGAACGCGTGATCCGGAACGGACAGCCACGCGGCCCATTTGTAGAGCACGGTTACCCATAGCTGCCACAGCGGATGGAATCCATTGGTCGGGTATTCCCGATCATAGGCGAAGTGGCCGTACAGTGCGACGTTCCGGGCCAACACCAGGTAGTAGAAACAGTCGCCCGCAAGATACGCGTAGGCGTGCAGCAAGCCCCTTGCCACAAGACCACGCAGTATGGGCGCCGCGAACAGCACAATAGCGAGGGCAACTAGCAACCGGTCATACAGCCGCTGAACGCCTCGGTCTCTTTGCGCGGTCTCGCCGTCTGCCTCTTGAATACTGTGCCCGCTGTCCTTATCCATTCCGCCCTTCCGGTGTCTCGCAATTCCAGGGACCTAAGCACCCGCTCGGCCGACTATGAGAAAAACCCGTCCGAACGCGCGAAAACCGAGAAAACGTGAAGGCGGAGGCGGCGCATCCGAGGCTCCTCCTCCCCGTCTTCCATTGGCCAGGGTCAGGCTAGCAGCTTGGAGCGCTCCCGTCAAGGCCTGCCCGTGGGATTGAGCGGTTCCGGAACAAGGGGGTTGGGACCTCAGGGGCTCAGGAGGCCGGGCGCGCTGGCGGGTGGGTCGGTTCGCGGGGGGCCTTATGTGGCGCTCTCGTGCATCCCGCCCGAGCCACTGTGCCGTTGGGTGGTGAGACCGCGACGGGGCCCGGGAAATGGCCGGGGGCGGGGTCTTATTTGTGCCATATTTCGCGAATCCGAGGCACCCCTTGCCACCGGGCATAAAGGGGCCTGGGCTCTGGAATTGAACGGATTGCGCACTTGCGGTGGTGAATCTCTCGTATGTTCCACGTCTTCCTTGACCTACTAAGCATGGATTGTGTAAGATAGGACTTTCTATCGGCGCAAGGAAAGGTGAAAGGTGTCCGCGTTTGCGGACTGGTGTGAGTGGCTAGGCTAGAAGGAGAATCAAAGCGATGCGGGAGATCAAACGTGTAGCAGTTCTCGGATCGGGGGTGATGGGCGGAGCGATCGCGGCCCACGTGGTGGGCTGCGGCATTCCAGTCCTGATGCTCGATATCGTACCCCCGAATCTGTCCGAGAAGGACAAAAAGAACAAGGCAAAGCGCAACGGTTTTGCCGCGGCCAGCCTCAAGGGGCTGACCAAGATGAAGCCGTCGCCGATCTTCACGAAGCGGATCCCGGAATTGATCGAGATCGGCAACTTCGAGGACGACTTCGAGAAGATCGCGGACTGCGACTGGATCTGCGAGGTGGTGAAAGAGGACCTCGCTATCAAGAAGGTGGTGTTCGAGCAGGTCTCGAAGCTGCGGTCTCCGGGGTCGATCGTGAGCACGAACACCAGCGGGATTCCGATCAAGTCCATGGTGGACTGCATGGACGAGGATATGAGCCAGCACTTCATCGGGACGCACTTTTTCAATCCGCCGCGTTACCTGAAGCTGCTCGAGATCATCCCCGGTCCCGACACGCTGGCGGAGGTCATCGAGGGGATGGCCGAGTTCAGCGAGAACGTGATGGGCAAGGGCGTGGTCTATGCGAAAGACACGCCGAACTTCGTGGCCAACCGCATCCTCACGTTCATGATGATGTACATCATGCACAATATGACGAAGTACGACCTGAGCTTCGAGGAGGTCGACGCCCTGACGGGCCCGGCCATCGGCCACGCCTCGTCGGCCACGTTCCGGACCGGCGACCTGGTTGGGATGGATACGTTTATCCACGTGGTGCAGAACGTGTACGACGGTTGCCCGGACGACGAGCAGCACGACCTGCTCGTGCCGCCGGAGTGGCTGACGAAGATGATTGAGAAAGGCTACTACGGCGCCAAGTCCGGTTCCGGCTTTTTCAAGAAGACCGACGAGCGCGACGAGAAAGGCAAGAGCGTCATCCTGTCCCTCGATATCGACACGCTCGAGTACACGCCGCAGAAGAAGGCGCGGTTCGAGTGCACGGGCGCGGCGCGCAAGGCCAAGACCCTCGAAGAGAAGGTCCGCATCATCCACACGAGCGACGAGCCGGCCTCGGAGTTCATGTGGAAAGTCTTCTCGAACTCGGCCGTGTACGCGGGCAACCGCATCCCCGAGATCGCCGACGACATCGTCAACATCGACAACGCGCTGAAGTGGGGATTTGCGTGGGAAGAGGGCATGTTCGAGACGTGGGACACGCTGGGATTCGCGGCCGTGTGCGACCGCATGGAGAAGGACGGGCTGACGCTGCCGGCCATCGCCGTGGCGGTGAAAGAGGCGGGCGCGGACGCCTTCTACAAGGACGGCCAGTTCTTCGACCTGGCGACCAAGTCGTACCAGCCGGTCCCGAAGTCGGCGAGCGAGTTGGTCCTGGCGGACGTGAAGGCGGCCAAGGGGGTGGTGCAGAAGAACGACGACGCCAGCCTGATCGACCTGGGCGACGGGATTCTGAACTGCGAGTTCCATTGCAAGATGAACGTGGTGGGCCCGGGCCTCGTCGAGATGATCAACGCGGGCGTGGGCCTGGTGAACGAGGGCGAGTTCGCGGGCATGGTGCTGGGCAACCAGGGCAAGCACTTCTCGGCCGGCGCCAACCTGATGATCATCCTCGGGTTCATCATGCAGAAGAACTGGGACGCCGTGAAGACGATGATCACGGAGTTCCAGGCGGCCAATATGGGCATGCGATTCTGCAAGGGCCCGGTGGTGTCCACGCCCCACCATTTCACCTTCGGCGGCGGGATCGAGATGGCCCAGCACGCCGACGTGGCCGTCATCGCCTGCGAGACCTACGGCGGCCTGGTTGAAGCGGGCGTGGGCGTGATCCCGGCCGGCGGCGGCACCAAGGAGATGCTGCGGCGCGCCCTCGAGTACGTGCCCGAGGGCATGCCGGAAGGCAACCCGTATCCCTACCTGCTGCGGGCGTTCACGAGCATTGCCACGGCCAAGGTGAGCACGAGCGGGTTCGAGCTCGCCGAGAACGGCGTCTTCTTCGAGAGCGACCCGGTCGTGGCGAGTTGGGACTGCCAGGTCAAGAAGGCCAAGGACGTGTGCCTGGGCATGGTGGTGGCCGGGTACAAACCGCCGCAGCCGGCCCGGCTCCTGGTCACGGGCGAGCCGATGCGGGCGGCGTTCCGCGCGGGCGTGCACAACCTGATGCAAAGCGGGTGGGCGTCCGAGCACGATGGGGTGGTCGCCATGAAGGTCGCCCACATCCTGACCGGCGGCGACCGCATGGTGGGCACGCACATGACGGAGCAGGATGCGCTGGATCTCGAGTGCGAGGCCTTCCTGAGCCTGTGCGGCATGGAGAAGTCGCAGGCCCGGATCCAGTACATGCTCGCCAACAACAAGCCGCTGCGCAACTAGGCGCAGAACGAAACGCAACTCAATTGAAGACAGATTGCATGCGCTCCTCGGAGCGCTTTACGTAGGAGGACAAACGCAATGAGTGACGTATACATCGTATCTGCGGTTCGCACGGCGATCGGGAAGGTCCGGCGCACCTTGTCCAAGTTCGATCCCGTCATGATGGGCGCCGCGGTGGTGAAGGAGGCGGTGGCACGCGCCGGCGTGCCCGGGGACCGGATCGACGACATGGTGATGGGTTGCGCGTTTCCCGAGGGCGAGCAGGGCATGAACCCGGCCCGCGTCATCGCCTTGGCCGCGGGCCTGCCGGACTGCGTTCCCGCCATGACCGTCAACCGGTTCTGCTCGTCGGGCCTCGAGTCGATGGCCATCGGCGTGGCCAAGATGAAATCGGGCTTCTTTGACGTGGCGATCACGGGCGGCGTGGAATCCATGAGCATGATCCCGATGAGCGGGGTCAAGTTTGCCCCGAGCCCCTACGTGACCAAGGAGTGCCCCGACATCTACACGGGCATGGGCACGTGCGGCGACAACGTGGCGCGCGACTTCAACATCACGCGCGAGGAGTGCGACGAGTGGGCGCTGCGCAGCGTGCAGAACGCCGTCGCCGCCATCGACGGGGGCAAGTTCAAAGATCAGATCGTGCCGCTCGAGGTCCCCACGGAGAACGGCACAATCACCTTTGACACGGACGAGGGCCCGCGCCGCGACACGACCCTCGAGGGTCTGGCCAGCCTGAGGCCGGCCTTCGCCGGCCCGGGCCGCACCGGCGTGTGCACCGCCGGCAACTCGAGCCAGATGAGCGACGGCGCGTCCGCGGTGTGCCTGATGACCGAAGCGGCCGTCAAGGAATTCGGAGCGACGCCGCTGGCCAAGCTGATCGGGTACAACGCCGCGGCCGGCGCGCCCATCTACCTCGGCCCGGCCCAGGCCATCGCCATCCCGAAGGCGCTCAAGATGGCGGGCATCAAGGTGGACGACGTCGGCCTCATCGAGAACAACGAGGCCTTCGCCACCCAGTGCCTGTACACCAACCGCGAGATGGGGTTCAACACCGACATCGTCAACCTGAACGGCGGGGCCATCGCGCTCGGCCACCCGCTGGGCTGCACCGGCTCGAAGCTGGCCACCCAGCTCATTCACGAGATGCGGGCTCGGGGCGTGAAGTACGGCCTCGAGACCATGTGCATCGGCGGCGGCATGGGCGCGGCCGGCGTCTTCGAGCTCTGCGAGTAGACACCAACCAACCCGAGAGCGAAGCGGCAGGTCCCCGAGAGGGGCTTGCCGCTTTCTTGTTGGAATGTCCCAGCTATAGGTAGTTGCATTTCTTTTTTGCTGAAACTCCTTTCAGTATGCTATAATCAAATCAACGGAAACGGCTTGACATTTCCTTCGTTGTTTGTCATCTACGGCCTAGACGTAACCGGTGGGAGAGCAAACGATGATACTCACAGACAGGCAGATAGAAGAAGCTGTGAACTCCGGCGCCATCACCATAGAACCTTTCAACACTGAGCAGCTGCAAGCAGCTACATATGATCTTCGCGTCGGTAGGCAAGGAGCAACCACTAGCACGAACAAGCTGATAGACATAGAAAAGGAAGGCTATCTGCTGCTTGCACCCGGTGACTTCGCCATTGTCACTGTTCTGGAGAAAATCGCGCTTACGCCCCAGTTCGCAGGGCGTTTCGGCCTGAGGTCAAAATACGCGAGAAAAGGTCTTATTGCTACTACCGGGCCCCAAATAGATCCGGGTTACGAAGGGCGGCTGATTCTGGGGCTCAACAATCTCACACCCAGGGCAATTTCTATTCCCTACAAAGACGAGTTGGTTTCCGTCGAGTTTCACAAACTTGAGGAGCCCGCGAGGCACCCTTACGACGGTCCATATCAGGGAAAAGAGGAACTCCGGCCCGAAGACATTGAAATGATTATCGAGGCTGAAGGTATGGCCTTGTCGGAGGTCATCACGGTCCTCAATTCCCTGAACAAGACCGTGGGCGACCTAACCAAGGACATCGCTATCCTCAAGTGGGTGGTACCGCTGATCGTGGGGGTCGGCATCACGGTGATCGGGATCATAGTGGCGTTGGGCTAGTCTTGGTCGAAATCACCTTCAGGATAGGGCAAGACCATCTGGTCGCCATACCTGGGCAGCGCGCTCTCGATGGCACGTTTGAACTGACCCCAGCTTGTGGACGCTTTCATCAGTGCGATGAGCGCTGCGAGGTATTCCCGTAGTCTTGAATACCCGATGTGCTTTGTGAGCGACTGATGGTGTCGATATTGTCAGTAGCCTTTCGGCGTCCTGGGCTTGACACGCCTGAGCTCATCAAGGATAGCTGGAGCCACACGCTCGTAGAGAAGGTCATTGGCGTACCGTCCGACAAGCGCTGCCCTTGTCACGCTTAACAGTGTGTATTGCGACCCCTTCAGACGAAACATCTCCCTGTAGAAGTCATCGGGGAGGCTCTTCCGTTCTTGTTCGACCGAACGGCGCTGGGAAGTATGCAAATCCTGCACGATCCGCCGCGAATCGTTACGCCTTTGCAGACCAAAGGGCTGGTTTTACAGGCCAAAACTCTGGCATGCTTGTTGCACCTTCCATGGCGTCAGTTGAAGCAACGAAGCGGCGGGCGCAGGTCCCGCTGAACAGAAAGGAAGGTGTATGATGGCCGGAAGAACGTGGATAGTCGTGCTGGCAGTCCTGTGCGGCGCATGGTTGATGGCCGCGCCCGCGAAGGCACAGGACCAAGAAGGCCCCCCGGCGTACTCGAAACAGAAGGCGCCGGCGGGCAAGTTCGTGGACAAGGACGGCGACGGTGTCCGGGACAATCAGACGGCAAGACCCCGTCGGAATCCTGCCCGATCGGGCCGCGGGGCAGTAGGCGACGGCATCGGCCGTGGGCAAGGCGGCCCCGGACGCGGCTTAGGACCGGGCCAGGGCATGGGACGCGCTCGCGGCGGTTGGCGCCAAGGCGATCCCCGTTTCGCCCCAGGTCCCAAGGCCCAGACTCAAGGTGACCAGGGCATGGCTCGTGGTCGCGGCGGACAGTGGGACGGCATCGGCCGTGGCCAGGGCGGTCCCGGACGCGGCATGGGCCAGGGCCGCGGCGCGTGGCGCGGCGGTCGCGGGCAGGGCCAAGGTTTCGGCCAGGGCATGACTCGTGGCCGCGGCGGACAGTGGGACGGCATCGGCCGTGGACAGGGCGGTCCCGGACGCGGCATGGGCCAGGGTCGCGGCGCGTGGCGCGGCGGTCGCGGGCAGGGCGGCCCCGGACGCGGTATGGGCGCAGGCTGCGGCGCGTGGCGCGAGGGCGGTCCGGGCATGGGGCCTGGTCCCAAAGGCTGGCGCCAAGGCAGACCCGGCATGGGCCCCGGACGCGGCATGGGCTACGGGCGCGGTATGGGCCGCGGCCAAGGCGGCCCTGGCGGCCCCCGAGGCTGGGGTAGACCCGGCGGTGGCGGGCCGCGTCCCGGCTGGGGCGGCTAGGCGCGCCACCGCTTGCCGTACGGACAAGGACTATGGCAGATACGGCACAGCGACAATCGACGAAATGGACGTTCTCGGCAGCCGCGCTCGTGGCGGCTGCCGCGATTCTTATGTTGTACGCGCAGTATCTACACGAGACGGCCGCCCGCCGTCGGCTGATGGTCGAGCGCGGCAAGACCGTGCTGGACGCCATGGTGGCCGGGATACGGGCGCATGGTCGGATGGGTCGGTATCGCACCGAGCGCCTGGGCATCATTTTCGAGGAACTGGCGGAGACGCCGGCTATCGTGGGGTTGCAGTTGACGGCCCAGGACGGCGAGGCGGTGGCCTCGGGGGGCGACACGACGCGGCTGCAAGGCATTCCGCCTCAGCAAGTGGCGTGGGAGGGCCCATGGCTGCTCATCGCGTCCAAGGTGGAGTCGTTGAGGCCGCCGGGCCCGCCGGGCCTGGAGCAGGGCCGGGAACTGCCGCATGTCCCTGAAGGGCGACGCGGTCCGGCACGCCGATGGCAGGGGGCCTGGGAGGATTTTCCGGAAGGGCCGTACGTACTGGCCGCGGTGCTGGACACAACGGAAACGCTTCGCGGCATCCGGCGGGACCGGCTGCAGTTCGTGATTTCCACGCTCATTGCCTTGGCCGCCGTGGCCTCCGGAACCCTGGTCGTGTCCGCGCGGATGAAACGCCGCGACCTCGAGGCCGCGTTGGCGCTCGCCGAGGAAAGGGCCGCCCACCATGAGCGGCTGGCGAAGCTGGGGGCCGGGTTGACGCACGAGACCAAGAACCCGCTCGGCCTGGTTCGCGGCCTCGCGCAGGCCATTGGCGCCTTGTCCGAGGCGGACGCGGAGGTCAAGCGCCTCGCCGCCGGCATCGTGGACGAAGCGGACCGCACCGTGGGCCACATCGATTCGTTCCTGGCCTTGGCGCGCCCCAAAGAGCCGGCGCTCGACGCGGTGGACTTGGACGAGTTCTTTGGCAAGTTGCTGCCGCTGGTCCAGCCGGAGGCGTCGGCCGGGGGCGCGGCGGTCACCTACGCACCGAGCCGCCTGCGGATCGAGGCGGACGGGGACCTGCTGCGGCGGGCGCTGCTCAACATCGTGCTGAACGCGCTGCGCGCGTCGGGCAAAGACGGCGAGGTAACCGTTAATGCGCAACGTCACGATTGGGAGGTGACGATCCGCGTGAGCGACAACGGCTGCGGGATTCGACAGGCCGACTTGGGCCGGGTGACCGAGCCGTATTTCTCGCGTTTCGAGGAGGGCACGGGCCTGGGTCTGGCGATCGTGGACCAGATCGCGCGCGCCCACGGATGGCGGCTGGAGATCGCGTCGACCCTGGGCGTCGGCACGCGGGTGTCGCTGGCGGGCATCAAAGAGGTACGATGATGCCATGCCCGAGCGCGCCACCATAGCCATCGTGGACGACGAAGCTGCGCAGCGCGGGTTGATGGAGAATGCGTTGCGAGGCGCCGGCTACGACACGGTGCTGTGTGAGGACGGGCAACAGGCGTTGGCCGCGATGCGTGACTGCGACGCCATGCTGCTGGATGTGCGGATGCCGGGCATGGGCGGGCTCGAGGTCCTCGAGGCCGTCAAGGAAGCGCGGCCCGAGTTGCCCGTGATCCTGCTGACGGCCTTCATCGACGTGCGCGACGCGGTGACGGCTATCAAGACCGGCGCCCTGGACTACCTCGAGAAACCCGTCGACCTGGACGAGATCGTGGCGGCGGTGGACGACGCACTCGGGTTGCCGGGCCGCGCCGTGACGGCCGGGGAGGGGGCGGAGCTGCCGCCCGGCGTCGTGGGCGAGAGCGCCGCCATGCGGCAGGTCTTCGAGATGGCGGCGCGCGTGGCCGATTCGGATGCCACGGTGCTCCTGCTCGGGGAGAGCGGGTCCGGCAAGGAAGTGGTGGCGGACTTCATCCATGCGCGCAGTGTACGGGCTGAGAAGCCGCTGGTGCGGGTGGACTGCGCCTCGCTTCCGAAAGACCTGATCGAGAGCGCCTTGTTTGGCCATGAGAAGGGCGCCTTCACGGGGGCGGACGCGGCGCGTGAGGGGCAGTTCGAGACGGCCGACAAAGGCACGATCTTCCTGGACGAGATTGGCGAGTTGCCGCTGTCGCTGCAACCCAAGTTCCTGCGCGTGCTCGAGACGGGTTCGTTTCGGCGGGTCGGGGGCACCGAAGAGTCGTCCATCGATGTGCGCGTGATTGCGGCGACGAACCGGGACCTGGCGTGCGCCGTTGACAAGGGCGAGTTCCGCCAAGACCTTTTCTACCGGCTGAACGTGTTTCCATTGACCGTGCCGCCGTTACGCGAACGGGCCGACGACGTCCTTCCTCTGGCGGACCTGTTCCTCAAGCCACGCAAGAAGCGCCTGGCGCCGGCCACGGAGCGCATCCTCATGGCCTACGACTGGCCGGGGAACGTGCGGGAATTGCGGAACACCCTCGAGCGAGCGGCGATTCTGGCGAACGGTTCGCTCATCCTGCCCCGCGACCTCCCGCCTCATCTCCAAGGCGCACAGCCCCGCGAGAAGGCCGGCAGCGTCCTGGTCGGCGACATGCAGGAGATCGAGCGGCGCGCGATCCTCGAGGCGCTCGACAAGACCCAGGGCAACAAGACCAAGGCCGCGGCACTGCTGAACATCAGCCGCCGCAACTTGATCTACAAGCTGCGGTCCTATGGACTGTGACGCCAGGACACGCGCCGGCCAATGGAACCTCCCGCGTGCGCGAAGGATGGTACATAGGGGTATCGAAGCGGCTCAAACCACTATACCTTGTGGCCTCCGATTGACTTGACCCGCTATGTCGGCTAAGATCGAGCCGCTGGCACAGGTATCCGCTGTTCTATGGACACAGAATATGACCAACACTGGCAGGACCTAGGCGGTTCCGGCCGGTTGCGTCTGGCATTGGCCGCCTCGCTGGTGTTCCACCTCGTCCTCGCGGTGTCGCTCTCGATGATGTTGCCTCCCAAGAGGGACTTTCCGACGCCCATCGCCTATCAGATCCAGTTCGTTCCGGTAGACCAGGAGCCGCTCGAGGAAGATCCGATCGTCGAGCCGGAACCTGAGCCGGAACCTGAGCCGCCGAAGCTCCAGCCCAAGGTCGAGGAGAAACCGGAGCCCGAGCCCGAGCCGAAACCGGAGCCGGAGCCTAAGCCCAAGCCGAAACCCAAACCCAAACCGAAGCCCCCGGAGCCCAAGCCCAAGCCCAAGCCCAAACCCAAACCCGAGCCGAAGCCCCCGGCCGAAGTGCCCCAGAAAACCGGCGTGGACGTGCGGCAGGGCTTGCCGTCGGAGCTCTCGGCGTGGGCGCGGCTGGTTCAGCGGAAGATCGAGAAGTACTGGCACCGTCCGGCCGGTCTGCGGCTCGACGTGGAAAACAACGAGGCCCTGGTGTCATTCTGGGTCGCGAAGGACGGTGGCCTGATCGGCCGGCCGCAGGTAATCAAGCCGGCCTGCGACGCGGAGTTGGGTGAGTCGGGCGCGCGGGCCGTGATGCTGGCGGCGCCGTTGCCGCCGCTTCCCGATGGTTTCAAGGGCCTCGAGCAGGAGGTCGTGTGCGAGTTCACGTTGACCCGAGAGTAGCGGCGCCGGCGTCTGACTGAGGCCGCCTAGGAGCAAGGAGCCTGTCTTGAGATTTCTGCGATTCATCGTTGCAGGGTTGACCCTGGCGGCCTTGGGGTCTGCTGCATTCGGGCAGCCCGTGGGCATACGCATTGAGGGCACAGTGGACAAGCGGTGCACCGTGGCGGCGCCCGACTTCGCGTCCCCGCCTGAGTTGGCCCTGATCGCCAAAGAGATGCCCCAAGTGCTGGCCTACGACCTCGCCTTCACGGGGCTGTTCCGAATGGCGCCGAGGCAGCAGTATCCCCCTACCTTCCAGGGGTTCACGGCCGACGCAGCCCAGATCGACTTCGACGGCTGGCGGGCCACCAAAGTCGAGTTCCTCGTGTACGCCTACGTGACGCTGCAAGGCGGCACGCTGGTGGCGGAATGCCGGATGTTCGACATGGCCAGCGCCCAACAGGTCATCGGGCAGCGGCTCATGACGGGCAAGGACCTGCCCCGGCTGATCGCGCACCGGTTCTCCGAGGAGATCGTCCGCGCCGTGGACGGCGTTGCCGGGATCGCCACGTCGCGTATCTGCTTCAGCGCAGTGCTCGGCTCAGGGAACAAGGAGATCTTCCTGGCCGACTACGACGGGCACAACGCCACGCAGGTCACGCGCCACGGATCCATCTCGATTAGGCCCAAGTTCTCGCCGGACGGTGCCCGGATCGCCTATCTGTCCTACAAGGACCGCTACCCATTTCTCTATATTCTCGACACGAGCACCGGGACATCCACCC
>Ga0114930_10004116_pt1 | contig 12419 bp, 10 predicted proteins | sample AnhtaG_FD_87300 | JGI IMG/M metagenome (GOLD analysis project Ga0114930, IMG submission 87300) | Deep subsurface microbial communities from Anholt, Denmark to uncover new lineages of life (NeLLi) - Anholt_01485 metaG | ecosystem: Environmental > Aquatic > Marine > Oceanic > Sediment | place... | reverse complement strand
CAAGGTCTGATATAATAGGCCTGAAGAAGATGGGGGCTGAAGTAACAGTATCAGGTCCACCAACCATGATTCCTGTTGATGCCGAATCATTAGGGGTAAAAGTGGTCTTGGATCCAGAAAAAGCATTAAACAATAAAGATGTTATAATAATGTTGCGGATTCAACTCGAAAGGCAGAGTGAAGTCCTATTTCCGAGCCTGAGAGAGTATTCTATTTTTTTTGGTTTAAATAAGGAGATAATAAAAAGGGCAAAGAAGGATGTCATTATTATGCATCCGGGTCCTATAAATAGAGGTGTTGAGATAACTGGAGATTTGGCAGATGGGCCTTTTTCTGTGATCCTTGATCAGGTGAGCAATGGTGTGGCTATAAGAATGGCCCTTCTTTATTTATTAATTGGAGGGGAGAGAGGTGATAACCTGGATTAAAGGAGGAGAAGTAATAGATCCTCGCAAAGGAGAAAAAAAGACACTGGATATTGTTATAAAAAAAGGAAAGATTGAAAGACTCCTTCCTCCTGGGGATTTTAGACCACAAGGGGATATTGATTTAAAGATAATAGATGCCTCTGGGATGATAGTCACACCTGGTCTTGTTGATATGCATGTTCACTTCAGGGAGCCAGGAGAGGAGTACAAAGAGACAATTGCTACCGGAAGCCAGGCTGCTGCTGCAGGAGGATTTACTGCTGTGGCATGCATGCCTAATACAAACCCAGTAAATGATTCACGATCAGTTACGGAATTTATATTAGAGAGGGCGCGAAAGGCTAACCTGATAAGGGTTTATCCGGTTGCAGCTATAAGCAGGGGTTCCAGGAGTGAGTCATTAACTGAATTTGGTGACCTTAAACAGGCAGGTGCTGTGGCTGTGTCCGATGATGGGAGGCCAGTTACCAGCAGTGAACTCATGAGGAGGGCAATTGAATACGCAAGGTTTTTTAATCTGCCGGTTATTTCACATTGTCAGGATCTCAATCTGTCAAATAAGGGTGTAATACATGAAGGTACTATTTCTACTAAGCTGGGTTTACAAGGAATTCCAGCAGCCTCAGAGGAGATAATGGTAGTAAGGGAGATCCTTTTAGCAAAATTAACCGGATATCCTGTTCATATTGCCCATGTTAGCACCGAGGGATCTGTTAAATTTATTAAACAGGCAAAAGAAGAAGGTATTCCTGTGACGGCTGAGACAGCTCCACATTATTTTAGTTTAGATCACACAGCAGTTGTTGGCTTTGACACCAATGCCAAGATGTATCCTCCATTGAGGGAACCTAAGGATGTAGAGGCCATAAAAATAGGACTTTCTCAGGGGGTAATAGATGCTATTGCAACAGATCATGCCCCCCACAGTCTTATTGAGAAAGATGTAGAGTTTGATAAGGCTGCATTTGGTATAATAGGTCTGGAGACAGCTTTACCCCTTACTTTGGCCTTAGTAAGGGAAGGGGTGATGGGCTTACCCGAAGCCATAGCGAAGCTTTCCTATAATCCTGCTTCCATTCTCAGCATAAAAGGTGGCGTTATTGAGGAGGGTAAAGAGGCAGATTTAACAATCATAGATCTGAATAATGAATATGTAGTAAAGAAGGACAGGTTTAAATCAAAAAGCCATAATTCCCCTTTTATTGGCTGGCAGATGAAGGGTAAGGCTATTCTTACTATGGTTGGAGGAAAGATCGTTTGGGAGTCCGATGAGCTCAATACTAATAGTTGATGATGAATTAAGTATGCGGGAATTCCTTGAGATATTATTAACCAAGGAAGGTTACTCGGTGAGTTGTGCAGATAGCGGGGAAGATGCATGTAATATTCTGGACAGAGAATTATTTGATTTGGTGATCACCGATATTCGGATGGACAATATAGATGGTATAGGGGTTCTAAGAAAGGCAAAAGAGGTTAATTCAGAAACCCCGGTGATAATTATCTCTGCATTTGCAACAGCGGAGACGGCTGTTGAGGCCATGAAGGATGGGGCTTACGATTATATTCCTAAACCTTTTGAAGTTGGTGAATTTAAAAAGATTGTCCGAGATGCCCTTCATAAAAAAACGGTTTCAAGGGATGAGGAGAAGGATCATTTAAAAAAAGGGTATTATTTTGGTTGTTTAATTGGTGAAAGCCCTCAAATGAAAAAGATTTATGACCTTATTAGAAGGGTTGCTAACACAAAAACAAATATACTTATTTCAGGGGGGTCCGGCACAGGCAAGGAGCTTGTAGCCAGGGCTATACATGAACAGAGCCAGAGGAAAGATAAATCTTTTGTGGTTATTAACTGTGCAGGGATTCCTGAGACATTAATTGAAAGCGAACTTTTTGGTTATAAGAAGGGAGCATTTACTGGAGCAAGTACAAATAAAGCTGGTCTCTTTGAGGCAGCCGATGGGGGGACAGTATTTTTTGACGAGATAGGTGAGTTAACTCCGGCTATTCAGATTAAGCTCCTGAGGGTTATTCAAGAAAGGGCCTTTACCAGGATTGGGGAAACTGAGGAGAGAAAGGTAGATGTAAGATTTATATCGGCTACGAATAAAAGTCTTGAACAGGAGGTAATGGCTGGAGGGTTTAGGGAGGATCTTTTCTTTAGATTGAATGTTATAGAGATTCCCGTACCCCCTTTAAAAGAAAGAACGGGAGATTTGCATCTTTTGGCCCAGCATTTTTTAGAGAAGTACTCAAAGGAATTGGGAAAGGATATAAAAAAGGTTTCTGCCTATGCAATGGATATATTGAGTCAATACCCTTTTCCGGGCAATGTGAGGGAGTTAGAGAATATAATTGAGAGGAGTGTGGCGCTTGAGACCTCTAATATTGTTTTGCCCCAGAGTCTGGCACTTTCTAATTTGAAAAAGGTTCGGATAAGTGAAGATAGACGCCGGACCGATTTGGGGTCTGAAGGAGTCGATCTTGATAAGGTGATGGTTGATATTGAAAGGGAATATATTATTAAGGCTATGGAAATGGCTGGCGGGTCAAGACAGAGGATGGCCGAGCTTTTGGGTATAACCATGAGATCCTTAAGGTATCGATTGGATAAGTTGGGACTTGAGGCCTTTTCTGACGAATCACCTTAATTTTGGAAAGGCGATAGGCTTAAGGAAAAAGTATAAAGGCATTAACTGTCTTATTTAGTTTTTTGACAAAAATTGTCGCATATCTGACAAAAAATGTCAAAAAAGAGCAAAAGGTAGGTATAAAAAAAGGATATTTTCAAAGGACCATAAAAAAGAGAGGGCCTATATGCCTGATACCAAGTTGCAATCCTGTCATTGCGAGGAGTGAAGCCTGCCCGCCATTATTGCTACGCTGCAGGCGTTGGCAGGCGGGCGACGTGGCAATCTATCCTATTGAGATTGCGTCACATTCGTTCGCAATGACCTCTATAAATAGTAGCCATTTGAAAGCAACTTGGTATGTAAACAAGAGGAATTATATAATCGAGTTGGAAAATTCTACGTTATGGCATGAAATTTGTATATATTTAATAATGGTGAAAGGAGGTGAGTAATAACCTATAGATTATTTCAATTATTAATCGTGGTCAGTATTTAACTAAAATTTTAGGAGGATTAAAATGTTAACAAAATTCACAAAAAAGAATGAAAAGGGTTTTACGCTGATTGAGTTGATGATCGTTATTGCCATCATCGGTATCTTGGCAGCCATTGCTATCCCACAGTTTTCCGCATACAGGACCAGGTCTTACAACTCTGCTGCCACGTCTGATCTGAAGAATGCCACTACCGCCCAGGAGGCATATTTTGTAGATGAACAGACATATGCCTCAGCTATAGCCAGTATAACTGGGAAAACCTATGGTCTGTTTATTTCCAGGGGTGTTACAGTTGCTATCACAGCTGCTTCTAATACTAAATATACAATGACTTCTTCACACAGTTCTGGGGACCAGACTTATACTATAGTTGGACCTGGAGGGTCTATTACACATTAATTTTAGGTAATTAATTTTAACGGGGAGGTAATGCCCTCGGGCATCCTCCCTTTTTTTTGCCTTGAGCTTTGTCTTTTAATTTATTTAAGAGAAAGTTTCTATTTTTTACTAATAACGCTTCCCGTTGTTGATGGGCTTTGCATAAGAGCGGTACTATTATATCCATATCGGGGATTACAGTTAACAGGCTTTTTTCCTCAAAAAGATCTTCTAAGAAGGGGATAAGGTTACTATCTTGAACTGTATCAAGGAATTGGGATAAGCTTTTCAGGGCCTTTTGTTCATGACCGCCAAGAGTATATATCTCGGCTAAGAAAAGAAAGGCTCTAATATTCCTGTTTCTTTTTTCAAGCACCTTCTTAAAATAGATGGATGCTGTGCCCAAATGGCCTTTTTTCATGTATGCGTATCCAAGCCTCAGTAAAGTGGGAACATTGTTAGGGGCTATTTTTAGGGCCTTTTTTATCTCCACGATACCTTCGTCAATTCTCCCTGACTTTACCAATAAGATCCCTAAGTTGCTTCGCGCGCTCATGCTTGCCGGTTGGCATGTTATGGCCTTTTGGAGTTCATTATAAACTTCTTCATAATTCCTGGTAGTTGCAGCCAGGACTATTGCCTGATTATTGTGAGCTCCTGGGCAACAAGTATCTATTTCCATGGCCTGCAAAAAGTATCCCTTTGCCTTTTTGAATTCTTTCCTCAGAAGATGAATTACTCCCAGATTGAAATAGGTAATTGCTTTTTCGTCTTTTCTATTAATCAATTTAAGGCCTAAGGCCTTTTCGTATTCAACAATAGCCTTTTTGTCATTATTGATATCATTATAATATTTAGCCAGGTTATGTTGAGGCCGATGGAGATCAGGGTATTTATCAGTGCAATCTATCCAGAGGCTCTCCTCGTTTCTCCAGGTAAAATTGCGCATGAAAGTTGCATGACCCAGCCCTATGATAACCAAGATTATTGATAGGGTTATTATTTTTTGCATTGATCGTTTATAAGAAAAGTATGATATAGCATTAATTAAACCAATCGCTATTGGCACAAAAAGGAGCATGGAAGGAATATAATTTCGGTGTTCGAATATCAGTTCCAAGGGAAGAATCGTAGATTCTATTGCATGGTTCAAAAAGAAAAATAAGATGGAAAAGGAGATTAAAGGTTCTCTTTTTGATATACAAAGAGAACCGATAACTATCCCGATTATTAGTATGATGCATAAGATGGTGGTAGAGGGGTCAAAAAGGGAGCGAGAGATGACTATATCATGGGCCAGAGATAGTCGGGTAGATACAGGGTAGAATATGAGACTTATATAAAAGATGATAACCCGGGGCTGTGTTAATAATCTTTCCCAGAGAGTAAAGACGCGTTTTTCGTATAACCTAAAGAATGAAGACAATGTAGTATCAACAAAAGCTAAATAGATAATGCTTATGCTCAGGGTTAGAATAGCAGCAACTAAAAGAATTTTAAGGTTTTTTTTCGTATTTTCCCTGGAAATACCCTGGATAAGCAAGAAATCATAGAGAAACAGGGTCGCGGGAAGCATAACAGCGTTTTCTTTGGACCCAAAGGCTAATAGGCTGGAGATAGTGCATAGGAGAAAAAGGATTATTTTTGCAGGGTTTTGAGTTGCCATTCTCCCTTTTAGGTAAAGATACATGGAGACAATGAAAAACATACCGGCCATACTGGCCATTCGTTGTACAATATAGGTGATTGCCTGAGTCTGTATAGGGTTTATGGTCCATAGAGTGGCAGCAAGAAGTGCTATGAAGTAAGAATTTGGACCATATCTTGCCTTTAATAATGGCAGGTTCAGGGTGTGATATATAAAAAGAAATAGAAAGAAAGCGGCAAGGAAGTGGATTGATATATTAACGATATGGTATCTTAATACATTATCCCTGCCAAAATAGTAATTTAGGGCAAAGCTCAGGCAGGCTGCGGGACGGTAAAGCTTTCCAGGTTGAAATGGGTTTGCAAAAAATGTCCCTTTAATCTTTTGCCAGGAAAGTTCTTTTAAATGTAAATTGTGGTTATCTGTAATATTAGGTTCATCGTCAAAGTGCCATGAGGCATTGAAGGTGTTTGAATAGATAGCTAGAATTATTATGAATAATGTGATGAATACAAAAACTTTCTTTCGATATTCTGAGAGATGAATTTCTGATTCGAGGTTGAAGATTTTCATTGTTATCCCATTGCTTAGTCATCATCTCGATAGATAATAAATAGGCTATTTATGCAGGGTTTTCCAGAAAGCAAACTAAAAATTCTATACCCCCTTATATTATCATTGTTTATAACTGCTGCCTATATACCTACCTTTTCAGGTGAGTTTATACTGGACGACAGGCCCCTGGTCAAGGATAACCTTTTTATTAGAGAATTTAAAAGGCCAGCTTTATATCTTTCCCATGAGGATGGTATTAGAAATGGGGGCCTTACTGGCTATCATACAGGCTATTATCGCCCCCTTATAAACCTATTCTATACGATCGATTTTAAGATCTGGGGGATGAACCCATCAGGGTTCAGAACAACCAATCTCATCTTGCACCTTTTTACCTGTATTATACTTTATCAATTACTTTTTACATTGTTGGGGGGGCGCTTCATCGCCTTTGCTGTAACGATTCTTTTTGGTCTTCATCCAGTAAATACAGAGTCAGTAGCCTTCATTTGCGCAAGAAATAATATCCTGGTTACCATCTTTTCTCTGATATCATTCTATTATTACCTGGAGAATTCCAAGGAGAAAAAGATTTGGGCCGGATTGCTTTCATATCTTGCTTTTGTGGCGGCCTTATTCTGCAAAGAATTTGCTGTTATGCTTTTGCCCATATTTTTTCTATACAATAGACTTATAGTAAACAATAGAAAGATTCTTAAAGATGAAATTTTTGGCTATATCCCATTTATTCTTATACTCTTCCTCTATTTTATCCTGAGAATAAGTGTAACCAGTTCGTTGCTTACACCATCAGAGATGGGGCACCTATCCTATAGAGTCTATTTTACCCCTTATCTAATAGTGTGGAACCTTAAGCTTATCTTTTTTCCTTACGGCCTACATAGTTTCGGTTTATCTTATCCATCTACTTTTTTTGACTGTCATGCAATACTTTCTAATGCTTTGGTTTTTTGATGGGAGCTGCTTTATGGATAGGAAGAAACAATAGACTTTTGTTGTTTTCTGGGCTTTCTTTTCTGGCCGTTGTTTTCCCCGTACTCAATATCATTCCAACAGCCTCGATTTCTCTTGTTGCAATGCGCTGGCTCTATCTTCCAATTACCTTCATTTCAATAGGTGCGGCCTGGATTATTCAAAAAGCTATCGTCCGTCGACGGATGCTAACAACCTCGTTACTATGCATAACCGTCTTTTATTTTGGAACTTATTCTTACTTTCTAAACAAGAACCTCTGGCATGATGAAGCTACCTTCTATAATCAAGAGGTGCGCAATTTTAATAATTATCTATATGCAGGTGGACTGGCTGAAAGGCTTTTAGATAATAAAAAATATCGGGAAGCAGAAAGATATTTTCAGATAGCAATCAAAAATTACCCCAATAAGGCGAAAAATTACATCAATTACTCAGCCCTATTAATTGATACCGGCAGACCGGATGTTGCCCTATTTTATCTTAAGAAGGCAAAATCGTTAACCATAATTCATGGAGAGCGAGGGGAATGGTTCAACAATATGGGAATGGCATATTTTCATCTAAAAAAGGAGGATGAGGCATTAAGGAATTTTTTGAAGGCGGTTACGTTTTGTCCCAATGAACCTCAGTTCTGGGCTAATCTCGGAGGGGCGTATGGATCAATGGGCGATTATGAAAACTCTATTTCTGTCTTGAGAAAGGGCATAGATATTGCGCCAGATTCCATTCAATTGAGGAAGAACCTGGCGGTTACCTACATGAAAATGAAAGATTATGAGAAGGTGATTACAACACTTGAAAAGATTCCAGATCCTGAAAGGAGAAAAAACAGGGATATAGAAGGATTATTACATAAGGCTCGTAATAGATTGCTGGGAGAGGGGTATTGATTTTGCTGTTAACGGAAAGGACGGGAAAGGATATAAAGGCTTCTGCAAGACAGAGGCATTAGAAGGAGGCAGAGTTTTTCTGAATAATCTATGTTAAATGGAAAAAGGATTTTTGTTGTTCTTCCGGCACATAATGCCGAAAGGACATTAGAACAAACATATCGGGAAATCCCTCTGGATATTGTGGATGGTGTGTTACTGGTTGATGATGGAAGTGCTGACAGAACAGTATCCTTAGCAAAAAGATTGGGGATTGAAACCATTTTGCATGACAGAAACTATGGTTATGGTCGCAACCAGAAGAGTTGTTATCAGGCGGCATTAAGGCGTAATGCAGACATTGTAATTATGGTTCATCCCGATTATCAGTATACACCAAAATTGATTATGGCTATGGCCAGTATGATCGCCTTTGAGGTATATGATGTTATTTTGGGTTCCCGTATTATTGGTGGCAAGGCCATTAAAGGTGGGATGCCCATGTACAAATATATCGCCAACCGGTTCTTAACTGCATTTGAAAATCTAATTCTTGGAAGCAAATTATCAGAATTTCATACGGGTTATCGGGCATTTTCCAGAAAGGTTCTTGAGAATTTACCCTTGGGTACTAATTCTGACGACTTTGTCTTTGATAATGAGATGCTGGTTCAGATCATCTATTTTGGGTACAGGATTGGCGAGATATCCTGTCCTACCCGATATTTTACTGGGGCCTCTTCAATCGGTTTCAGAAAGGCCATGAGATACGGAGTTGGAGTAATTCTCACCACTTTAAAATGTCTACTTCATCGACTGAAAGTCCGCAGGGATCCCCTTTTTGATCCCGAAGGCCTTAGGCTTACTTCCAATAAAGGGTAGACTGATGTTTGATAAGAACTTCGGCCCCTGCCCGTTGTGTAATGGGTCAAGGGCGAAAGTTTTATTTTCGTCAAAAACACATTTTTCAGAATTCCACCTTGTTCAATGTGAAATATGCGGGTTGGCCCGCACCTTCCCCCTGCCCAACGATGAATCTCTCCGTTTTCATGATATTTCCACCTACTATGGAAAGGGTGTAAACAAGTTTATCCCTGTTCTCCAGAAGGTCCGAGATGAGTTAGCGAGACTAAGGGCAGGGTATTATCTGTCCTTCATCCCAGATTCGATTCAAACACCAAGAATCTTGGATGTAGGGTGCGCGGAAGGGAGTCTTTTGAAATCCTTTCTTGAATATGGTTGTCAATGTTGGGGTATTGAACATCCTTCTTATCCCGATCAGAGATTCCTTGATAGTGACCGGATAGTTTATCTACAAGGTGATTTACACAATATAAATCTGCCAGAAGGATCGTTTGACCTGATTTTTCTATGGCACGTATTGGAACATATGGATAATCCCCAGCTAATTATGAGTCGATTACATAAATTGCTTGCCCCAAAAGGGGCCATAATTGTGGCCGTTCCAAACTTTTCAAGCATTGAGGCTCGAAGTTTTAAGCAATTCTGGTTTCACTTAGATATTCCCTGGCACAAGTATCACTTTAATGAAAAATCAATTGGATATTTAATAACAAAGAACCACCTCAGGGTTATTAGAACGAACACCCTTTGTTTTGAACAGGGACCGTATGGTCTGCTTCAGAGCATTCTAAACGCTATGGGTTGGCCTAAGAATGAATTTTACGAGGCGCTCAAGGGGAACCTGGCATACAGGAGATCCATTCATGTTATTATTCAGTTCTTCATTGGGGTGTTTTTACTAATCCCTGTGTGTTTTCTTAGTTTCTTTACCTCAATGAGGCGAAGAGGCCCGGTATTAAAACTGATCTTAAAAAAGAAAAGAATGGGTAAATGAAAGCAAGAGAGAAAATAACGAGACACATAAGGACTGATTGCTTGTTGCTTTTTGCCCTGAGTGGTTTAGTATTCTTATTAATTGTTTCTATTATTGTTTTAGCTTCTGTCCCCCCTGTTAGCAAAGACGCTCTTACTCAGCATTTGGCTGTCCCAAAGCTTTACCTTAAGCATGGGGGTATATATGAAATCCCTTTCATGCCGTCCTCATATTCCCCCATGAATTTGGATCTGCTCTATTTGATCCCGCTCTATTTTAGAAATGACATAGTTCCCAAATTTATCCACTTTAGTTTCGCCTTACTTACAGCCTGGCTCATTTTCAATTATCTAAAGAGGCGAATTAGTATCTTCTATGCACTTATCGGGGTACTCTTTTTTCTATCTATCCCCATTATCGTTAAGCTTTCTATTACTGTTTACGTTGACTTAGGGATAATATTCTTTTCCACAGCATCCCTTCTATTGTTGCTGAGATGGATCGAAAACGGTTTTCCCTTGAAGATTTTAATAATATCTGCCTCTTTCTGTGGTTTGGCAGTAGGCACAAAGTATAATGGCTTGATTACACTTTTCATCTTAACGTTTTTTGTTCCATTTCTCTATTCAAGATATCAGCAGGGTATAAAGCCTAACTTTTTTAAGGCTGCTGGATATGGAACACTTTTTCTGTTTGTAGCTCTTCTCTTCTTTTCTCCATGGATGATAAAAAACTACATCTGGACAAGCAACCCTATATTTCCTCTTTATGATCACTGGTTTAATCCGGAAAATGCCATCAATAGACAAACGGTCGGTCTTTTTGCATATAGAAACTTCGTCTATCACGAGACTTGGTGGCAAATAGCACTTCTGCCGGTTAGGATCTTTTTCCAGGGCCAGGATGGGAATCCTCAATTCTTTGATGGAAGACTTAATCCATTCCTTTTATTATTCCCACTAGTTGCATTTTATCGAATCAAGAAAGACCCTAAAAATGTCAGTATTGAGAAAAAGATAATGCTAACTTTTGCTGTTTTATTTTTCGCATTTGCCTTTTTCACCAGTAGCCTAAGGATACGGTATATATTACCAATTATTCCTCCACTTGTAATTCTATCTATATTTGGTTTAGTGAAAATGATTGAGGTTGTAAGGAAATTCAACTCTCGATTTGTTCGAAATATGGGATTGGCCGTTATTTTTTTAATCCTATCCTTTGCGATCTGGTTGAATGCATACTACATCTTACATCAATATAAATATGTTGATCCTTTTAATTATCTTGATGGTACCCTGACCCGTGATGGGTATATAGATAAATACCGTCTGGAATATCCGGCCATGAGATACATTAATAAAAATATACATCATCCAAATACCAAAATATTATTTATCCATATGGGGAATAGAGGTTATTACTGTGACAGAGAGTATATTTTTGATATGAACCATAATACAAGCACTTTACGTCAGCTTGTAAAAAGGTCATGTGAGCCTAAAAATGTATTGTTAGGCCTTAAGGAGATGGGTATCACACATCTCCTCATCAACTATGATATCTTTGATAGGTGGGTGAAAACTAATTTTACTTATAAAGATCAGGAAGTGTTTAAAATATTTTTTAAAAGGTATGTTAAACCCCTTTTTTTCAAGTGGGGATATGGAGTATCTCAATTGGAAAATTTTGATTAGACCGCATGGCAGGATAAAGTGTTGACATAGTCTAATTGACCATATATAATTTTAATCAATTACGAACTGATTATAACCGGTATTTTTGAGTGATATTAAGGGGGTGGAAGACATGGAGACCTATAATTTAACTGAAGCCAAGGCAAAATTATCATCTATTATAAGCCGCGTCACATTTGTAGGGGAAAAGGTAATGATCAGAAGGAAGGGCAAGAATGTTGCAGTGGTGGTGCCATATGAGGATTATTTGAAAAAATGGGCTGAAACCGGGGAAAATGAAGGATTGTTGTTGGCCAAAGGTGCTTTATCTGACATTGAGGATTTTGATCAATTCATTGGGAGTATTTACGAGGCAAGAGAAAGTTCTACAGACAGAAACGTCGCAGAGGTATAATGTACTTGTTTGATACAGACTGCCTTAGCAACATTCTGAAGAAAGCTCCATCACCCCTGCTGATAAAAAAGTTGGAATCACTGCCAAAAGGCTTACAATTTACAACCTCTATAAATGTTTCTGAAATCTATTTTGGTGCCTATCGTTCAAGGAATCAGGAGAAAATCCTAAAAGCCTATGAAGATAAGGTTTTCCCTAATGTGAATATCCTCCCTTTTGATACCGACAGCGGCAAAATTTATGGACGATTAAAGGCCCTTTTAGAAAAAAGGGGCCTGTCAAAAAATGAACCTGATCTAATGATTGCCGCCATAGCTATTCAGCACGATATGATTTTAGTCACAGGAAATAAAAGGCATTTTATGAACATACCCGGGCTGAATATTGAGGACTGGATTAATGATGATTAGTTAGCGCCCATCCATAAACTGCGAAAATTGAGAGGGTATGAGAAGTGATTTGGGTTATTGATGCCTCTGTTGCGGTT
>Ga0114930_10004115_pt1 | contig 12419 bp, 14 predicted proteins | sample AnhtaG_FD_87300 | JGI IMG/M metagenome (GOLD analysis project Ga0114930, IMG submission 87300) | Deep subsurface microbial communities from Anholt, Denmark to uncover new lineages of life (NeLLi) - Anholt_01485 metaG | ecosystem: Environmental > Aquatic > Marine > Oceanic > Sediment | place... | reverse complement strand
GCGGCGGCCGCCGGCGTCGCGGGCGCGGCACTTGGCGCCTTGGCGGCGGGCACGGGCTTTTTCGCCGCCGCCGGCTGCGCCGCGGGCTTCGCGGGTTGCTTCGCGGCAGGTGCGGCTGCTTGCGGCGAAGGCTGCGCCGGCGCCGGCTGGACGCGGCCGAGCGCGGCGTTGATCTCGGCCTGGCGGCGCTCCAGCTCGCCCGGCCCCGGCGGCGGCAGCAATCCGCCCGGCGGCAGCGTGGCATAAGGCGGCGGAGTCCAAGCCTGCGGCACCTGCGATTGCGACCCGGGCGCGGCCGGTGCGGGCTTGGGCGCGGTCGATCTCGCCGGCGGCTTCAATTGCGGCTTGCGCTGCTGCTGCGCGGGCGAAGGCGGCTGGCCGGCGCGCCCGTAGGGATCGCGGCCGAGCTGGTCCAGCACCGTGGGGTCGATCAACACCTCGCCCGCGGGATTGGCCGGGCGTTCCGGCGAAGCGGCCGCGGCCGGCAGCGCGCCGGCAGCGCACAGCGCGATCAGCGCCGCGGCGCGGCGGAGCGCGGAGATCGACGGACGGGCCGGCAGGGCTTTCATCCTGGGCCGGCACCATACCCAAATCGAATCCGGGTCTCAATAGTCTTTGTTCTTAAGGGGGTTACAGAACTTCCTTAAGACGGGCCTAAGCTTGCGCCGCTAGGCCTGGCGCAGCAGTTGCCCGAGCTCCCCGTGCAAATGATCGTTGGCGGCCAGAATGCCGCCGGTTTTCAACATGTTGCCGCCGCCCTCGAGGTCGCTGACGTAGCCGCCCGCTTCCCGCACCAGCACGATCCCCGCCGCCATGTCCCAGGGCCCGAGGCCGTGCTCCCAGAACCCGTCGAACCGCCCCGCCGCGACGAAGGCAAGGTCGAGCGAGGCGGTGCCCCAGCGCCTGATGCCCGCCACCTGCCCCATCACCCGGCCGAACTCCTGGAGGTAGCGCCGGTGGCGCGCCTCGTCGCCGTGGCCGAGGAACGGAACCCCGGTCGCGATCAGCGCCTCGCGCAACTGCCGGCGCGCCGAGACGCGCAGGCGGCGCTGGTTCAGGTACGCGCCGATGCCCTTCTCGGCCCAATAGGTCTCGTCGCGCAGCGGCTCGTACACCACGCCCGCCACCAGCTCGCCGTCGCGCTCGGCGGCGATCGACACGGCGAAGTGCGGCACGCCGTGCAGGAAATTCGAGGTGCCGTCGAGCGGATCGACGATCCAGCGGTGCCGGCCGTCGCCCTTCTTGCTGGCGCCGCTTTCCTCCATCAGGAAGCCGAATTCGGGCCGCGCCTTCTCCAGCTCCTCGCGCAGGACCTTCTCGGCCTTGAGGTCGGCCTGCGAGACGAAATCGGCGGGTCCTTTGCGCGAGACCTGGAGCTGCTCCACCTCGCCGAAATCGCGCAGCAACCCGCGCGCGGCGCGGCGCGCGGCGCGTTCCATCACGACGATCAGGGCCGACTGCTTGATCATGGGGCGCGGCTTGTAGCAGCTTAAATCCCGCAAGTCACGCGCGGTTGCCTGGCGGGGGCCGGCACCTATAATGCGCGCTTTCGCGCCGGGGGCCTTGGGGGAACGATGGCGAAAGCGAAGCCGCTGGTCGGCGTCATCATGGGCAGCCAGTCGGACTGGGAGACCATGCGCCACGCCGCCGATACGCTGAAGGAGCTGGGCGTGCCGTTCGAGGCGCGCATCGTCTCGGCCCACCGCACCCCCAGGCGCATGTTCGACTACGCGACCCAGGCGCGCGCGCGCGGCTTGAAGGCGATCGTCGCGGGCGCGGGCGGCGCCGCGCACCTGCCCGGCATGACCGCGGCGCTCACCGCCCTGCCGGTGTTCGGCGTGCCGGTGGAATCGAAGGCGCTGAAGGGGCTCGACAGCCTGCTGTCGATCGCCCAGATGCCGGCGGGAATCCCGGTCGGCACGCTCGCCGTCGGCAAGGCCGGCGCGATCAACGCCGCGCTGCTGGCCGCGGCGGTGGTGGCGTTGGGCGACGCCCGGGTGTGCAAGTCGCTCGACCGTTGGCGCGCGGCGCGCACCGCCGCGGTGGGCCTGAGGCCCGCCGGCGCGGCCAAAACCGGGAGATCGCGCAAGCGGTGAGCGTTCACGACGTCCTGCCGCCCGGCGGCACCATCGGCATCTTCGGCGGCGGGCAGCTGGGCCGCATGACGGCGCTGGCTGCGGCGCGGCTCGGCTACCGCTGCCACGTCTTCGCGCCCGAGGCCGACAGCCCGTGCGCGCAGGTTTGCGCCGCCGCCACGGTCGCGCCCTACGACCATGCCGAGGCACTGGACAAGTTCGCCGATTCCGTGGGGGTGGTGACGGCGGAGTTCGAGAACGTGCCCGCCGAGTCGCTCGCCTATCTCGCCAAGCGCGTGCCCGTGAGGCCGGGGCCCGACGTGGTGGCGATCGCGCAGGACCGCCTGAAGGAAAAGACGTTCTGCAACCGGGCCGGCGCGCCGACCGCGACGTTCCTGCCCGTGCGCGCGGGCGCGGACGTGGCCAAGGCGATGGCGCAGCTCGGCACGCCCCTGGTCTTGAAGACCGCGCGCATGGGCTACGACGGCAAGGGCCAAGTGAAGGTGGAGAAGGGCGCCGACCCCGACGCGGCGTTCCGCGCGATGGCCGCGGCGGGCGATTCCGCTGGGGGCATCGCCGAGGCCTGGGTCGACTTCCGCATGGAAATCTCGGTGATCGCCGCGCGCGGGCTCGACGGCGGCACGTTGTGCTATCCCGCGGTCGAGAACCGCCACAAGCACCATATCCTGGACGAGACCGTCGTCCCCGCGCCGATCGAGGCCGCGCTCGCGGCCGAGGCCGGGCGGGTGGCGGCCAATCTCGCCGCGCGGCTCGACCTCGTCGGCCTGCTCGCGGTCGAGATGTTCGTCACGCGCGAAGGCGGGCTCTTGGTCAACGAGATCGCGCCGCGCCCGCACAATTCGGGGCATTGGACCATCGACGCGTGCCTGACCAGCCAGTTCGAGCAGTGCGTGCGGGCGGTCTGCGGCCTGCCGCTCGGCTCGGTCGCGCGCCACGCCGACGCCGTGATGAAGAACCTGATCGGCGACGAGGCGACGGCGTGGCCGGAAATCCTGAAGGACCCCGGGGCGAAGCTGCATCTCTACGGCAAGGCCGAGGCGCGGCCCGGCCGGAAGATGGGGCACGTCACGCGGCTGAAGCCGAAGGGCGGCGCGTGAGCCCGGCGCCGCCGCTGCTCGACGGCGCGACGGTGGCGCTGAAACGCTGCCGCCACGGCCTGATGCTGTACCTGAAGCGCGACCGGTATGTCGGCCGGTCGCTCGACCTCTACGGCGAGTTCAGCGAGATCGAATCCGAGCTGCTGCTGCGCTACGCGCCCTTGGGCGGCGTGGCGGTGGACGCCGGGGCGAACATCGGCGCGCACACCCTGGCGCTGGCGCGCGCCGTGGGGCCCGGCGGCGTCGTGATCGCGGCCGAGCCGCAGCGCGTCGTGTTCCAGATGCTGTGCGCCAACCTGGCGCTGAACGAGGTCCGCAACGTGCATGCGATCCACTGCGCGCTGGGCGCCGCGGCCGGGCGCACGACGATCCCGCTGCCGGACTACGGCCAGGACAGCAACTTCGGCGGCATTTCCGCCGGCGCCGAACGCGGCGAGTTCGTGCGGGTGTTGAGCGTGGACGGGCTCGCGCTGCCCCGTCTCGACCTGCTGAAGATCGACGTCGAGGGCTGGGAGGCGGAGGTGCTGCGCGGCGCCGCCGAGTCGATCCGACGCCACCGCCCGGTGCTTTACGTCGAGGCCGACCGCCAGGACAAGACGCCGGCGCTGATCGACCTGCTGCGCGCGATGGACTATGCGCTCTACCTGCACCTGCCGCCGCTATTCAATCCGGGGAACTTCTTCGCCAACGCCGAGAACGCGTTCGGCGGCGTCGTGTCGGCCAACCTGCTGGGCATCCCGCGCGACCGGCCGCGGCCGGTCCAGGCTTTGCGCGAAATCCGCGCCGCCGCGGACGTCGACTGGTTCGATTAGGCGCGGCGGCGGAACAGCGCGAAGGGCGAGGGCAGCGACTCCAGGAACTTGCGCACGCGACCGGCGATCTGCGGCACTTCCATCACCTCGGCGATGCGGCGGTCGAGGAACGCGCGCGTATCCGCCTGGCCGTCCGACGAATCGTTCATCCAATAGAGCGTGGTGGCGGACAGCACGCCCGCGAGCAGGCCGCGCTTGGTGTAGAAGTTGTAGTCGGTGGACTGGTCGCCCGCGGCGTGCCACATCGCGTCGACCGTGCGATAGAGGCAGGAGAGCGCCACCGGCGCGTTGAGCGGCAGCGCCAGCACGCCGAGCGACCGGCGCATCGCCTCGCGGTGCGGCAGCGCGAGGTCGAGCCGCGCCATCACCGCCGCCGATACGCGCTCGCGCACCTTCATGGACTTGAGGTCGCGCTTGGCCAGCGCCGCCAGCATGCGGCGGTCCATCCAGTCGCTGAAATGCTTCACCGCCTCGATCTCGCCGCCGGGGAAGGCGAGCTGCGCGCGCGCGGGATCGAGCCCGGCGTCGCGCGCGCCCGCGATCAGCGCGGTCAGCGTCCAGCCGTCGAACGCGACATGCGGCAGCGCCTTCTCCACGATCGCGTCGCGGATGTCGCCCTTGGGCTCCTTGGCCGGTCCCCTGGCCGTTTTCCCGGTCACGACGCCGCCGCCTTCCGCTCGGGCGCGTCCAGGGCCGCGCCCCGGTCCGCGTCCTCCGCGCCGTCTTCGGCCGGCGCCGGCCGCCAGTGCCGCATCTCCTCCGCGAACACGAGCTGCGACAGGTCGGTCATGCGCTGGGGATAGAGGATGCCGTCGAGATGGTCGCATTCGTGCTGCACCACGCGGGCGTGGAAGCCCTCGACCGTGCGGTCGATCTGCCCGCCCTCGGGCGTAAGCGCGCGGTAGCGCACGCGGTGATAGCGCGGCACCTTTCCGGCGAGGCCGGGAACCGACAGGCAGCCCTCCCAGTCCAGCGTGCCGTCGTCGCCCAGGGGCTCGACCACGGGGTTGATCAGCACGGTCAGCGGCACGGGCGCGCTGCGCTCGCGCTCGGCGCGCGCCTCGGCGATCTCGAAGATCACGACGCGCAAGGGCACGTGCACCTGGGGCGCGGCGAGGCCCGTGCCCGGCGCATCGCGCATGGTCTCCGCCATGTCCGCGACCAGACGCTTGATCTCGGGCGCCGCGGGGTCGGCCACTTCGGCCGCGCGCCGGCGCAGCACCGGATGGCCCATGCGGGCTATCTTCAGAATCGCCATGTAAAGAATATGGGCGGTACAAGAGCTTAGGTAAAGCGGCGGCGGCCCTGGGATATTCCCCCGATTCGCCCGCAAACCCGCAAAAATCCCCGGTTTGCAAGCCCTTAAGGGTGTGCTATCACCCCGGCCCACCCAAGCCGGCCCGGCGCACCGCCGGGGCCGGCGGTCAACCCTTCGCCTCCAGGAGACGTGCCGACCGTGCAAGTACTCGTTCGCGACAACAACGTCGACCAAGCCCTGCGCGCGCTCAAGAAGAAGATGCAGCGCGAGGGCATCTTCCGGGAAATGAAGCTGCGCCGCAATTTCGAGAAGCCCTCGGAACGCCGCGCGCGCGAGAAGGCCGAGGCGGTGCGCCGCTACCGCAAGCTGCTGCGCAAGCGCATGGAGCGCGAGGGCTACTGAGCCTTGGCCCGATCCGGGATACAACAAAGCCGCGCCGGGCGACCGTCGCGGCTTTTGCGTTTTCGCGGGCGACCGGCGAAATTGTCGCGGCAAGAATTCCCCCTCCCCCTATCCCCCTCCCGCCCGGCGCGGCGCCCTTCGGCAAGCTCAGGGGCGTCGCACCCGGGGAGGGGGGACCCATATCAGAGTCCCCCCCTTGCGGGGGAGGGGTAGGGAAGGGGTAGCCAACGACTTGGGACTCATTCGGAGGAAACGATGGCGAAAGGCCCATTCGACCTGGCCGGCAAAGTGGCGATCGTCACGGGCGGCAACGGCGGCATCGGCCTCGGCATGGCCGAGGGGCTGGCCCGGGCCGGCGCGGCCGTCGCGGTCGGGGGACGCAACGCCGCCAAGAACAAGGCGGCGGTCGAGAGGCTCGCCAACGCCGGCGGCAAGGCCGTCGCCATCGAGGCCGACGTCACCGACGAGGCCCAGTGCAAGAGGCTGGTCGCGGAGACCGTGAAGCGCCTCGGGCGCGTCGACATCCTCGTCAACAACGCGGGCACCAACATCCGCAAGCGGCCCGAGGAATACGCGTTCGCGGAATGGCAGGAGGTGATGCGCACCAACCTCGACAGCGCGTTCCTGATGTCGCAGGCGGTCTATCCGCACATGAAGCAGGCGGGCCGGGGCAAGATCGTGTGCATCGGCTCGATGACCACGATCTTCGGCGCCCCGTTCGTGGCGCCCTACAGCGCGAGCAAGGGCGGCATCGTGCAGATGGCGCGCTCGCTGGCCACGGCCTGGGCCAAGGACAACATCCAGGTGAACTCGGTGCTGCCGGGCTTCATCGACACGGACCTCACGCGCCAGGCGCGCAAGGACATCCCCGGCATCGGCGACCGCGTGGTGGCGCGCACGCCGGCGGGGCGCTGGGGCGTGCCGGAGGACCTCGCGGGCGTCGCGGTGTTCCTGGCCGCGCCCGCCTCCGACTTCGTCACCGGCGCGGCGATTCCCGTGGACGGCGGCTTCTCGGTGCAGATGCTGTAGGATGCGGGCGTGGGCCTAGTGCCCGCCGCCGATGGCCTTGACCACTTCCTCGCACACCTTCTTGGCGTCGCCGAACAACATCATGGTGTTGTTGCGGTAGAACAGCTCGTTCTCCACGCCCGCGTAGCCCGTGGCCATCGAGCGCTTGACGAACAGCACGGTCTTGGCCGCCTCCACGTCCAGAATCGGCATGCCGTAGATCGGGCTCTGCGGATTGGTCTTGGCCGCGGGGTTGGTCACGTCGTTGGCGCCGATCACGAACGCCACGTCGGTCTGGCCGAAGTCGCGGTTGATCTCATCCAGCTCCAGCACCTCGTCGTAGGGCACGTTGGCCTCGGCCAAGAGCACGTTCATGTGGCCGGGCATGCGGCCGGCCACGGGATGGATGGCGTAGCGCACCGTGGCGCCTTCCTTCTTCAATAGGTCCGCCATCTCGCGCAAGGCGTGCTGCGCCTGCGCCACCGCCATGCCGTAGCCCGGCACGATGATGACCGAGGCCGCGTTCTTCATGATGAAGGCCGCGTCCTCGGCGCTGCCCGACTTGACGCTGCGGTCGCCCGCCGCGGCGCCGGCCGCCGGCCCCGCCTGCTCGCCGCCGAAGCCGCCCAGGATCACGTTGAAGATCGAGCGGTTCATCCCCTTGCACATGATGTAGCTGAGGATCGCGCCCGAGGAGCCGACCAGCGCGCCGGTGACGATCAGAAGGTCGTTGTGCAGCGTGAACCCGATGCCCGCCGCGGCCCAGCCCGAGTACGAGTTCAGCATCGAGATCACGACCGGCATGTCGGCGCCGCCGATCGGCAGGATCAAGAGGAACCCGAGGGCCAGCGCCACGATCACCAGCAGCCAGAACACGAACGCCGATTGGCTCACGCACAGCCAGCCGATCAGCGCCACCATGGCCAGTCCCAGCGCCGCGTTGAGCGGATGCTGCAGCGGGAACACCAGCGGCTTGCCGGTGATCAGCGCCTGGAGCTTGGCGAAGGCGACCACGGAGCCGGTGAAGGTGATGGCGCCGATCGCGGTGCCCAGGCCCATCTCGACCAGGCTCGCGGTCTTGATCTTGCCGGCGACGCCTATTCCATACGCTTCCGGCAGGTAGAACGCGGCCGCGGCGACGAACACCGCCGCCAGGCCCACCAGGCTGTGGAACGCGGCGACGAGCTGCGGCAGGGCGGTCATCTGGATGCGGAGCGCGATCGCGGTGCCGGCCGCGCCGCCGATCAGGATGCCGACCAGGATCATCCAGTAGCTGACGACCCCGGGCGTGGCGAGCGTGGTCGCGATCGCGATCACCATGCCGGCGATGCCGTAGAGGTTGCCGTGGCGCGCGGTCTCGGGGCTCGACAGGCCCCGCAGCGCCATGATGAAGCAGACCGCCGCGACCAGATAGAGAAGGGCGGAAATGTTCTCGCTCATATGCGTGCTGCCCCCGCCCCTACTTCGTCTTCTTCTTGAACATCTGGAGCATGCGCTGGGTCACGATGAACCCGCCGAAGATGTTGACCGAGGCCAGGATCACGGCCAGGAACCCCATCACCTTGGAGAAGGTGAAGCCGCCCGGCCCCGCGGCGATCAGCGCGCCCACGATGATCACCGACGACACCGCGTTGGTGACGCTCATCAGGGGGGAATGCAGCGCGGGCGTCACGCGCCAGACCACGTAGTAGCCGACGAAGCAGGCGAGCACGAACACGGTGAGGCCGACCACCAGCGGGTCCATGCCCGCGGCGGCCTGCGCCTTGCCGGCGAGCCCGGCCTGGGCCGCCAGCGCCTCGGCCTGGGCGCCCAGCTCCTTGGCGCTCTTGGCCAGCGCGTCGGCGCTTTTCTGGAAGGCGGTCGGATCCATCGCGGTCCCCCTCGGTGCGCTTGGGCGCTAGGCGAAGTTCGGGTGCACGACCTTGCCGGCGTGCGTGAGAAGGCTGCCCTTCACGATCTCGTCGGCGAGGTCGATCTTGAGCCGCTTGGTGTCTTTGTCGACGAGCGGCGTCAGGAAGTTGACCAGGTTGCGCGCGTACAGCGCCGTGGCGTCGACCGCGATGCGGCTGGGGACGTTGGCATGACCGACGAGGGTGACGCCGTGCTTCTTGACGATCTTGCCCAGCTCGCTGAGCGGGCAGTTGCCGCCCTGCTCGACCGCCAGGTCCACGATCACCGAGCCCGGCTTCATGGTCTTGACCATCTCCGCGCTCACCAGCACCGGCGCCTTGCGGCCGGGGATCAGCGCGGTGCAGATCACGATGTCCTGCTTCTTGATGGTTTCGGCGATCAGCGCGGCCTGCTTCTTCTTGTACTCGTCGCTCATTTCCTTGGCGTAGCCGCCGGCGGTCTGCGCCTGCTTGAACTCCTCGTCCATGACGGCCACGAACGTGCCGCCCAGGCTTTCCACCTGCTCCTTGGTGGCGGGCCGCACGTCGGTGGCCGAAACCACGGCGCCGAGGCGCTTGGCAGTCGCGATCGCCTGCAATCCCGCCACGCCCACGCCCATCACGAACACGCGCGCCGGCGGCACGGTGCCCGCGGCGGTCATCATCATCGGGAAGGCGCGGCCGAACTCGTGCGCGGCGTCGAGCACCGCGCGGTAGCCTGCGAGGTTGGCCTGCGAGGACAGCACGTCCATCGACTGCGCGCGGGTGATGCGCGGCACCAGCTCGAGCGCGAAGGCGTCGACGCCCGCCTCGGCGTAGGCCTTGACCTGCGCCTTGTCGGCGTAGGGCGCCAGCATGCCGACCAGCACCGCACCGCGCTTCATCGCCTTGATCTCGTCGTCCTCCGGGCGCTGCACCTTCAGCACCACGTCGGCGTCGCCCAGCGCCGCGGCCAGGTCCGCGGCGATCGCCGCGCCCGCGTCCTTGAAGGCCTGGTCGGAGATCGAGCAGCCTTCGCCCGCGCCCGACTCGACCGTCACCTCGAAGCCGAGGGCGGCGAGCTTTTTCACCGAGTCGGGCGTGGCCGCGGCGCGCGCCTCGCCGTCGCGGCGCTCCTTCGCGATGGACAGTTTCATGAAGCGGCGGCTCCCCCCAAACTCGCCCTGCGGCTCCCCGGTCGGCCCTCTTCGGCCGCGACGCGCCGCCCCTTGCCCCAGTTCGCGCGAGCGGCGGTCCGTATCGACGAACAATGCCCGCTCGGGTCCGATTTGTGAAGGGGGGCAAGGCTTTCCGTGCTATTTAGTCGCTCGCGCCGGGCCCCCGGCATCGATGCCCTGGAACCGGACGGAGTCCCGGCGAGCGATGGTCGAAACCACCTTGGAATTGATCCGCGGCAACGCGCCGCTGGCCTATGCGGTGATCGGCGCCGTCTGCTTCGCCGAGTCGTTCGCGTTCGTCAGTCTGCTGGTGCCGGGCTGGTCGTTCGTGGTGGCGGCGGGCGCGCTGGTGGGCTCGGGCGCGCTGCATCCCGTGCCGGTGATCCTGGCGGCGGCCGTCGGCGCCACGCTAGGCGACACGATCTCGTACTGGATCGGCTGGCATTTCCGCGACTACGTGCCGCGGATGTGGCCGTTCACGCGCCACCCCGATTGGCTCGACCGCGGCCACGCGTTTTTCCGCAAGTGGGGCGGGATGAGCGTGTTCCTGGGCCGGTTCTTCGGACCGGTGCGCGCGGTGATCCCGCTGGCCGCGGGGATGATGGAGATGCCGAGCCGCGCCTTCTGGATCGCCAACGTGGGCTCGGCGGTGCCCTGGGCGTTCATCGTGGTGGGCACGGGCTGGGGCGGGCAGAAGCTGGTGCGCTGGTTCCTCGACGAGCAGCGCCTCTACGATCCGACGGTGCAAGCGGCGCTGGCGGCGCTGGTCGCGGCCGCGGTCGCCGCGTTCGTGCTGTACCGGCGCTGGAACGGGCGGGGGAATTAGGCGCGAGGCAGCCGCACCGGGCGGCGCCCTACGCCGCCGGCTTGACCGACACGCCCTTGGTCTGCAAGAGCTCGGCCAGCTCCCCGGTCTGGTACATCTCGCGCACGATGTCGCAGCCGCCCACGAACTCGCCCTTGACGTAGAGCTGCGGGATGGTCGGCCAGTTCGAGAATTCCTTGATCCCCTGGCGCAGCTCCGGGTCTTCGAGGATGTTGATGCCCTTGAACTTGACGCCGAGATGCGTGAGCACGCCCACGACCGCCGCGGAGAAGCCGCATTGCGGGAACACCGGGGTGCCCTTCATGTACAGCACGACGTCGTTCTCGCCGATGTCCTGCTTGATGCGCTCGTGAACCGGATTGCCCATCGCCTTCCCAAACGCCCCAGGGGGCGCCCTTTCCCAAAAGCTCGAACCTGCCAAGCTCAGTCCTGCGGCGGAGAGGTTTGCAGCGCCAGCGCGTGCAGCTCGCCGCCCATGCGGCCCTTCAGGGCCTGGTACACCATCTGGTGCTGCTGCACCCGCGTCTTGCCCTTGAACGCAGCCGAAACCACGTGCGCCGCGTAGTGGTCGCCGTCGCCGCGCAGGTCCTCGATGCGGACCGTGGCGTCCGGCAGGCTTTCGCGGATCAGCCGCTCGATCTCGCCGGCGTTCATCGGCATGGCCGGCCTCTCACCCCTTCGCCACCGGCGCGCTCATGTAGCCGGGCAGCCAGCCCTCGTGCGCGCGCCGGAGTTCGTCCAAAGATATGACCTCCGCGCCCGCCAGTGTCAACGCGGGGGTCCCGGAGATTGTCCCTAACTTTCTTGCGGTTATGCCCGCTTTCGCGGCGTCGGCGAGCAGCGCGGCCGGGTCCGCCGCCGCGACCAGGTAGCGCGCCTGGTCCTCGCCGAACCACCACGCGAAGGCGGGCGGACCCGGGGGCGCCGCGTCGAGTTCGAGGCCGAGATCCGCCGCCAGCGCCATCTCCGCCGCGGCCACGAGCAGCCCGCCGTCGCTCAAATCGTGGCAGGCCGAGACGCGCCCGCCGCGGATCAATCCGCGCACGAAATCGCCGTTGCGCTTTTCCGCCGCCAGGTCGACCGGCGGCGGCGCGCCCTCCTCGCGGCCCATGATCTCGCGCAGATAGGCCGACGCGCCGATCCAGCCCGTGGTTTCCCCGATCAGCACCAGCGCCTCGCCCGGACGCTTGGGCGCGACCGTGACGCAGCGCGCGACGTCCGGCACCAGCCCCACCGCGCCGATCACCGGCGTGGGCAGGATCGCCTCGCCGTTGGTCTCGTTGTAGAGCGACACGTTGCCCGACACGACCGGAAATTCCAGCGCGCGGCACGCCGCGCCCATGCCCTCGATGCAGCCCACGAGCTGGCCCATGATCGCCGGCTTCTCGGGATTGCCGAAATTGAGGTTGTCGGTGACGGCGAGCGGGTCGGCGCCCACGGCCGTCAGGTTGCGCCACGCCTCGGCCACCGCCTGCGCGCCGCCGGTTCCGGGGTGCGCCTGGCAATAGCGCGGCGTGCAGTCCGAGGTGACGGCGAGGCCCTTGGGGCCGTCGCCGACGCGTACCACCGCCGCGTCGCCGCCGGGGCGGATCACGGTGTCGCCGCGCACCAGGTGGTCGAATTGTTCCCAGATCCAGCGCTTGCTGCCGAGGTCGGGCGAGCCCATCAATCGCTTCAATGAGGCGAGAACATCCGCCGGCGCGTTCAGGGATTTCGCGTCGATGATCGCGGGCGCCTCGGCGGCGGCGAACGGCCGGTCGTAGAGCGGCGCCTGCTCGACCAGGGGCTTGACCGGCATGTCGCCGACCACGCGCCCGCCCTGCTTCAGCACCAGCCTTCCGGTGGGCGTCAGCGCGCCGACCACCGCGAAATCG
>Ga0114930_10004114_pt1 | contig 12422 bp, 6 predicted proteins | sample AnhtaG_FD_87300 | JGI IMG/M metagenome (GOLD analysis project Ga0114930, IMG submission 87300) | Deep subsurface microbial communities from Anholt, Denmark to uncover new lineages of life (NeLLi) - Anholt_01485 metaG | ecosystem: Environmental > Aquatic > Marine > Oceanic > Sediment | place... | reverse complement strand
CTCTGAAGGTTGGCTTCCGGTCAATCCGGGTTACCTGCTTGGAAGAGCCGGATGCGGGAAATCCGCACGTCCGGTTCTGTGAGGGTGAAATCCAGTAATGGATGAACTACTCGACTATATAATATTTCCTCTCGCAAAGCCGCCAAGCCGCCACGATGTGGTCTGGCGAGTTATATAAAATACAGTGTAATGCAATAAAAAACCCTCCCCGTCCCGAAACTTCTGGATCGGAGAGGGTTTTTGTTGATATAGGAGGGCTATCCACATTTTGAAAATCCGCAGCTGCGGCAAACTACACATCCACTTTCATATTCAACCGGGCTGCCGCAATCGGGACATGCAGAGAATGCTGCTATGAGTCCGTTATCTGAGAATTCGGGCGTTTTCACATTGCCCGGGATTTTAATCTGAGTCTGTCCATCATCTTCAGTCAGGTAGCGCGAAAGCGCTCTGCCGATTGCATCGGGAACAGAAAGAATTTGCTCGCCATCCTGCCATATAGGTCTGCTCGTAATACCTCGAAGCTGTTTGATAATCGATTTAAGCGATATACCCGAACGCAGGCAGAGCGAGATCAATCTGCCTACAGCCTCAGACCATGCAGAAACTTCACTACCATGTTTGCCGATATTTGTAAATACTTCGCATAAACCATGTTCGTCCTGGTTAATAGTAACGTATAAAGTCCCGTCACTGGTAATTGTTTTTTCCGTGGCGCCAAAGGTAATTTTACCACGTTTTCTTGGAGTAATCTCTATAAAGCCGTCAGGGGTAATTTTAGTAGCGCTCTTAGTGTGTTTTGTGCCTTCGTCTTGCTTATGCGCTATATTAAGTACCTGCGTATCTCTACAGCGATCACGGAAAACAGTTACACCTTTGCAGCCCAATTCATACGCTAAAAAGTAGACTCTTTCAATATCCTGAGAGGTAGAATCGTGTGTAAAATTTACTGTTTTAGAAACTGCATTATCACAATGCTGTTGAAATGCTGCCTGAATTCTTATATGTTTTTCCGGTAATATATCGTGCGAAGTAACGAACAAGCGGCGAATATCTTCAGGAATTTCCGCAATGTTTTGAATAGTACCCTGTTCGGTGATTTTTTTCATTAACTCTTCAGAATAAAATCCCCGTTTTTTAGCTACCTTTTCAAATAGGGGATTGACTTCTACCAGTATATCGTTATCCATCACATTCCGGCAGTATGAAACTGCGAATATCGGTTCAATACCGCTGGAAGCGTTTGTAATGATGCTGATAGTTCCAGTTGGAGCTATGGTTGTAACGGTGGCATTCCGTATTTCCGGCAGCCCTGCTTTTCCATAAATAGAGTCTTTAAAGTTTGGAAATGCACCCTTCGTTTTTGCAATTTCCATCGATTTTACCTTGGCTTCCTTGTTAATGAAGCACATTACTTCTTCACCCAGTTTGAGCGCTTCATCAGAATTATAAGGAATTCCTAACTCAATCAACATATCGGCATATCCCATTACACCAAGACCGATTTTCCGGTTGGCTTTAACCATTTTGTCGATTTCATGCAGGGGGTAGTGGTTAGCGTCAACAACGTTATCAAGAAAATGCACACATCTGTGAACCGTAAGCCTCAGCTTATCATAATCGATGGCAACTTTCCCATCTTCTTTTTTAAGCATTTTGTGGAGGTTCAATGACCCGAGATTACATGCATCATAGGGTAGCAGCGGTTGTTCGCCGCATGGATTGGTACTCTCTATTTCGCCGAGTTCGGGCGTTGGATTATCTTTATTGATTCTGTCAAGGAAAATAATCCCGGGATCGCCGTTTTTCCATGACATATTAACAATAAGATCAAAGACCTTGCGCGCATTGAGTTTACCGACGGCTTTTTTACTGCGGGGACTGATGAGGTCATAATCCTCACCCGATTTCACTTTTTTTATAAATTCTTCTGTCATTGCGACAGAGATATTGAAATTATTAATACGGTTGTTGTCAAATTTGCAGGTTATAAAATCGAGGATATCAGGGTGGTCGACCCGCAGAATACCCATGTTCGCCCCTCTGCGGGTACCACCCTGTTTTACGGCTTCTGTTGCGGCATCGAATACGGTCATGAACGAAACTGGTCCACTTGCAACACCATGCGTTGAAAGAACCGCATCATTTTTGGGTCTCAACCGTGAAAAAGCGAAACCGGTTCCCCCCCCTGTCTTATGGATTAACGCCGCATGCTTAATGGAGTCGAATATTCCCTCCATCGAGTCCTCGACCGGTAGAACAAAGCAGGCTGACAATTGTCCATTTTCTTTGCCGGCATTCATTAATGTAGGAGAATTTGGCATAAATTCCAGCCTCACCATCATACCGTAAAATGTATCCTCAAGCTTTTTAACGTCATAATTCTTATCGTATTTTTTCTCAACTGCCGCAATACATTGCGCCACTCTGCGAAACATTTCCTCAGGGGTTTCAATGATATTGCCTTTATCGTCCTTTAACAGGTAACGCTTTTCTAAAACCCTTGCAGCATTTTCCGAAAGCTCAATTTTTGCAGCTTTAGCATCTTCAAATTCCCGCTCATTTTTACTATTAACCACGCTTTTGCTGTTTGTTCTATGTTCTTCAAGCTCTAATATTTCCCTGACCGGACCAGGAACGTCATCAGATATAGCTTGTTTAATTTCTGTGCGCGTATGTTCTTTTCCCACAGGCAATTTATCTAAATGTATTTCGGGAATCTCTGCCATTAATATACTCCAATCCATTTATATTTATTATTTGACATATTTAATTTCCCATAGCTTGATTTATAGGCAACTGGTTTTAATATAATTTCTCAAAAGCTATTTGTCAAGTAAAAAATTCAATATATTGTTGTAATAATATAATTATCCACAATATGTTGATAACCGGTGTGGATAATATGTTAATTATTTTTAGTATGAAATGTATCAAACTTATAACAGTGCACCAGTATTTACTATAGAAATGTACAGTAATATAATGAACATTAAACAAGCATATTGTTATATTTATAATATACAAATGTATATTATTTTTGTCAAGAAAATTTTTACATTTTTTTTGAAAACTTTTGCAAAAATATCAAAAAGATTCCAAATCCTGAAGTTTCGGGATGAAATGAAAGTTAAAACACCTGTCATGCTGCCACAATGAACATGAGGAACCTCTTGTAATAGTATGCGTTTAATACAAAAACTTATGTTACATTATAAAAAAATTGCGTATATTTTATAATAGAGGCTGTTAGCTTTTAGTTGGCAGTTGTAGAAATGAAAACTAACGACTCTTAGCGGCTTAGCGAGATTTGTAATAAGTAGTTGTATTTAAATTAATGAGGTGATATGCTGAAATTCCGGTTTTCATATATAGTTGTCGCAATAATTCTTGCGGTACTACTTTATGGAATATATTCCGATTTATCAGATAACGTGCCGCAGTATCTTTTCTGGAAAATTGACATGGTTTCGATTGAGGATTTTACTAAGATTACGATCATTAATCCTCAAAATATCTGGCTGAGCGGAGCATCGGGGTCTATTTATAAATCAGAAGATTCGTGTGAATCATGGTCACGACTCCGGCAGCCCGATGGAACTGCCTTGCATGATATGTATTTTCTTAATGAGGATACCGGCTGGATAACCGGAGAAAACGGTATACTTCTTTCAACGACCGACTGCGGAAAAACATGGAGCGATACTACTGTTGGAGATGCTGAAAATATTTTCATAGCTGTGTGGTTTCTTGATGAAAATAACGGTTTCATTGCCGGAGGATTGAATGATCAAAAAGCAGCGGGAATTTTATATAGTACGACAGACGGCGGCAGGCGATGGAATAAGTGTGATATATCTATTCCGCTTATATTCAGCATGGTTTTTTTAGATACTGCTGCCGGTATTTGCAGCACACCCGGCGGTCTCCTGCGGACGGAAGATGGCGGTAAATCATGGCTGTTGGAGCCTCCTGTAACGCATTTACCGTTACAATATCTCTTTTTTATTAATCATGAATCAGGTTGGGCGGCTGGAAGAGAAACAGGAGTATATACGACCTCAGATGGAGGAAAAACCTGGAAGGTATCAAAAGGGACAATGGGTTATAAAATAAATGATATATTTTTTATAGATTCTCAGAATGGATGGGCAGTCGGTAATAATGGTGTGTTTTTGTATACGTTAAACGGCGGTAAGTCCTGGGAGCGATTGGAAACAGGTGTAGCAGATGACTTTTTGTCTGTTTATTTTTTTAATACCGATTTTGGATTAATTTGCGGCAGAAATGGTATTGTTATAGAGGTAGAAACACTGCAATGATTTATTCGTAAATTTTTATTTTGTAGAACAATCATTGGTAAGGGCATGGCGTAAGCCACCACTTACGTGGCGGCGACCGTGCCCCTGCAATAAAAAATTAGTTAATTGTTCAGGCTAATTGTAAACTGCAACAATTTTATGAATAAATCCGTCTAATTATTGAAATACTCAATTCTACGGTTCACTATGGATAATTACATCGAAATACAAAATCTTTATAAAGTCTATAGTCAGGGCAGGTCAAAATTTACTGCTCTCGAAGACATTAATCTCAAAATCGATACCGGTATGTTCGGGCTGCTCGGTCCAAACGGAGCAGGCAAGACGACTATGATGAGAATACTGGCGACGCTGTTAAAACCGACATCCGGGAGCATCTCGATTTACGGTTACGACTTATTCAAAAACCGGAAAAATATTCGCCGGCTGCTTGGGTATTTACCGCAGGAATTTGGAGTCTATCCCCAACTCTATGCACAGGAGTTTCTCGACTACATTGCCAGATTGAACGGTCTGAAAAACAGAAAGGCTCGTAAAGCAGAAGTAGACCGTATTATGGCGCTTACTAAACTTGAAGATTTGAAAAACAGAAAAGTTAAGACGTTTTCGGGAGGTATGGTTCGGCGGCTTGGTATTGCACAGGCTCTCGTTGGCTCTCCCCGTCTATTGATTGTAGATGAACCTACCACGGGTCTTGACCCTGAAGAACGCATAAGATTTCGGAATCTCCTTTCCGAAATCAGCAGTCAGGTGGCTATTATCCTCTCCACACATATTGTAAACGATATTTCAAGCACCTGCAACAACCTTGCAATTATTCATCTGGGTAAAATTGCGTACTGGGATAATCCGGCAAAACTTTTAAATAACGCACGCGGTAAAACCTGGATACTCAAAATAGCACATGATGAACTGGCACACTTGAAAGAAAACGTCGGTGTAATTTCCATGGTTATGCAGCCTGATCACGTCGAGGTTCGGGTTGTTGCCGATGAAGTAAATGGGTTTGCTGCTGAAAATGTCGAACCCAACCTGGAAGACGCCTATATTTATTTCATGGAAATTCAAACCGGAACAAAATTACATGAGTATGAGGAACTTTATAACACTCAGGCTAATTAAATTAAAGATAAATGTCAATTATTTACCTTACTTGATTAATTCATAAATTCAAATTCTGTCGTGCCCCGAGTACTCGGGGCATCTAAAATAGATCCTGAATCCCGCTTAGAGGGACAGGATGACAGTCTTGCGATAATACCAATAATAACAATAACATATATCAACACATAAACACCTTTATGAATTATGCAGACTTAATAATACAGATTACAAAATTATATATCTCGCAAAGCCGCAAAGAGTCGTCAGTTTTCAATTGTCAGCCAAAAGCTAATTGGAATTAGGAATTAGGAATTAGGAATTAAGAATTAAGAGTTAAGAGTTAAGAGTTTGAAAGATGAAAGAAAGTATCGCTATTAATAAAAGTTATGATTTCGCGATAAGAATAATGAAATTATTTCAATATTTGAATAATGAAAAAAAAGAGTTTGTTTTATCCAATCAGATCTTAAGAAGTGGAACTTCAATTGGCGCTAATATTGAGGAAGCTCAGGGCGGTCAATCGGAAAAAGATTTTATTTCGAAGCTGACAATTGCTTACAAAGAAACCAGAGAAACACATTATTGGTTACGACTGATGAGGGATACTAAAATAATTGAAGACAAGCTCGCAAATTCATTGATAAGTGATTGTGAAGAACTATTAAAAATAATCCCGCTAAGCGGGACTATTTTAAAAACTATGAAAAACAAAAAGAATTCTTAATTCCTAACTCTTAATTAGCTAATAGCTAACAGCTAATAGCTTTATTTTCCCTTTGCGGCTTTGCGAGAGAAAATATAAAAACAGAACAGAATATGCTCAATCTTTTTTCAATAGTAAAGTATGAATCATTAATGCTTCTCAGGACGTGGAAATTCTGGATTTTGGTGATAATAGGAATCTTTTTTCCAATTCTTATCAATGTTTTTTTTATTATTATAAACCGTGTAGGAGTAAATGTCGGCTGGCAGGGACTTGAAGGTGCAGGTCCGTATGTTATGTTTAGTTATTTCAACTTCTTTCAGATTATAATTATCATTTTTTTAACCGGGGATTTCAGGGAAAAAGACAGCAGGGCACAGGTCGATGAAGTAATGAATTCCAGGTCAATGACCAATCTTGAATATATCTTGGGGAAATACTTAGGAATTATTATTCCGTTAGTACTCCTCACGCTTACCGTCGTGTTACTTCTTTCTTTTGCTAATCGAATTGTTAATGACACCTGGTCGCTTACCTATTACTTTAAATTCTTTCTCATATTAAATTTGCCGGGTCTGCTGTTTGTTGCGGCTTTTATTATATTTATCTCTTCGCTTTTAAGAAATTCATTTGTTGTATTTATTTTTGTTTTAGCCTATACCATCGGAATGGTTATTCTGTCATATTACAAGGCATTTTCGATGAATCAGCTCTGGCTTTTCGTTGATTATGTTGGATTTTTTCTCCCGTTGTTCTCTTCGGATTTGACAGGTGTATTAAATCTTGATATAATCATATTACAGCGAGTTTTTTATATGTTCCTGGGCGGCTTTTTCATGGCATTAACAATTGTTTTATTTTATCCCCGCTTACATCAATCGAAGTTCTGGGCGCGCGCCACGCTTTTCGGGGGTTTCGGATGTCTTGCAGCAGCCTTGCTTATTTTTTATAATGCATGGATACATGAAGAAAATCGAAAAGAGATACGGAATGCTGCATTAACGCCGACTTATACAACCGTTGATGAAAATGTATATAGTGTCTCCCACTATTCACTAAAGTACGAACTTTTTAAAGATAGTATTCCGGTTCGGGCAACTGCGGTGATGACGATTCATGCGAATAACTCCACCACGAATCGTAACATTCCTTTGGTTTTGAACCCTGGTATTAAAATAGACTGGGTAAAAGATGAACATGGCAGAGAATTGTCTTTTGAACAAAATACACTTGAATGTATTGTAACGCTTGCAGAGCCGTTACAAATCGGGGAGAGCACAAAAATTACCCTTGAATATCAGGGTGATATTGACTCCCGGGTTATCTATTTAAGACGAAAAAACAAAGACCCGGGTATACTGGATAGTAAATACGAAGTACCTTTACTGCCGGCTGCAGCGTTTGAAAATGAACCGGCGCTCCTTCACAGGAGATACTCGTACCTGTTACCGGAAAGCTTTTGGTATCCTCAATTGTATAATCCCTACGGTTTTAGTTATCCCGATAAAGCTCCGGTAAATTTCTTTACCGGGGATTTGTCGTTTGATGTGCCGGGAGACCTCACGGCTCTTGCACCGGGACGGCTTGAATCGGTTGATTCAACAACTGTATCCGGTAGAAAACGGTTTCATTTTACTACATCAACGCCAATTAAAGGTATCGCTTTTGTCGCAGGTGCATATAAAACATATTCAATGAACGTTTCCGGTATCGATTTTCAATTGTATGTGAGTGATAAACATGCACAAATTGTGGAGTTTTTCTCTGAAATCAAAGAAGATGTCCGTACAATCATAGCAGATGCCTTAAGAGGAATTAAAGAAGTTACCGGTCTCGACTATCCATATCCGTCATTAACTTACGTTGAAGTCCCGTTATCGATCCAGTGGTATCAGGACGCCGGTCTGCAATCTGAAGCAATTGCACAAGCCGGAATGATTCTTTTGCCCGAGTATACGGTAGCTGCTTCCTATAAGCAGGATTTTAATAGACGAAAAGACAGGGCAGAAAGAAGGGGAGAGAAAATAACCGATGCAGACATCAAAAAAGGAATATTTATCGATGTGATTGTGAACAAGATGTTTAATAATATACTTGGTGTAAATACAATACCGACGCCATTGGCAAGTTTCTGGTCACAACGAGTCAATTTCATTGGAACGCCTTATCCGATATTTGAATATTATTTCGATAAATTCTTGCAGCAGTTAATCACGAGCGAGATGAGTTTTTTCATTACAAATCAAAGCTCACAATTTCCATTTGGTGATTTTGGCGGTATTGATTGGGATGCTGTAAGATTTCAAATAACATACGGCATTTCCGTCGATACCATGTATCAGTATGTGAGAACATATTCGCTCAGTGAAATGAGGCCCGGTCCTGAGAATGATATATTTCACTCAATGATGATGTTTAAAGGTGGAAAACTTAATTCTATATTACAGGAAATTATCACCCCTCAAAAATACAAAACTGTGCTTCAGCGTTTTTTAGAAGAGTATGCGTATAAAAATGCTACGGTAAAAGATTTTCAGAAGATATGTGAAGAAGTTCATGGTGAATCGTTGAACTGGTTTTTTGACAGTTGGTTGTACAGTACCGCCTTTCCGGGATATGTAATAACAGCGCTTGATGCGTATAAACTTGAAGGCGGGAAACAGGGAGTCCAGTATCTGGTCGACCTCAGGATAAAAAATGGTGAAAAAGACCCCGGTTTTCTTAAAGTAGCGCTATCAACCGAAGGTGACCAGCTCGTAAAAAGGAGCGCAATTCAGGGAAATCAGGAACTGCAATTCAGCTTTCTCTCCGATGAGATTCCGGAAGAAATCATTGTTGACCCTATCTTTTCTCAGAACCAGAATGCCCTGCGGAAAAAAGTTCGCGTTCCGGATGACTTTGATAAGCGGAAGCCGTGGGACGGAATTAAAACTGTAAATATTCTTACTGACGAAGAAGAGGGTATAATCATCGATGACCTGGACGCGGGATTTAAAGTTATTCAGCTTGAACAACAGCAGTATTTAAGACCTGTGAGAAATCAAAATGCATGGGCGGTGAGGGTAATGGAAGATGCATTCGGGAAATATAAATTTACTTATCGTCTTAAGAAGCAAGGCGCAGGACTAATGCCGGCGCAATGGGAAACCGAAATCCCCGCGGCGGGTGTCTACGATGTGCAGGTTTATATTTTTGAGATGAAAGATACCAAGTTTAGACGGCAGGAGCGGTCCATCGCTACTAAATTCAAATATACAATACCCGAAGGAACATTTGTGAATGCCGGTGACAACATTGCCGTTAATCGCGACAAGAGAACCGGTGAGATACTCCTCGAATGGCGAATTGCCGATCCCGGATGGAACAGTCTCGGTCAGTACTATTTTGAACAAGGCGCTGCTGCTTCCGTGCAGCTTTCGGATGATGCAGACGGCAGAGTGATTGCCGATGCTGTGCGTTTTGTACCGGTCGAACCCGACAACCCGCCGAATAAACATTAGAACCTTGCTCCCGAGTCAAATCACATTTAGCGTGACAGGGATTGAATCAACGGTAGTAAATCACATTAGACATATAATTAACCACACCCTTAAGGGCGCGGTTAATTATATGTAAATAGTAGCATAGACATTCTTGTCTGTGTGAGCCCAGTAGCATAGACATTCTTGTCTGTGCGAAACTGATGTTCTCTGTTGGTGTTATCACCAACAGAGTGGAATTTATGAAAAAAATAGTAATCAATTTGAACTTTATTCAATGATAATTGTATTTCTATTGACAAAAAATAAACAATTAGTGGTATAAATAGCGCGTTAATAATTTTTAATTAGACGCAGATTTACGCAGATAATAAATGAGTAAAACATTTTATTTAATAAGCGTATGTCTTAAACAATCAGCGTCTTTTCCCATAGGGACTACTGTGTAGCAGCGTCATAGTATTTTATATGTAAAAATAATTAACAAACGTAATAACCTTATCAAAGGAGAAAGAACAATGGAGAAGAAAAACGTAATGAACCGTATCCGTAATGCCGCCGGATTATGCCTCATTTTGGCTTTGTTTACCGGAATGGCACACGATGCATCAGCACAGGAGGTAATGGTACTCGACCTCCAAACCGTCATGCAAATTGCCCTTACCCAGAGCAATGAGATTATAAGACAGCAAAATTCGTATGAACGGGGCATGCTAAGCATTGAACTTTTGAAAGCAAATCAAAAAACAAGAACAACCTTAACCTGGAGTTTACCCTCATATAATAAAAGTATTACTCCGGTTTCTACCCCGACAGGCGATGTATACACGAATAGACAGACTTTTAATACGAATGCGGGACTGAACATAACTCAGCCGGTAAGATGGCTTGATGGAACACTTTCTTTTAGTACGAATTATAGTGCTAGCAACCAGTACATTCTAGATAAGTTCGGCAATATAAATCCTAATCACAATTGGACTGACGCATTTAACCTAAGTTACAACCAGCCGTTATTTCAGCCAAATCAACAAAAATATACCTGGGAGAGAACTCACCGCAATTTTGAAATAGAGACATTGGATTATGAACAAACCGAAAATAGAATTTGGAGCACTGTTTTGAGAGATTTTTATAATCTGTATCAAGCCAAACGCAGTCTCGAAATTCAGCAAGATAATTTTGAAAATACGAAAAAAAATTACGAAATGGCGGTTAATAAATATAATGCCGGTATATTAGCTTTAGTGGATAAATACCAGTGGGAAAGTCAACTTAGAAGCACAGAAAACCAGTTATCTACAAGGGAATTGAATTTTAAGCGGCAGAAAGATAGATTTAAACGGTCAATAGGGCTGCCGATTGACCAGGAGATTGACGTGGTTGCCGAAATCGAGGTTAAATTCATTGAAATCGATGAGCAAAAAGCATTTGATGAAGCGTTTGCTCGCAGTGTTTCTTTAAAAAGTGCACGTTATGGTATAATCGACCAAAAACATAGTATAAGAGTGCAGGAAGCCGAGGATAGAATTAGCGCGTCGCTTAGAATATCCTACGGTTTAAACGAGTCGAGTGAATTTGGCGAGTTCTGGAAGAGTGATTTTTATAATCAAGGGGGAGATTATTCTTATGAAAATTGGACAAATAACTTATTTAATGATTTTAACCAATCCAATGCGGTTTCACTTAGTCTTAATATACCTGTCTGGGATTCCGGTCGGCGAAGATTAAAATTACAAAGCTCTATGTTGTCGCTGGAGCAGTCCGAAAGAAACATTATAAACTCGGAAGATCAATTAAGAGTAGATATTCAAAATTATCTGGATGCAGTCCAGAATGCACGTGACCGTATTTCTATTTTAGGGGACCAAATCAGGATTGCTGAATTGGAGTACGATATTAATAAGCAGAAATTTGACCTTGGGGAAATTAACAATGACCAGTTGACCAATTCAAATAACCGGTTAACCCAGGCTAAAGAAGATGTACTCGGTGCGCAAATTTCATACCTTCTGGCGTTAGCAACTCTCTATTACAATACATTCTGGGATTTTGAACATAATTACCCGTTAAATGAAACCGTCAGGAAATTCATAGAAAGATAATAAGATTCTTAACGGATTTATTCGGATTTACTATTTTTTCAAAACTATTTCCCTCCCCCTTTTCCGCCGCAGGCGGATCCGCCTCTGGCGGAATGGGGGAGGGTCAGGGTGGGGGTGATGAAATTGTGAGAAATAGTATCACCCTCCCTTTTATTCCCTCCCATCAAGGGAGGAAAATTTTAGTTGTCGAATCCCTCCCATCCCGAAACTTCGGGAGGGAAATTACTACTCAGGTCATAAAATTGTTTGCATTTTAAGTTCTCTGTCCCGAGTACTCGGGACAGAGAAGTGTCTACGCTGTTCACGCTTAGCGGGATATTCTTTCACAGGGTGACCACTCCGTGGCACCTTCGACTTCTCCAAAATGTAAACTATTTAATACTCTTCGTAATAAAAGTGTTTTTTCACGGATTTATATGAATAGATATATATTACGGAAATTTATTTTTCTTACAAAATACGTATCAATACTTACCTCCCCCTTGATGGGGGAGGGTCAGGGTGGGGGTGATGAAATTGTGAGAAATAGTATCACCCTCCCTTTTATTCCCTCCCATCAAGGGAGGGAAATTTTAGTTATTGAATCCCTCCCATCCCGCTTAGCGGGAGGGAAATTACTACTCAGGTCATAAAATCGTTTGCATTTTAAGTTCTCTGTTGGTGTTATCACCAACAGAGAAGTGTCTACGCTGTTCACGCTTAGCGGGAT
>Ga0114930_10004113_pt1 | contig 12422 bp, 10 predicted proteins | sample AnhtaG_FD_87300 | JGI IMG/M metagenome (GOLD analysis project Ga0114930, IMG submission 87300) | Deep subsurface microbial communities from Anholt, Denmark to uncover new lineages of life (NeLLi) - Anholt_01485 metaG | ecosystem: Environmental > Aquatic > Marine > Oceanic > Sediment | place... | reverse complement strand
GCCGTAGTGCCATCAGCACTACCTCCTTATGGGTTTTCACCAAGGGGAAAACACTACCTACTCCCAGGAAGTCTGGGGCAGCCAGGAAAAGAACGTGCAATATATGACTCTCTAGCATTTCGGCGTTATACAGCAGCTTGCGTAAAAGCAGCGTCTGCTCTGACGGCTGAATGCCGAAAGCAGCCTCGGTAGCCTGTATTGACGCCGTTGAATGGGCGATAGAGCAGATGCCACAAATTCGAGAGGCGATATGGGGGGCATCCTCATAATACCTACCGCGCAGCATAACCTCAAAGAAGCGGGGTGACTCAGTAACTTCCCACCTGAGTTCCTCAATATTACCATCTCTAGCATTCAGCACAATATTGCCGTGTCCCTCCACCCGGGTCAGCTGATGAACATTAATATTGACCTGTGTCACTTGGTCACCTCCGCATAAGTATCATAAATCTTAAACTTCTCAAGCACTTGGTCTACTGTCAGGCCATATTTCTGAAGTATGTCCTTCTCCGAGTTGATGTTGGGGTCATCGACTAGGCCACGGCAGCCCCAACAGTGGCGCCCGCTGGTAACACATATAGCATTACAGCCTGTCCTAGTTACCGGACCGAGGCATGTCATGCCTCTTTCGAAAACGCATACATTGCCGGCCATCTTGCACTCAACGCAGACCGGGTAGTTGGGTATATCTGGTTTCTTGCCCAGCAACAGTGCCTTAATTACCTTGACGAGCTCGGCAGTGACTGGAGGACAACCTCTCACATAGTAGTCTACCGTAACCACTGCATTTGCCGGGCGGGCAGGAATGGTATCGTAGTATTTAGCATCCTCTCCGTAGACTATCCGCAGAGCTTCCTCCATGGGGACGTGATTCTTTAAACAGTTGATGCCTCCAATACAGGCACAGGCGCCTAGAGCGACAATAACCTTGGCTTGGTCACGTATTTTTTGTAGCCGGGGTATCTCCGGCTCTCTGGTTATGCTCCCTTCAACAAAGGCTATATCGTAGTCATCTTCCCTCTCCGTCATGGCCTCTCTGAAGTTGACAATATCCACTGCGTTGAGCAGGTCTATAACTTCCTCTCCATCAAGATTCAGTGCGTCTAACTGGCACCCCTCACAACCGGTGAAATCAAAGAACGCTACTTTAGGCTTCATTATACTGCCTCCCTTAGGTTTCTCAGTTGGGCGAGGGTAAATACCGGTCCCTCCTGGCACACATAGACGTTGTTAATCTGGCAATGCCCGCACTTACCCACGCCACACTTCATCCTTCGCTCCAGCGACATGATTATGTTCTCATCGGGAAGCTCTCTTTTCTTAAGCTCAACGATAACAAAGCGGTACATTATGGGCGGACCTACCACCACGGCCATGGTTTTTCTGGGGTCAATATCAACCTTTGGGATAAGTGTGGTAATGACTCCCACATTCCCCTGCCAACTTTCATCTCCTCTATCCACGGTTTCGTGAAATTCAATCTCTGGGCTGCGGCTCCAGGCAGCAAGCTCATCCAGGAACAAGCGCTCCGCTGGCGCCCTGGACCCGAAGAGCAAAGTAGCTTTACCAAAAGAACTCCGGCGGTCGAGGGTATACTGTATTAGCGAGCGCAGGGGAAAGAGACCGATACCTCCAGCTATTAGCAGGACATCCTTGCCTTCAAGGGCCTGTAGGGGAAAGCCGTTGCCGAACGGACCACGAATGCCCACGGTGACTCCCTTTTCCAGATTATGCAAGGCGTTGGTCACATCGCCAACATTTCTTATCGCCAACTGAAAAATCCCGTTTCTGGTTGGTGATGAGGAGACAGAGATGGGTGCTTCTCCGATGCCCATGACTGAGACCTCGACAAATTGTCCCGGCTGCTGGCCCAGCTCTTTGCCATCCTTGAGCTTAAACTCAAAGGCTTTCTCCCTCGGAGTCAGTTCATCGACTTTAAGCAATTCGGCGAGGCGAGGCGCATATAGTTCAGTCTCCGCCCTGGCTTCCCTTACTATACGTATGGCTGCTTCCTTAATCCTGGCTGACTCCGCCAGGGTGTTAAAAGCCTCTAGTGGACTAGCGATGTCAGCCAGGCAGGCGGTGGCGCACCGACCACAGCCCACACAGCCAACCTTGCCATATTTCTCCAGAATGTATTTCCCTTTGCGGAACATTCGATGTCGGAAGCGGCCAGCTTTGTCATGCCTGAAATTCTCACCGGTGGCTACCTTGGCAAAGTCAACCAGTATGCAACCATCCCACCTACGTAAGCGTTCCCCATCCTTCAGGTTCAGCGATACTTCGTCCTGGACATCGAAGCAAAAACAGGTAGGACATACCATAACGCAGGAGCCGCAGCTAAGGCAGGTCTCGCTCCTTGATTCCCAATATGGGTCATCGTAGCTGTCCTCTAGCAGTTTTAGCAGTCTTTCCTTGGGTACATCAAGAGAGAGCTTATATTTGGTCAACGCCTCGTCTCTCACCGCTTTCTGTTTGGCTATCTCATCGCCAGTTGGTTCTCTTACTTGGGGACACTTTGCCAGGAGCTCAGACCCTTTTTCTGAGCCTACGGTTACCATGTAGGCAGCACCGATATCGGTCAACAACAAGTCAAAGCTGGCTTCAGTCAGGTGGGTGCCCATGCTGGGGGCAAAGGACTTGGGAGACGGATTTAGGCAGTCGACCCCGATGATGGTGGTATTCTGCCGCCGGGCAATGTAATTGGGGTCAGGATTGGTAGCCATGAATACCTCATCCAGTAGCTCAATGGCCTTAATATCGTAGGGGTGTACACCGATGATAGCTCTAGGGATGGTTTCTACCACCGGCTCAACTTTTGACTCGTCTCCAAGCTTGAACTTGAGAAGGATTTCCTTTGCTGGCAGGAGATATTTGGTGGGTGGCATAACGGTAACATCGTAGTCGAGACAGAGCTCTTTAAAACCAGCTATTCTATCATAAACGTACTTGCCATGCTTGGACTTGACCCCGACTACCTCCGTCTCTTTAATCAGGCTTTCCACCATAGACTTCAGGTTTTCTTTGGTAATAATGAAGGATTTCTTAACCTCAACTACTTCTACAGCGGGGGGCTTTGGTCGTACTTCTACCTCAGTAGTAACCGTCGGTTCCCGGCCTACTGAGTCAAGGGTTTCTCGGATAAGTCTTTCCAGGTCATCGGGGACAAGAGGCTTGATTAAATAATCAATGGCACCGAGTTTCTTCGCCTCGGCTGTTGTCTCTGCCGAGGGATAAGCAGTTATGATAATAGACTTTATCCACGGCCGCTGCGCCTTTACTTCTTTCAGTACCGTTATCCCGGTTTGCCCGGGCAACCTTATATCCAGAACCACAACGCTGAAGTCCTGTCTCTCTATCATTTCCAGGGCTTCCTCGCCGCTCTCCGCCGTCGCCACCTGATAGCCAGCGTCTTTAAGCCAATCCCTGATTGACTCGCGCACTATTGGCTCATCGTCCACTATCAGTACTGAGTTCTCTAGCATCTCTGTGGCCTCCTTACTCTTGCCTTTCGCATTTAAGAAGAGTTTCCCGGATAAGTCTTTCCAGGTCATCGGGGGCAATGGGCTTAATTAAATAATCAACAGCGCCAAGCTTCATCGCCTCAGCTGCCAATTCTGTTGAGGGGTAAGCAGTTATAATAATTGACTTTATCTCTGGCTTCAGTGTCTTCACTTCCTTTAGCACCGTAATCCCGGTTTTCCCGGGCAGCCTCACATCCAGAATCATGACACTAAAGTCCTGTCTCTCTATCATTTCCAGGGCTTCTTCACCAGACTCAGCCGTCATCACTTGGTACCCAGCGTCTTTAAGCCAATCCCTGATTGACTCGCGCACAATTGGCTCATCGTCGACAATTAAAATCGGTCTACTGACCATATTGCAGGCACCTAGTGACTTATATTTTCACGCTGTCTACCACATGTCTAAGATAAGCGCCATAGCCCAACTGCTTTCGCCGTCAAAAAGCTGTGTATTGGCGATAGCATCGGCTGACGAGAATAGTGGCTTTTCCTTGAGGACATGATAGGCTCGCTATGCTCAACCTCAGTGCGGCTCCTCCTTTGGAATAAAATGCACCGACGCATAGCGGCACAGTCTTTGACTGCCAGGTAATTGCTTGAGTCTGGCAACCTCATCTTCACCGATAACTGCTATTGTTCCAAATCTATCCTGTATATCCTGAGCAAAGGCACACGAGCCACATTCATAGCCTTGAGTGCACAGTCGAAAAGAAACAGCCCCAAGTTCCAACCAGACATGTTTTTTATCTAATTTTTTTTCTTCTAATTCTCCCAGCGCCCCACTGACTATCTTTTCCAGCTCTTCAACCTTGAAAGGCTTGGGCAAATAGTCAAGGAGTCCCAACCTTTTTGCCTTTTCCTGTGTTTCTTTTGAAGGATATGCAGTAATGATTATCCCTTTAGTTTCGGGTGTCATCTCTTTGACATGCTCGAATACTTGCAGACCATCGATGCCTGGCAACCTTAGATCAAGAACGACAACGCCAAACTCTTCCTCTTTGATTCTCTCTAAGGCTTCCTCTCCGGTCTCAACGCACTCAACATCATATCCATCCTCTATAAGCCAGTCCCGCACACTTTCTCTCACCACAGCCTCATCTTCTACGAGTAGAATCTTCCTTTTCTGGGCTCCCATAATTTTCCTCCCTGTGATGTCTCTGGAATATCCACTTTATCGCCTATTATACATGCTTGACCTTTATGATGCAAGGGGTACGCCGAGCAACAAGAGCGTACCCCTTGACTATATGCTAACAACCTGGAGGTTCTTGGTTATGCTTTAGCCCGCTCCTCTTTCTTACGCAGAGCTTCCCGCCGGGCAGCCAGCTTAGCCAGCTTTTGCTGAAGAGCATCCTCCATCATTTGACCAAACTCACATGTAGCACACTGGAAGAGACGGCTGCAAAGCCGGTAGGAGACGTCACCCCTAAGTGCATAGCGGCAGAGCCTTTGGCTACCGGGTAATTCCTTTAATCTCTCCAGCGCCGCATCAAGCTCTGGAGCTGCACCACTAGCCATCTTCTCCTGCATCATCTGGTCAAACTCACAGGTGATGCAGTCGTAGTCGCTGGTGCAGATGCGGTAAGCAACCATCCCCATCTTCATCCACAGGCACTCCTTTGGCTTGACCTCTTCAGCGACCGGAGCAGCCTCCCCTTCTGTTACCGCCTCGATCTCTGGCCTGGCCAGCGCTTCCCTTGTCTTTCGGAGCCAAACCCGAGTCTCAATGCTTCCCGGAGCAACAGCCAGGATAGCCTGAAACTCTTTTAGAGCCTCCTGGTACCGACCAGCTTCAAAGTGAGCCTTACCCTGCATGAGGTGAACTGGGATTTCCTCTGGAGCTATGGCTATGACCTCCTCAACCCTAGCCTCCTCGACTACGATTGGTTCAGCTACAGCTTCTTCAGTGATAGCCTTCGGCTTTATCTCTACCTGAACCGGGCCCAGAGTCTCCCGGATCAAGTTCTCCAGCTCATTGAGGTCAAAGGGTTTGGGTAAATACCCAATAGCACCCTCTCTCGTCGCCTCCACCGCTGTCTGTACTGAGGGATAGGCGGTGATGATGATGCTCTTAAGCTGTGGTCTCTTTGCCTTAGCTTCCCTTAATACCTCAAGCCCATCCTTTCCCGGCAACTTCAGGTCAAGGATGGCAATACCGAAGTCCTGCTTAGTGATAGCTTCTAGCGCTTCTTCGCCTTCCTCGGCAGTCTCTACGTGGTAACCGCTATCGGTTAGCCAATCTCGGAGAGATTCCCTCATAGTAGCTTCATCATCTACTACCAATACTGGTTTCATCTTTTCACCTCCTCTTATTTTTTCTCCGGCATTGTCTGCTTTGCCTTCTTTATCACCCCTACTCCATTCAACTGCAATTTTCTTGCCAAAACAAAAGGCCATCCTAAATAGTCAGGATGGCCTGAATCTCTGCTTCAAGCAGAAAGCTCAATTGTAAAAGAGTTAATCAGTTACTGTCTATTTTCTTTACAGCCAATCCATATGCCCTAATCTTGTTGTACAGTGTCGCTCTGGAAATTCCCAGGATTCTGGCAGCTTCACTATAGTTGCTGCTGGTTTCGTTAAGTATAGTCAGGATATGGGTTTTCTCCATCTCTCCAAGGCTTTGCCCCGGCGGGGTCGAGCGAGCGAGCGATAGGTTCCCCTGGGCAAGGTCAGCAACCTCAATGTAGGAATCTTTGGCTAAGATGACTGACCTTTCAATAGCATTTTCCAGTTCGCGAACATTACCCGGCCACTCATATTTCAGAAGAAAATCAGTAACCTCAGGAGAAAAGCCGGTAATCTCTTTTTGATTTTCTGCAGCAAACTTCTTCAAGAAATGCTGGGCTAAGAGAGGCATGTCCTCTTTCCGCTCCCGCAACGGTGGTAACTCAATAGTAACCACGTTAAGGCGGTAATAAAGGTCTTCCCGAAACTGACCACTGGCTATCGCCGTTTTCATATCCTTATTGGTTGCTGAAATAACCCTCACATCAACCTTAACTAGCTCATTGCCGCCAACCCTAGTGAATTCCTTCTCCTCCAATACCCTGAGCAGATGAACTTGAATATTGGCACTCATCTCACCAATCTCATCTAGGAACAGGGTGCCTCTGTGGGCGACTTCAAATTTTCCCTTCCGTTGAGCGTGAGCCCCGGTAAAAGCACCCTTTTCATGTCCGAATAGCTCACTCTCAAGGAGGCTCTCCGGCAAAGCAGCACAGCTGACAGCGACAAAGGGCTTATCCTTACGGTAGCTCTGGGAGTGGATGGCTCGCGCTACCAGTTCCTTCCCGGTGCCACTATCGCCGATAATCAATACAGTGGCACTGCTCTTGGCTACCACCTTAATTACTTCGATGACCTGCTGCATCTTCGGGCTCTTGGCAATGATATTCCCAAATCGGTAGCGCTCCTCTAATTTCTGATGCAGGAAAACGTTCTCATCAATTAGTCCTTTATGCTCCACCAGTCGCTCAATCAATAGCTCTGCCTTTTCCGGGCAGAAGGGCTTCTCGATGTAGTCATAGGCACCTTCCCTCATGGCAGTAATAGCCGTGGGGATACTGCCATAAGCGGTGATGATGATCATCTCAATGCCAGGGGATATTTCCTTGGCCCTCCGCAGTAGTTCAATCCCGTCCATTCCAGGCATTACTAGATCAACAATAGCAATGCCCGGTTTTTGCTTTTCGATAACCTCGAGAGCCTGGGGACCATTTTCTGCCGTAAGCACTTGGTGCCCAACATCGCTAAGCCAGTCACGAAGCGATTCGCGGACAATGGCTTCATCATCAACCACTAGAATCTTAACCTTTTTCTTCATAGTGCAGTGGTAGATAGACAGTAAAGGTAGCACCCTCTCCCTCCTTACTTTGCACTTCTATTCTTCCCTGATGGCGCTGGATAATTCCATAGGACACTGCCAAACCCAGGCCTACCCCCTTTACCTCCCGCTTAGTGGTGAAGAAGGGGGTGAATAGCTTGCGCATATTCTCCGGAGAAATGCCAACGCCGGTGTCCTGAACCCCTATCTTGACCTGGCTATTATCGGCTGAGGTGCGGATGGTCAGCTCACCGCCTTCGGGCATCGCCTGAATAGCATTCATAATAAGGTTGGTGCAAACCTGCTGAAGCTGGTCAAAATCAGCCATAATCTGAGGCAGGGAAGGGGCAAGCTCTTTTGTCACCCGTACATGCTGTAGCTCAGCCGAATGAGCAGCAAGGTCAAAACTTCGGTTAACCACCTCGTTGATGTCCACCTCCCAGAACCTCGGGGGCGACTGCCGGGCAAAGTCCAATAAGTTTCGCACTAATCTAGTGCTGCGGGTGAGTTCCGACTCCATCTTTGATAGGTATTCTAGGGCAGTCTCTTTGGAGAACGTGTCGCTGTTTATCTTCTTGGTCAGCAACTGGGTATAGACGAGGACACCGGCCAGCGGATTATTAACCTCGTGAGCAACAGCGGCGGCTAGCTGACCCAAAGAGGTCAGTTTCTCAGCCTGGATTAGGCCTTCCTGGGTAGTCTTCAACTTGTCCTGCAAATATGGCCAGCACATTTCAACCTCAGCCAGACCCTGACAGACGGCAATGGCTAGCTCCCGACAGGTGTTATACCCACAGGCACCACAGTTGAACCGGTCTTCAGGTTTTGCCCGATTCATTTGCTCCAAGACACTTTGGACATCTTCATCGCTAGGCGTAGCTAGCCCAATACTTTGAGGAGTAAACCTGCGACTGAGGTCAATGCCGGCATATTGCTGGATGTCCTTCTCGGTTTGAGCCTGGTCTGTCCCACCCCTGGTATAGCTGGCAACGAGTTCCTTGCGCCTGAAGCCGCTTAGCTCGTTATCGATAACTGGCCCATCAATGCAGCCATGGCAGAAATACAGGTTGACAAATCGAGCAGTGATATCACCGTGAGCAAACTCCCGAAGGATTTTGACCGTATAATCCCTACCATGGGCGCTGATGACATCGCTTCGTAGAATATCATCGGGGAGTCCAATTACCTTGAGTAGCCCCCCAGATACGGACATGAGGCGACCAAGGTTGGGTCTGGGACCAGAGAATTGCTCTTCCCCCTCAGATTCAGGGTCAATCCCTTTAGCGGTGAACATCTCCTTCAGCTCGGCAAAAGTCAGAACGGCATCCACTACCCCACTAACTTTCTCATCCTTAGCCTCGGCCTTCTTGGCAACACAGGGACCAATAAAGACTACCTTAGCCTTGGGATTATATCGCCATTTGATCACTCTGCCCATGGCAATTGTAGGGGAAACGATAGGTGCCAGATTGCTGATTAGCCGGGGGTGGTATTTCTCAATGTAGCTTACCACTGCCGGGCAGTTAGACGACAGGATAGACCTATTTTTGTCCATATTTATAAGCTGAGCATATTCTCGGCCGATAAGCTCAGCGCCAAAGGAGTCCTCTATAACCTCACTAAAGCCCAGTTTTTTCAAGGCGGTTACAAGCTGTCCCGGACGAACCTCGGGCAGGGCAGCCGGGAAGGAGGAAGAAACAATAGCAATCGCCGAGGGATATTGACCCAAGAGTTGCCAAACCAGCCCTATGTCGCTCTCCACCCGCTTTGCCCCTGTAGCGCAAACCTTGAGGCAGTTGCCGCAGATGATACAGCGTTCCTTTATTATCTGCGCTAAACCTTCCTCTACCTTGATTGCCCTGGCTGGGCAATCACGTATACAGGCATAGCATCCTTTACATTTTTCTCGCTCAGTGTAAACAATACTCATCTTATCTACCCTCCCCGGCAGGATACCGTTTTTCTATGAGCCACCGGAAATCTTAGTTCTTTCCTCAAGTTTGCTACTGAACGTCGCGAGATTGCCACACCAAATTTCTCCCAGAGCTTGGTCCGGATTGCCTCATCAGAAGAGAGCTCATTATCAGTTTCAAGAAGCTGCCTGAGCAGTTCTTTCCTAAACCTCTTCGGCCTGGGGAAAAAATGTTTAAGAGGAATTTCTGCACCCCAGGGCGTCTCTATGCTTTTGCCCCTGATAGCGCGACTTACCGAGCTTGGAGCCAGCCCAATCTTTTCGGCTAGCTCCTGCTGACTGAAGGGTAAAAGAGCCCTCACGTCGCTAGACTCTAGATAGAGTGCTTGCTTGTCAATAATATTTTGCAGTATTTGACTTAGTGTGTCCTTACGGCTATTAATCAGTTCCAGCCTCTTAAGTAACTGCCTGACTTTCTTGACCTCAGCTTCGGTAAACACACCAGCTGCTGCCAACTCTGCAAATCTTTCATAATCAATCGAATACCGACCTCGAGCCAAAGAGGCTGAAAAGTAGCCGATAACAAAGCCCTCCTTATCTTTCTCCACTGATGCAACCTTGGAATAGCGGATACTGTCTGAGGTGACATTGGAGGGATGATAAAACTCACTCATAATTGAGAACTCATCAATAAGGTTATTTATCTTCCGGGCCTCTGCAACCTCCAGGTTACACTCTCTGGCGATTTCATCAAGAGTCATCCCTGATTCAGGGAATAAGAAATACTGTTTGAATTTCTCCAGCCCCAGTGTCTGTATTTGGCGAACGATATACTCCCTGTTTAATAAAAGGGATTCAATATCAAGAGTGCCTCTATCGGCTACTATCTCTTCTTTAAGTTGATAGAAGCTAGAAGAAATATCGGTTCTGGGAAATCTCTGGTAGCGGACTAGCTTTTCTTTCTGGTATAGCCTTCGGAAAAGGGGATTCTGCTCTATCTCAATGATGAGCTTATGAAACTCATCCTCAGGCATTTCCAGCAGGTTAGCCTGTTCCATTCGCAGGACCTGTCTGAGCTCCTGCCGCATCTGCAGGGATTGCGTTTGGTTCATTTGTAAGGTGGGCATCTGCTTAGCCATTTTACTACTATGAACTACCGTTTTCTCTGGCCTCAACCGCTTTGGCGGTATCGCCAAACCTATGCTTTACCCCGGACTCAATCCACCTCCAAGCTTTCCAGGAGTTTGCCCAGGTGGTGTACTCTGCTAAAGCCGACAACGCTTCTGCTCCAGACCTGGAAAGCTGATTACTCGGATGCCCCCATCTCCTTGCCAAGCAGGATGAGACCAAGCCCGCTGGTGAGGCGAAGCCGTGTATGCATGAGCCGAAGGGAGATAAGCTTGGCCAGGCGTTCCATCAGTTTAAAGCCAAGGTCAGCGTGCTCGGCCATAACCTTGTGAAGCATGTCACCCTTGATGGCTAGAACTGTGCAGTTGGTCATGCACCGGGCAGACAACGTATATACGTAAGGCTCAACGAGTGCCGACCAGCCAAAGGTCTCACCTTTGGTGACTACTTCTACCGAGGTAGGTATGGCCGGGCGACTGGGCACAGGGTGCACCTCCATGTCCAGTGCCACTCTGCCATCCGTCAGAATGTACAACTCCGTGGCTTCATTCCCCTCCTTGAAAATCGTCGTCCCTTCCCGGAAAGAGTCCCCACGGCATAGCGCAGACAGCCTTTGTAGATGTTCTGTCTCGAAACCCTCAAAGAGCTCAGAGCTTTTCAGGGTATCAATCATCGCCATCTTCTCTTACCTCCTTTATCATCCCTAGCTGTTCGAAAGACTTCTTAAAGTGACGCAGAATGTCCAGAAGCTTCCCATGTGTATAAATATTTTACTATTTCTGTGAGATACTGTCAAGAAAATTATCAGGGGTGCCAGAATAATTGGACGGACGGGTAACTATGAGGAAGTTGCCAATTCAGCCATCACCATATCGGTAACCACGGGGATGGCGCGCTCAACTTCAGGTGTGCACTCCTCACTGAAAGAAGTTACGTTTTCCACCTCAATGGCAAAGATGACAATCTGCTGGGGCAAGGCTAGGCCAAGCTTCTTGCCAAGCTCAAGAGCAGTGGTGAAGTTTACGTCGTGGGGTGAGGCAGCGTGTAGGGTGGTATTGAACGCTTCTGGCTCAAGCCGATAAACCTGCCCCGCCTTTCCCTCTCTGGTCTGAATGGCGTCAATAATGATGGCTCTATCATAGCCAGTCACCAAGTCTAGGAAGTCCAGGCCCGCTAGGCTGGCCTCTATGATTGTTACCTGCTCTTTGTTGAGCACACCCTCCAAAGCTCTGGTTACACGCAGACCAACACTATCATCGCCGAGGATTGGATTACCCAAACCTAACACCAGTGTTTTCATTGTTGCCCACCGCCCTCTCGCCGCTCTTAGTTAATCTCAGCTCAAGCTCTTAATCAGTATTCCCTTACTATTATAAACATATATTGGTACCGGCGAGCTTCCCGGTAGAGCATGGGTAGCACAGGCAAGACAAAGGTCATATGGTCGCCATGCCATTTCAATGCGATTAAGTAGTCCTTCAGTTATTTCTATGCCTGGTTTGATAAGGGCCATAGCTGCCTTCTTGACCGACATATTAACGGCAGCCATATTATTGAGAGTAGCCACAATCAAGTTAGCTTTCTTAATTATAGCCCTTTCATCAGTAATGTAGTGATGGGTTAAAGTACCGCGAGGAGCTTCAACGATACCTACACCTTCATCAGGAGTAGCCGTGGGAATGGTGCGGAAATCGGGACTGGTGATTTCGGGGTCTTGACTAAGTTTTAGTAATTCTTCGGCAGCCTGCATAATCTCAATAAGGCGAGCCCAGTGCATGGCCAAGGTATGATGGACGGGCTTACCACCAAGAGTGGAATACATTTTCTCGTAGGCTTCCTGGGCAAGCGGAGTAGCCATGCCGTCGGCAGCATTGAGCCGAGCCAGGGGAGCCACCCGAAAAACGCCACTGTCCTTGCCATCGACAAACCCTTTCCAGCCAACCTTCTTGAGGTAAGGGAATTTGGCATAGGTCCACGGCTCTACGTGTTCAGCAACATGGTCAAGGTATTCCCGAGGTGCATACTTGGCGAACTC
>Ga0114930_10004112_pt1 | contig 12426 bp, 13 predicted proteins | sample AnhtaG_FD_87300 | JGI IMG/M metagenome (GOLD analysis project Ga0114930, IMG submission 87300) | Deep subsurface microbial communities from Anholt, Denmark to uncover new lineages of life (NeLLi) - Anholt_01485 metaG | ecosystem: Environmental > Aquatic > Marine > Oceanic > Sediment | place... | reverse complement strand
ATCTCCACAAAGGTGAAGACATGGAGAGTCTGAAAAGAAGATTCCGGAAACTGATTCAAGATGTGTCCCCCTCTGAGATAGCAAATATGGAACAGAAGTTAATTGAAGAAGGCATACCCGAGACTGAGGTCAAGCGTCTTTGTGATGTGCATGTGGCAGTCTTTAAAGAATCTTTGGACAAACGGGAAATACCAGGAGCTCCCGCTGGACACCCTGTTCACACCTTCATGCAGGAAAACCGAGCCGCCGAAGAAATTATGGATAAGATTGACGGGCTTCTCAAAAAGATTGGCTCACCTCCAGACGAAGAATCATTTAAGAGCGGTCAAAAGGATCTAGTGAATCTCGTTGATCGCCTGTCCAAGATTGACCTTCACTATCTCAGAAAAGAAAATCAACTCTTTCCTCTCCTCGAGGCGCATAACATTTCCGGTCCTTCTCAAGTCATGTGGGCTATCCATGATGATATCCGAGCATCAATAAAGAAGGCGCAAAATCAACTGTCCCAAATGAAATCGTCTGAAACGGTTGCCACTTTGAGAGATCTGTTGTCCGCCATACAGGACATGATCTACAAAGAAGAGCACATATTGTTTCCCATGTCCTTGGAGAAATTAACTCAATTCGATTGGAGAAAGGTAAAGCAGGGTGAAGAAGAGATTGGCTATGCCTGGATTGAACCTGATGGACAATGGCCGCCACAAGCCGAGGCAGGGGAAGAGAGGGCCATTGGGACTGAAAAAATTCATTTGGATACAGGTGACCTATCAAAAGACCAAGTAAACTTGATGCTAACCCATTTGCCCGTTGATCTTACGCTTGTTGATGAGAATGATAGGGTAGCGTATTACTCCCAAGGGAAGGAAAGGATTTTTCCCAGAAGCCCCGGCATAATAGGAAGAGAAGTACAGAGATGTCACCCTCCTGAAAGCGTTCATATTGTCAATAGAATTCTTGATGAGTTTAAGGCCGGAAAGAAGGATGTGGCCGAGTTCTGGATTCAGCTCGGCGGAAAAATTATCTATATTAGATACTTTGCTTTACGATCTCCGGATGGTGCCTACAAGGGGTGTTTAGAGGTTAGCCAGGATATTACAGAGATTCGACAACTTGAAGGAGAAAGACGGCTACTGGACTGGGAGCAAGCATAGTAAACATAAGCCAATATTACATACAGTGTATTTTCAAATAATGCTCTTATGAGCGAAAAAACTTGTTGCAGTCTATTCAAAATAGATCATAATACAAAAAGAAATAGACTGCAGAATTGCAGTATATCACCTCCATATTGGGTTTCACCTGGCGCACAATATTTTGCAATTTATCCTGCAATAACGCTATGTTACAGGATGACATTTAGACAGTCTACTCCCAGGAGGAGGCCGCATCAAGCAACAATGTCAACCGCGGGTTCGAGACGAAGACTGCGCCACATAAAGGAGAAGACAATGACATCAGTGCATGGTGGTTATGAATCGGTAATTAGGCCTTGATGGAAAAAGTCTGGTGCAATGAGCTTAAAGAAAGTGAAAAAAAGAAGGGCTTTCATGTAAAGATCATAAATACCCTCAATGAGTAGGACACGATGAAAAGGATAACAATTGCTTTAATCATTTTGATTCTTTTTGGCACGGCCGTATCGGCACAGATGAGAAGAGGTATGATGGGCGGATCCCGGCAGACCTACCCACAGCGATATCAATCAGGGCAGAATGACTGGTTTGACGAGCTGTTGCACATAAGCAGGGGCGGACAACTTTATGACAACTGGTGGAGGACCACGGTTGATACAGTTAAGCCGACTGGAGACCACCCGCTATGGAAGAAGCAGAGCAATAACAAGCGAAGTGGATATGACACCTATCGTTGTAAGGAGTGCCACGGCTGGGACTACCGCGGTAAGCATGGGGCATACGGTAAGGGCTCTCATTACACTGGGTTTATAGGTGTGTATGAGGCGGCTGAAAAGATGTCTATAAAGGAGCTTGAAGCCACACTTGAGGTCTCCACAAACAAGGAGCACGACTTTAGGAAGAATATCAGCAAAGGCGAGATCGCAGACCTGGCGCTCTTTATGAAGAAAGGGCTTATTGACACAAGCAAGTTTGTAAACAGCGACGGTACACCCGTTGATGGGAATCCCAGGACAGGGAGCTATCTCTTTAGGAGAAACTGTACGCACATGTGCCACGGCGGGGCGGGCACGGGAATAAACTTTGGGGACAGCAAAAAGCCTGAGTTTGTGGGTACAGTGGCTTACAAGAACCCCTGGGAGTTCATTCACAAGGTCAGGGCCGGCCAGCCTGGAACGAGGATGCCCTCGGCGGTTATCAATGAATGGAGCGAAAAGGATATTCTTGACCTTCTCTCCTTCGCGCGCACTCTGCCCAGGGATGCCTCAGACATTGGTTGGATCCGCAGGTGGGGAAGAGGTATGATGGCCTTTGGTATGCATCATAGAAATTATGCCCCTGGAAAGGGGAGAGGTTTCGGCCCGAGCTTAGAATAATGGGGACATAGCATAAAGAGTTCTGGCATGGGCATTCCTCCGGGATATTTTACAAACCCTGTCACGGTTTAAGAAGATTGCATCTAAGAAGATGTGGTCATTTTAACTTAGGAAATTTAGCCTAATTTAATTGTATAGGAATTCCCTTTTAAGTCCTTGTAGGGGCGGCCCTTCGGCCTCGAGCTCAGGGCCGAGAGGCATTTATGACGTCCCGCAAAGCAGGATTCGATAACCTGTCGAGAGCCTCAAGGTCGAACGAATCGAACCCCTACAGGTCCGCAGCGAAGGTGCGATATGTTCGTTGTATAGGAATTTCCTTTTTGGACGCAGATTAACCCGCCTGACTTATGGCGGGTGAATCCGCCTGTGGCGGATAAACGCAGATTGTTAAGATTTTAAATATCTTAATATAGTCATCTGCGGGTATCCGCGAAAATCTGCGTCCTAATCAATTTATAAAGATGAGGAGAAAAATGATGCAGAATCCAAATAGAATGGTTGAGGCCCTTGAGTTTGCCCTCCGGTTCGAGAAGGAAGGCAAGGAATTTTTTGAAAAAGCCGCTAGTATAACCAGTAATTCCCTGGGAAGAGAGGTCTTCCAGACACTGGCAGAAGAGGAGGACGTTCAGAGGTTCCACCTTACTCTGGCAACCGAGGAGAGAGACCATTTTCTACTTATCCTTGATTCTTACGATTACCTCTCTGACCCCGCCGGTTGGTTTGCCCAAAAAGAAAGAGGCCTCTTGGATGGGGCGTAATGGTATTGGGGATTTAGAAGAGCGAGTATCGAATGGCTGTCCATCATATTCATGAGCCCATAAAATCAGACAATCGGGCATATTCATCCACTCAGCGGAATTTGCTGATTGTCTTATTAATCACCGCCGGGGTGATGATCGCGGAAATAATCGGTGGCCTTCTGGCCAATAGCCTTGCCCTGCTGAGCGATGCTGGGCATATGTTAACCGATATATTGGCCCTGGGCTTGAGTATAGTTGCCATGAGATTTGCCCAAAAACCCCCTACTGCCACAAAGACTTTCGGGTTTTATCGATTGGAAATTCTGGCTGCCTTTTTTAACGGCATGTTACTGTTTTTTATCTCTCTTTACATATTCTATGAAGCATATCAACGGATTGTTCATCCCGAGGAAATCAAGGGCCTAGTTATGCTGGTGGTTGCTGCCATAGGGCTTTTGGCCAATGGGGTGGGTATAGTAATTCTGAAGAAAACCGCCCTGAGCAATCTGAATGTCAAATCCGCCTTCTTCCATATAGTGGGTGATACCATTTCTTCTGTGGGAGTGATTGTTGGAGGGTTAGTGATCCTTTATACCGGCTGGAATCTGGTAGACTCTCTAATTGGTATCTTCATTGGGATGTTAATCCTTGGAGGAGCCTATAGGCTGGTAAGGGAGTCAATCGACATCTTTCTGGAGGCAACCCCCAGGGATATAGACGTGGAGAAAATGTTAGACGATCTCCATGAGATCGAGGGGGTCAAAGAGATACATCACCTGCATCTATGGACTATTACCTCCGGAATCTATGCCATGAGCGCCCATGTCCTAATTGAAGATCTATTAGTCAGCAGGTGCGCTCAAATCCTACAGGAAATCGAAAGACTTCTCCAGGGTAAATACGGCATGGAACATACTACTATCCAGTTTGAAAGTGAATCCTGCGGAGATGATCTATTGAAAGATACTGTCTCTTAAGAATGTATCGGTAAAGACAATGGGTATTGAATTTAGCACTATCTTCTATAGCACCATTGCTGGTTTATCAACCATTTTGGGAATAATCATGGTTATCCTGAAGGAGAAGTGGGTCCTTAAACACTCTCATTATGTAAATTCCTTTGCTGCCGGGTTAATCTTGGGGATTGCCTTCTTTCATCTCTTTCCCGAATCACTGGAACTTTCTGAAAATGCCGTGCTCTTTATCTTTATTGGTTTTCTCCTCTTTTATTTGCTGGAAAATGTGATGGTGCTCCATTCAGGATCTGAGATCCACTTTAAAGAAAAGAGTAATCCCCAGCATACCAAGGGCATGGTTATGTTCTCCGGCCTTTTCCTTCACTCTTTGCTTGATGGTATCATTATTGGGGTGGGCTTTGAAATAGATCCAAAAGTTGGTTTATTAACCTCCCTGGGAGTTATTTTACATGAGCTTCCTGAAGGTGTTACCACCTTTTCTATCCTGATTGCCTCGATAAAAAGAAAAACTGCCCTGAAGCTCTCCGTTGCCGTGGCTCTGGCTACTCCAGTGGGAGCTCTGATTTCACTCGCTTTCGTCGGTGGTCTATCGGAAGGGATGGTAGGATTACTGTTAGCAATGGCCGGGGGATCCTTCCTCTATATCGGTGCTTCCGATCTAATTCCGGAAACCCATGAGGAAAAAGGATTTCAAAATGCAGGATTTCTGCTCTTGGGGGTTCTATTGTTATATTCATTATCTAAAACGATGCCAGATTAGTCGCCCTTATTGCAAATAGGGCTCTACTCTTGCTGATACAACCTGTTGCACTCCGAATTGTGGAGGCTCAGGGAATAGAACTTAGGGGCTTCGCCCCAATTTTGGAACATTGGAATAATGGAGTACTGGAATGATGGGTGAACTTGTCCTGAACAAAGTGAAGGAGAGGAAGAAAAGCCATTAAGAGGGAGACGAAAACTTGAAGCTACAAAAACCTTTTAACTTCAATAAGTTGTAGAAATTCGGAGACGTTTAATTAATCTAATAAGGAGGGTTGAGTTATGGAACTTAAAGGTAGCAAAACCGAAAAGAATTTGTTGTCCGCCTTTGCCGGGGAGAGTCAGGCAAGAAACAGGTACAGTTATTTTGCCTCCCAGGCAAGAAAGGAAGGCTATGAACAGATTGCCGGGATTTTCCTGGAGACGGCAGACAACGAGAAAGAACATGCCAAGAGGGAGTTTAAGTTCCTTCAGGGTGGTGAGGTGGAAATCACCGGTAGTTTCCCTGCCGGGGTGATTGATGACACGGCTACTAATCTGAAGGCAGCGGCAGGGGGAGAACATTACGAATGGACCGAGATGTATCCTGAATTTGCGAAGGTGGCTGAGGAGGAGGGCTTTGGCGAAATTGCCCAGGTGTTTAAGTCCATTGCCAGGGCCGAAAAGCAGCACGAGAAACGGTACCTTGCCTTGTTAAAGAACCTGGAAGAGGGAAAGGTATTCAAAAAAGATAAAGTGGTTACATGGAAGTGTCGCAACTGCGGCTACATTCATGAAGGCACCGAAGCCCCCCAGAGATGTCTGGCCTGCGATCATGAACAGGCCTATTTTGAACTGCTGACAGAAAATTACTGAAGAAAAGGAGGTGATGTAAATGAAGAGATTTATGATACCCCGGGTTGCCCATTGTAGCCAAGGTTGCTGAGGTTGGTCCTGGGCAAGACCTTAAAAGGCCCACCAAGACAAATTGAGACCTTTGCATGACTTAGTATCAAAGAACATCTTGGTAATCTAGAAATGGCAGGCTGGGGAGGGATCCGATTTTGTGCAAGACCGATAAGGGGTCTTGTGGGTTCTCTACCCTCAGATGAAGGCAAACAAAAAACAGAAAAGGAGGTAAGAAAATGACAGAGAGACTACAGGTTTACAAGTGTGAGATTTGTGGGAATATCGTAGAGGTGCTCCACCAGGGCAAAGGGGAGCTTGTATGTTGTGGAAAACCGATGAAGCTCCTGGTGGAAGGGGCTGTTGATGCGGCTAAGGAGAAACATGTGCCTGTGGTGGAGAAGACCGCAGGAGGCATCAAGGTGAAAGTGGGGAGCGTTGCCCACCCTATGGAGGAGAAACACTATATCGAATGGATCGAGGTTATAGCTGACGGAAAGGCTTACCGTCAATTTCTGAGTCCAGGAGGTGCACCAGAAGCCACGTTTGATATTGATGCCCAAGTAGTGACGGCCCGTGAGTACTGTAACCTGCACGGCCTGTGGAAGGGATAGGTGAACTCTGCTCAGTCCAATCATGTTATGGCAAGAAGAAGGAGTGATGACACATGAAACGCTTAGGTTGGCAGATTCTCTTGGGTTTATGCCTAATTGCACTATCTATGATTTTTTATCTCCTTCATTATGCAATCTTTAGGGATCCGCACCATATCTTCCTTTACCTGGTAGGGGACGTTGCCTTTGTCTTTATTGAGGTTTTACTTGTTACCCTGATAATCCACCAGGTACTGAGTATGAGGGAGAAACGAACCAGACTGGAAAAGCTGAATATGGTCATAGGTGCCTTCTTTAGTGAAGTTGGAACAAGGCTGGTAGCCTATTTTTCAGACTTTGATCCTAAATTGGATAGAATCAGAAAAGAACTTGTTGTGACCAATGATTGGTCTGAGCAAGAATTCGCAAGTGTCAGCAAACGCCTCAAGAATTACGATTATGGAGTCGAGATTCAAAAAGTCGAACTAGAAAATTTAGCTAATTTCCTTATAGCAAAAAGGGATTTTTTGCTCCGATTATTGGAAAACCCAACTTTATTGGAACACGAATCCTTTACAGAGCTTCTTCGGTCGGTGTTTCATTTGACAGAGGAATTAACCAACAGGGAAGCTTTAACTCAGTTGCCAGATACTGACTATCAACATCTGGCCGGTGACATAAAAAGAGCGTACGTCTTACTCGTCCACCAATGGTTTGATTATATGAAGCACTTGAAAGACAATTATCCTTATCTTTTTTCTCTTGCTATGAGAGCGAACCCCTTTGACCGGGATGCGTCACCGATAGTAAAGTAAATGGTTCTATGGCTTGTCTTGTAAGATGAGACTCGTAGGAATATCGTAGAGGCGCTCCACGAGGGCAAAAGGGGCTCGCATGCTGGGGGTGCCGATGTGACTTCTGGCTTCTTCAGTATTTCGTTAGCGCTTGGGGTGACTTCCAGTTTCCGAATTCCGGAATTCCGGAGAATCGGAAATCGGTGACGGCAAGGTGAAAAAAGACGATAGACGTAACCGTAGAACGAAACTGGCCCTGTTAAATTCCCGCTCCTCAGAGCGGGACCCCCTCTGGGGGATTTAACAGGGCGGGCATCCCCGACGGTATAGTCGGGACAGGCTCCACGGTAACCAATAAACGTTACCATATTTGTGAAGTATTAGGCTTAAGGCTGAACTGAATCATCGGACTAGGAGAGGAACCATGACCATCGAAGAGGCGATCAAGACGGCCATCGAATTTGAGACCCAGGTTCGGGATGTCTATCATGATGCCATGGAAGACACCACCGACCCCGTAGGAAAGCGCATCTTCCGGGTGCTGGCGGACGAGGAGCAAGGCCACCTTGATTACCTGCAAAGCAAGCTTGATGAGTGGAAGAGAACCGGCACGATTACTACAGAAAGGCTGGTAACCACAATACCGTCTGAAGAGGCCATCAGACAGGGGATCAGTAAACTTGAGGACCGCATGGCGGATGAGGATCGCGGAGGTGAGCTCAAGATGCTCACCAAGGCCTTCGATGTGGAAGTCAGGACCAGTAATTTCTACAAGAAGATGGTCAGGGACCTGCCAGCGGAGGGACAACAGCTGTTCAGTGATTTTGTGAAGATCGAGGAAGGGCACCTGGCCATCGTCCGGGCCGAGATAGACTACTTGACCAGGACAGGATACTGGTTCGACTTTAAGGAATTTGATATGGAGTGAGACTCATGATCACAGGAGAGCTCATGAGCAAAGACAGAGACAGTAAAACCAGGCACCCTTTGAACATCCTTATCGGTGGAGAGGCAGGTCAGGGGTTGGTGACGGTGGGAAAGATACTTGCCAAGAGCCTTGTGCGCGGTGGCTATTCCATCGTGGTGACACAGAGCTACCAGTCTCGCATTCGAGGCGGACACAATACCTTTGCCATTCGGGTGGGGGTTGATGAGGTCGATGCGCCCCAGGAGCCGGTGGACCTCCTGGTTGCTTTCGACAGGGATACCGTCACTCTGCATCGCGGGGAGCTTACACCTGATGGACTCGTCGTCCTTGATGGCGCCGTGGGTATCGATGATGATTCCGCTCTGAAAGTGCCTTTCAAGGATCTGGCTCAAGAGAGGGTCTCAAACATGGTCGCTCTGGGTGTGGTCGGCTCCCTCCTCGGTCTAGATGAAGAGTTGATGGCAAGGACGGTGGATGATTTCTTTGGAAAGAAAGATGCGAGCCTGGCTGCAGAAAACCATCGTGCCCTTGCTGCAGGTACAGGATGGGCAGCCGCACATGCGAAATCCAGGCACAGACTCCCCCCTGCTTCCAACACCCCCCAGCGCTTGATGATGAATGGAAACGAGGCCATTGCCCTTGGGGCCATTTCAGCGGGTCTCCGATTCCACTCCTTTTATCCCATGACCCCTTCAACCTCCATCGGTCTCACCCTTGCAGGACAGGCCAAGAGAATGGGTTTGATCATTGAACAGGCAGAAGACGAGATTGCAGCCATCAACATGGCTATAGGGGCCTCCTTTGCGGGTGCGCCGAGCATGGTGGGCACCTCGGGGGGTGGGTTCGCCCTGATGGCAGAAGGGGTCAGCCTGGCCGCCATGACCGAAACCCCCTTGGTTATTGTGGTGGCCCAACGACCCGGCCCGGCCACCGGCCTGCCTACACGGACAGAACAGGCTGACCTCGAGTTTGTTCTGCATGCCGGCCACGGTGAGTTTCCGCGTGCCATATTCAGCCCGGGCACCGTGGAGGAGTGCTTTCACCTCACGCGCAGGGCCCTGGAGCTGGCAGAGCGATACCAGGGCCCCACGTTTGTCTTAACCGATCAGTTTCTTGCCGATTCCTATCGCGCCGTGGCGCCGTTCGGCGTAGAGAATCTGGATACAGTGAGGGCTGGTACCGGGGCAGTTAAATCGTCGCCGTATTTCAGATTTGCCATCACCGAAAGCGGCGTTTCGCCTCGACTGCTACCGGGAATCACCGGACATCTCGTCGTGGCTGACAGCGATGAACATACAGAGGATGGTCACATTACGGAAGATCTTTCCGTTCGCAGGCAGATGGTGGAAAAAAGGCTGAGGAAGGGGGAAGGGATGCGGGCAGAGGTCATTGCGCCGGAAATGGAAGGTGAAGCAAGCCCGGACCTGCTGCTGGTTTCCTGGGGTTCGAGCAAAGGGGCAGTGCAGGAGGCGGCCTCCCGCATGAGGTCCAAGGGAGAGAAGGTCGCTGCACTCCATTTCTCACAGGTGTGGCCCCTGGTCCCGGAGAAGTTCATGATCCACCTTGAGTCTGCACGGCAGGTGGTATGTATAGAAGGAAATGCCACTGGACAACTGGCCCGACTGATCCAGCGAGAGACCGGATTTCAGATCAAGGAGAAGGTGCGTCGATATGATGGTTTGCCGCTGACACCGGAGTACATAGCTCGGGAATTGAACCAGTGACGACAGCCGAAAGCGAGGATAAAATGGTAACTCTCGATGATTATGGGGACTATGAGCCAGCCTGGTGCCCGGGCTGTGGAAACTTCTCTCTTTTGAAGGCGGTGAAGCAGGCCCTCGTAGTCAGCCGCCTGAAACCCCATGAGGTACTCTTTGTCTCCGGTATCGGACAGGCTGCAAAGGCGCCTCACTACCTGAATGCAAATGTCTTCAATGGCCTCCATGGCCGATCACTTCCCGTGGCCACCGGCGCCAAGCTTGCCAACCCGAAGCTCACCGTCATTGTTGAAAGTGGTGATGGGTGTAACTATGGGGAAGGTGGCAACCACTTCCTCGCGGCCATACGTCGAAACATAGATGTAACCCTCTTGGTGCATAACAACCAGGTGTACGGCCTGACCAAGGGCCAGGCCAGTCCCACCTCTGCCGAAGGTTTTGTGACCAAGGCCCAGCCGGAAGGCGTGCCATCTGCGCCTTTCAACCCCGTAGCAGTGGCCGTGGCTATGCAGGCCTCTTTTGTGGCCCGCGGTTTTACCGGCATGATCGAGCATCTGCCAGAGTTGATTCAGGAGGGAATAGCCCATCGCGGCTTTGCCCTCATTGATGTGCTTCAGCCCTGTGTCTCCTTCAACAAGGTCAACACCTTTGCCTGGTACAGGGAGCGATGTGAGCCCTTGTCCCCGGCATACGATCCCACGGATTGGGAAGCAGCCATGAAGGTGGCCTGTAGGTGGGGAGATAAGATCCCCATGGGGATCATCTACCGGAACGACCGGCTACCCTTTGAAGAGCACTTCCCCGTGTTACATCAAGGGCCTCTGGCTGGGCAGGATGTGGACCGAGTAATGCTCAAAAAGATAATGGAGGGATACAGGTAAGAGGGAGTAAGGACCACGAGCAATGAGGAGGGTGTGGTAAGGGACAAAAATACTGGCAGACGGAAAGGTCGAGATCTTAAACGCGAGGTTTTGGAGATTCTCGAATCACACGATCTTGACCAGGTATTGGATGAATTGTGCCGATTACCTGCACGACAGGTAATCAATTCTCTTTTTTCTGTGCTTTGCAGCAGCGATGAGCAAATGAAATGGCGAGCGGTTACTGCCATGGGCGCTGTCGTCGCGAATCTTGCTGATGAAGACATTGAATCGGCCCGTGTTATTGTGCGCAGGCTGATGTGGCAGTTGAATGATGAATCCGGTGGGATCGGGTGGGGTGCACCTGAGGCCATTGGTGAAATACTTGCCTGTCATGAGGGACTCGCCAGAGAGTATGCGAATATATTGACATCCTATATAAAAGAAGACGGAAACTTCCTTGAATACGAACCGTTGCAAAGGGGTGCTATGTGGGGTGTTGCAAGACTAGCTCAGGTAAGACCAAACTTAGTTCAAGACACCAAAAGTTACCTCATTCAACGTCTGGAGTCCAGTGATGCCACAGTTAAGGGTCTGGCTGCACTGACTCTGGGTTTGCTTGGAGCTGGGGAAGCCCGTTTGCAGCTCGAGGATCTCTCCGGAGATGATACCGAAGTTCATCTATATCTGGATCGTAAAATGGGTGTTCGCCGTGTGAGCGAGTTGGCAGGACTGGCATTAGCAACCAGGTGAAAATGTTGCGAAGTGTTCCTGGGATACTGAAGCAGGAAATTTCAAAAGGAAAGGAAGTAAGGGATGGAAGAGCCCGTTAAGATCTATACGCTTAGCACCTGCGGTCATTGTAAGGCCACCAAGAGGCTTCTGGATGACTGCCGGGTGAAGTACGAGTTTACCGATGTAGACTTGCTAGAAGGGGAGGAGAGGGCCGCAATCCTTGAGGATGTGAGAAAACTGAATCCACGGTGCTCCTTTCCAACCATTATCATTGGAGACAAGGTCATCGTAGGACATAAAGAAGACGAGATAAAGGAGGCCCTCGGATTATGAATGAGGCAGAAAAACTCTATGAGATGGTAAGAAAGGTTCAGGAACCGAAAGGTTACTACTTTAACAAGGACAAGAACAGGGCCTTTGAACTACTTGAGGCCCTTCTTGTGAATAAAGACCGCTATGGCTACATGTCCTGCCCATGCAGGCTTTCATCAGGAGACCGCGAGAGGGACAAAGACATTGTATGCCCCTGCGTCTATAGAGCCCCTGACGTTGAAGAGTACGGCAGTTGCTATTGTAACCTTTATGCGTCAGAGGACTGGAATGAGGGCAAGATCCCTCACACCTATGTGCCGGAGAGGAGGCCGCCGGAAAAGATGCCTTATTAGTAGGCAAGGATTGATGAGTGTCGGAGGCCTTCTGATGTTTTTTAGAGGACAAAGAGCTACAAATCAACAGAGGGAGGTTAGTTATGGAGAAACAAGCACTAGTCGATATGCTCAACAGGGATCTTGCCGATGAGCATGCGGCCATCATACGCTATCTTGTCCACGGTTACATGGAAGGGGAAGACACACCCTTGGGCTCCAGCCTTGTTTCCATCTCCAGGGAGGAGATGTGGCACATGCACTGGCTGGGGATGATCATAGGT
>Ga0114930_10004111_pt1 | contig 12428 bp, 11 predicted proteins | sample AnhtaG_FD_87300 | JGI IMG/M metagenome (GOLD analysis project Ga0114930, IMG submission 87300) | Deep subsurface microbial communities from Anholt, Denmark to uncover new lineages of life (NeLLi) - Anholt_01485 metaG | ecosystem: Environmental > Aquatic > Marine > Oceanic > Sediment | place... | reverse complement strand
TTTCTTTCAAATAGTTATTCTGTATTTTAGATAATTTGTTTATTGGTACTCCAATCGTATTTAAACCAGTTTTTATTGCCTTTAGCATCTTTATAAGTGTATTTCTTAAACTTTCTTCGTTTTCTTTGGTTGGATCTTTTCTTAAATCAATATGTTTGTATGAGACAAGATCCTTTAAATACAAATGAGTTTTATCATAATAATCTAAGACTTCATTCCTCAACAATTGTGTAAATTTAGTGAGAAAAATAACGCGCTCTTCCATTTCCTAATTTCCTAACATATTCACTATTATATATTGAAAATTATATAACTATATTAACATTTATATGTCATAAAGAAATAAAACGTTTTCATTTCATGGAGGGTCATAACTATAACCAGATTGCTAAAGACTATCATTCCAAAAGAAGAAAACCATGGAGACCACTTGAGTTTTTTCTAAATTTTTTAAATAAAAAAGGCTATAATTTTAATGGAACATGTTTGGATTTAGGGTGTGCTAATGGCAGAAATTTTAAAATTTTAGGAACTTATCCTAAAAAATTAATCGGCATTGATATATCACTTGAATTCTTAAAAATTGTTTGCAGTGATTTAAGAAATTCCGATCGTTATTCAAAACTTGAATCGAATTTAATTCAGGTTCTTCTTGCGGATATAAGGTATCTACCAATTAGAACAAATTCAATCCAAAATATTTACTCAATCGCCACAATTCACCATATCAAAAATAAATCTGATAGAAAGGATTTGATGACACAAACCAATGAAATATTAAAAAAAAATGGTAATTTAGTTATTACAGTGTGGCGTAAATGGCAAAAAAAATATAGAAGCTATTTTCTTTTAGATGGATTTAAAAGAAGGTTTAGTTTTAAGCATAATGAACAGCAGAAAATGGCAGGATTGGAAGAGTCAGGCGATAAATTTGTTCCATGGGGACTTTCAGGAGAAAATAAAGCATATAATAGGTTTTATCACTTTTTCTCCAAACGCGAGATAAAAAAATTGTTAAAGATTTTTGATGTTAAAGAGTTTAAAATAATGGGTGGTCCAAATAATAACGATAACTTTTTTATAGTCGCTCAAAAAAGATAAACTTTAATGACATTCAACAGAATTATATGATTTTATTACATATGGCTTGTAATTTTCATACATACTTTCTATTATAGAAGTATGAATACTAAATAATCGTTCAGTAATTTCACAATAAAAAATACCATGTACTACTTTTTCAACATAATATCTCTTTCTTATCATCTTCCTTCGCTGCCCAAACCATAATGTAAATTCATGACTCATTAACCAATCTCTTTCCTTTTTAGTAACCACAATGCCAATCGCATTATAAGTTTCAATACTCTTTTCTACTTCTTTATAGTAAAAAAGATTCATCCTTTCTCTTTTTTCCCATTTTATTTCAAGTTTGGTGTTTGGCCCCCAAATCTCATCATAATCATTTTGAGAGTGCATGATAATGTATCCATTATTCTCATCGCCATCATATTCTATTTCTTTAAACCAAATTGGCATTTTATTAATTGTTAAATTACACTCTGCTTTATTGTAGACATAAAAATTATATTCCATGTTTGTACTTGTCTTGTTTGATTTTAGAATTATTAAATAAACTTATTTCTAAAATAAATTAAGTATTTATAAAACTTCTGATATTTGAAAAGACCTATATAATAAAGGTGTAATTAGAGTTTGAAGATTTAGAAGAATTAATAATACTACTTGATGATCTCTTTACCATCTTCAATCCAATTTTTTATTCTATCAACGGACACTCCTTTGATTAACGTTGCTAATTCATCGGGGCTTTCCTTACAAAGCTCTTCTATTGTATTAACTCCAAGTTCAATGAATTTTTTTGCTGTGGCAGCACCTAATCCAGGTAAATCGGTTAAAGGAGTCCCTTTTTCTTCGATTTTAATTCTCTCGGCTTTAACAGGTTTTACTTTCTCCTTTTTCACTGGTTTTAGTTTTTCTTTAACTACGGGTTTTTTAGGTGCTTTTTTAATAACCTTTTTGGGCACAACTTTGGGTTTTTCTTTCTCAGGTTTGAAAGGAGTTCTTCTTTTCTCTTTTTGGATAAAGGGTTTTCTCTTTCTTCCTTCTTTCTTTGGTATTTTTAAATTTTTTAGTATTTCAATATTCTTAGGGTAAGCAGATACTCTAAAATAATCTATGTTAATTCTCAGATCTTTTAATTGATTAATACGCTTTCCTGATTCCTTTATTTCCTTTAAAGAGAAACCTATCCCCTGCCTCCGATGTGAATCTTTAGCGGGACTTTTTACAGTAGCAATGATTTCCGTTTTACTTTTCATAATTATCACATTATTATATAATGTAGTTTTGATAACCTAAGAAAACTTTTATTTTTTTCTATTTAGATGAAATCCAAATTAGAATATACATTCATCATTTAGCTTAATATACTTTGGAAATAGAAGAATGTAATTTTTACATACTTATAATATCCAAATTTTCTAATTTCTTAAGGGCATCATAGATTTCATTTCTTTTTTTATGTAGATTTCTCGAAATCTTCAGTGGAGAATTTTTCCCTATGCATAACAATGCAATTTGAAATTCAAAATTATTAATCATTCCCATAGTCAAGACTTTTTCTAATACGTTTTTAGCAACAAGTAATTTCGGAAATACCTCTGCTATTTTTCCTCCTATGGTAAGATTCTCAATATCTGCATTTAAAGTCTGGAACCTACTTTTTTCCGTTGTAGTTCTGAAAACTTTAAGATCCGATTGGTGTTTTTTCCAAAATCTATTGGCAATTTTATGAATTACTTCTTTTATTTTCTCTGTATCATCATCTGCATCTGAAATCGAACAAAAAAGAATTCTAGATAAAGGATGATAATATATAAAAATTGTTGAATCTTCAGATGTTACAACTCTATTCATCTCATTTACTCGTCTTCCCTTTGCCATAGATTCTTGTATCATGTCAATTGTTTTATTAATAGCATTAAAAAATCCAGTTAATATTTTGTCTTGAATTTCTTTTAATTCTTTAAAGGTTGTTTCAAAAATCGAAATTCCGTTATCCCCATCGATTAAAAATGTTTTATATATAATAGATTCCTCAACCTGACTTTTTCGTTAAGATATGTAAAAATCAAAATTACTTTTCTCATTAAAAACATAAAAATTAACAATAATAAAAATATCCGAATAAAAACTAAGATATCAATTTAATCTAATTACTAAAGAAATAAAATTATAAGTCGAGAGTTTTATACATTTTATAAAAAATATTCATAATCTACAATTTTAAGAATGAAAGCTAAAGCTAAGTTTGTTTTAATATATTTGCTTTTCTTCCCTATAGCATTTTCAGCCTATTCAACCACCCCATTACTTTCTACTGTTTCGTATACCAACCCTTTCATTTCATCACCAGATTATGGTGTTTCTAATTATGAGATAACTCAAAATGTAACATACCAAGTTGAAATCAATTTTACACTAACTCATAGTTCTATGACTAGCTATGAATATTGGTTTAAATTCTCTAGGTTAAATGATAGACAACCAAATTCGTTATTAACTCAATATTGTCCTCCATACCAAGAAAGTGAGTTAATCTCTAGTAAAATTACTGGAAATAGTACTCCTTCATATATATTACGTGATGAATTTAACAACACCTATGATTTATTTAATAATACTTTAGCCTATAATGAAAAAATCACATTGGAACAGGAATATAATATTACTTTAAATGAGGTAAGCTTTAATGATATCAATGAATTGGATATAGGGACATATAATGAATCTGATGAGATTTTTGATTTATATTGCAACAGATCAGAAACTTGTTATGAAAGAGATGATTCTGCTCTAATTACTGCTTCGGATAGTATCGTGGATCCTAGCGATAACCCTATTGAAAAAGCAGAAAAAATTTGTAATTGGGTATCTAATTATTTAACTTATAGCGATTCTATGCCTGATCAAGAAAAAGGTGCATTATGGGCCTATAATAACGAACAAGGTGATTGCAGTGAATATTCAAGTTTAATGATTACATTATTGAGAATTCAAGGTATACCTGCTCGGAAAGTTACTGGATTTTGCATATCTACAAATCCTGCTACTAAGCCATACGTTGGAAAGCAATGGATTTTTTCAATTTTTGGATCAAGTGAAAGTTTTTCTGCAGATTTTTTAGGACATGCATGGGTAGAATACTACGTTCCTAATATAGGTTGGATTGCCTGTGATCCTACTTGGCATGGTAATTATAATTATTTCAATAGAATTGACTTTCTCCGCTTTAACTTAAATATTGGTCAATGGTTCTCTGTTCCTCAATTACCTGATGAAAGTGAATTTCCAAATCCATGTGTTGTATTCTATGAAACTTCAGATTTTTATTATACTTATCAAGTTAAAATAACAGTTTTAGAATCGAATTTTACACCCTTAAGTTCATTTCCATTAATTTTCTATCTTTTTATTGGAATTGGAGTAGCTGCTGTATTAATTACAATAATTCTCATAACAAGAATTAGGAGAAACAAAGGAGTATATTAATAAAAACTAAATAAATTTAATTTTTTTTTTAAATATATGTATGAATTAAATCTAAAAGGTTTTTAGAGAAATCTGGTAAATTTTTCTCTATCTTTTCAATTTGGAGAGATTTCTCAATAAACATTAACAAGTATAGATTATATTTATCGACCTTAATTTTTTTAAATATTACTTTTTTAGAGTCATCAGCGATTCCTGAAGATATTAAAAAATCTTGTTGTAAAATCTTAAACTCCTTGAAAGTCTTATAGAGTTCTTGAAAATGAGGGGCAGAAATTTCAAATACTCTTTCAGAAACTTCATCTTTAGAATAATTGGATAAAATTATTCCATTTTCATTTAATAACAATATTGCGTCTGAATTTGTTTTCTTAGCAAACTTTTTTAATTGATTCCTGAATAATTCTCGATTAGGACTTAATTGTGAAAGCCCAAAGGAATATGCGGTTATTAGGCTCCAGTGATTGAAAATACTAGTTTGGAAAATTTTAATTAAAAATCTATCAGAATTCTTCTCTATTTCATCTGCAATTATCTCTAAATTCTTGAAAATTTCTTTTGACCCCTTTAGATCTGGATCAAATTTATTTAAGCAAACTACAATAGGAGGGAATTCTTCCAAGTCAATTAAAGAATGTATAATTTTCCTAAAAAGTTCTAGGGCTTCCTCAATCCTCTCAACTTCTTGAATATCAATAAAAAAGAAGATTAAATCTACGTTATACAAATAAACTTTACTTTGTTCAAGAAATCTCTCTCGATATTGTTTTTGACCACCTAAATCCCAAAGTGAGATCACAGAATTTTGCTCTTCAAAAATGTTTTCCTCTGATCTTTCAACACCTCTAGTAGGTAAAGCCTTTATTATTTCTGAATATCTCCTTCTTATTCCCATTAAAAAACTTGATTTCCCCGCTTTATCTAATCCTGTTAATAGTACCTTGATTTGTCTTCTCACAGAAAAAGGATCTTTTAAGTCCTTAGTGAATTCAAACAATTCATCTCTAATATCATCCATAATTCTTTTGTGATCATCAAATTCTTTGTCTGTTTGTATCTGGCTAGCGGCCTTATCAATAATAATTCTCAAATATTTCATATTCTCATAAAAAAAGACTCTATTATCCTCGTTGATTAATACTGTAATAGTAGCTGCCAGAGCTTGACCACGCGCTTTTTCTTCAGGAATGAGAAAAAAATATGTTAAACCATTTAATTTTAAGTCTGGAAACGGTAATATACCAAAATAATTAACCCCTACATCTGAACCTTGTGAATCTTGATAAACTGAATCACCCATAAGTAAACTGATGGTTTTCATTGCAATTAAAAGCCCAGCTTTCTCATCTAAATCAATAGGCCAAACAATTCTAGGTGCTGGACCCTTTTCATCGAATATACTTAAAACAATTGCCTTAATTAAATCAGATTTGTTATTATTATCGTTTTCTTTATTGGATTGTTTCCTTTTCGATTTAGAGTTGTTATTAGTCAATTTATCCCCATCTCCTTAGCTATAAAGCAATACTTTAGAAAGTATCTTATTATATTCTTTAGATTATAATAAAATCAATATATTACTTTAATATACTCAAAATAATAATTACTATTAAATAATTACTTTTCTCTCCCTAAGATCTAAATGTTTTATGGATTAAACTTTAAACTTGCAAGTTTAGACGGTATGAATATTTTTTTTATAAAATCTACCAAAGTGAGATTACTTCTTTTGAGTTCATTTAATGATATATACTCTATTGCTCCATTTTTGATAAAATTTTGATATTCTTCTTGTTTCTTAACCTTTTCTATTACATCAATTTCGGCATCTTTTTTAAAATGAGTAGAGTTAGTATAGTAGAATGTGTCTCCACTAGATTGAGGTATCGCAATTTTTGGAAAATGTTTTAAATCTAATTTCGCAAAACGAAACGGTGCTTTCTTTGAGATATTTTCACTTAATATGTATGACATGTTATTTCTTTTAGAGGATTCTAAACATATTTTATTCATCTCACTTAAGATTTTTTTTCCAAAATTGAATGCATCTGAATGTTCATGCAGTTCAAAATCAGTTAGAAATTTAACAGCTTCATTTAATCCTATAAAACTTATTGATAAGTGTTGATCTTCTAGATTATAGAGCTTTTTATTATTGATTATACCACTACATAGCGGTAAGTGTTTCAATTTCAACCTTTTTTTTATTATTTCATATTTTTTTAATAATATCTGAGAAGATATCTTCATATTAGCATCAATAATCTCCAAAAAATTTGCTTCATCTTTACTGACATACGCAAATCGAGGAAGATTTATACAAATTTCTTGAAGTATGCCTGAATTAATAAAATTAATTGAAGATAATGACTCTCTATCTTTATTATTTAAAGAATTGATATTTGAATTTATTAGTATAGGCGTTTTCATAGTGTCAATTTCGTCCCAAACATTCAGATACGCATCATTGAACTTATCTAACCAGATATTATTCAATACAATCTCATGCTTTGGGGATTTAAATGGATTTTTATTATCATCACCATCTTTAAAAGCTATTGTCAGTGCGTTAAATAACTTTAGACATTCTTCATAATATTCTTCATAGTGATCTCTGTTTTTACTGACAACAGGAACCTTTAAAAATGACTCGAAAACTGTAGGACAAGTTAGGACTGAACTAGAAGAAATGGTACTACCAGTCATGAACGATAAATGATTTAATTCGTAGATTAAGTTTTTCATTGCAAGAATTAAATCTGAATCGTTTACTCCTTTAGCATAAGGTGATAAAAATATTGTTAAGTAATTAAATCCTTGGTTTCCACAAAACTCATTTTGAGTTAGAGCTAGCCATTTAACTAGATGATTGATTGCTTCTTTTAGATTGCTAGCTGGTTTTAATTTACAGCAAGGGATAAAATTTTTTATAGGTGGTAATCCATGATCTAATATTATACGAGGATCCCACATTTGGGTCAAAGGCCTTAAATCAAAATATCTTAACTTATGAATATGGAGATCTCCAGATAAATGGGCAGCTGATTCTTCACTAGTCAAAATTTTTAAATGAGCATATTCTTCAGAGATTCGATTCGCAGCCCAATTATGGATTTTTTCGGGATTAATTATTTTTTCTGGATGACGATCAAATCCTCTTTCAAGAATTTTTTCATAATCCATTAAAGGGATTCCTATTCTCGTATATAACTTACGTTCATTTTCAAAGTGTTGCTCAGAAAGTATTGAACAAACTATTTCTCTTATATGTGGTCCTGAGAGAAACTGTATTCCAGAACTAATAATCCTTCTGGCGACTAGTTCTGTAATTTTGTTAGCATTAGCTTCGCTCATTCCAGTTTCTTTTATAATACTTTCAATAATTCTCGATGAGTCAAATTCAGCTAAATCTCCTTCGGTTCTAAAAACTTTTGGAAATAAGTCCATGGTTAGGCTAAAAGAAGTGTTTTATATAAATTATCTTTTGAATTATTATATTCAAGAGATTTAAAAAACTAAATTATTAATAGGTTAAATAGTAGCTCATTACATCTTGTAATCCTTTAAAGTCTTTATCTGTCAAGAGAGGTTATTATTTATATATCTCTATTTCTTGTTTTTTATAGAAAAGAAACATGAATAGATTAATGAAGAATCAGATTATTTGATACTATCAGCCTGTAATAATGATTATTTTTAATAAATCAGTAAATTTTCAATCTATAATTAATCTAAAGAATATTATCATTTGATAACATCATGAAATCAAAAGAAGTACTACGCTTACTAAGAATCTCAAGACCTACATTATATAGATACAAAGAGCAAGGGATTTTAGAGGCAAATAAATTACTGAATGGACAGTATGATTTTGACGAGAAAACAGTTTATTCTTTATTATATAAAGAGATCATAAGAAAGAATTATATTTATGCAAGATTATCTACCTACAAGCAAAGAAAAGACTTGGAAAACCAAATTGATCTACTAAACAGTTGGTGTTTTCAGGCAGGATATAAAATTAATGGAATATTTTCAGATATTGCTTCAGGAATCAATTTTGAGAAGCGAAAAGATTTTTTTAATTTACTTGATGAGATTATTGACTACAAGTTAGCAAATGTTATAATTTCATATAAAGATAGACTTAGTAGAATTGGATTCAATTTATTTTATTATTTGTTTCAAAAATTTGGCACAAATATTATCGTGATTTCTGAAGTAGGAAGTGAAAAGTTAGATTCGTGTCACTCCTCCATTGTTATTCAATGAAATTATATTCAAAAAGAAAAAACAAGATTATTGAGGATTTAATAAAAGAAGATGAAATTAACTGAACAAATTCAAGTACCATGTTTAAAGGAATTGTCTCATTTATGCCATTTAGCGAAAAATCTGTATAATGTAGCGAATTGGTATGTAAGACAGGATTTCTTTAATTTAGAAAATGTTCTCTCTTATTATGATTTGGATTTCATGCTTAAAGATAAAAAAGCATATAGAAATTTGCCTTCTCAAACATCTCAACAACTACTTAAATTACTAAATAGAAATTGGAAATCGTATTTTAAAGGTCTAAAGGAATATAGACAAGATTTTCAGAAATTTAAAAAAAAACCTAAAATATCAAGATATAAAAAGGAAAATGGAGAGTCAATCGTTATTTTTACTAATCAACAATGTAAAATTAAGGATGGATGTCTATATTTTCCAAAAAGAGTTTATCTTGAACCTATTAGAACTCGAATTAAAGAAAAGTTAAAGGAAGTAAGAATTATCCCTTTAGGAGGTTGTTATAAAGTAGAAATAGTCTATGAAAAAGAAGAAAAAGATTTAGGGTTAAAAAAAGAAAATATTTTAAGTATTGATTTAGGCTTAACTAATCTCATAACTGCTGTAAATAATAATGGGTGTAGACCATTTATTATTAAAGGTGGGATTGTGAAATCAATAAACCAATTTTATAACAAGCAATTAGCATATTTTAGACGTATAGAAAATAAGAAAGGTAATTTTCAGGACACTAGGCGAATTCAAAAACTACATTTAACCCGAAACAATAAAATAAAAACGATATTTCACCGAATTTCCAAGAATATAACTGAATACTGTGTTCAAAATAACATAGGAAAAATTGTAATAGGTTATAATAATGAATGGAAACAAAAGATAAATATCGGAAAAAAGAATAATCAGAACTTCGTTCAAATCCCTTTATTGAAATTAGTTAAACAAATAGAATACAAAGCTCAATTAAAAGGAATTAGCGTTTTAACCATTGATGAAGCCTATACTTCTAGGTGTAGTTTTTTGGATAAAGAATCTATTGAAAAACATGAAAAATATGTAGGAAAGAGAATTAAAAGAGGGGTGTTTAGAACGTCTAACGGCACGATTATTAATGCTGATGTAAATGCAGCATATAATATCATGAAAAAGACATTCCCAAATTCCATTTCAGTTGATGGGATAGAGGCATTCGGATTGATGCCACAGGTAATGTATCAAAAGATATATGATAATATTATCTGAAATAAAATGAGTATATTTTTATTCATTTTGATGATCTAGAACTTCTATACTCTCTATGGCTTATTTTATAAAGTTGATAATGTGAAATATATGTTAAATTTATACTCTGATTCTTCTCTACAAAATTTCTTTACTGAGATTCATTGTATTTTAAGAGAAACAGATCCAAAAATAACTGAAATATGGTGTGAAATTTCAAAAATTTCTTTTTTTAATGGATTGAGAAAAACCGACCTATATAACTTTTTAGATAGATTTGAATTTATCTCTCTTAACAAGGGAAATTATATTTATTATATCGTAATTGATAAGATTTTATTCATCATTAACTGTATCAAATTCCTGAAATATGACATTGCACATCTTTCTGAAATATTAGATTATAGTGGTTTTGAGGTATTAATAAAAGAAATTTTATCAAAAAATAATTATCGGGTAGCAACTAATTTTAGATTTTCTGGTTCAAAACTAAAATCAAACGTTTCTCAGAAAAGGTTTGAGATTGATGTTATTGGAATTTATTTAAAATATATTTTAATCATAGATGCAAAACAATGGAAGCGTAAAGATTCATATGGTTCACTTAACAAAGCTGCAAATCTACAATATAACCGGATTAGGGCATTAAAACAAAATCCAGAAGCTTTTTCAAAACTTATTACATCAATTTTAGGCGAAGAACCCCATATAAAAAGGCATTTACCATTCATCCTTACACCTATAATGGTTACCCTTGAAGATAATAGCATAAAGTTAAATGAAAACCAGATACCACTCGTGTCCATATATGAATTTAATGCTTTTTTGCAAGAGTTCCCAAACAATCTACACTATTTTAAATCAGTTCAAGTAGATAAAGTAGTTCTGCAAAAAAAATTGGATAAATTCTCGCGTTAAATGTAAAAAAACAATTTAGCTACTTTTATGTGGTTAAAACAAAAAAATTGTTATTTTTCTAAACCCAAATAGTATATTATTTGTTTCTTTATAAGATTTACAGCAATGGAAATAATTCCACTTTTAACTTTGGGGTGAGAAAATAGAATTAAAATCATATCTTTTAAACTTGGAGATTCTCTATCAATAGGAGCTAAATCTAATACACCTTCACTTCCTTTTACACTTATAGATTTTAGTGTGCCTGCGCTTAAGCCATGAATAATATCAGAACCTATCATTGAAAGATTTATTCCAATCGTGCTAAATAAAGATTCTGATATCCTGCTTGAGATTGCTGAAGCTAACATTGTCCCATCTGTTTTGATAATCGCTGAAGCTTCTATTCTAGAATCAAGTGTAATTAATTCATTTAAAATTTCATTCATGCTAGAAGGAGGAATTTTCTTTTCAGGTTCTTTTTTAGTTTTAGATTCAGCGACAGGGGGTTCTAATTTCTTCACAGATATCTTTTTTGATAGAAAGCCTAGAACTTCAGTCATATCTTTTTCTAATCTTTTCCGTTTTGAAATAGATACTTCGGCTTCTGATGTCTTGGCGGGAATAGGAACTAATGAAGGTTTTGATTTTACTTTCTCCTCTTCAAGAATTGATTGTTTAAGTTTTGAAAACGCATCAGAAATGGGATCTATGGAGGTAGAAGGGGTAGTTTGAAAGTCTTTTTTAACTGATACTAATGAACTCTGAAATGGTTTTGGTGCAATTTCTTGCAGAACTTGGCTTTTTACTTCTCCTATTTCTTGTTCAGATTCGTCTGGAACTTCATTAATAGAATCAGTATCAACATATTCGCGGGCTTCTGATGGAATTTCATCAAGATTTAATTTTATTTCTTTTGGGATTTCCTGCAACTCGATTTTTTCTTGCTCTTTATCGCCACTTTCAGTTGATATTTCAATTCTTTCACTAAGAGGTTTTTCTTCAACTTTTTTTTCTGATTTCTTTTTTTTTTTAGTTCTAGTGGATTTGGAAGAAATTGGCAGTAAAGCACCACATTTTCTACATATACGACTCATTGCTTCGTTATTTGTTGTACCACAATTCTGACAAATGATAATAGCTTTATCTCCCCTCCATGAATTTATATTACTAAAAAATTATTAAAGGTGTTAATTCTCACAAAATTTAAGCATAAGTCTTTATTATATTTATAGGAATTTGCTGATTTTTAGTTTTTTGCTGTATAAATTATTAATAAAAATCTGATTTTATTAATATTAGCAACAATAAATTAACGTTTTAATATATTCTCAAAATGTAAATTTTGGAGTTTAGTTTTATCTAAAAATTAATCGTACTGATAAAACTAGCAATTTAGGAACTATATATTTTTAATAGCGACTTTAATTATTTATTTAAAATTT
>Ga0114930_10004110_pt1 | contig 12429 bp, 24 predicted proteins | sample AnhtaG_FD_87300 | JGI IMG/M metagenome (GOLD analysis project Ga0114930, IMG submission 87300) | Deep subsurface microbial communities from Anholt, Denmark to uncover new lineages of life (NeLLi) - Anholt_01485 metaG | ecosystem: Environmental > Aquatic > Marine > Oceanic > Sediment | place... | reverse complement strand
GGAAACGTTCAAAAAAGGCGATTAATCCCAAACTCAAGTTCACAATAGACAACATCTGCTTTACCAGGACAGAATGGCTTGAAAGAACAGAGAAATTGATTAGAGGAGATACCCTAATCTTTGATGAAGATGACCAAAGCAGGATTGGTTTGGGAAGCTTTAGGCAGCTTGAGGAACAGGAAAAAATTGAAAAGACTTTGAGGCAGAGCCAGTTTAACTTCCTTTTTTGCAGCCCTATAATTGAGCAGCACGTTGAACACTACATTCTCAAGGCCTTTGACATAGACTTTGGAAAGCAGCTCAACAGGGCTGTCTTATTCAAGAGAGATGAAATAGGCTTGTGTTTGCCCTTTGGATTCATCATTCTCAAAAGGCATGAGATTGAAGGCTATGAGGAAAAGAAAGGAAAGTTCAGAAAAGCTGTCCAGGAAAGAAAGCTCAGCGACAGGTTCAGGGAGTATGACATTGTGGCCAAGGAACTGATTAAGAAAATTAACATTGGAGAAATGAAAAAAAGGACACAAAAGAGCTTGATTCAAAGGTACTTCCCCAGGTTTGTTGAGGAAGAAATAAAAGAGATTATGACAAGCGTTGAGCTTGCGGATTCAGGTGTTGAGCTTGATGACATTCTCAACGGCCTTTCTAAAGTTCCCAACCTGGCCGACACTAAAAAAGAGAAATCTCAGAAACGCTAAAGCGTTTCAGACGATTTCTTAAAAATCCCACTGATTTTTAAGAAAAAGGAAAGCGCCTCAAAAAGATGACAGATACAAAAAACAAGACGCTTCCCTATCTCAGGAACGCTTATCTTGGAAACGCTTGCAAGCGTTTCCTACGATTTCTGAAAAGCTTTTGCTTTTCAGAAAAAGCGTTCCTGATGATTTCTTCCCTATAGGGAAGAAAGGGTGAATAGATAATTTAGCGCTTAACTTCTACTAAAAGCTTTTGGTACTACTGTAATAGGTCTAAAACTTCTTTTTGGACATTATTGTAATAGGTAATTTTGTTTGACCAATATCCTTTCTTACCCAAGGATTGTGTTCTGATTTTGGAAATTCTTTTCCCCTGGTGAACACACCCTTAGGCATAGCCCCTTTCCATAAAGTTTTCTTTTGTTTGCCTTTTGGTTTATATCTTTCAATATGGCAAGGGGGCTGTACCTCTGAACTTGCACGTTTTCCGCTTCTTTTAATTAATTCTCTGCGCCTTTCTCGCCAAGAGCCAATTCTTATCAGGGGCATTATAACAACACCCAAGCAGCGAGAACGCAGCCAAAGATAGTTCCTAAAAAAAAGGAAAGCCAAGATTGTTCTCCCTTAGTCATTTTAAATTTCCTGTTTTTTTGAGGAACTCTTTAAGTAAGTCCCTTCTTTCTTTTTCAAGCAGCGCCACATCTATTCCCAAATATTTTGCTATAAGGTCATCTCTCCTTATAGTAATTGGTGCAAGCCTGTCAAGGATAGTATATTCAGCCAATTCAAAATCTTGCATATCACACCATTCAAGAAAATCGATTATTATTTTTCTTGCTTCCACAGTTTTAGAATGTTTTTCTAGCTCTTTCATTTTTCCACCGCCATTGTTTTTTAAAAAGTAATGTCTGCTCTGGATGCTTGGCCAAATTATGCCTATTGTGTTTTTCTTCTTTCAGCCTAATCAATTCATCTTTATATGATTCTCTTTTGCACATTTTACCACCTCAGCTTTATTTGCGGCCTGCAGCTTCTTGTTTTTTAATTATCTCAAAGATTTGCCTTCTCCTTTCTCTGATTCCAAGCCGCTTTACCTTGAGATAATCTTTCATGTTGTTATACATAATTTTATCCACGATTCCTGCCTGAGCTTTTTCTACTCCTGTTCAAAAAAATCCTTTCGCAATTTTCACATTTTGTATAATTCCCTTTAGGGTAATATTTGTGTTGCCTGTTTAAATAATTGCAGTAAGGGCAATTATGTTGATGGTTTTCTGTCTGTATTGGCTTGTCAAGCTTTTCAAGCTCTCTTTTTACATTCCAAATAATTCCTGACATTATTTTTTTCACATCCTTTTTTTGTTTTGGTTTTTGAGTAAGCTGAACCAAGACCACCAAAAGGTCTTGCCACCAAAAATGGTCTTATGGCGAAATTGGCTCAGCTCGCCCATCTTGGAAACGCTTGCAAGCGTTTCCTACGATTTCTGAAAAGTTTTGCTTTTCAGAAAAGGTCAAGTTGGGGTTTAGTCCTTCTCAACCATGTTTTCTGTTTTATGATTTTAAAACTTTTTTAAGAGATAAGCCGCTTCTTTAGTGTCGTTTTTTCTTTCGTTTTTATTTCTCCTGTTTATCAGTTTATAAGTTACCAGGTAACGTAAGGAACAAATTGGGATTCTGATTCCCTGCCAAACAACATAATGGGATTGCCAATCAAAAGGCAAATTGTATTCTGTATCATCTTGTTTGTTATAAGTAATTATGTCTGAAACAATATCTATATGGGTTTTTCCTAATGGAATAACAATACAATTATCTCTAAACTCGCCTTTATTATATTTTCTAGGCGGCTTAAGTTTTGCATTGATGTTATAATCCTTTTTTATTTGTTTGAAAAGTTTTTTCAGTGGGTAACAAACCCTGATGTCTATGTCAGTTATTTTTCTGTTTTTGATTCCATAAAGCCTTCCTGCAAAGCTGCTTTGTATGTACCACAATATTTTCTTTTGCTTAAAGAATTTGGAAAGTTTTTCCAGCTCTTTCTTAACCAAAGGCTTTGAGTTGAATATGTCTATGTCAGGGGTAAGCTCTATTTTTTTCATAGCGGTATTCTCCATTTTTCAGAAATTTTAAGAATCCCTTTGCTTTTTGATTCAAGGGCGATAAGTTTTTTAATTATGTTTTCATAAGATTTTTGGTCTTTTGAGTATAACACAACTTCAAACATTATTGTTTCCCCTGCTTTAGGTTTTGAAACAATGTATTTTAAATTATTGTCTATTGGTTTCATTTTTTAAAATCACTTTCCAAAATTTTATAATCTGAAAAATCTTCAAACATAGTACGCCTGAATATTTTTTCTTCACTTGTTCTTTCACAATCCCATCTAAGAAAACCACTGCATTCAATCTCTATGTAAGCCAGGGTATCAGAATTTATGCAGACCTTTGTTGATTCAACATAGGCCAGGTCAGGATATTCTTGTCCAAGGCAGAAAAAAACTTGCCCTAATGTTGGCAAAGATATTATAAAAAGCATAAAGCTAATAAAAGCTATTACAATTAAAATGCTATTTTTTTCATTAAAGGAAAGTTTTTTCCCCTCAGTTTTATTGTACTTGTTTTGAACTGTTGAATATTTTGTGGTCATCCTGTTCCCTTTTCAACCTTAAAAACGCTTTAAGCGTTTTTTACGGTTTTTCAAAATCCCCCTTTGGATTTTGAGAAATCCTGCAATAAAGGATTGTTCCATTAAACTTTAAGACTGCAGCCTGCTCAACATAGCTTGAATTGCAGTCAACTGTCAGGCCTGACATTTCTTCCTGCAAGCCGACAACTATCATTTCCTCAACTGCGCCTGAGTTAATCATGCTTCCAAGCGCAACCAGTGTGAAGGTTGAGGACAGAATTGCTGTGGCAAAGATTACCACTATGGCAACAATGACACCCAAAATTATTATGTTTGGCTTCATCTTTAACTAACCCCCTTATTTTTTCCTTCTTGTCTTTCATCAATATCTTGCAGGTATTCCATTAACACTTCCCTTTGCCTGCGGTCTTGCGCTTGCTTCATAAGCCTTGCTTTCTCTGTTTCAAGAAAGCCAATCATTACAACGATTGGTGTTTTGCTGTTGGAAATTATTTTCCTTATTTTTTTTACGTCTTTTTCATAATCTTTAAGGCTCATATTTTGTCAACCCCATAAGCTTCTCTCAAGATTGCTTTCCTTTTTTTGTCAGCGCAGCCCCAATGCGTTCCTGCTAAAAATCTTTTAGCCCATTCTGTTGCGTAATCAACGCTTCTTTCTTTTGGAAACCCCTTAAGCATAAATCTTATGTAAGCTGCCCTATGTTCATAACCCAATCTTATGTCAACAGCCAGCTTGAAATAATTTTCTTCTGTCAAAAGGCCAGGGATTCCCCTTGTTTCTTCTTTGCAGTCCTCTATAATGTCAAGTTTTACATTATACGGGATTGCATCAAAAATAATGTCCAATTCCCCTTTGTCAAGCAGCTTTCTTGCTATCTTTTTGAATTCATCATCTATTTCATCACAATGCATTTTATTCTTCCCCCATCAGCCTTTGCAGGAAGATTATTCGCCTGGTCTTGCAGGCTGCGGCCTGCTGCAGCAGCTTGTCATTCAGCGCTTTAGTTATTGTTACCTGCTGCTGAGCAAAATCTTCCTTTTTCAGTTTGGTCTTGGCCAGCAGTTCCTCAAGCTTTTTTGTCGGGTCATCTGATTCAAGCAGCTTCTCAGCCTGGTACTTAAACATTCTTACCACACTTTTCTTTGGACTAACAATTACAGAGCCTTGGCTTTCTCTCACGTTGTACTGGTCAGCAGGGTACTGTTTTTTTAACTTAATTATTTCCTGGTTTTTCACTTTTTATCACACTCCTTAATCCCAATAATAACCACACCAATATTTAACATTTAAATTATCAAGTTCTTTTTCAAACAAAGGAAAGTCCTGGCAATTTTGAGGCGCATTTTTGTAGTCCTTGCAATAATATTTTCTATTTTTCTCAACAAGCCAATCACAACTTTTACAGCAAACCTCTTTTGCGCAGTCCCCATGAGTACAGCTTCCTTTCCTGATAAGTTTTTGCCTGACAAGGTAAGGCTGCATGAAAATCCTCATAAAGGAAATTCTTAATTGCCTTGGGGTTGACAAGCCAAAGTGTGCCAAAACCCTGTAAATAAAACTCATTCAATTCTCCTTTTTCAAGCATGAGAAAACGACAAGAGCTTATTGTTACCTTCTTGGGGAATCTTCAATGTTTCTTTTAAAAGAAACTTGAAGATTTCTTAAACCCTTTTAGGTTTAAGAAAGAATAACGCCAGTTGCCGCCCCTCTTTGCTTGATGCTTAGCATTAACATTTAACTGCTTAAACATATATAAACGTTTGTTTTGAAGGCTACATAACGCTTTCTTATGTAGCAACAGTTAAGCAAAGCCTTTTATTTATGAAAGGCATTATACTAAGAGGAAGCGAATGGCTTCTAAGACCTAAGAGCCTTTGCAGGCCTATCACTTCCCCTATAGACCTTGAGCAAGGTGCTAGAAGCATAGAACGCAGAAAGCACACAAACCAAAAAAGGTGATATGAAAATGAAAGATGAAGAAAAAGAATCTGATGAAGTAACCCTTGAGGACACAGGGGAAATTGACTTGCCGCAGCTTGACCTAAACCCCTACATAGGGAACAAGGTCAAGATTGAGGCCGTAACAGAACATAAAGGGGACTATGGTTTTTATATCAAAGTCCAAACAGAGGTTGTGGCTACTTTGACAGAGAAGCGCAAAGAGCCTCTTGAGCTGAGGGCATCAAGAATATTCAGCTTGCAAGAGGATGAAAGCGGCAAGATTGGATGGGGGAAAGACACCAACCTTGGCGTGTTTCTCAAAAAACATAAGGCAGACCATTACAAAGACCTTGTTGGCAAGGAAATAGTTGTCCAAACAGTAACCAACAAGAAACAGAAAAGGGATTTTCTTTCCTTTAACTGAGATTAAATGGTTTTGAATAGAAGGCAGTCGGAAAGTGGAAACTGAGCTTAAAGGTAATTTCCTTTAAATTATTAATCGGATATCTTAAAGGTGCTGTATGCTGGTGTTTTGACCCGATTTCTGCCTTCTGTTCATTTATTTTTATAGGGTGAATAATTTTGGCAGCAACACTTCATTTCAAGGCATATCCTTATCACAGGAATCTTTTTGCTTTGGATGTCAGGGAAATTGAAGGGGATAAATTTAAGGACTGGCAGAAAAAAGCAAACTACTCAGCCAGGGTAACTGTCATCCTGCAGGTTGACACAACCAGGGTTTCAGACAAAGAAAAAATGATAGCCCCCAACATTACTTTTATTTCTGACAACACAGCAATCATCAACATTTACCAAAACTGGCACACTGAAAACGTGAGCTTTGAGGAATACAAAGAGCAATGGGCTTCATTTGAAGTTGGCCTTGAAAAATATTCCCATGAGCTAATGTATAAATTGAACAGCGCTAGGCATCAGACTGCCTTGCCAGGCGAGTGGTACATAAACTATGGCTTGAACGAAAAGCATATTGAGGTGAAAGAGCCATGAGTGAAACAACTGTGAAGCTTGGGGTTTGGAATTTGCTCTCACAGAAAGCCAAACTGAATTTAACTAAAAACCATAAGGCCATTGTTCAGCCTGAGCTTTTTACATCAGACGGCAAGGCGAAATGTGGTGTTTGTGGCAGTGTGATGCAGCAGGTTGACACATACACTTGGAAATGGGCTTGCAGATGTGTTGAGAAGAATCCAAAACTCAAGGATTTAAGATTAAGCATAGGTTGAGTAACATGAATTTTGTAAATTCAAACCAAGATAATATTGAAAGAAAAGTAAAATACGCAATGCTCAGAGGCTTGGGATTAAGCACAGAAAAATCCAGGAAGATACGAGATTTTACCTGGCGAAATTGGACAAAGAGAGTGATTGCATGACCCTAAACAAAAAGAACACAACTTTCAACAGAAAATGGCCTGGCTTAATTAAGAATCCACACAATAAATATCAGACTGAAAGCCAGGTTAAAGTGGTGAAATGAGCAGAAAGTTTTATTTAAGAAAGTTTTTGGGAAATAGAAAGTTTTTGGATTATTCTCCTAAAGAATTTTGGGAAACAAGACGTGAAGGTCGTGGCTCTGATAATGCCGTATGGCACAATGATTTTGTTTCATTTTTATTGAATAATAATTGTAAAACTGTTTTAGAGATTGGATGCGGTACAGGCGTTAATTTAGCGTTTGCTAAATTAAAAATCCCTAATATAGAATGCACTGGATTTGATTTAAGCAAATACCATATTGATTTAGGAAAAGAAAAATATAATAATATTAAATTAAAAACATCTGCTATAAAAGATGTTTTACCTAATCTTGAAGATAATAGTTTTAATTGCATATTATGTGCAGGAATTTTAATGCACGTTCTTCCAGATAAAATCAGTTTTGTTATTAACGAAATCAAACGCATTTCTTCAAATTGTATTTTTTTGTTTGAACAAGACTTGTTTTTTGAATATGGTTTAAGACATCCAAACAATTTTGTTTTCTTTCATAACTATGAAAGATTATTCAAAGAACTAAATTTAAGTTTTAAAAAAGAATATGAAAGAAAATATTTTGTTTTTAATTTCTTAAAAGAAAACCCTGTGGTGTATAAAAAATGAAAATTCCTTATATCCCTAGAAGGATGTTCAAGTTTGGAATCTGCCCTGGGAAAGCGACAACAGAAAACAAATATAATTCCCTCAAAGGAAGGGGCGTTCATCTTGCAGGGTTTGATGTTGAAACAATAGGCACGTCAATGTTCAGGCATAATGACCTTTACTCGGTTCAAATTGTGATGGACAGCAAAGACAACAGCCATATCTTTTTTCCAACAGAGCAAGGCGTTCAAAACCTTGACTTGTTCTTTTCAATCATTCCCAATGGCAGCAGAGTTTTTGCAACTGCGCATAATGCAAGCTTTGACTTCGGGGCTTTGTTGGGAAAAGATGTCTTTGAGCTGATGAAAGGCAACAAAGTGGGGGAGTGGCAAGGCAAGGTTATTGATGGAACTTGCAGCTTTGCCGTATTGCGCAACAAGGCAGAAAAAAAGACAATTACCATTGCTGATTCTATCGCTTGGTATAAGGCCAGCTTGAAGAAAGTGGCGGAACAATATTTTGGGGATAAAATGCAGAAATTTGAAAGGCCTGAGTTCCTGGGGAAGAAAGCACCTGACAACAAAGAGGAGTTTAAAATTTTTATAGATTATGCTGAGCAGGATGCGCAGATTCAATTCCTTTTGACTAAAAAGATTTATGAGCTTTGCTTGGAAGGTGAGGTCAAGCTATGCCTCTCGCCAGCACAGCTTGCCGGAAGGGTTTTTCAAAAGCATTATTTAAGCGACAGGCTCTTTTTGCCCTACTGGAAAAGGCTGGACTTCATAGCAAGAACTTATCATGGCGCAGCCTTCACCGCTTTTGGGCGAGGGTTCTTTGAAAACATTTATTACTATGACATTAACAGCCTCTACCCTTTTGCCGCAATTAAAGTTCCGTTAAACTTTTCAAACACAGAGCTTGAAAAGGTTTCCCTTGAGCAATTTGAGCAGGGCTATGTTGGGTTTGTGGCTGTGAGGTTTGCGTTCCCTGACAAGGAAGAATACCCCTGCTTGCCAACCCTCAAAATGATTAAAGGGTTTCCCAAACTCTGCTTTCCATCAAGCGGATTCAGCTATTGCTCAAGTGAGGAATTGCTGCTGGCCTTAAAAAAAGGCGCTGAAATAAAAGGCATGAGGGGATGGGGATGGTTTCCAGGGCAATCTGACATAGACCATCCTTTAGCTGGCTACATGGCTGACATTTATAACAAAAAAGCAGAGCTGGACAAGCTTAGGGAAAAGGAAGGCTTGACTGCAGAGCAGCGCAACAAAAGGGATTATTATAAGCTGCTGCTCAACGGCCTTATTGGAAAGTTTTGCCAAAGGAACAAGAATTGGTTGACAGGCTGTGAAACTGCAGGGACATTATTCAGGCCTGACTTTGGCAGCCTTATCCTGGGAAAAAGCAGGGCTGTGATTAATGAGCTGCTTGGAAAGCATAAGGCAATTTACTCTGACACTGATTGCATCATCACAAAGACAGCGTTACCCACTGGAACAAAGATTGGGGAATTGAAGAATGAGCTTGGCAAGAACAAGAAAGGGGACTTGCTTAGCATAAGAAGCAAGCTCTATTTTGTTACAGCCGATAATGAACTGATTAAATGCGCAAAGCATGGGTTCAGGCTAAAAAGCCAAGTGGCCTTTAACACTATCCTAAGCCAAAGGAGAAAAACTTTTGTTCCTTATTCTGTAACCAGGCTAACAAAGCTTAAAGAGGCTTACAAAAGGAACAGGCTTCCAAGAAGGGAAGTCAACCAAACTTTTAAAATTAAAATGCAGGATGATGGAAAAAGGACTTACGACAAGCAGCTCAGGACTGTCAATGACCTGCTGACTGATTCAACTATGAGCCTTCCTCTAATAGAATAATTTATCTCAAACCAAACCAGTCTGCAAATCCTATTTTTCCAAGAATATAGCCCAATACAATAACGAAAACTAAAAGAGCTATAATACCTGCAATTCCAATCAATGTTTCAAAAAACAAATACATTCCTGCATTTGTAACATCTGCTGCTACAACATTTCCAACAGTTACATCAACCAATTAATTCACCCCTTATTTAATTTAAAGCTGTTCTAGTATTTAAGCTTTTGTAATTTTTAAAAATAAGAATAACGCTGGCTGAATGAAACTTTTTCTAAGCCTTTCTTCACCGTTTGGGCTACCCCTGGCGGTTAATATATGCTATACAAACAGGGCGAGAGGGAGAGAAATAGCCAAAACCCCCCTCTCAAGTTTTTTCAAAATCGGTTAAGAATAAAGAGAGGGTTAACAGAGAAACCCCCTCTTAGCTTTCTGAACCTATGAGGTTCAGAAATCGTAGGTTACGGAAAAGCTTTAGCTTTTCCTAAACCAAGATTTTACTAAAACCTTGAATGATATTCAAGGCCTTATCATCTTGTCTATGCCTGAGGACTTGAAAAGCTTTAGCAGGATTACCACTGTGATAATCAAGCCAGCAAGTCCACCAAGTGCAAGCAAGACTGCATAGAACAGGAACAAAGCAGCATCCGTTACGTTGGAATCACTTATACCTGCAACTACATCATCTTGTGCTGTCATCTTTTTTCACCCCCCATAAGGTTGTTTCAGCCTTGTGGGTTTTGTTTAGAATCAATTAATTAAAGGGTTTAACTTCTATTTAAACATTTTCTTTTTTTAGCCGAGTACCAAAAATGGTAAGAGGCTAAAGGAAAAAATGTTATAGGGAAATCTTAAAAATATTTCCCTAAAACATTTCTAATGACCTCAAAACTTTGCTTTTATTCCTGCCTTTTTAAGCAACGACAGAAGAACTACAGCTATCACAATCAAGCCTGCAAGTCCACCAATACCAAGCAGCACAGCATAAAACAAGTACAGACCTGCATCTGCGACATTTTGCTGTGTTATAGTGTCAACTGTAACATCTACTCCATTTAAATCTGTCATCTTTTTTCACCCCCCATAAGGTTTTTATCAGCCTTTCTGAAAACCTTAAGTTTTCAGAAATCATCTGGAACTTTCGTTCCAGAGATTGCGGGATTCAAACTAAACAGTAGTTTAAGGTCTTAACTTCTATTTAAGCGTTTTTAAAAAAAGAAAAATGTTATAGGGAAATTTTAAAAATATTTCCCTAAAACATTTCTAACGGCTTCATATCTTTGTCTTTATACCTGCTTTCTTAAGCAGTGATAGAAGAACAACCACTATGATAATTAATCCTGCCAAGCCACCAATAGCCAACAGCACAGCATAAAACAGGTACAAACCTGCATTCTCAACATCTTGCTGTGTTACGTTATCAACCGTAATATCTGCCATCTTTTTTCACCCCCCATAAGGTTTTTATCAGCCTTGTGGGATTCAAACTAAACAGTAGATTAAGGCATTAAGTTCTATTTAAAGTTTTCTTCCTTAATTCAAACAAAACCTAAAGGTTTGCGGTCATGCATGAAAAGCTGCAGTTTTTCATGTCCCCAAAACTTTTTCTGCATTCTTTTGGTACTGAGCTATTGTTTTGAGCATGACAAAAGAAATTGTTTTGCTGTAGAAAACAGATGTCAAAAGCCCTATGACAATTATTTTTGAAATCAAGCCTAAGACAGTAACACCTTCCATAAGAACCAAAGCACCCAAAAAGATTGATAAAATTATCAAACCAATGTTGATGGCCTTCCTTTGCCAGCCTATCAGCAAAGAGCAGTCAGGCACATTTATGATAATCCACCTGAAAAACTTTTTGGCTGCAGGAAAGACAAAGTTTTCCTTGTCTTTGTAGAAGCTTCCAATAAATTCAGATTCCTGTTTTTTCATTGGCCACCACCACAAAACAAATCTAAAGCAATCATGCAAAAACCTCTTGAGGGGGAAAACGGCCAGCTTGTCCAGGGCTAGGAGAACCGCAAGGCTGTAGCACTTCCCAACCATTGAAACAAAACTGACCTTTTTTCCCTTCAACTGCCACAGGATTCAACTCCAAGTTGCTCAGACCAGGCCAATCCCTCTTTCCTGAAAAACTTTGTTTTTCAGGAATCGTAAGAAACGCTTTAAGCGTTTCTAAGATAGCAGAGGCCAAAAAGCTCGCAGTGAGAACTTGCAGTTGCTAACTGTGTCAGTGTAAAAAAGGTCATCAAAGGTCGCTTTTGCTGTTGTTTTCTAATACAATTCCATAATCTTTAGGCCTGTCCTCAATCAATGCCAGGTAAAACAATAAATCTCTCCTTACTTTGTCAAGAATCATTTTGATATCGTTCATGTCAATGTAAGCGCCTCTTATCAAGACGTTTGGGTCATCATTAAACCTGTAGAAAAGCCGTTCAAGATGGGGCAAAGTAAATTTATATTTTAGGTTTGGCTTCCTGTACAGCATCAACATTTTATTTCGCACAGGCTCAAGCTTTTGGTCTGGATTCAGCTTCAAGAGAACAGCAACCAGGTTATAAGTTTCAGTATAAAAGCCAGCCTTGTCTGCCTTTAAATCAAGAACCTTTTTGCGCATTGAGTTCCTAAAACTTTCTTCCATTTTTTCTCGCCTCTTTAAATCTACATCAAGGGTCTTGAGAAAGATGCCTTGGAAAATCTATGCCGTCAGCAATCTTTTTTCCTTCCTCAATAACCTGCTTTATCCTGCCACAAAAATCTTTCTTTGAAAGTTTGGCCTCTTGATTTACCTGAGCTTGATGCCAGCCATATTTGTAACTGAGATAAGCTTGCTCAATCAAAATCCCCTGAACTTTTTTCTGCATCTTTCCCTTGATTCCACCAAATCCTTTCATGCTTTCACCCTACCTTGCAATAATCTAATTTCCTTTTTATGCCAGCGTATCTTTGCCCTTTCCCCTGCAGCGTGATTTTCACAAATCCTTTCTGCTGTAGGGTATCTTGAACTGGCCGCTTTCTTGCACCTGTCCCAAAACTTTTCTTGCAACAGCAAAACCTTGCAAGTTTCTTTATGTCCATGAATATTCATAATAAAATAACCCTCTTGATATTTATATAACCCCCCCCAACAAAAACATCAAGCTTCCTAAAGCAAGCATCAGCCAGTAATAAACTTGCTGGCT
>Ga0114930_10004109_pt1 | contig 12430 bp, 8 predicted proteins | sample AnhtaG_FD_87300 | JGI IMG/M metagenome (GOLD analysis project Ga0114930, IMG submission 87300) | Deep subsurface microbial communities from Anholt, Denmark to uncover new lineages of life (NeLLi) - Anholt_01485 metaG | ecosystem: Environmental > Aquatic > Marine > Oceanic > Sediment | place... | reverse complement strand
CCGTTACGAACGGCCACCCCGCCTTGCCAGGCGGGGCTAGTCAGGCCGGGTGGCATGGCCACGCTTGCGTGGCCATGGTCTCGACTTCGCCTCGGTCGCTGAACATGGCCACGCAAGCGTGGCCATGCCACCCCCGTCGCGTACGCTCATTTCTTGCCGATACAGAACAGGTGCTTCTGGCCGCGCAGGTAGATGCGTCCGTCGAGGAAGGCGGGCGAGGAGTGCGACTTCTCGCCCAGTTCGGCCTTGGCCACTTCCTTGTAGGCGCCGGCCGTGGTGAAGATGCGCATGACGCCTTTCTCATCCATCAGATACACCTTGTCGCCGACCAGGCCGGGTGAGGCCATGAAGATGGCGTCGATCTCCTGTTCCCACAGCATCTTGCCGTCGGCGGCGGCGTAGCAGGTCAACAGGCCGTCGGTGGTCACGAGCAGCACAACATGGCCGTCGGTCACGGGGCTGACGATGTCCGGCAGCCCGTCCTCGGCGGTCCACTTCAGGCTGTCTTCGGGGATCTCGCCGGACCGGTCCGTCGGGATGGCGGCCAGCAGCGACCCCGTGCTGGCGGCAAAGGCCACGCCGGAGTGATACACGGGCGAGGGGGCCACGTCGCCATCGAGGACCTCGGTCCGCCAGAGTTCCTTTCCGTCGGCGGGGTTGTAGGCGATGACCCACGGGAGCCCCACCGCGATGACCTGTTCGCCGGTGTCCGTCTTGACGACGATCGGCGTGGCCCAGGAACTCGGCACGGGCCGGTCGGTCTTCCAGACGGTCTTGCCCGTCACGAGGTCGAGGGCCGCGAGGTACGACTCCGGCTTGGCAATCGAGCCCTGGTCCACGAGCACGAGAAGTGTGTTGCGGTAGATGCTGAGCGAGGAGGCGTGGCCGTAGGAGTTTTTGAACGGCCCCAGGTTGCGGGCCCACCGCTCGTTGCCCTCGGTGTCGAAGCATGCGACGTCGCCGTTGGCGAAGATGGCGCAGACGAAGCGGCCGTCGGTCGCGCAGGTGGGGCAGGCGAAGCCGGTGTCTTCGAGGATATCCGGCGGCTCGGTCATGCGGCCGGCGGGCGTCGAGACGGCCTTCTGCCACAGGAGTTTGCCGTCGGCGGTGCTGAAGCAGTAGACCTGGCGTTCTTGCTCCGTCGCACCGGAGAGGAAAACGCGCTTCCCCCAGATGACGGGCGAGTTCTCGCCGGGCAGCGGTACGGGCACCTTCCAGAGGATGTTCTCGCCGGTCTTGCCGTTCCAGGCGGTCGGGATGTTCGCGTAGGCGCTGTGGCCGGAACCGTCGGGCCCGCGGAAGCGCGGCCAGTGTTTGCGGATCTCCTCCGGACCGGGTGGGTCCGCGATGGCGACGACGGGCCCCTTGCCGTCGGAGGGTGCGGTCTCGAACGCCCCTCCGTAATACGCGATGACGAAGACGCCGCCCGCGACGAGCGTCACTGCGACGGCGGTCACGGCCCACCTGGCCGCCTCGGCGCCGAGCGCCGGCTTGCTGCGCTGGTCGGCCCGGGGCGGCATCCGCACGGGCTTGCGCCAGGCGGCCGCAAGGCCCGCGCCGGTGACGAAGACGATCAGTCCGGCCAGGAGCAGCGCCCCGCCCGTCTTGGTAAACGCACGGCGGGCGAAGAAATCCTGCCGCAACTCCAGGTCGCGCCGACGGATGTTTTCGAGCATGGCCTGGCGGGCATCGGCGTCCGAGAGTTTGAGCATCGCGGCTCGCAGGTTGTTGAGTTCCTCGGACTCCTCGAGCCCCACCGTCGTTCGCTCCAGGTGCGCGACGGCCAGCGTCACGCCGACCAGCAGGCAGAACGTGCCGGCCACGATGGCGGTTCCCAGGGCGGCCTGGTACCGGACGCGGGCGATTTCGTCGCGGCGGGCCTGCCGGGCGTCGGTCGCGGTGTCGGCGTCGGTCGCGGTGTCGGCGTCGGTCGGTTTGGTGTCGTCGGTGGTCATGGCGTTGTCGGTTCACCCCCGAGCGTTTTGAGGCGCTTCCGTTCAACCGGGCAGTACGCGAAACATCGGCCGCACGACAGGCACGTTGCGCGGTCGGGCTCGTAATCGGTCCGCGTGCGATAGACGGACAGGTGGATGAGTTTGACGCCGACGACCAGGCCGACCCAGACGCCGAGCAGCGTGGTGCCGACGGCGAAGCGGCCGCGGATGGCGTCGGCCTCGGCGTAGAGTTCCTCCGGCGGTCGCTCGGTCTGGTAGAAGGCGTCGCTGATGTCTTCGGTTCCCTCGACCCGGCCGGTCTCCTCGAGGCGGACGCGCTCGGCCTGCTGCACGGTGAAGTGCATCCGCGAGAACGGGTCGCCGAGCCACCATCCGAAGCCGCCGCCCGCTGCCAGCAGCATCGGCACGAGGACGAGCAAGAGTGCCAGGCGGCGGCGGTCGATGACGCGGTCGGGCCGCGGCGCATCCGTCGTCGGCTTGGCGATGGCGCCAAAGGGACAGGAATCTTCGCACAGCGTGCATTGGATGCATTCGTCCGGCGTGATCGTGACGTGCCACTTCGACGCCCGCGACAGCAGCCGCAGCAACGCCCCGTACGGACACAGCCATCGGCAGTACGGCCGCGCGATGAAAAAGCCCGCGACCAGGAACGCGGCGCCCAGGATCAGCATCCCCATGCTGCCGCCGAAGGCCTCCATCCAGGCGTTGGGCCGCGTGAACGGAACCAGGCGGAAGATCGCCACGAACGGGTCGTATTCGCAGATCAGAAACGCCGCCCCCGTCGCCGCGAAGAGCACCGCCGCGCCCAGGTACACGTAGGCCAGCAGCCCCAGCCCGTGATCCAGCCACGCGGGGACGCGAACCGGCCGGATCGCGACGATGTCCTGAATCGCCCCCAACGGACACACGGCCGCGCAGAACGTCCGGCCGAACAGGAGGGTGGCCGCCAGAGGAATCAGAAAGAACGCGACCGCCACCAGGGGGACGGCGTATCCGCCGTCCGCGAGCGCGAGTGCCACGTTCTGGATGGCGCCGATGGCGCAGATGCACCCGCCGCGATAGAACCCGAAGTACACGAGCGATGCCGCCATCAGCACCCACAGCGCCCGCCGCGATCGCGTCCGCAATGCCAGGTACGAGGCCAGCGCCAGCGCAACGACGAGGGCGGCCACGTCGAGGTACCCGAGCGCATCGGAACTCGCCGGCGGGACCACGATCGGCGGCCTCTCGTACCCGCTCTTGAACTCCGGCAGCGCAAACCGCTCGGCTCCCAGCGCCGCCGGCGACGGCATCAGGAAGAGGGCCGCGAGAATGAGGAGGGAGCGTCTCAAGCCGGGTCGTCCTCACCTTTCAGGAGGTAGGGGTGGTCGGCGGGCACGCGGCGGAAGGCGTCGGACGGGCACGCCTCGGCGATGGAGCACTCGTTGCAGTTCACGCACCGGTTGTGGATGACCTGGAGGAAGAGCGACCCGTTGCCGAAGTTGTTGCATCCCAGGATGCACTTGCCGCAGCCGATGCACAGGTCCTCGTCGATGGCGTACTCGTAGTGTGGTCCTTCGATCCAGCGGCGCGTGATGGCCTCGGTGGGGCACAGTTGGCTCTCGGCGCTGGGGACATCGATGCCGGCTTCCGGCTCGAAGCCCGGCGAGAAGTACGCGAAGCACAGGTCGCAGTACCCGCACAGGTTGCAGTTGTGGACACACTTGACGGCGCTGGGGTCCAGGACGCAGTACGTCGCGCAGTTGCCGCACTGGATGCACTTGTCCGGATCGATCTGCCAGACGTAGCCGTCGGCGCCGCCACGGGTGGTGAGGGCTGCCGCGGTGCCCGCCACGGCCGCCGTGCCGGCGACCAGGCCGCCCTTGCGGAAGAGGCTGCGGCGGGTGACTTTCGTGTCGGCGTTGCTTTTCTTTGCCATCGCTGCGCGCTCCCCTTCGGGTCGCGGCTAAAAGTCGTTGCGTGGTATTTCGGTGCTGCTTGCGACCGGCTTGCCGGGCGGGTCGCGGCTAAAAGGTGCGTTCGTACGGCTTTGCTTGCTCGTGGTCGCGGGTATTGCGAGCCATCAGACCTTGCGGCAAGGTGCACCTCGAGAGGTGGCGGCAGCCCCGGCAGAGGCCGCGGTTGAAGCACGCCTGACCGGCCTGGACGGGGCCTGTGGCCGACGGCCTCGTCGCCAGTTGCCATCCCACCAGCCCCAGCGCACCCAGGATGGAATACCGCACGAGGCTGCGCAGCCATTCGCGCCGCGTCGCGGATTGGCCCGCCTGTCCGTTCATCTGCTGCGCTCCCCTGCCTTCCGAGATCTCAAATCTCAGATCCCGAATCTCAGATCTCAGATCCGACATCTCAAATCTCAGATCTCAAATCCCAGATCCCGATCTCAGATCTCAAATCCCGGACCTCAGATCCCGAATCTCAGATCCCGAATCTCAGATCTCAAATCTCAGATCTCAAATCTCAGATCTCAAATCCGCCATCTCCAATCTCAGATCTCGAATCCGACATCCTAAATCTCAGATCTCAAATCTCAGATCTCAAATCTGACATCTCAAATCTCGAATCTCAGATCCCGAATCTGACATCTCAAATCTCAGATCTCAAATCTGACATCTCAAATCTCAGATCTCAAATCTGACATCTCAAATCTCGAATCTCAGATCTCGAATCTCAGATCTCAAATCCGACATCTTGAATCTCAGATCTCGAATCTCAGATCTCGAATCCGACATCTCAAATCTCGGATTCACGATTGCCTCTTCACAAAGATGCGCACCTCGCGCCGTTTGGGGTCGAGCACGAGGATCCGTCCCTTGGTGTCCGCTGCCACGTCCAGGCCGACCGCGCCGTCGGCAAAGTCGGCCGGCACGGCCACAACGCTCCTGAAGTTGCCCTCGCCGTCGTAGACTTTGACGCGCGGCAGCCCTTTTTCGCTGGTGATGAAGTTGCCGCCCGAGTCGATGGCCAGGTGCGTCGGGTTGCAGCAGCCGCAGAAGCCCTCGATCTTCATCGAGAACGTGCCCCACGCAAACCGGAACGCCCCGTCGTACGTGTAGCATTCCACGCGGCGCCGGCCGGGGTTGACGAGCCACAGCATGCCCTTCGGTCCGAGGGCCACGTCGAAGTACGGGCTCGGCACGATGAGGCCCGGCGCATGCGTCGCCTCGTCCTCCTCGCCGATCCGGTTCAGCAACGTTCCCGAGAGGTCGTACCGCAGAAGCACGCGGTTGCCGGCGTCGGCCACGAACACGTCGGCCTCGCCGACGGCCAGGCTCGTCACGTACGCCCTCTCGCCGAGGCCCTTCCAGGCGGCGGCGCGCTTGCCCGAGGCGTCGTACACCTCCACGTGGTCCTTCATCCCGACGTAGACGGTGCCCGTCTTGCCGACGGCGATGCAGTGCGGCTTGCCGCCCGTCTCGAACTGCGCGACCGGCTTGCCCGCAGCGTCGAAGATGCGCACGCCTCCCTCGCCCGCGACGAACAGGCGCCCGTCGGCGCCCACGGCGATTCCTCTCGGCTTCGCCATGCCCGTCGGCACCGACCCCGTCTGCTCGTAGTGGACGAGCGCCGGGTCCACCTTCCTCAGTTCCGAGAGGTCGTAGGTGAACTCCGGTCCCAGACCGCTGGGTTTCCATTGTTTCATATCCGCTACTCCCGGCCCATCTTGCGCACGTCCAGGCAGACCAGTTTCCTGAGGTCCCGCACGAGCAGCCGCCCGCCCGCGATGGCCAGCGGCGCCCACGTCTCGTGCCCGTCGGCGAGCACCTTGGCCCGGGCGAGTTGCCGGTAGCCTTCGGTCGTGGCTTCGGCCAGCGTCAGGATGCCCTCGTCGTCCATCACGAAGATGAGTCCATCGGCGACCATGTACGAGCCCAGGCCGAAGCGGTTCGTCCGCCCGCTCGTCCAGCGGTGTTTGCCCTCCAGGTCCATGCACACGAGTTGCTCGCCGACCGACCGCGACTCTTTCGGAAGGACGCCGTAGATGTGCCCCTTGTAAAACACGGGCGTCTGCTGCTCGGAGCCGAACTCGCCGGGCTTCTCCATCCGCCAGACCGTCTTGCACGCCAAGCCGTCGCCTTCCTCCACGATGCGGATCATCATGCTGCCGCTGCCGTACCCGCCGGAGAGCAGCACGTACCCGTTGCCGATGACGACCGGGCTGGGGACGTTTGCAAACCGGACCTGCCACCCGTCGAACGCAAAGAGGATGTCGCCGGCCTTGTGGTTCTGGCCGTCCTCGGCGGCCACGCCCACCAGGCCGCCGCTCGCGCAGTAGAGGTACATCCGCACCGGCCCCAGGTCCATCGGGATGATCGAGGAGTGGGTCATCTTCCAGCCGCGCTCGTTCGGCGCGGTCCAGACCACTTCGCCGTCGGACTCACATTTGACGGCCATCATAAGCACCTCGTTGCCGACCGGCGCCAGGATGGCCAACCCGCCGTCGATCAGCGGGCACTGGCCCGCGTACCATTTGGGCACCTTGGCCCCGTACTCCTTCACCAGGTCGATGCCCCACCGGAAATCGCCCGTCTCGGCGTCGACGCACATGACGTGGCACTTCGGGCCGAGCGTCACCACCGACCGGTCGGTCACGGCCGGCACCGTCCGCGAGATGCCGTGGACGCTGTCGATCGGAATCCTGTACCACCGGCGCCAGACCTCGCGGCCGTCGGCCAGCGACAGGCACCGCAGCGCATCGGCGTGCTTCGTCTCATCGTAGTCCAGCAGGTACACGCGGCCGCGGTTGACCGCCGGCCCGGCGTACCCGAGGCCCACGGGCACGCTCCAGAGCGTCTTCGGCCCGCCCGCCGGCCACGTCCGGGCCAGGGCGACGGCTTCGGTGCTGACGGCGTCGTAGCGTCTTCCGCGAAAGCGCGGCCAGGTACCGCGCAGGTCGGCCGGTTTGCCCTCGCCGGCCTGGAAGTGGCCGGGGAACGAGACCTCGACCTGGCGGATGGTGCCTTGCCCCGCAATCTCGATCCGTTTCTTGAGGTCGAAGGCTGGCGTGGCGCTCAGCCACAGCGTCACGGACAGGATGCCCGCAATCGCCAGCAGTATCGGGATTGCTCTTAAGAAGAAGGCCTTCATGCGACGCCCCGCAAAAAAGGGTCAGCCCCCATCTCGACAGGGCCTGACCCCGTTTCGCCTCCGCACCATCGTACCCCCGAACCCCGGCGAAATCAACCCGCTCAGTCCGCACGGTTGTGCGACACTCACCAGGTTGAACCCGCTCGGGGCCTATTCGTTCCGCAGCGCCGCCAGAAGCGGCCCGCGCAGCGCGAACCGCGTGGCCAGCCATGTCCACAGCACACCGCTTGCCGCCACCGCCGCCAGCGTCGCCGCCAGCGACAGGTACGGCACCGCTGTCCCCGCCGACCAGATCGCCGGTGCCACCGCCACCAGCGCCGCCACGACGCCGCACACCAGGCCCATGGCCAGCAGGCCCCAGTGCTCGACCAGGACCAGCCAATCGAGCGCCCGCGTCCGAAAGCCGACCGCCCGCGCCAGCGCCAACTCCCCCCGCCGTTCCAGGACGTTCCGCAGCACGACGACCCCCAGCCCCACGCTCCCCAGCAGAAGGCCCAGCCCGCCGAGCGTCTGAAAGATCGCCAGGTACGTGTTCTGCATGGCATTGAACTCGGCCAGCCGGTCGGCCGTCGGCGTGATGGCAAGGCCCGCGTCCGCCAGTTGCCGAGAGAGGACCGTCGAGACGTCCTCGGCCGTCTCGGCCGGCGTGTCGATCAGGAGCATCCGGTAACCGCTCTCCGACGGAAACCGCTCCAGGAACGCATCCTCGGAGATGAGCAGCGAGCCCTGAAGCATCGATCCCGCCAACGCGCCCACGATCCGCAGCCGGAACTCCCGGCCACGGCCGTCGGTGTAGGTCATCTCGTCGCCGATCTTCTTCCCGAGCGACCACTGGATGGTGGCGGCGTCGCCGACGGCCGGCACGACGTCCGGCTCGTCGCGCTTCGCGAGCAGCATCCACGGATTCTCGCCCTCGGCGAGCGGCCCGAGGGTCTCGGCAAAGGTGAACGAGCCCCGCCGCGCCAGCGCCTCCGGCCGCACCCCCACCAGGCGCGGCCGCTGGACGCGGTTCAGGTTCAGGCACGAGGCGTCGTCGCCTTCGTGGACGCGCATCGGAACGATCGCCTCGACCTTCCGGGGCAGATCGTCCGGCAGGGCGTACTGTTCGCGGCCCTCGTCGCTCAGCAGGTCGTGATGGATGGGCAGCGTTGTCCGGCCGAAGAGTCTGAAGCCTCCCGTGCCGGAGGCCCGGACGCCGGGGTCCTCGGGCGGCGGCCGGTGAAACGCGCCGACCGCGATGACCAGAAACGCCCCGAACGCCACCAGCGACACGGTCGCCAGGCTCCGCCCGCGCCGCCGCGTGGCGTTCCGCAGGCCCAACCCGCCTGTCGACAGGCGTCGCCGGGCGCTCGAAGCGGCCATCCGCGCAAGCGCTGCGTGGCACACGCACAGTCCCGCCACCAGCAAGAGCGCCCCGGCGCCGAAGAACACGCCCGCCTGGGCCTGCCCTTTGGCCGAGGCCATCGTGATCAGAAGCGCCGCGGCTCCCGCCGCGCACAGGGCGGCCAGACCCAGTCCGATCCACGGCCGTGCGCCCGTCCCCGCGCCGACCTGCCGTTCCGCGTCCGCCCCCGCCGACAAGAGTTCCCGCGCCGGGGCACGGGCCTGCCGCCTGAGCGTCAGCCACACCGCCACCAGTGCCACGACCATGCCTGCGGCAGCGCCGGCGGCAAGTGTCACCGGCCGCGCGTGAAAGACGAGGTCCGACGCCCCGACGGCGCTCTGCCACACCGTCGCCAGGCCCCACAGGACCACCCATGTATACACGACGCCGCCGACCGTGCCGGCGGCCGCACCGACGAGCACGAGCGCCGCCCCCTCGGCCAGCATGAGCCGCCGCACGCGCTTCGGCGGAAAGCCGACCGCCAGCAGCGTGCCCGTCTCCTGGGCCCGCTGCTCGGCGCCCAGGGCGAACAAGAGGCCGGTGAGCACGAGCGCTGCGACGATGAGGAAGAAACTCAGGCCCAGGAACAGTTGGCCGAAATCGAGCGCCTGCCCGCTTGCCGCCAGGGCCCGCTCGCGGACCGCCTGGAAGTACAGGCCGAGGTCCGCCGGGTCGAGGCGCCCCAGGATGGCGCGCTCGGCGGCGGCACGGTTTGCCCCGGGGAACCGTATGGCGGTCAGGTCGCCGAAACGGTTCCTCCACATCTTCCGCCCGGCCGCAAGGGTCACGAACGCCTTCGGCGTGCCGCGATGCTTCTGCCAGTACGCCTGGTCCTTCGGGCGGATCTGGCGGTCGAGCGAGAAGCCCGGCTTCCAGTCGCGGCAGTTCTCCACGTCCGAGAGGCCGGGGAACTCCGGCATGAGCGTTCTGTCGCCGGGTGCGGCTTCGGTGGGCACGACCGCCCGGACGCGGAAGGTGCTCGACGTCTCTGTGAGCCGGCGCATCGGCCCCGGGACGAAGTAGACAAGCGTCAGGTCGTCGCCGACCTTGGCGGCGAGGTCGTCGGCCAGCCACGAGTTGATGACGACCTGGTCGTCGGCCATGTCTGCCGGAAGGATCTTCGCCACGTACTCCTCTGCCACCGCGTTCGTCGCCGGGCCGAGCGGACCGATGGCCGTCACCATCGAGTACGGCGTGGTTTTGTCGCCGACGCGGAGTTCGTTCACCAGGTACGTCAGCACGCCAACGGCATCGGGCTTTGCCTCGGCGACGGCCCGGACTACGGGCGGGTCGAGAAAGACGCGGGTCGTGCGGATCTCCGCCGTGTCCCGGCCCGGCACGAGGCGAACGTTGTGCTCGGCATCCGCAAGGCGAAACGCCTTCGCCAACGCCTCGGAAACGGAGCGGCCCTCCTTGCCGGGCGCCGGCGCGCCCAGCAGCAAGACGTTGGCCTTGCCCCCAAGGTCGAGTTGCTCCTCGAGCCACCCCATCGGCACGAAGACGTTGTACGGTGGCACCTGGTTGGCCGCGAGGCTGAACCGGCCGAGCCCCGAGTCCGAGGCTACAGCCGTCACCGGCAGGTCATAGCCTTCCGCCCCTTCGGTCTCGCCGGAAAGGGGCGCGTCGAGCGAGACGGCCGTCGGCTTCTGGAGCCGCACGAAGATGCGGTCGCCCGCCTTGACCCGCAGCGCCCGCGCCGTCCGCTCATTGATGACGGCGCCGGCCTTCGAGCCGGCGGCGAGCGGCGGCCCGGCATCGCCCATCGCCCAGAAATCCTCGTCCACGCCCAGCACCTGGACGTCCGTGACGCGGGCCGCGCGGTCCAGCCGCGCCGCCATACCGCGCACCTGCAATACGGCGGCGGCCGGCGTCGCGCAGTCGCCTGAGAGTTCGCCGGCGAGGGCGGCTCGGACGAACCGCTCCGGCGCGACCAGGGCCAGTTCGGCCTTCCCCAGCCGCGCGAGCGCCATCCGACGCAGACTCCAGCGGACCGAGTCGCCCACCACCAGCGCCCCCACCAGGACGGTCGTCGCCACCGCCGCCCCCAGGACGACGCCCAGGTGGCTCTGCCAGTGGAACCGAAGGCTCCGCGCGACCAGTGTCCGGAGGTTCATCAGCACGACTCCGCATTTGTCACCCTGAACGAAGTGAAGGGTCTCGCCGTGCGACTCGCCCTGTGCATGTGCCCACGGCGAGATTCTTCACTCGCTTCGCTCGCTTCAGAATGACAGTGCTGTACGCTCCTTCATTCGGTCTGCTCCAGCGGCGCGAGGCGGCCGTCGCGAAGGTCCATCGCCCGGGCCATGTGCGACGCCAACGCCGCCGCGTGCGTGACGACGATCAGCGTGACACCTTCCTCGCGGTTGACCTCGACGAGCAACTGCTCCAGGTTCTCCGATGCCGCCCGGTCGAGCGACCCGGTGGGTTCGTCCGCGAGGAGTAGCGCCGGCTGGTTCACGACCGCCCGCGCGACCGCCACCCGCTGCCGCTCGCCGCCCGAGAGGTGGCCCGGCCGGTACGCCATCCGGTCCGCCAGGCCCACCCGATCGAGCAACTGCCTGCCGCGCTCCTCCGTCTCCTTCGTCACCGCTCCGCCGCCGGCCAACGCGGGCACCAGGACGTTCTCCAGGGCCGTGCACTGCGGCAGGAGGTGATGCAGTTGAAAGACGAAGCCGATGCGGCGGCTGCGGACGGCGGCCAGGTCCTCGTCCGCCAGGTGCGAGAGGTCCTGACCGTCGAGCAGCACGCGACCGCTGGTCGGGCGGTCGAGGGTCCCGATGATGTTCAGGAGCGTGCTCTTGCCGCTGCCCGACGGTCCGACGATGGCGAGCGATTCGCCCGCCGTCACGGTTAGGGAAATAGCGTCGAGGACGGTCAGCCCCTCGCCGCCCGGCGTCGGGTAGGTCTTGGTCACGTTTTCGAGTTTGGCGAGCGGCGCTGTGTCGGCCATAGTTGCCCCCGTTGTGACGGCACGCGCGACGCAAGCGTCGCGGCTAACACGTGCTACGTTATGCTGCGGCGACGGCGCTAAACACCTCGGCCACGTCGCGTGCCATGCGTTCGATGCTGAACTGCTCCATCGCGGCCGCACGCCCGCGGCGGCCAAGGGCGCGGGCCTTGTCGGGCCTGAGCAGCAGGTCTTCGACCGCCGCCGTCAGCGCCTCGGTGTCTTCCGGTTCGACCAGCACGCCGCCGCCCGTCGCTTCGATCAGTTCTGCAAACGCCCCCACGCGCGGCTGGACGACGGGCACGCCCGACGCGGCCGCCTCGATAATAAACGTTCCGAACGCTACGCCCTCCCGCGCCGGCACCGACAGGACCGACAGCGACCGCAGGAACTCCTGCTTGCGGGCACGCTCCAGGATGGGCCGAAACTCGACGTCGTCGGCCGCGCCGGCTGCCGCCAGCCGATCCGCAACTGCGTTGACGTACGACTCGTCGCCGGGCGTTTTGGCTCCCGAAATCCGCAGCCGCAGGCCCGGCACCCGTCCGCCGGCGCGGATCGCCAGGAACGCCTCCACCAGCAGGTCCAGGCCGTTGGCGTGCCGCAGTTGCGCCAGGTACCCGATGGTCGGCGTCTCCGGCTCCTCGTCGGCAGGTGCGTATCCCGCCAGGTCGATGCCGATGGGCACGACGTGCACCCGCTCCGGCGCAAGGGCCAGCCGCTCGGCCATCACGTTGCCATAGTAGCGGCTGACGGGCAGGAATGCATCGACGTCGGCCGCACGCTCGCGCACGAGGTCCCAAGCCTGCGATGCGTACGGCTCCGGCAGGGCATCGAGAAACGCGTCCTCGTCCTGGAGCGTGCACAGGATGGGCACGCCCAGTTTCTGCTTCATTCGCCTGGCCATGCCGACGAGCAGCGCGTTCGAGAGGCAGAGGACGTCGGGCCGGCCGCGCTCGGCGAGCCACGCGACCAGGCGCTTGAGTTCCCTGACCTGTTGCCCGTTCTCGCCGCGGAGTATCGAGAGGGTCGGCTCACCGAGGTCGCTTGGGTTGGTCATCT
>Ga0114930_10004106_pt1 | contig 12435 bp, 11 predicted proteins | sample AnhtaG_FD_87300 | JGI IMG/M metagenome (GOLD analysis project Ga0114930, IMG submission 87300) | Deep subsurface microbial communities from Anholt, Denmark to uncover new lineages of life (NeLLi) - Anholt_01485 metaG | ecosystem: Environmental > Aquatic > Marine > Oceanic > Sediment | place... | reverse complement strand
TTTTTTTATAATAAATATTATAGCCTCGATATTGTGGTCTAATGGAATGACGTTTGTTCTAATACCGTCTCTTGTGGTGGCTCATATAATCTTTGCTTTTTCAATAGTTACGTTTATTCCATCAGAGCAGATTATCCTTACAGATTTAGGAAAAAATAAGAAGGCGGAATCGTATGGAGTTGTCACATTTATTAGAGGGGTAGCATTTATTCCAACGGGTATAATAGGGGCTCTTTTAATAGAAAATGTCCATTATTTAGCCCCCTTTATAATAACATCTATAGGGATTCTTGTTGAAATCTGGTTTCTGTTCAAATTCTTCCACGAATAGTGGAATCTCTCTGATTGTCCCATGAAGCATCATTATTATATCATAATATCTTAATAATAAAAAAAGAAAAAAAATTTAATCATAAGAGACTAGGGGGAGGACATTGTTGAAGATTTCTGCTTTTTCCATGTATAAAGCAACTCTTTCTCAAAGAAAGGGATCTTATTCTATGATTTTAAGGGAGCTCTTTCTTCTTTAATATAGGATTCAATACTCTCCATAATAAAATCAGGTAACGTAGAGTAATCTTTGGTTTTAGCAAAATTTAGCCATTCATCTTTCATATTTTTTGATACATAAAATGATATTTTTTCCTTATCCTTTTTAAAATCGAAAAGAGGAGGAAGAATCTCAGTTAAATCTCCACCTATTATTATTATATCGGCGGCTTTCTTAACAACATTTTTATGTGCGTTAAACGCAATTGCTAGCCCAACTGCTCCAAAAGCTTCTAGATCGTTAACATCGTCTCCAATATATACACATTGATTAAGGTCAGGATACCCATTTTTATCAACAATTCCCTCTTTCAAAGCAAGTTCTTCCATAATTTTAATCTTGTCTTTATAATCAGTTTTACTTAGCTCCCAGCTTTTTAATAAACCGTTGTCATCAAAAAACAAGTGACAATGAGCCCTGATATGATTGACTTCATCTAATTCTTTTTTTGCTCTTTGTGCAAGCCTATAGAAACTCCCTGTAATTATAGCTGTTTTAATATTACTTTTTTTCAATACTTGAAATACTTCTTTAGCACCTCGAGATAAAATTCGACTGTCAGTCACTTCTTGGAATGTTTTCTCATCCAATGGTATGATTTTCAAGGTGTTGCAAGTAGCTTCTTTCCATTTTACATAGTTGTCATCATCGTCACCATAAAGACCATTTTCAAAATTTCTCTTAAGCGCTTCGTGTATATCGTATTGTCCTAATCTTTTGAAGAGGAGATCCCATGTACTAATAGCAACCTTTCTACTTATACTTTCATGCCATGGTTTCTCAAACAAAACTCCATCCATGTCAAAAAAGACCATCTTATATTTAGAATCCTTGAATTCCATTTCATGTTTTCCATGGAGATATTTTTCAATTCTATTTCGACAAGATTTATACTCCGTAATTTGAGTATCAAGAAGATGTAGTGCTTCTTTTGCTTTTTCGTGATTTATTTTATCAGGTTTTCCTAAATATTTTCTTTCCCCTTTAGCTAAAAAATAAAGATAGATACTATCTTTTCTTTTCTGTTCTATTAAGCGCATGCCATCACCCTAATTAAACCTATTTTTGATTCGTGGGATATTTCTTTATTTAATAAAATAATTGATACATTTATTCTTTTTGATTTTAGTACAAATGGTAAATATTTACTCAAATGTTTTTTTTATGATAACTATTACCATGCATTAATCATATTTTGTCATTTGAATGAAAAAATTTAGTAAAAAATATAAAAAAAAAAAAAAGACAGATGTATTCAGTCATATTAGTTTTTCAGCTTCTTAAGAGCGGATTTAAGAATTATGTTTATTAACGATAATCCGTTTTTTGGTTACCAAAAGTACTACAACACCAAGCATCGTTGCGAACGCTATACCCAAAAATGGGAATCCAGGTATCTCTGGGGCACCACCATCTGTGGGGCAGTCTGTAGGATTTACTGGGCCGGCGTCATCATACCATAGTTCAGGGACTACGATTGTACCGTTAGCAATACCAGCTTTGGCATTATCAACTTGATCTTTCACTGACTGAGGGATTATAGTATCATAATGATGGTAAGGAAATAGGAAGCCACCAACCTCTGTCATATTCAAAGATGCATAATACAGATTCCATGGTGTTCCATTTTCGATGTTCGATACGACATAATCCATCACGATTGATGTATTCATCCCAATGCTAGTCATTGTGTTTAAAGGTGCTAAGCTGTATTGATCACCAACCGTTCCGATTATCGCAATACCAGCCTCTATGCAAGCAGCGATAACTCCTCTTCCGGTTGTATCAGCTACCTGGACAACAATATCAACATTTTTTGCTTCTATTAACGCTTTCGTGATCTGTTTACCAAGCGCAGCATCACCCCAAGTACCAGCGACTCTACCATGCACACAAGCTTCACTGTTAACACTCTCAACACCAGCTTTAAAAGCATAGAACTCCATTGACAGGTATTCATACCATTCTCCAAAAACTATACCTATATTATTGGTTTCTGTCATCAACCCTGCAAGTACACCAGCTAGGTAGTGACCTTCTGTCTGAAAATTTGGATGAAGACCCACAAGATTTTCTTTGTGTGAGAAATTAAGACCGGGTATCTGAACCCATACGGTTTCATTCCATTTATCAGGAAGTCCCGAGAAGTAGGAAGTTTCTATAAATTGACCTCCGACCATGAAAACCACATCATATCCGGCTGCACCGTAATTATTAGCTACGTCATACTGATCGGGAAATGCTACTTGGCGTGATATGGTTATACTCCAATTAAATTTGTCCCTCAGGTGGTACATGCCTTGTATTGCCACCCAAGAGAATCCCAAGTCGGTTTCATCTCCACCAATCATAAGAGCAGCCTTTTTATGACTATCACTCAGAGTAGGTACCTCAGTTTGTACTGCGTCATCCGAGATCATCACGGTTGTACTTGGAACCATTGAAATCACAAGTATTGCAGTTATGACGATTACGAGGTAACTAAATTTCTTATTCATTTTTACTTTCATTTTTAATCTTTCCATTCGTTTTTACTTTCATTTTTAGTAGATTATTTATTTAATTCTTTATCATTTATAAAACATTGATCATTTTTATGTTTATTATAAAATATATGATAAAATCACAATTATAAACTAATGATTTAATATGACAAATTCGGTAAGTTCCAAAATTGAAGAAGCGAATGAAGAGGCAGTCAAGAGGATACTATCGGCTGAATGTAACCTCGTTGATATTGATTCTGCTGGTAAAATTATCCCAGGTTTTAAGAGTAATTTATTTACTCATGCAGGACCTCCAATTGAGTGGGAGAGGATGTGTAATACCCAGAAATATGCTATTAAAAATCTGATAATGTATGAGGGATTAGCTGACACACCTGAAAAAGCTGTAAGACTAGCTGAAACCGGAGAAGTTATAATCGAACCCAACCATAACTACGATGCAGTTAGCGGAATGTGCGGAGCTACATCGGCATCCCTTCCAGTTCTTGTGGTTAAGAATCCGGTACATGACAATACTTCTTATTGCCTCCAACAAACAAGTTTGACTGCTTTCGGTAATAAGTATGAGACAAGAGATGAGCTTGATTTTGTTCGAAATACGCTTGCACCAGTATTGAAAGCAACTATCAAGGAAGCGGGTGGGATTGGCCTTAAAGAAATACTTGCAACCGGCATACAGATGGGAGATGAGCTTCACGGCAAGTTAGATGGCACTAGGAGTGTCTTTGTGAGTGGTCTTTTACCTTATATTGTGAGGACAGATTTCGATAAAGATACCCTTACTCAAGTTGGGGAATACTTCAATACCCATATAGGACGCTGGTATGGAGGAAACCTGATGATGGCATCCTGCAAGGCGATGATGGATCCAGCTAAGAACATCGAGTACAGCACAATAGTAACTGCAATGGCCAGAAATGGAGTGGATTTTGGTATTCAAGTCAGCGGACTTGGGAACGAATGGTTCACTGGGCCTGCGGGGACGATAATTGGGTACACTTTTCCAGGATATCGATCGGAAGACTCTACATTAGACCTTGGAGATAGTGCCATTTCAGAATCGAGAGGTTTTGGAGGGATGGCAGCACCAGCAGCGCCTGGTCACGCAAGATTTATAGGAAGAGATTTCAAAGATGCTGTCGAGCGCACTAAACAAATGTATGAAATCACCCAAACAGAAGATACACTTTTTCAGATTCCTTACCTTGACTTCCGTGGTGTTCCTGTGGGGATTGACATAAGAAAAGTCGTTGAAACAGGAATTTTACCTATTATAAATACTGGTATGGCTCACAAGGACGGTGGTCACCCTATGATCGGAGGGGGTAGGGCTGATGCTCCTATGGAATGTTTTAAAGGAGCTTTAGTCGCCTTTGCTAAGAAGTATTCATAATAAAATAAAGATTGTAAACATAAAATGGCTGATTTTATATGGTGAAGGAACTTGAATATAAAAAAATAAAAACTGAAAAAAATTTTTTTTTTAAATACCAAAATTACTTATCTTATATAATTGGATTGTTTTTGGCCATAATTGTCTTCTCTGTCACCCTACTATTATTGGGCTACGATCCTATCAACGCTTTACTATCAATACCTACCGGTGCTTTTGGTAGGCTCGATAACATTAGTGCAACGCTAATTCGCTTTATTCCTCTACTACTGACCGCATTGGCTTTCCTGATTGCTCTCAAAGCTCGATTCATGAATTTAGGTATCGAGGGGCAGCTCTACATTGGTGCACTTCTAGCATATTTGGTTGGTGCTAGGATGGAAATGGTACCTAGCTTTATCGCAATACCATTGGTAATTATTGTAGGTTTCATTGGAGGAGTGTTATGGTTGGCAATCCCACTTATCATGAAGACCAAGCTGGGAGTTAACGAAATATTTTCAACTGTCGTTATGAACTTCATTGCGATAATTATAATCTCTTGGCTCACTGTTGGGCCGCTCAAGGATCCGGGTTCGTTACTTCCTAGAACACCTTTCCTTCCAGAGTCAACTTGGATGCCTAAGATAGATCCCCAATACAGGCTTCATGTAGGTATCTTTCTAGTGGTCATTATAGCTTTGATTCTCTATATAATTCTGAATAAAACAACAATTGGATATAAAATTAGAGCTGTTGGACAAAATCCAAGGGCTTCCGAACATGGAGGGGTTGATGTAACTAGGGTTGTGATTACTGCAGGACTGCTAAGTGGGGGAATAGCTGGACTAGCAGGGTTTATGGAAGTATTTGGTGTGCATCATTACTTGTTTGGGGGATTTTCTCCTGGTTTTGGTTATATAGGAATAGCAGTAGCAGCTTTGGGAATGTTTCATCCCATTGGTGTAATTTTTACTGCTTTCTTCTTTGCAGTTCTACAAATCGGAGGAACCTATATGCAGCAGAGTGCAGGAATCTCTATTGATATCATTTTCATTATGCAGGCAGTGCTAGTACTCACTGTCTTGATAGTTCAAAAATGGATGACTACGAGGAATTCATCATGACAGATATTATTACATCGATCATTGCAGGGGGAGTTTTACTCTCAGTTACGATTCTCTTTGTTTCCATTGGCGAAATTTATAATGAGCGAGCAGGGGTAATCAACTTAGGGCTCGAGGCAATAATCACGCTCTCTGCTTTCGTCGGTTTATGGGTAACATTTAAAACTGGGAATTTCTTCTTAGGCACACTTGCAGCTATTGTTGCGGGTGCAGGTGTTGGATTGATTCATAGCTTTACCTGTGTCAAAATGAGAGTCAATCAATTGATAGCTGGATTACTAATCCTGTCTTTAGCTAACGGTTTAGCTAACTTTCTTAATTTTACTGCAAATCAAGAAACAGTTCCAATTGTCACTATCCTACCCAATATCTATATCCCTTTTCTGAGCGATATTCCTGTGCTTGGGGAGATTTTGTTTCAACATAATTTATTTGTCTATCTCGCCTACTTCCTAGCGATTGTTTTCGGGTTGATCCTGTACAAAACATCATGGGGTCTCAAAATTAGGGCGGTTGGAGAGAATCCTGAAGCGTGTGATGCGGCTGGTATTAATGTTAACCTGATTAGACATCTTTGTGACATTTTTAGCGGGGCAATGGCAGGATTGGCTGGTGCATTTATAGCATTGGGAGACCTAGGGCTCTTTGATAGCTCTATGGCAGGAAACCGTGGTTGGATTGCCATCGTTGTTGTAATTTTTTCACGCTGGAGTCCATTCAGAGCCATTTTGGGTAGTATGCTATTTGGCATAGGATTCTCTATAGCGGCTAATCTAATAGGTGCGGGAATTATCACAAGCTATTGGATCTACTTAATCAATGCGATGCCCTATATTGTGGCCTTAGTAGTAATTGTACTATTTAGAGGGACAACAAAAGCTCCGGCTGCACTAACTGTCCCGTATTGGAGAAAATGAGGTATTAAAATATGACTGTAACTGTAATTATTCGTAAAGATACGTATCGAGACTCTGTGATTCTTATGAGGTTATCTAACAAAGTTGCTGGGCTCGATGGGGTGTTACAAGCTGGTGTTGTAATGGGCACACCTACCAACAAGGGATTTCTGAAGGTCTTGAATCTTCTAACCGAAGATGCCAGACAGGCAAGTCCAAACGATCTGATCATAGCTCTAGAGACTCAAGATGAAAAGAGCATGGCTCATGCACTCTCAGAAGTTGACAGGCTCCTTACAACTCGAGTTTCAAAAGATGAGAACAAAATAGTCCCCGAGACACTTGATTCCGCACTTAGATATATGAGTGACGCAAATCTAGTTATTATTTCAGTACCGGGGGTATATGCTAAGAGAGAAGCATCGAAAGCTCTTAAAAAGGGACTTAATGTCTTTATTTTTAGCAGTAATGTATCTCTTGAAGATGAATTAGAGCTCAAACAATTAGCTCTGGAAAAAGGTCTCTTGGTCATGGGTCCTGACTGTGGAACTGCAATAATCAATAATATAGTTTTGGGCTTTGGGAATATCGTTAACCAAGGAAATATTGGATTAGTAGCAGCAGCTGGAACAGGATTGCAAGAAGTTTCCACTCTGATACATAATAAGGGTTTTGGTATATCCCAAGCAATTGGAACTGGTGGAAATGATCTTTCCAAAACTGTAGGAGGCATCATGATGATTGAAGGCATAAAGCGTCTAGAACAAAATGATGAAACTAAAGTTATAGTTCTCATTTCTAAGCCACCCAATCAAGAGATTAGTCAAAGAGTACTAAAAATCGCAAGTCAAGCTAGTAAGCCAATAGTAGTGAATTTTCTTGGGGGTGATATTGAAAATATTGAAAGTCAAGGTTTTAATGCTGCCAAAACATTAGAAGATGCAGCTACCACAGCTTGTGCTCTTGTTCAAGGAAAACAAGCAATAAAAAATACATTTACTGCAACAAGAGAAGAAATTCTTTCTGTTGCCCAATCAGAATGGAATAGATTGGGAGCTAATCAGAACTTCGTACGGGGTCTTTATTCGGGTGGAACTCTCTCCTATGAAGCGTTGATTCTTATGACACCTCTGCTCGAAGAAATTTTCTCTAACTCACCATTAAAACCTCATCTGAAGCTAGAAGATTCAACTTTAAGCAAGAACCATACTTGTGTGGACATGGGTGCAGAAGAATTCGTAATTGGAAGACCACACCCAATGATTGATTACACACTCCGTAATCAAAGAATAATCAAAGAAGGAAATGACCCTGAGACAGCTGTTATTCTCTTAGATGTGGTTCTAGGTTATGGATCTCACGATAACCCCGCAGCCGAACTCATATCATCCATACAAGAAATAAAAACCAATGCTGAACGTGATGTGAGGTACTTGTCTGTCGTGGCTTCCATCGTAGGTACATCCCTTGATCACCAAGAATTTCATAAACAATCTAAGCTTCTGGAGGATGTAGGTGTGATAATTATGCCCAGTAACGCACAAGCAGCCAGACTGGCGGCTTTAATTGCGACTAGAGGTGCTATACAAGATAAACTTTTTGAGGGGGGAGTCTAATGACTGAAAAAGAAAAATTGTTTAACACGGATCTTAAAGTCATCAATATTGGAATCGAAATGTTTGCTGAAGATTTGGAGAAACAGAATGTGGCTGTAATCCACGTAAATTGGCGACCTCCTGCTGGAGGCGACCTCGATATACTCAAACTTCTAGAAAAATTGGAATAAAGCTGAATAAAACAATGCAAAAATTAATCGTCGCATTGGGTGGGAACGCCTTCATCCAAAAAGGCCAAGCAGGAACAGCAGAAGAGCAATTTGCCAACATTCGAAAACCTGTTGCTTCCATTGCCGAACTCTCGAAATTATATCATATTGTAATTACTCATGGGAATGGGCCTCAATCGGGGGCTTTACTATTACAACAAGAAGCATGTGATGAGGTCCCAAAAATGCCGTTATCCATCATCGGGGCGCAAACACAAGGTCAAATTGGGTATATGATTGAATCTACTCTGGACGAAGAGCTAATGCGGCTAGGTATATCCGATGAAAGACTTTTTCTCACGGTGTTGACTTATACCTCTGTAAAAAAAGATGATCCTGCATTTGCGAACCCCACAAAACCCATTGGACCTGCTTATCCACATCCCCGTCCAGGATATGTCAAAATGTCACGGGGGTGGCGCCGAGTGGTACCATCACCGAAACCAATTAAAATCTTCCAATGGCGAGAAATTAAGTATTTATTGGAAGAAGGGTTTATTGTCATCGCATGTGGCGGAGGAGGAATCCCTGTGTACAAAAATGATAACTGTCTTCACGGAGTCGAAGCGGTCATTGATAAAGATTTAGCTACTGCCAAACTCGGGGAACAGATCGGAGCCGATATCCTCTTGATAGCCACAGATGTAGAAAAAGTTGCCATCAATTTCATGCTACCGGATGAAAATTTTCTCGATTCATTGACCATTTCCGAGGCAATAAAACTTTTGGACGAAGGACAATTTCCTAAAGGAAGCATGGGACCGAAAGTCCAAGCGTGTGTCAATTTTATTGAACAAGGCGGCGCTCAAGCAATCATTACCTCGATTGATCATATCCAAGATGCCCTCCTTGGAAAAACAGGTACACATTTTAAAAAACTCACTTAATTAAAATAAATATTTCTTATAAATTAGATTAATTGATCTAACAAATTAAAATAGAGGAAAAAACGTGACTCAAAAAATGACTCGAATAAAAACTGGAATTTCGAGATTTAGGAACAACTTAAAGTTAAGGATAAGGCCGGAACAGCATAAAGTTAAGAAAAAGCGTTACAACAAAGATATTAAAATTAAGCATGTTAAACCAGGTGAATCAGTAGTAGAGATGCAGGGGATCACAAAGCGATTCCCGGGTGTGTTAGCTAATAATGCGATTAACTTTGAGCTAAAAGCCTGTGAAGTCCATGCTTTGCTTGGAGAAAATGGTGCAGGCAAAACAACCTTGATGAATATCTTATACGGACTCTATCGATCTGATTCAGGGGAAATTAAAATTCAAGGCGTCCCGGTTCACCTAAAATCGCCAAAAGACGCCATTGCAATTGGAATTGGGATGGTTCACCAACACTTCACACTAATTCCAGCAATGACTGTTGCTGAGAATATTATTCTGGGGATGAAGTCCTCCAAAGGACCTCTTTTGAATCTCGCTGAAGCCGAGAAGCAAATCATCGAGCTCTCAAAATCCTACAATCTAGAAGTTGACCCAAAAGCAAAGGTAGAACAACTCCCAATGGGTATTCGCCAACGAGTTGAAATAATAAAAGCTCTGTATCGTGGTGCACGGATACTTATTCTAGATGAACCGACTTCAGTTCTCACTCCTTCGGAAATCGACGATTTTTTTAACGCTTTGAAATCCATGGTAAAAGAGGGGTTGACTGTTGTTGTTATAACTCATAAATTACCCGAAGTGTTTGCCATAAGTGATCGTGTAACAGTCCTTAGAGATGGATGTTTTGTGGAAACGATTGAGACCAAACAAACTAACCCAAATGACCTTTCGATGAAAATGATTGGAAGAGAGATTCATTTAGGACAGAAGGGTTTTGATATCGAGCGTGGTAAGGTTGTTCTTGATGTTCAGGGTCTTAGAACCATGAATGATAAAGGTCAAGAAGCCCTCAAGGGAATAACTTTCTCAATTCACGAGGGTGAGATACTGGGATTTGCAGGGATCTCAGGAAATGGTCAGAAAGAGCTTGCAGATGTACTCTCTGGTATGAGACCATCTACAGATGGTACGGTTCACTTTCTGAAGCAAGATATAACCAATTATAAACCAGAGAAATTAATCGAATTAGGTATAGGGGACATCCCTGAGGATCGGGCAGGCGTTGGTCTTGTTATGAACTTTTCCATCACAGAAAATTTGATTTTAGAGTCCCATACCAAGACTCCATTCTCACATCGATACTTCTTGAAAAAGGACGAAATCCGAAAGTACGCAGAAGAAATTATTCAAGAATATGACATCGATACTCCAAGCCCTAATGTTCCAGTAAGAAACTTGTCAGGCGGTAACCTCCAGAAGGTTCTCTTGGCAAAAGTTCTCTCTAGAAATCCAAAACTGCTTATTGTCGCTCAACCTACAGCTGGATTAGATGTTGGAGCGGCAGAATTCATATCTAAAAAGCTATTGGAGCAGAAAAAAAGACAAGTGGCCATTTTACTTATCTCGAAGGACTTAGAAAGAATTATGACCCTGAGTGATCGCATCGCAGTCATGTATGAGGGTAAAATTGTAGGGATAGTTCCTGCTGCTGGTGCAAATATCAGTGAAATTGGTCGGATGATGACTGGCGTTGAAAATAGGTCTACGGATGAAAATCTTGATCACAGTATCGGAGAACCTTGTTAATATTTTTGAGAATTGAGATTAGATGAGGACAATCTATTATGACTAATTCGGAGTCGCCCTATTATCGTTCAGATCATTACGCTAAATCTTTGTTCTTGAATGCTCAATCAATTGGCTTGTCTGCCGCTGATAGGATTCAATTACAAGGTAAATTTGGTCGTATACATAGTACATTCCAGCGTGTAATCAACATCACTGTGTTGGAGAACCGATTGATCAGTTTGGTTGGGCAAGAGGTAGGACAAGGACCGTTGAATATACTTATGAACATTCCTAATCATATTAATCTGTTTTCAATCGGGATAAAGAGGGGTGATATCGTAACGCAAGTCGGTGATTCGATAGTTATAGGTGAGAATGTTATTGTGATATCAACCCGGTGGGCTAAAATATGGGAGCCAAAGAGAAAATTTTTAGCTAGTCTGCAACCCCTTAAGACAATTATGGCAAACATAGAGATTATGAAAGATGCTGCCCTTGCTTCTGATCACCTCAGTGGTCTTGGTGAATTAATTCCTTTAACCCAGATTAACGGTCTCAAAGATTCCAAAACTGAAAAATTAGGTCTTATTTCTCAATTGGCGTTACCTCATATTTCATCAATGCTCAAGGCAATAAAATCTGGTCGTTCCCAAGACATAATACATATTACTACACATCTCGTAGGCTTGGGCCCAGGACTAACTCCTGCTGCTGATGATATGTTTCTTGGGTTAATGATTAGCATGTTGTATTTTTCAGAAAACTTTAATGAAACGAGTATTGATGTCAAGAAAATCAATAAGGATATCGTGTCCATCATTTCAGGGAAGACTACAATTATAAGTGAAGAGTTTTTAAGAGAAGCTTCAGCTGGAAGAGTAAATGAAGCTGTCGCCTCTCTTATGGAGAATTTGTTGACTTCAAGACAAAGAGAGATAGAGAATTCTGTTAGAAATGTCTTGGATTTGGGTGGTACATCTGGGACAGATACTGTGTTTGGAGTCATCCTAGGGTCACATTTAATGCTGAACGACATATACTACAATAGCAATAAAAATGAGGGTAATTTTCGCTTGTAGTTTTCGTATCTTTTCCAAAATCTCAATACAAACTTGAGTCCCCTTTTGATCTGGATTTACAATCATCCCAGGTGCATTTTTACTTTTTTTTATTTGAATTATTTTAGCATAGGTTTCTATTATTTAATTTTACTTTGTCAGATTATTGATTAGAGTTTTCTACTTTTTATGCTTCTCTACTTGTCGATTATGATTTGAATAATTTCATGAAATATTAGGTCTAATGTCTGAACCTTCTGAAACTATGATATCGATTGGAAATAAAATTGTTTAATAAAATAATAACAAATTTATTTTTTAGATTATTCAATTCTTTGATTTTAAAATTATTAATAATAATTAATTAAAGGTAGAAAAAATGGGAAAATTAGCACGACGCGTGGCTATTGTTGGAGCGGGAATGTCACAATTTGGAAGATTATTCCCTTTAAAGCGAAACCCGGACTTATGGGTA
>Ga0114930_10004104_pt1 | contig 12436 bp, 10 predicted proteins | sample AnhtaG_FD_87300 | JGI IMG/M metagenome (GOLD analysis project Ga0114930, IMG submission 87300) | Deep subsurface microbial communities from Anholt, Denmark to uncover new lineages of life (NeLLi) - Anholt_01485 metaG | ecosystem: Environmental > Aquatic > Marine > Oceanic > Sediment | place... | reverse complement strand
GCCTGGTTCAGGACCTGCGGCAGCGTGTCGTCGTCCCTGGGATGGCCGGCCGCTTCGACCAGCGCGAACGTCATGTCGGCAACGGGCGCCTGGTAGCCGCTCATAGCACCTTCCCGGGATTCATCAGGCCCTTGGGATCGAGGGCCCGCTTGAGGCTGCGCATCATCTCGACTTCGAGCGGCGAGCGGTATTTCAGCAGCGCCTGGCGGCGTAGCTGGCCGATGCCGTGCTCCGCGCTGAAGCTGCCGTCCATCTCCGCGGCGATGTCGAAGACGATCTTCCCCACCGCCTCGGTCTTGGCCATGAAGGCGACGAGGTCCGCGCCGGGCGGCGGGCACAGGTTGTAGTGGACGTTGCCGTCGCCGATATGGCCGAAGGCGAGCGTCTCGGCGCCGGGCACCAGCGAGAGCAGCGCGGCGTCGGCGCGCTTGATGAACGCCGGCACCTTGGAAACGGGCACCGACACGTCGTGCTTGATGTTGGCGCCGGCGCGCACCTGCGCCTCGGGCAACTCCTCGCGGATGCGCCAGATTTTCCTGGCTTGATCCTGCGATTGGGCGATCGCGGCGTCGGCCACCACGCCTCGCTCCATCGCCTCGGCCAACGAAGCCTCGAGCGCGGCCGCCGTGCGCCCATCCGCGGCCGTGCCGGCGAATTCGATCAGCGCGTACCAGGAATGCCTTCGCGCCAAGGGGTCGGCGATCCCCGGCAGATGCCGCAGACACAGATCGACCGCCATGCGCGGCACCAGCTCGAAGCTCGAGACCGCATCGCCGCTGCCGGCCCGCACGATGGACAGCAATTCGATCGCCGCGTCGAGGTCGCGCAGCGCGGCGAAGGCGGTCGCGGTCTCGCGCGGCAGCGGGAACAGGCGCAGCACGGCTGCGGTGATGATGCCGAGCGTGCCTTCGGCGCCGATGAACAGGTGCTTGAGCCCGTAGCCGGTGTTGTCCTTGCGCAGGCGGCGCAAGCCGTTCCACACCTGCCCGTCCGGGAGCACGACTTCGAGGCCCAGCACCAGCTCGCGCGCGTTGCCGTAGCGCAGCACGTTGATGCCGCCGGCGTTGGTGGAAAGGTTGCCGCCGATCTGGCAGCTGCCCTCCGCGCCCAGGCTCAAGGGAAACAGGCGGTCGGCGTCGGCGGCCGCCTTCTGCAGATCGGCCAGCACGCAGCCGGCCTCGGCGGTCATGGTGTAGTCCGCCGCGTCGATCAGCCGCACGCTGTTCATGCGCTTCAGGTTCAGCACCACCTCGCCGCGCCCGGCGCGCGGCACCGCCGCGCCGACCAGGCCGGTATTGCCGCCCTGCGGCACGACGCCGACGCCCGCTTCCGCGCAAATCCGGACGGCGGCAGCCACTTCGTCCGTGCTGCCGGGCAGCAGCAGCACCGGAGCGGTGCCTTGGTAGAGGCCGCGCCAGTCCTTGAGATGCGGCGCCATCGCGCCCGCATCGTCGACGAAGCCTTTCGGCCCCAGGGCGGCGCGCAGGCGGGCGAGCAATCCGGCAGCGATCGTATTGGCGATATCGTTCACGGCGACAAGCCTAGCACCCGCCCATGCGGGCGGTCATCTGGGCGCGGCAGCGCGCCGCAGGCGGTCGTTGATGGCGCGGCCGAGGCCGCGTTCGGGCACGGGCATGGCGGCGATGCCGCGCGCGCCCGACGCGTCGAGCCGCCGGAGGTAGTCGAACAGGCGCTGGGCGGCCTCCATTACGTCGCCGGAGGGGCTGAGGTTCAATGTCATGCGTGCGCCCTTGGGAACGTCCGACCCGAAGGCGAGCAGCGCCTCATCCGGCTCCACCTCGCGCGCGCCGATCCTGAGCGGCAGGTGCGGCGCATAGTGGCTGGCGAGCATGCCCGGCGATTTGACGCGCCCGGCCTCGGCCGGCGGCCGCGCGAGCTTGCCGATCGCGGCTTCGATTTCCTCTTCCGGGGCGCCGCCGGGACGCAGCAAGACGGGCGAAGGCCCGGTCAGATCCAACACCGTCGACTCCACGCCCACGCCGCACGGGCCGCCGTCGATCACCAGCGCGACGTTCGTGCCGAGCCCGGCCGCGACGTGCTGCGCCGTGGTGGGGCTGACCCACCCCGAGGGATTGGCGCTGGGCGCGGCCAGCGGCCGTTCCGCGGCGCGGATCACGGCCTGGGCCACGCGATGGGCCGGCAGCCGCACCGCCAGCGTGTCGAGCCCGGCCGAGCACAGCAGCGAAACGCCGCAAGCCGCCCGCCTGGGCAGCACCAGCGTCAGCGGTCCGGGCCAGAACCGCGCCGCCAGCGCCTCGGCGCGCGAATCGAATTCGACCAAACGGCGCGCTTCGGCCGCCTCCGCCACGTGGACGATCAGCGGATTGAACGCGGGCCGGTCCTTGGCGGCGAAAATCGCGGCCACCGCGCGGTCGGATGTCGCGTCTCCGGCCAGGCCGTAGACCGTCTCCGTGGGCAAGCCCACCAACTGCCCGGCGCGCAACAGCCTGCCGGCGCGCGCGACCGAATCGGCGTTCGCCGGGAGAATCAGGGGAACCGAAGGCTCGGGCGGGGACATGGCGCCCGTGCTTGTGCCGCGCCCGGATTCCAAACGCAAGAACCAGCACCAAGGCTGCACGGGCCCGGTGTGGTAGAATTTCCTTGATTCCAAGGGTCGCGGGGGTTTGGCGCATGACGGCCAAGGTGTTCACCATCGCGCAGCAGAAGGGCGGCGCCGGGAAGACCACCATCGCCTGCCACCTGGCGGTGGCGCTGGCCGAAGGCGGCCGCAAGAAGGTGGCGGTGCTCGACATCGACCCCCAGCGCAGCTTGAGCCGCTGGCATGAAATGCGCGAGCAGAAACTGGGCAAGGGCAAAAGCGGCTTGACGCTGAGCGCGATCGGCGGCTGGCGCACCCAGGGCGAGGTGGACCGACTGAAGCAGACCATGGACTTCGTGGTGATCGACAGCCCGCCGCACGCCGAAACCGAGGCGCGCATCGCCGTGCGTGCGGCCGACCTCGTGATCCTGCCGGTGCAGCCGAGCCCGATGGACCTGTGGGCGGTGCAGCCGACGCTCGACCTGGCGCGTCAGGAGAAGGCCGACGTGGTGCTGGTGTTCAACCGCATGCCGCCGCGCGGCGTGCTGGCCGACGAGGTGACGGCCCAGGCACGCGAACTGGGAGTCCCGATCGCGGACTCGGCCCTCGGCAGCCGCGTCGCGTTCGCCGCGTCGCTCTACGCCGGCCGGGCGGTCGGCGAATCCGAGCCGTCGGGCCAGGCGGCGGCGGAGATGGCGGCGCTGGCGCAGGAACTGACGCGCCGCGCCGGCGCCTAGCGTCCGCGCGCCACGTAGGCGGGGTTGAGAAATCCGGGCTTGGCGTAGAGCAGCGGGCCTCCGTCCAGGGTTTCCACCCGGCCGCCGGCGGCCAGCACGATGGCGTGCCCGCCGCAACTGTCCCACTCCATCGTGGGTCCCAGGCGCGGATAAAGGTCGGCCTCGCCCGAGGCCACGCGGCACAGCTTGATTGCGCTGCCCGACACACGGATTTCCGCCACCTTCCTGCCGGCGAGATACTTGTCGATCTCCTCGCGCGTGTTGTGGCTGCGGCTCGCCATCACCACCAGGCCCGCGAGCGGCACGGCGCGGGCGCGGATTTCCCGCTCGGGGCCGTCGGCCATGCGGGTGCGGGCCCTGCCGTCCGCGGCCCAGAACAGCTCGCCCGTGGCCGGGGCGTAGACCACGCCCAGGACCGGCTTGCGCTGCGCGACCAGTCCGACATTGATGCTGAATTCGCCGTTGGCCTTGAGGAACTCCTTCGTGCCGTCCAGCGGATCCACCAGCCAGAAGCGCCCGCCCGAGATGTCGGGCACGCGGCCGGCGGCGAACGCTTCCTCGGCCACGACCGGGATCGATGCATCGATGGCGGCGAGCGCGGCGAGGATGATCGCTTCAGAGGCATGGTCGGCGGCGGTCACGGGCGAGCCGTCGGCCTTCTCCGACTTGGCGACGCCGGGCCGGTAGTGGCGCATGATCGCGCGCCCGGCCTCGCGCACGGCCTTGAGCAGCGGCGGGACCAGCAGCGCGGGCGCAAACTCCGGGATGGCGCGCTACTCCGCCGCCCGGCGCGGCCTGCCGTTGAGCGCGCGCCAGATGCGCTCGGGCGTCGCCGGCATGTCGATATGGCGCACGCCGCTCTCGGCCAGCGCATCGACAACGGCGTTGACGACCGCGGGCGGCGCGCCGATGGCGCCGGCTTCGCCCGCGCCCTTCAGCCCCAGCGGATTGGTGGCGCAAGGCTGGTTGTTCCACAGCACCTTCATCGCCGGAAAGTCGCCCGCGCGCGGCAGCGCATAGTCCATCAGCGAGCCGGTCAGCAGCTGCCCGCTGGCGCCGTCGTACACGCAGCCCTCCAGCAGCGCCTGGCCCAGGCCCTGCGCGACGCCGCCGTGCACTTGGCCCGCCAGCAACAGCGGGTTGATGACGCGGCCGAAATCGTCGACCATCACCAGACGCTCGACCGAGACGCGGCCGGTGTCGGGGTCGATCTCGACCTCGCAGACATGGCAGCCGTTCGGGAAGGTCGAGACCGCTGGCATGAAATCGCCCAGGCCCGACAAGTCCAGGTTTTTCCCCTTGGCGCGCTTGGCGACCTCGAATAGGCCGACCGCGCGGTCGGTCCCGGCGATGCGGTATTGGCCGTCGCGAAACTCGATGTCCGCGGCCGCGGCCTCCAACGCCTCGCTGGCGATCTCCTTGCCCTTGGCGATCACGTCGGTCACGGCCTGGCTGGCCGCGGCGCCGCCCACGGGCAGCGAGCGCGAGCCGCCGGTGCCCATGCCGAACGACACCAGCGACGTGTCGCCCTGCACCACGCGGATGCTTTCCAGCGGCACGCCCAGGCCTTCGGCGATCAACTGGGCATACGCGGTTTCGTGCCCCTGCCCGTTCGATTGCGTGCCGATCATCAGCGAGACGGTCTCGTCGGCGTCGACGCGCAGCACGGCTTTCTCGTTGGGCTGGCCGCCGCAGGCCTCGACGTAATAGGACATGCCAATGCCGCGCAGCCTGCCGCGCGCCTTGGCCTCGGCCTTGCGCCGGGCGAAGCCGGCCCAATCCGCTTCCTTCTGCGCCAGTACCATCGTTCCGTGGAAGTCGCCGCTGTCGTAGGTCAGGCCCATGGCCTGCTTGAACGGCAGCTTCTCCTTCGGGATGAAATTGCGCGCGCGCAGCTTGTCGGGCGCCATGCCCAGCTCGGCCGCGGCGCGGTCCACCAGCCGCTCGACCAGGTACGCGGCCTCGGGCCGCCCGGCGCCGCGATAGGCGTCGATCGGCACGGTGTTGCTGATGCAGCACTTGACCGACACATGCGCGGCCTTGAAGGCGTAGACGCCGACCAGCAGCCCCGATCCGCAATCCGTCGGAATGAACGGGCCGTAGTTCGAGAGGTACGCGCCCAGATTGGCGACGGTGCGCACCTTGATCGCCAGGAACCGGCCCTCGCCGTCCAACGCCAATTCCGCGCGCGAGACGTGGTCGCGTCCGTGCGTGTCGCTGACGAACGCCTCGCTGCGCTCCGGCGCCCAGCGCACCGGCCGGCCCACGCGCTTGGCCGCCCACAGCACCAGCAGGTATTCGGGGTAGGCGAAGATCTTCATGCCGAAGCCGCCGCCCACGTCGCCGGTGATGCAGCGCACCTGCTCGTACTTGACGCCCAGCGCCTCGGCCATCTGGGCCGCGACGTTGTGCACGCCCTGGCTGCTGACGTGGATCGTGTAGCTGCCGGTGGATTTGTCGTATTGGCCGATGGCGCCGCGCGGCTCCATCGAGTTCACGACGATGCGGTTGTTGACCAGCTCCAGCGCCACCGTGCGCTTGGCCAGCTTGAACTGGGCGTCCGCGGCGGCCTCGTCGCCCATCTGCCAGTCGAGCGCGAGGTTGCCGTTGATCTCGGGCCAGATCTGCGGCGCGCCCGGTTTCAGGGCCGCCGCCGTGTCGGCGACCGCGGGCAGCGGCTCATAGTCGACCGCGACCGCGTCGGCCGCGTCGCGCGCCTGGGCCAGCGTCTCGGCCACGATCAACGCCACCGGGTCGCCGACGAACCGCACCCTGCCCTGCGCCAGCGCCGGGCGGCGCGGCTTCGCCATCGGGCTGCCGTCGCGGTTCTTGTAGTCGACCTTGCACAGGATGTCGCCGAGCTTGTCGGCGGCCACATCCGCACCGGTCAGCACCGCCAGCACGCCGGGCATTTTCGCCGCGGCCGTGGTGTCGATGCGGTTGATCGCCGCGTGCGCGTGCGGCGAGCGCAGCACGTAGGCATGGGCCTGGTTCGGCACGCTGGTGTCGTCGGTGTAGCGGCCTTTGCCGGTCAGCAGCCGCGCGTCCTCGACGCGGCGCACGGGCTGGCCCACGCCAAACTTGGCCATGCGGTTCAGGTCCTCCGGCGGTGGAAGTGCGTCACCTGCCCGATGATAGGGGAAACCGCGCCGGCTGCAATCAGCCGCGCTTGCCTTTCAGCGCGAACTCCCAATACAGCTCGCGCGCGCGCTTGAACACCGGCCCGGGCTGGAAGTTGCGGTCCTCGATGCGCGTGACCGGCTGCACCTTGGCGTAGTTGCCGGTGGCGAACACCTCGTCCGCGTCGCGCACCTCGCGCATCGTCATGGCGCGCTCCTGCACGTCGACGCCCGCCGCGCGCAGCAGCTTCACGACGCGCTGGCGCGTGATGCCGTTGAGGAACGTGCCGTTGGCCGCGGGCGTGCTGGCCACGCCGCTCTTCACGATCCACAGGTTCGACGTGGCGAACTCCGCCACGTTGCCGAGCGGATCGAGCATGACGGCGTTGTCGAAGCCTTTCTGCTTGGCCTCGAAGATCGCGCGCGCGGCGTTGGGGTAGAGGCACGAGGCCTTGGCGTCGGTCGGGGCGGTGTCCGGCAGCGGGCGGCGGAAGCTCGACAGGCAGGCCGAGAAGCCCGTGGGCTGCGGCAGCGGCGATTCGGTGATCACCAGGGCGAGTACCGTGCTGGCGGGATCGGGCTCCACGAATCCGGTCTCGGCGTAGAACATCGGGCGGATGTAGAGTTCCGTCCCTTTCGGGAACCTGCCGATGCCGTCCCAGCATAGCTTCTCCAACGCCTCGGCGCTCAAGGTCGGCTTGAGGCCCAGCGAATAGGCCGAGCGGACGGCGCGCTGGCAATGCAGGTCCAGGTCCGGCGCTACGCCGGCGAAGGCGCGCGCGCCGTCGAATACCACCGAGGCGAGCCACCCGGCATGGGTGCTGGCGCGCATCAGCGGCGGATTGTCGTCGCGCCACTTGCCGTCGAGATAGACCCACGAGGTGCGCTCGGGCGAAGAAAGCGGCTTGCCCGGCCCGTGGGGGCCTGCGGCTGGAACGGCGGCATGCGTCGTCATCGCGACCTCGTTTCCTTGGTTCTATTCCGGCAAGCGGCGGCGGGGCGTCAGGTCCGCCACCACAGCCGCATCAGGTTGCACACGCAGTTGCGGAACAAGTCGGTCTCGGAGGCCTGCGGCGCGGTGCGATCGAGGAACTCCCGCACTTGGCCGAGGTCGTAGAGAATCGAGCGTGCCCGCTGGTCCGGCACGTAGCTTTCCACCCACGACACCGCGGCCAAGCGCGAGCCGCGTGTGACCGGGCTCACGTGGTGCAGGCTGGTGGTGGGGTAGACCACGGCGTCGCCCGACGGCATCTTGAACTTCGCTTCGCCGTACCCGGTCGAGATCGTGAGCTCCCCGCCGTCATAGGTGCCGGGGTCGCTGAGAAACACCGTCAGCGACAAATCGGCGCGCACCTGGCCGTTGTTGAGGAACGGCGCGTCGACGTGGCTGCCGTAGTACATGCCCACGTCGTAGCGATTGAAGGTGGGCGGCACAATCAGCCGCGCGAAGGTGAAAGCGATGAATTCGGAATGCCGCATCAGCGCCTGGATGACGATCTGGTCTAGACGCTTCTTGACCTCGGGCCGGCGCTCGAATTGCAGGTTGTGCTTCACCTCGAGCGCGCGGCCGCTGGCGGTGGCGGAGCCGCTCTCGAATTGGCCTTCGGCCATGACCTGGAAGATCTGGCTGACCTCTTCCTTCGACAGCACGCCGGGTAGGTGTTTCAGCATCGCTTCGGGCGCTCCCGCTGGTGCTCCCCTTGGGCGGGGCGATTGTGCGGCGCGAACAGCCGCCGGGGCAAGGGCCGGATTGTCACGATGACAAGTCGCTGCCGCGGGCGCAAGGTTCCGCACGCGATGCCGAAAGCGACCATCTACCACCTCTGCCGCGCGGCGGACTGGCGCGCAGCCGCCGCCTGCGGAGAGTATCGCGGATCGGGCGACGATCTCCGGGACGGATTCATCCATTTTTCGACCGCGGCCCAGGTGAAGGAAAGCGCCGCCAGGCACCGCGCCGGCGTTCCCGATCTGCTCTTGCTCGCCGTGGACCCACAGGCACTGGGCACGGCGTTGAAATGGGAGGCGGCGCGCGGCGGCATGCTGTTTCCGCATCTCTACGGTGCCTTGCCGGTGGACGCGGTCACCAGCGCAACCGCGCTGCCGCTCGGGCCCGACGGCCGGCACGTGTTTCCGCTGCTGCCCTGACCTTTGCGGGCGCGCGCCTTGCCCTGGCCGGGCCCAAGCTGATAAGCATTTACGTTTCCTGGATTAATGATTGAAGGACCCGATCCGGTACCCGATGTCGGTCCTCTCGCACATCGCCCTCATCATCACCTACACGCTGATCGCGGCCGCGATCTTCGTGGTGCCGGACGTGTTCACTTCCGTCGACCCGGTGCGCGCGTCGCTGATCGCCGCGTTCGTGTTTCTGCTCGGAGCGCTGATCCACGAAGTGATGGCGCGACGCGCGCGTCAAGACGCGCTGGCGCGGCGGCTGACGGTGGCGCGGCGCGAACTCGCCGACATCAAGGCCGAGCTCGCCAAGTCGCGGGAGGACGCCAAGCGGGTGGCCGAAGCCATCGACCGCGCGCCGGTCGCGGCGGGCGAGGTCCGTGCCGTCGATGCGGCGGTGGCGGAGGTCAAGGCGCTGCAGACCATGATCGACCGCCTGAGCGCCGAAAAGCCCGGCACGCCGGCAGGCCCCCGCCAGGGCCTGGCCGCGGTAATGCCCTCGGACCGGCCGGCTGCGCCCGTCGACCCCGACGCCGCGGAGACGCTGGAGCAGGCGCGCGACGCGCTGAAGCGCGGCCGCGTGGATTTGTACCTGCAACCGATCGTGAGCCTGCCGCAACGCAAGGTTCGATTCTACGAGTGTTTCCCGCGTCTGCGGGCCGCCGACGGCGCTACGCTGCAACCGCAGCAGTTTGCCGCGGCCGCCGAGAAGTCGGGCCAAGGATCCGCGATCGACAACCTGCTGCTGTTCCGCTCCGTGCAGATGGCGCGCAAGGTGCCGCGCGAGCGCCCGGACGCCGGCTTCGTCTGCAACGTGAGCCGGGCCACGCTGGAAGACTCGGCGTTTCTGGGCGAGCTGGCGACCCTGGTGCGCGACCACCCCGACCTGGGGGCCCATCTGGTGCTGGAATTCGAACAGGCCGCCCTGGCGATGCAGGATGCGGCCACGGGCGAGGCCCTGGCGCGCCTCGGCAGCCTCGGCGTGCGGTTCTCCGTGGACCACGTGGACAACCTGCAGCTCGACGGCCCGGGCCTGTCGCGCCAGGGCGTGCGTTTCGTGAAGATTCCGGCCAAGACCTTGCTCAGCGAGCTGCGGCTGCCGCAGCCCAGCATCGATCCGCGCGCGCTCAAGGACGGGCTGGACCGCGCCGGCATCGATTTGGTGGTCGACGGCGTGGAATCCGAGAGCGATCTGATCGAACTGATCGACTTCCAGGCGGATTTCGGGCAAGGGTTCCTGTTCGGCGAGCAGCGCATCGCCAAGGAAAGTCAGTAAAGGGAAGCTGGACCAGGTGCCGTTGCCGCCATCGATTCAAGGCCTGGCGGAGATCGCCGGGCGATACGACGGATTCATCCTCGACCTGTGGGGCGTGCTGCACGACGGGGACAAGCCGTATCCCGGCGCGGTCGAGTGCCTGCGGCGGCTGCGCGCAGCGGGCAAGCGCGTCATGGCGCTGTCGAATGCGCCGCGGCGCGTGGCCGTGGCCGCGAAACGCATGGCCGAGATCGGCATCCCGCCCGCGCTGTTGAATGCCGTCATGACCTCGGGCGAGGACGCCTGGCAGCACCTGAAGACGCGCACCGACCCCTGGTACGCGCGGCTGGGGCGCAAGTGCTTCCACCTCGGCCCCGAGCGCGACACCGGAATGCTGGAAGGCCAGAACCTGGACATCGTGCACGACGTCGCGGACGCCGAGTTCATCCTGAACACCGGCGCGCACATGGACGGCGAAACCTTGAATCAATACGAGCCGCTTCTGAAACAGGGCGCAGCCAGGCGCATTTCCATGGTCTGCGCCAACCCCGACCTGGTCGTGATCCATCACGGCAAGATGCAGATCTGCGCCGGGCTGCTGGCGGAACGCTACGAGGCGCTGGGCGGACACGTGCGCTGGCACGGCAAGCCGCACCGCGACATGTACCAGACCTGCTTCCGGCTGCTGGAGGTGCCGGACCGCCGCCGCATCCTGGCGGTGGGCGACTCGTTCCGTACCGACATCGCCGGGGCGAAGGGCGCGGGCATCGACGCGGTGTTCGTGGCGCACGGCATCCACGGCGAGGAGCTGGAGGTGCCGCCCGGCGGACACCCCAATCCCGAGAAATTGAACGCGCTGATCGAGAAAACCGGGCTATCCCCGGTGGCGGTGCTGCCGAACTTCGTGTGGTAGCCGCGCCCATGGCGATGGGGCGGCCGTAGGATACGGCGATGCCGACTCGGACCTGGACCTGGCGCTTCGACGCGCCCGCGAGCCCCGTGTGGACGGCGATGGCCGATACCGCGCGCTTCAACGAGGCCGCGGGCCTGCCCAAGCACGCGATCGTCGAGACGCCGCGCCCGGACGGGTCGGTCGAGTATGTCGGCAAGGCGCGCAAGGGGCCGTTCGCGCTCGAGTGGCGCGAGCATCCCGTGAACTGGGTGCACGAGCGCTGGTTCGAGCATCGTCGCACGTTCATCAAAGGCCCGCTGCGCACGCTGAGCGCGACCTTGCGCCTGTCGCCCGACGGCCAAGGGACGCGCGGCGACTACACGGTCGAGGCCACGGCGGCGAATCCCCTCGGCGCGCTGGTCCTGGCGACCGGGTTCTTCCCGTCCATCGGCAAGACCTTCGGCAAGCTGGCCGCGGAAGCCGACGAGTTCGCCAGGGGCCGGAAGGAGCAGCCGTTCGACGTGCCGCCGCCCGCCCTGCCGCCGGACGCGGCCGAGCGCGCCGCCGCCGTCGCGGCCGCGATCGAGAAGACCCCGCACGGCCATGGGCTGGCGCAACGCCTGGCCGACCATGTGCTGACCGCGCCCGAAGTGGATTTGTGGACCATCCGGCCGCTGGCGCTGGCCCGGCGTTGGAACGCGCCGGAGCGCCACGCGATCGAGCTGTGCCTCCAGGCGGTGCGCAGCGGCCTGCTGGTGTTGCGCTGGGATATCCTGTGTCCGCGCTGCCGCGTGGCCAAGTCGCAGAGCGGCGGCCTCGACGCCCTGCCGCGCGGCGCGCACTGCGGCACGTGCAATGTCGACTACGACAGAAACTTCTCGCAGAACGTCGAGGCCAGCTTCCATCCCGCGCCGGCCCTGCGCCCGATCTCGGGCGGCGAGTACTGCCTGTTCGGGCCGATGAGCACGCCGCACATCAAGGTGCACGTGACCGTGCCCGCGGGCGAGGTGCGCTCGATCGACGCCGAACTGCCGTTCGGGCCCTACCGGCTGCGCACGCTGGAGCCGGGACCGGAGGCGACCGTGACCTGGAACGCCGGCGGCTTTCCCGCCGTGGTCATCGACGACGCCTCGGTCGCGCCCGGCCCGCCGTGCGCCAAGGGGCGGATCGACCTGGCCAACCGCTCGCGGCGCGCGCTCACCTTCATCGTCGAGGACCGGGCCTGGGTGCGCGACGCGCTGACCGCCGACCGCGTGACCGCCATGCAGGCGTTCCGCGACCTGTTCTCGGACGAGGCGCTCAGGCCCGGCGACGACGTGGCGGTAGGCCAAGTCGCGCTGATGTTCACCGACCTGCGGGGATCGACGGGATTGTACCAACGCGTGGGAGACGCGCCGGCGTTCCACCTCGTGCGCGACCATTTCGCGTTCCTGTCCGAGACGGTGCGCGCGCAGGACGGCGCGATCGTGAAAACCATCGGCGACGCCGTCATGGCTGCATTCACCAGGCCCGCCGACGCCGTGGCCGCCGCCTTGGCGGTACAACGCCGGGTCGCGGAGTTCAACCGCGCGCACGCCGCGCACGGCGACCGAGAGGACATCGTCATCAAGGTGGGATTGCATTGCGGGCCATGCATCGCGGTGACGCTGAACGGCCGGCTGGATTACTTCGGCAGCGTCGTGAACAAGGCGGCGCGCCTGC
>Ga0114930_10004103_pt1 | contig 12436 bp, 15 predicted proteins | sample AnhtaG_FD_87300 | JGI IMG/M metagenome (GOLD analysis project Ga0114930, IMG submission 87300) | Deep subsurface microbial communities from Anholt, Denmark to uncover new lineages of life (NeLLi) - Anholt_01485 metaG | ecosystem: Environmental > Aquatic > Marine > Oceanic > Sediment | place... | reverse complement strand
GAGAGTAAATCTTGCGAGACATCGAAGAATTTAGAAATAACCTAGATAAAATCGTTGAAACGGAAAAAAAAAGGTTTAAAGATCCTAAGAACGCTGAGAAAGTTTTAGAATATGATAAATTGTGGAGAAATGTCTTACAAGAAATTCAAGACTTAAGACAGAAGAGAAATGAAATCTCGAGCGAAATAAATAGATACAAGAAAGCAGGCAATAATGAAAAAGCCAATAGTGCAATAACGCAATCAAAGGAAATTAAGGAAAAAATTGACCACCTAGAGAAGAAAAAAATCGAATATATGGAAGAGAGAGAAAAATATCGATATATCATCGGAAATGATTTACACGAATCTGTTCCGATTGGCGAAACAGAAGAAAGTAATGAAATCATAAGAGAATTCGCTAAAATACCCAAATTTGACTTTGAACCGTTATCTCATGTTAAATTAATTCAAGATATTGATGGGGCTGATACAAAAAAGGCATCAGAAGTAGTTGGATCAAGGTTTTACTATTTAAAAGGAGATATAGTATTACTTAATTTAGCGCTAATTAGGTTTGCTCTAGATAAACTGATAAGTAAGGAGTATTATCCTATGTGGACTCCCTTCTTTATAAAACATGAAATAATGAAAGCGGCTGCAGAATTAGCAGATTTTGAAGAGCAATTATATAAAATTCAGGACGAAGACCTTTTTATGATCGCTACATCCGAACAAACTTTGGCTGCTTATCATTACGATGAAATTATAGATCCTGATTTATTACCACTAAAATATGCCGGAGTTTCCTCATGTTTTAGGAGAGAAGCAGGTTCTCATGGGAAAGACACATTAGGAATATTCCGAGTGCATCAATTTGAGAAGGTAGAACAATACGTTTTTTGCAAACCTGAAAACTCATGGAGTATTTTTGAAGAATTAATAAATAATGCTGAAGAGATTTACAGAGAATTGGAAATTCCTTACCGAATAGTTAATATTGCTTCGGGAGAACTAAACGATAATGCAGCACAAAAATATGACCTTGAAGCATGGTTTCCCGCTTCAAATATGTATCGAGAATTAGTTTCCTGCAGTAATTGTTTGGATTATCAAGCACGAAAATTAAAAATACGCATAGGCAAAGTGGGTGCCACACAAAAAAAGGGTACTGCTCACACGCTTAATTCTACAGCGATTGCCACAACACGGACAATTTGTTGTATTTTAGAGAATTACCAAAATAAGGATGGTACTGTTTCAATACCAAAAGTCCTTCAAAAATATATGAATGGAAAAAAATTAATAAACTCATAAAATAAAAGTTATCTAAAAATGATTGAAATTATATTAGAAGAATTCGAAGATTTTTATAAAGAGAAGCTTGATTCTCAATTTTATAAAGTTAAAAAGGCTGTTAAAAAACAAATCTTAGATATTCGCGAAAATTTACTCGAAATTAAAGTTTGCACCGATCATTTTATAGAAGCGGGAGAGGGAAAAATAGATGAGAAGGCTCTTAAATCATTACATTTCTTTTCTGACAGAATAAAAAAGGAAATTGATGAAATTGAGGTACCTGAAGATGAAATTACCTACGATGTCATGCATGATTTGTTAAACTCCATAAAAAAACTCTTTACAAACATCGACGGCATAGCAAAAAAATCACTCCCTAAGTTCAAAAAACAAGTGCAAGCAGAAATTAAGGAATTAAGTTACATTACGCGCAAATTAGGTAATAAGCAAAAAGCAATGGATGAATTCTTAAGGAAAAAATATACCGATCTAAAGGATGCGGAATATATACTTAAAAAACTCCCTAAGTTATTTACTCTAAAGGAAAATATTGAACACTCTAAATCTGATTTAGAAAAATTTGAAAAAGAGCTAGAAGAGAAAGAAAAAGAACAAGAAGAATTAACCAAAGCTCTTTCAAAAATCGAAAAAAATGAATTTTTTAAAGAACTAGATAAAGAAGAAGAAGCTCTATCTCAGTTAAGAATGGAAATAAATAATCAATTTGGATTTAAAAAAGCCTTAAAAAAGTTGAAATTTGAACTAGAAAAAGATACAATGCACATTCCAAATGTCAATATCTACTTCTTAAAGGATTTTTTAAAAAACCCTATAAACGCATTAATCAATGAGAATAAGGATTTACCCAAATTTTCCGGGTTACTTATTCAATTAAGGCATGTCTTAGAAGAAAATAAGTTAAACCTTAAAACAGATGTAAGAGACAAGACTATTCAGCAAATTAACGCAATCTTTGATGAAAAATCAATTCAAGAAGATATTGAAAATGTAAAAAAATATTATGACATAATTGACGAAATCACGAAAAAAATTGCCCAAGAAGGATTAGCCGTTCAGAAAGAAGAGATTAAAAATAGAATATCCATAAACACCATAAAGTTAGAACATTTGGAACGCGATCTTGAAAGAAAAAACAATGATTACCTGAAGTATTTGGCCTCTCTAAAAAATGAAAGAGAAGAGATTCAAAAGTCAATTAGTAAAGTAATAAACCAAGAAATAAAAATAAATATAACGCTCAATTTCTAAGAAAACTTTATTTTCTTTTGCTAATTTTAAATTCGCGGTTATTCTTTAAATTTTTTTTGTATAAAGTTAATTTTAAATTGTTCTTTAAAAACTTAAATGTCTCTGTGTCATTTAAATTAAATAATTTGAGATATTCGAACCCTAATAATAAGTCTTGTTTAATGTCGATATCAAATCCTGCTCGGAAAGAATCGTATACAGAAATTTTTAAGCTTCTCGCCTGGGCATCCTTTAATAATGCTACAAAGGAAGGTATATTCGGGTCAGAAAAATGTGTAGGTATAATATCGGGAGGTCTTCTCCCAAATATCGAAATACCCGCAGAATGAATAGCGGGGCAGACAACTAGTTGATTCAATTCCATTAAACTACTAATCTCTTTAAAATTTTTTTCAGATATTAAGATGACATCTAAAAAAGTAAAAAGAGTGCTAAGAGCGTTAAACTCATTAATAGCTATATCATTGAGATCGTTTATTACTTCATCAAACGATTTTCGCGGTTTAGTGAGTTTTTCTTTTATCCCAATTAACCCGTATCCCTCTGCTAATTCTAAAATCTCGTCATTATGACAGTAAACTATCTTTTGATCGAAACAATCAACATTTACAACTTTTCTTGCCAAGTCTTTAAACATCGCTACTGTTAAATCTTTGAGCAATTCCTTAGGAAAGCAATCCCTAAGACGAGACTTTGTCCTTGATAAAGGAGCGATAGGAATTAAAAGAAGACTCATAATGAAGTTTAGGCAAAAATAGAATATAAAATATATTAAAATTAAGTTTTTTATTTCTTACTTCAGATTATTCAATATTTGAATAGATAAACTTTCAAAAGCAAGTTCCACGTTTTCATTAAGCTTTGCAGAAGTTTCGAAGTATTGAACCCCTAACTTTCTCACTTCGTCGTCGATCAGTGATTTATCAATTTTCCTTTCTAAGTCAGACTTGTTTCCAACAAGGATGTAAGGAACATCACCACTTAATTCTTTCAACTTAGGAAGCCAAAAGTTAATATCCTGGAACGATGATAAATCGTTTAAGTTGAAAACTATCATAGCCCCTACAGCTTGAACGAAATAATATTCATTACTATATAATTTATCGTGTTGCCCCCCTAAGTCCCAGAAGTATAATTTGAATCCTTTTTCTTTTATATCATTCCTCAATTCAGGATTTTCTAATTGAAGTCTGTCAACAATCTTACTCAATTCAATTTCTTTTATCAGGAAATTCGCACCATATGTTGGAATATAATCTTCGTTGAATTTACCGTCAACATATCGAGCTAATAAACTTGATTTTCCTACAGCGGGATTTCCGCAGAGTATTACTTTCCCCCGGTATGAAATAGTTGTTTAACCTCCTCCTAATTTCATAGTAATAATATAATATAACATAGCTTTTATTTTATGATCCTCGATTTCAATTTTTTTTTTAATTTGGTTTTAATTTTTTTAAGTTTGATATGGGGTTTTTACGGGAGTCAACTTTATTTCTTTTGTTTCTGAACTAATAAAATGTCTAAACAGGTGTTCATAACCAATAATTTGGCTCTGCTTTCCATTTTCTAACCATAATCCTGATGTGTATTCTGGAGCTTCCTTTACTTGATCAAGAGTAGTTAACAAAAATCCATAATCAGCGATTAATAAACCGAAAGGAATTACGTTGTCACCTTCAATAGAATGAATTTTTACAGAGTTTTTTAGAAGTTTGATTATCTCTTCTTTTAATTCATCAGAAAACTTCAAGGCGAGTACTACTTCCATGTCAGACGAAAATTTTTTGTTCCAAATTTCTTTTAAAATCCATTCATAACCACCTAATTCTTTTATCAATAAATCAGGAGTTATTATAAAATATATCCTATTCTTAGACGAACTAATTAATTCTTTAACCTTTTTTCTAATTTTATCTCTTGAATTAATCGCCCATACTCGGGGTTCTGATTCTTCTTGATCTATCTCCAATTCAGTTATAGCTTTTTCTATCGTTAATGTATCTTCTATTCGCTTTTTATAACCATCTCGAATCGTTTTAAAAATTTTGGCTAATGGGATAATTTGATAATTTGCTCCCCTTTTTACGGGTTCCTTTTGAATAAATCCTTTCTCTATTAATCGATTAAGACTATCGTAGACTCTTGCGCGGTCAACATCGGAAAATTTTGCTATATCTGCTGGGCTTAAAATTTTATATTTCGCAAGAGCTAATATAACTTTTGAATCATTTTTCGTAAACCCTAATGATTGTAGAGCGTATTCTATGTCAGATTCTTCAAGTTTTAAATTATCACGACTATACGTCAAGATAGGAATCTTAATCCTTTTTAATTCGTATTAAATAACTAATTTTAGCACTATTATTTTAATTTATACTTTTTAAAAAAAAAAATTAAACCTAAGATAACTCATTAAAATTCCCGCATTTGCTAAATATTTAATATCTTACACATGAAACCACTGAAAGGTAAAGAAACGACTTCTCAAATTTCGAATGCTAATATATTAAAAAGTTGCAATTTTGCATTTTTACATGGTATTAAATCTTTAATAAAGATTCAATTCTTTAAGTAAAAAATTAATATTGTTTTTGAAAATCGCTTTCTAGTGAAACTTAATAATCAAAAAAAATTTATTCCCTATTTAATAAATTTTAAAAATTTTAATTAATAGTGCTATTTTGTCGCTCATATAATATTTAGTAAATTTTAGATCCATGAGATTTAATTAATATCACTTCCATAAACTATTATTCCGAACCATAATATTTATATAATAGAAATCCGTAGTTATTATTAATTATAAATCTATATTAAAACAATTTAAAACAAAAAAAAATAGTGGAGGAATGAAATTATGGCTAAAAAGAAAGCTCCTGTAAAGAAATCCGATAGCTATATCGCGAAAGCACCAATTCGAAGACTTATGAAAAAGGAAGGTGCTGATTTAGTAGCTGCTGACGCACTAGATAGGCTTATTGGGTATCTAGAAAAAGCAGCTAGTGATGCAACTAAAGAAGCTATAAAAATAACCAAAGCAGACAAGCGTAAGCGTGTCACCGCTGCAGATATTCGTAAAGCTACTCGATAGAAAGTTTGAGTTAAATTTTCACATTTTTTTTCTTATTTTTGTCAACAATTATTTTTATCTTAAAATTCTTAAGAAAATTACAAAACTCAAGGAAGCAAGAGGAGACTTTGTGATGTCTCAAAATTTTTTTAGCTATTCTAATGTTAAGTTAATAAAAGTCAATTTAATCTTTTAAAACATGCGGAACAACAACAACAACAAAAAAAAAAAAAAATTATATGTCAAAACTATAATCGTTGATGAATTGAATCAATTTACACGCTTGATAAAATATAATAGAATCTTTAAACCTATGCAATCTTACATAATTAAATTGATAAACCCATCAAAAAACTCGAGTTCTATTTACTTCGGAGGCGAAAGAACGATCTCTATTGAGCTTACATTGTTTTCACGACCATCCTCACCCTTAAGTTGCTCCGTAGAAATGCGAATCTCGTTATATTCAACTCCTTTCAAAAAGCGGTTTTTTAAGATCTCGCAAATATCGACGGCGTGGGAAATCGCTCTGCCACGAGCCTTTACGGTGCATTCTACTCCTTTATTCAGGACCATCATTACAGCCATTACATAATTCATCGTAGGACGACGCCCAACAAAAACCGCGTTCTCTTGACCTGGCTCTCTTTTTCCTTTTTCTTTTTCTGTCATTTTTTATTCTCTGTGAAATGTAGTTTTTATATTCTCTATGGTGATAGGTTATCTCTATGTATTATGATTTAAATATATTAAGAATCCTTTTAGAGATGGCATAAGAAGTTGTTAGTTAATTAAAAAGTTGTTTTAGATGCATTAAAATCTCGTTTTAATAGTAAGATTTTGCGATTTCGTGTGGTCGGTCAAAAATCTTTTCCTTTTTCAAATTTTTTTTCTTATTTTAGTTATAAGCCTGTAATTTGTTTTAAAGAACGCCCTTTACTTGAAGTTTTCAAAAAATTCTTTGTTTAAAAATTTATTAATGTTTTGAGTTAGCTTTTTCTTCACGGAATCTAAACCTTCGGGGATTACTCTTGTGTTTCCGACTATATCAATAAAACCTAATTCCGTGCCGTATCTTGGAACTATATGAATATGTAAATGATCAATACTTCCGCCAGCATAATTTCCTTGATTTATTCCAATGTTGTAGCCTTTTGGGTTATACACATCATCAAGTAATAGTTGCAAACCCTGAATTGTTCTATTTAAATGTAAAAGCTCCATTTTAGTTAGTTCGGTATATTTAGTAACATGTCTATTTGGAACGCACAAAAGGTGTCCAGGGTTGAAAGGATAAAGATTTAACACTACAAAACAGATGTCATCCTCATAAATCTTAAAGGAGACTACTTTCTCGTCATTTTCTTTAAGTGAGCATAAAATGCAATCAACTTTTGGTCTTGTTTTACCTTGAACATAATCAAGTTTTCCAATTGCCTGCAACCATTTGTCGAAAATTAGGTTTCACCTAAAATGTGTATTTATAACTATGAATATAAGGAAAAATCTGAAGTAAAATCTTTAGATTTAGAGAGATCTTCTGGTTTTATCTTTCCTGAACAATATTCATTTAAAATCATATTAGAATAAGCGGAACACGTAAATACTTTTCGAATACTTTTAAAAAAGGAATTCTTTGAAATAGTACCATCTTTTTTAAGAAATATTTGATCGCTTATTTCATAACGAGAGTTCTGGGTATCGATTCTGAAAAAAACATCTTTAGCAAGGAAAAATTTTCTAATATCCATAAAAAAAAATATCTTTCCATTATCTTCTAATGCATTTAATGCCTTTACGTGTTGAGGAGCTATTTGAATAGGGTTAGAAATGACGATTAAATCCTTATTTTTTGGTTTAATTACGACCATTTTTTGCGCAATTGGACCAGGAGGAAATATAAATTGAAAGCCAAATTCGAGCTTTTTTTCATCGTCTGGAATTTTATTTCTTAGGAGTCCTTCATCCAACAAATATTCTTGGATTAGATTCTTTATATTACTCTCGCTATCTGTCATTATGAATTTTAATCTTTGATTTGATATAAACCATTTTTTTTTTAGATATGGATTGCCTTGCTTAAAATTTCTTAAAATTTAAAATAAACGCTTAAATAGAGAGTTATGACTAATTAATAAGTTAATATTTACCCTTAGGTCTTGGTTGGGGCTGGATTCCCGCATTTTTTAATTTTTCAATATTTTGCACTAATTCCTCTGATGGTGAACAAAATATAACTTGTAAGGTGTCTACATCAATAAACAAGGTTCCTACTATTCCCAATCCCATTAAATGATTATCCTTATCTATAAAAGTATGATCAACATTCATTTTAATCGCTTTTTTACTGTTTTCAAGTTCGACCAGTTGAGGTTGACAAGCAGTGTATCCAGTTCCTCTGTTTGTTATCAAGTAATTCATTAAAGCGAAATCTAACTCATCGTTAATCTCTCCCTTATCTTGGAGTATTTTTATCACAGTAGGAGCGTTTGATGATGCCATTTTCATTCATTAACTCAAAGTGGAAAAAATAAAAAAAATTGGAAATAACCAGCTAAGTTCGTTTGTCGATCTGCACTCTATCTACGCTATGTAAAGCACAATTCATGCTTTCTAATTTCTCTTTAATAGCTTCTAGTGACAATTCATCTGTACCCTTAATCGTTATAAATACCGATGTAGTTTTTTGATCAATCTCATCTGTTTTTATCTGGATAAACTTTACACCAGGGATTTCCTCTAAAGCTTGTGCAACTCCATAGTTTGAAGGAATATGGGGTTTCAGGACATCTAAGTCGAATTCTATTCGTCCCATTATTTAAATTTAGACCTTTTTTGAATTATTATTTGTTTATTTCTATAAAATTATTACAATAATAGATTAAATTGTATTTATAATTTATTTTTATTCTATAACAAAAATTCTTCAAGAGTTTTTATCAATACTTTTGGTATTTCGTTTAATTCAATAATTTTATCTGCTTCCTTAAACATTTCTCTTTTTATGAAATTAGGAATTTTGGTATTTAATGCAATTGATTTAGATTTCGTTAATAATGCAGCCTCGATATCCCGTCCTGTGTCACCAATAACAACAATTTCATCTAAATTAACATCTATTCTTTCACATATGTATTTCAAATGATCGGGGTGTGGTTTAAGATTTTTTATATCATCCCGACCAGCCACGACATCAAAATAGTGATTAATTCCGGCAGTTTCTAAAGATGTTCTCGCATTTTTATGGGTATTGTAGGTAAAGATTGCTTGTTTAAGGTTTTTCTTTTCTGCAAATTCTAATACATCAATGATTCCTTCCGTCAAAGTTGCCTTAATAGCAGCTTCGTGCTCTACTAGAATTACTGCGTTATTTACTTCTTTAATAATTCCTTTAATTTTATTATCAGATAAACCGTTTTCGTTAAAAATTTCTTTAGAGATTTTTACAATTTCTAAAAGAGGTGTTTTACTAGAGAGCTTTTCCTTAGGGATTCTGTAATTTCTTAAAATTTTTATAGCTTTCCTTCGAGCTTTAATAGAGTTAATTCTAAAATCGATTAAGGTCCCATCTAAATCCCAAATAATTGCTTTAATAGGTTTTACTTTCATTTAATAAACCAGATCGGAATATATTGGCCCTTTTGGCGTAAGAATAGATTTTTTTAATTTTACTTGGTCTACAATAAAAGGCCCGAACTCTAAATTTTTATTCTCTTGTATTAAGTTTTTTAAAACACTAAAAGTTTGAGAGTTTATTTTTTCTTTCTTAAGTCTTCCTATTGTTAGATGTGGTTTAAATTGCGTTCTTTTATCTTTCTGGAGATTTAATCTCTCAGCTAAGAGTTGTTCGATAAGATTTTTAATTTGTTGTAGAAATTGAATATTCCCGATAAGTTTTACCCATAACACAGAAAACTTGTTAAATTGTCCAACCCCCTTTAGATTGTACTCAAATTGTTTTCCTTCGAACATATTATCGTTTATTTCTTCTTTCAATATTTTATAGATTTTTGGAGCTAAGGGTTCAGAAATATTTCCTAAAAACTTTACAGTCATATGGAGGTTTTCTGGTGCTACAACTTTTAATTTATTTTGATTTTGTTTTAAGCGAGCGGAAAATGACTTAATATTATCAATTGTGATTCTGTCATTTAATTCAATTGCTATGAATGCTCTAATCATGATAAAATCCTATAAAATGTTAGAACTATCTTACCTTTTAATTTTTCCAGGTAGATAGAATGCGTACTTTTTCTTAAAGAGTTTAGTTTTAATGTACCTATCAATTTTCCTAGCATTTTGGAAAATCACCCAAATCATCTTATCGTTTTTGTAATACTTTTCGACTTCTTCCATTGTAATCGGTTCAATATTAAACTCGGGTGCTTCTTCTTTGAAGAATTTGTTTATTTGGCGAATAATACCGGGAATTAGTTCAGGTTTTTGTTCCTTAAAGAAATTAGCGATTAGATCAATCGTTACAAGCCGCCAGTCGTAATAACGATCAATGACATCATCTAGAAACGCCGCTTTGACGAGAAACCTCAAAAACGATGGTGTACTTTCTAAAAATAATTCTGCGTCCATCGCTTCTATACCATTTTTTCTAAACATTGGAGTAGAAGTATCGAAGTAAACCAATTTTGTGTCCTTTTCGATCTTAGGATTATTCGGATCATAATCAATAACGGCAAAGTTGGATATTTGACCATCTAATCCTAAATCTATCGTTTCGTGATTTTTACTATGAATCCATACTTTTTTCATCTCTCTCATTACAAGCAAAATCAGAGTTTCTATGTCTTCAGTACCTAAATCATGAATCACTCGATTTCCTACCGATTCTGAAGAGATTTTTTCTTGTACGCAATAAAATTGAATCTTATCTTCGTTGTCTCTAAACCATGCCACATCGTATATAGGAAGATTTAATCCCACATCCTGGCTTAAAATTCTATTATATTCGTTATATGCCCAAATATGCCTATTAACTTGCTTTTCGTTTTCAAAAATTGGAATTCTTTTATAAGCTATTTGTTCTGGATCGCCTACAATCTCAAATACAAGGCTAATTTCACCAAAACCCAGAATTTTTATTGGTACTTCCCCTTTTTCGGGATTATAAGTATCAATTGACCGCTCTAACTTCTTCAAAATTTCAATATCAATTTTCACATCTAATCAATTCTCTTCTCTAATATTTAATGAAATTAACTTAAATCTTTATATTTAACTCCAAATTAGCTCCAAATTTATTTTTTAATTCTCTTTTTACGGGTTTGCTGGAATTCGATGTATACTCCAAAATCGTCAAGTGTGTCAAGAAACACTACTTTTCGTATACCAGCAGTAATTCCTTCATGAACAACCGAATATCCTCTTTCTATATATTGTTTTACTATAGTATCAACATCTTCTACATATATTCCAAAATGATGGAGACCCTCTCTACCTGAATCGAGAAATTCTTTATAGATACATTCACCATTTATAAGTTGTATTAATTCTATTTGGACATTTAAATATCTACTAAAACCAAGTATAGTTTGGACAGTTGTTTCTTTTCCTCGATAATTATACTTGGCTGGCTTATTTTCCAGATATGCAAATTTTGGAAATCCTAATTTTTCCACTAAAATTGTTGCTTGTTTTTTAATATCTTTATACACATATCCCAACTGACTAATTTTCAAATTTCCCAGATTTAGCTCATCACTCATTACAACAAAACCTATATCAAAATTTCTTCTCCTAATAGTTATATTAAATTTGGATAACTTTTTATTTATAACATTTTTTTTTCTCTCATGGATAATTTAAGAGAAACTAACATACCAAGAGCAGAATATCCTAGACCTCAATTTGTAAGAGATAATAATTGGATTAATCTTAATGGAGAATGGGATTTTGGTTTTGATGATGCAAATATTGGATTAAAAGAACGATGGTATAAAAAGGAAAACTCAAAGAAATTTGATAGAAAAATTATAGTTCCTTTTTGCTTTCAAAGTAAATTAAGTGGAATCGAAGATAATTCTTTTCATGAAGTTATATGGTATAGAAGAGAATTTGAAACCCCTACACAGTTTAAAAATAAGAAGGTGTTACTACATTTTGGAGCAGTTGATTATAGATGTTTGATACACTTAAATGGTGAATATGTAGGCTCTCACGAAGGAGGGTATACCGGATTTTCGTTGGATGTAACGAATTATCTTGAAGATGTTAACGTTTTAGTTGTTAGAGTAGAAGATCCGAGCCAAGATCTTGAGATTCCTAGAGGTAAACAATTCTGGAAAAGCGAAATTGAATCGATATTTTATCCAAGAGTATCTGGCATTTGGCAAACGGTTTGGTTGGAATTTTTATCTCCAGAGTTTCATATAGGCGATTTGAAAATTACGTCAGATATCGATAAATCTGAAGTTATGTTTGAAATTAATATTAATGGGGTGGGCTTCTCAGAATTATATCTTTTCGTCGAGGTTTTATTTAATGATCAGACCATCGCTCAAGATAATATCAATTTAGATTTTATTGGAAAAATCGGTCAAAGAAAGAATAAGAAAGTATTCAGAGAAAGGATTGAAATGTTCCTTAAGAAAATGTTCTATGAAAATCCAAATCGTTTTAAATTCAAAGTCAAAATACCTGACAATTTATTGTACCTTTGGGATATAGATAACCCGAATTTATACGATTTATCTCTAAAAATTCAAAATGAGAAAACAGGCGAGATTTACGACGAGATTTCAAGTTATTTCGGTATGAGAAATATATCCATATCAGATTTTGGAAATAAAAAACAGCAAATTTT
>Ga0114930_10004102_pt1 | contig 12438 bp, 10 predicted proteins | sample AnhtaG_FD_87300 | JGI IMG/M metagenome (GOLD analysis project Ga0114930, IMG submission 87300) | Deep subsurface microbial communities from Anholt, Denmark to uncover new lineages of life (NeLLi) - Anholt_01485 metaG | ecosystem: Environmental > Aquatic > Marine > Oceanic > Sediment | place... | reverse complement strand
TAATAAATTCAGTATTTTTAATATTCTCTTTATTCTCAATGTGCGTTCTGTTATCTTAGATCAAAAATTTGTTATGAATGTTCTTTGCGATATTCTGAATATTGATAAAGAACTTTCAAACATTTTGGTGGGGCATCCCAGAAGTCAAAAATTGGCAAATCGTGGGACATAAATTTTTGAAACCAAGAAAATCTGTATGGAAAAGGTCCGCAGAAATAAACAGGAATAGAAAACTTTTTCATTAGTTTCTTAATTGGTCTTAAGACCGATCTATCTAACATGAGAGCCATATTTTTTAAATTTTTATCGATCACCATACCAGATTTTTCAATTGTTTCTATCACATCATCAAAGTCAAAGAGGCCCCATACAATAATACTATCAACTTCTCCAGATTTCATCAACATCTTCGGAAATTTGTAAAAAATATTTAAAAAGTTTACATCGAAAGTAACATCAATCGGGTTGGTCGCGCTCGCAGTAAAAGGTATTAATTCCGAAAGAGCACCCTTTAGTTGTTTAGAAAATTCTGGAACTTCTAACCCATATAGTTCTGAAGACTTTGCCATCATTGAACCACTACCTCCTGAATCAGTAATAATTCCGACTCGGTTACCCTTCATAAATATGTTGTATTTTTGAGCGAAGGATAATGTCCTCAAATAGTATAAGAAGTCTGTAATAGAATTAGTTGAAATTATACCAGAATCTTTGAAAACTGCGTCATAAATCTTTTGATTGCCGCTTAAAGACCCAGTGTGACTTTTAATCGATCTATTTGCTGCTTTAGTCCCTCCAGTATAAATTGCTACAATTGGCTTGTTAGGTGTAATTTCTTTTACTTCTTTAATGAATTCCTTTCCTCGTTTAATTTCCTCAATATAAAGCCCAATCACCTCAGTTTGGGGATCATCCTTAAAGTATTTTAAAAAATCAACCATATCAATATTTCTCTCATTACCTATTGAAACCGATTTACTGATGTTCACACCCATTTCCTTGGCGTGCCAGAATGTTTGGGCAGCTATCGTGCCTGATTGACTTATTATTGAGATATTTCCTCTTTTTGGGGTAGCATATGGCCAAAAAGTATTAATATAGGCATCCTCTTTTTCAGGATACCCATACCAAGCGTTATAGATTCCCAAACAATTTGGACCAATAAAACGCATGTTATATTTTCTAGCAATATCATCAATCTTTTTCGATAATTTAACTCCTTCTTCTCCGATCTCCCTAAATCCACCAGAAGTTATCAACAGGTTTTTAATTCCCTTTTCTCCACATTCTTCCATAACCTTAGGAACTACTCTGGTAGGCAATATAAGGAAGGCAAGATCAGGTATTATTGGTAAGTCTTTTACTGATTTATATGCCTTAAAGCCTTGAACATTATCTAGCCGGGGATGTACTGGATAAATATTACTACTAAATCCACCACCCGCTATTATGTTTCGCAACTGCATTGAACCCATTGTTGTAAGCAAATTATTATTTGCCCCAAATACTGCAATACTCCTTGGATTAAGAAATGGAAATAAGAAGTGATCCTTGCTCAGTTCTTTTTCGTGGTTTTCAGTCAAATTTAAACCCTAACATTAGAAAAATTTATTCATAAATCAAGTAATTTTATAAAATCTTCCTTAAAATATGAGTTTTGCTTAATTTTTTGTCAAATTAGAAGAAAATGGAATTTTGAAAAGTGTTTTAGCTAGGATCTAAATTTAAGTTCGATTTTTTTAATAATGAAAAACAAGTTTAAAAAATATTTAGAGAAAATTAATTGGTCCTTATTAGCTCAATTTCAGCAGAATACCCGGGAATAACACCATCATAGGCTACAATCTTTTTTTCTTTTAATTTCTTTAAAATTAATCTTACTCCTTCAAATTCTTCTTGACATAACGTTTGAAGTTCCTTGTAATTCAATTTTCCCCCATTTTCTTCCAGCTTTTTGAGAATGAATTCTTCTTCTATTGATAGGTCTGACATAATAGTAAAGTTAAAACTTAGGTTTTAATATTTTATTCAATTCAATTTTTACCTGTGCTGCCAAACCCCCCTAAACCTCGCTCGGACTCTGGTAGCTTATCTGTTTCTACGAATTCGTAATGATGGACTTTGCCTAGAATTATTTGACATATCCTTTCTCCTCTTCTTAAAGTTATATCTGTGTTTGAAAGGTTTACAACGACCGCCATCCATTCATTTCTATACCCGGTATCAATTGTGCCAGGAGAATTTACAATAGATAATCCTTCCCATAGAGCTAGACCGCTACGAGGAACAACTTTAAAGTAATGTCCTTCTGGGATAGCCGTCGCAAAACCTAAAGGACAACCAATTCGCTCTAATGGTTTAAGGGTATAGGAGTCAGAATTAATTTCTATTAATTCTTTTTTACCTTTTTCATTAACTATTTTCTTAAAACCCATAATATGGGCATCAGCGCCAACATCTCCTTTTTTTGACGGTTTGGGGATGATAACATCCTTATTAATTTTCTTGAAAGGTATAATCAATTTCTCTGTATCCTTTTTCATCTTAACATCTATTATTTCAGAATATAAAAAAGAGTTTTTATTAAAGAATAATTAAAACTGATAAGAAAAAAAGATATTACTAATAAAATTATTATTAAGTGAGAGAATATGATAGTGACAGATAGATACGATCCACGATTAGATAAAGACGAAATTCGTCAAATCTTTGAAGATTTTATTGAAAACAAATCGTATTTCATATCAACTTGGCAGGAATTTGAAAAAGTGTTAAATAAACGAGTTTTAGACCTTCAATATAGAAATTCCATGATAGTAGCAAAAGAAGAAGGAAAAATCGTGGGTTGGGGGACCTATACCTTGATTAAAGATTATTTAGGTAATAATAGAGCTCTTATACACCAAGTTCTAACTAAAAAGGAAGATTCCTACAGAAAGGGAATTGAGGAACAAATAATTCGAGAATTGAAATTGTATATTAAAAGAACTCTTAATTTAGATAAAATATTTTTAATTTGCCAAGATTCGGATAGCGCTCTTAGGAACTTAGTTATGAAATTTGGGGCGAAAAAATCTAAAAATTATTGGTATGAAAATGATATTTAAGTGAAAACCTTTGACTAATAAAGTAAAACTGATTGAAAAAGCAGAAGGTCTAGTAAAAAACGAAGAATTCGAAAAAGCAATAAAGATTCTAGAAGAGCTTTATCAAGAACAGTCTGATGTTGACATTAAAAATAACCTTATAAATGCGTTGTTTGCGTATGGTATATACCTAAATGATTTTTATGTTCTAGAATACGAGAAATCAATTAAATATTTTAAACGAATAATTGAAATAGACCCAAATAATTACAGAGCGCATTATAATCTTGGAATTGCTTATTTTGAATTAAAACTTTTTGAAGAAGCTTTAAACTCTTACAAAAATGCGATTTCGATTAAGCCGGATTATAAACACATCTATTATAACATCGGTTTACTTCATGAAGAAAACGAAAACTTAGAGGAAGCTGTAAAGGCTTATGAGAGCGCTTTAGAAATTGATCCTGATTATATTTACGCCATGCACGCACTGAAGGCAGTTAGGTTGAATTTGGAGACTCATGGGGCAGCTAAGAATAAAACTCAAGAGATTAAGAATACAATTGAGAAATTGAAATCTCTATTAAGTATGTCAAAAAGAGTAAGATTTGATATGATACAAGAAATTCTTAATGTGAATAAAGAAACTCTTTTGAGTATTATTATTAATTGGGGAAAGGAAAACTACTGTGAAATTGATGGAGATTATTTGATTATAAATAAAAAATCCTTAACTCAATTTCTTGAGGATTTAAATCAAATAGATATAGGTATTTAGATTAACAAGATTAATTTTTCAAGAGTTTTTTATTTATGATGCAATAAGCGATTAAAACAACTAGAGTAATAATTCCTGCGAGGATATACCCCCATAAGCTTCTAAAAGTGCGTCCATAATATTTTCTTGGTAATATTCGTATTTTTTAAATTTACTTTACAAGAAACTTCAAACCATGAATGTTTTTAAAATTAGTTTTAAAAAATAGAATTATTTGGAATATTAGCAGAAATAGAAAAAAATAAATAAAATAATTTTAAAAATTCTTTATCGCTCAATCTGGAAATTAACTTGGACTCTAACTCGATAAATGAGCTTATCCTGATCTTCTTTTACCTTGACATCAGATTCGACAATTTGGATATTTCTTATACCACGAAGTGATTTTTTAGCCTCGTCGTAAGCGACGCGTACAGCATCGGACCAGTTTTTATCGCTTGTGGCAACTAGCTGAATACTTTTATATACTGTAATTTTCTTTTCACCTTCTAGTTATTTTATTGTAGAAATTATAGTAAGACTAATTGTTTTTGTTTATTATTTAAATATTTCTAGAATAAAATAGTTAGAAAAAAAAAAGAAATAAAATTAATTACATCCAAATGTTCGTTTAGGCATCTAAATTTTCGATTAGCGTTGCTACTCCTTGTCCTCCTCCCACACATGCGTTAGCAATCCCATATTTCGCTTTTTTATCTTTTAATATTCGAGCTAATGTACCAGGTAATCTTACCATTGTAGAACCTAATGGATGTCCAATTGCAGTTGATCCTCCCATGACATTTACCTTTTCCTCAGGAATGTTAAAATGTTTCATACAGTTTAAAGCAACTATACAGAATGCTTCATTAATTTCCCAATAATCTATGTCATCAGCGGTTAATCCGGCATGTTTTAGAGCCATTTCAGATGCTGGCACTGGACCACGACCCATGACACTAGGATCAACACCAGCCCAACCAATTGAAACTATTTTTGCCATAGGCTCCAATCCTCGTTTTTTTGCTTCTTCGGCTTCCATCATAATGCACGTAGTAGCACCCGCATTCAATGGAGATGAATTTCCCGCTGTTATCACGCCCTCTCCAGTTCCTTCTCTTTCTTTATAGCCTGCTCTGCCTCCATTCTTTTCCAAGAAAAACGGTTTTGATAATCTTCGTAATCCCGCAACTCGTTCCAAGGTTGATTTTCTCGCTGCCATATCTTTTTCAACCATCATTGGTTCTTCTATATTACCGTCTACATGACCCTCTATACCAATAATTTCACCTTTAAACCAACCTGCTTCTTGATTAGCAACCGTTAAATTATGGGATCTTACACCAAATTTGTCCATATCTTCTTTCGTGAATGCTGGAATTTCTTCCTCGTACAACTTCTGAGCAGTTTGCAACATATTAATTGTTGTCATGATATCATATTGGGGTCGATACCAATCACTTCTCTTATTAATCATTTTTAAATTCGGATTAACATGAGTGTTTTGCATATCCACGCGCGTCATGTGTTCAACTCCTGCTGCTAAACAGGTTTTACTGTACCCTGTCATGATTTCCATAATCCCAACATGCATTCCACTCCCAGCGGAGCCGCATTGCCGGTCTACAAACATGGCAGGTACTGTGACAGGAAATTCTGCTAAAAATAACGGAAGTCTACCACCATAAGTCCAATTTTCGTAAACGCCCATAGCAGTTCCTACGGTAAACTCATCAATATCCTTTTTCTCGATGCCTTTATCTGCTAATTTTTGATCAAAAAACTTCATCAATAATGTAGCTAATAGTTCATCACTTCTAATCTCGCCAAAAACATCTCTCTCGGGCTGTTTTGGTCTAGACCGAGAAAAAGCTGTTCGTGCGTAATCAATTAACCAAACTTCTTTCATACTTTTGTATCCCTCTTTTTTTATAATATTTTTAAAATGAAGTTCTCATTAAAATTTTAATATTATGTTATGAATGTTCAAAAATGTATTAAAGTTTTTGATAACAAGTCTATGGGACTTAAACAATCAATTGCTCATTTCGATAATTCATCGAAAAATTATTAAGATTTTATTAGTATCATTTTTATTTTTGGAATATTTAGTTAAAGTATGGCAGATACTATTGTAACAATTTTAGCTGGGTCTGAATCTGATAAGTTTGTTTATGAGAAGGCAGAAATGGTATTGAAAGAAAATAATATCCCTTACGAACTTAAGATTTTATCTGCCCACCGAGATCCAGAGAAATTAGACGATTATTTAAAAACTTGTCAATCCCTAGTCTATATTGCTGTGGCGGGATTGTCAGCAGCTTTACCTGGTGTAGTAGCATCTAAAACAGAAAAGCCTGTTATTGGAGTACCTGTTAGCGCTAAATTAGGTGGATTGGATGCGCTTTTATCTATTGTCCAAATGCCTCCTAGAGTCCCCGTCGCTTGTGTAGGAATTGATAGAGGTGAAAACGCAGCATATTTGGCTATTAGAATTCTCAATTTGACTAAGAAATAAATTTATGGTGAATATTTTGGATGAAGATTTAGTTGAATTCGGTAAGAAAAACGCTGCGTTTAAGGCAGTTGAAGATAACGTTAAACAAGACATGGTCTTGGGAATTGGTAGTGGCTCTACCGTGGTATATGCTGTGGAAGCAATCGCGAAAATTAATAAAGATAACGAATTGAATCTAAAGTGTATCCCAACTTCATTTCAATCTCACCAATTAATAGTTGAAAACGGACTTACTTTAGTTACTTTAGATCAGTACCCCGAGATTGATCTGGATATTGATGGAGCTGATGAAATTGACAATTCATTAAATTTAATTAAGGGTGGTGGAGGCTGTTTAGTTCAAGAGAAAATAATAGCATCATCATCAAAAAAATTAGTGGTTATTGCAGATTATACTAAAAGATCAGAAGTTCTCGGAGAGAATTGGAGAAGCGGAGTACCAATTGAGGTTATTCCATTAGCGTACGTTCCTATCATGAAGAGATTAGAAAAATTGGGAGGTAAACCCGTTTTAAGAATGGCTAAAGCCAAAGCTGGGCCAGTCGTAAGCGATAACGGAAATTTTATTATCGATGTTGATTTTGGTAAAATCGAAAATCCCTCTGATCTTAACATTAAACTATTACAGATTCCCGGGGTTGTTGATTCGGGACTTTTTCTGGGCATGGCGTCAAAAGCATATATTGGCCTAAAGGATGGCAAGGTAGAGATACTTGAATAAATAAGGAGATATGCCTCTTTTTTTATAAAATTTATATTATGCACTAAACATGAAAAATATAGCAGTCTCGCTACATGCAACAGAAGATTTCAACCCAGACATCATTAATGGCTTGATTGGGCTTGATTACATACATGTTGATGTGTCAGACGGGAAATTTACTCCGATTCGAAACTTAAATTTAGATGTTTTTCGTATTTTGAATGAAGCTTATCAGACGCCAATAATCGCACACATGATGGTAACTAATCCCTCTTATTACATCGAAGAAATTATTGAATATGTTAATATATTTACATTCCATTTTGAAATCGAACGAGATAAAAACGAGTTAATTGAAGAAATTAGAAGGAAAAAAAAAAAAGTAGGTATCGCAATAAATCCAGATACTGACATAATGGAAATTGCACCATATTTGGGGTCAATTGATTTGGTATTGGTTATGTCTGTATATCCAGGTGGTTCTGGACAGAAGTTTATACCTCAATCAATTGAAAAAGTTAAAAACTTAAAGAAGTTAAAAGGAAAATATGAGTTTCTTATTGATATTGACGGGGGAGTAAACGTTAATAATGCAAAAAAACTGGAAGTTGATATATTAAGCAGTACAAGCACAATTTTAAATGCGAAGGACCCTAATAATGTTATTTATGAATTAAAACATTCTGATGAAACTTAATCAAGCATCAAAGTATTTTTTGACGAAATCTTTACGATATTGTTCTGGATCTCCACCGTTCTTAAGAATGAACATTTCACACTTCTTGTAAACAGTTAGCATATCATTATACAACACGGAATACTTCTTATTAGGCTTTATAACAATACTGTTTTGTATATCTAAATACTGACTTACCAGCTCTGTCCAATCCATAATCCTTTTTGTGGAATCAAAATAAGATTTAGAGCTTCGAAGTGCTGCTCCTAAAGCAGCAGAATTAGTAACCTCAAATTGCCGAATGTTTGTATTGAATATGTTTGCTGCAATTTGTAATATCTCCATGTTAGTAGAAGCGCCTCCCGTAGCATAAATTTCTTCAGGTTCTTCTCGTACCCATTCAGAATGTAGTTTCATTGATAGGAACTGTGCTTCTATTACAGCTCTAACATTTCCTTCTAGATCGTTTTCATCAAACCCAAATCTGTATACATTGGGTTTCAGAACAAGTGGAACAATCTCTGGGAAGAAATAAGGTAGCATAATTTTTCCGAAATTCCCAGGTGGTGTGGTTTTAAGTATCTTTGAAAAATCTTTCCATGTAAGGTTAAATCTGTCTTTAATTTTCTCCCTTGCTAATGAACCATTCTTATAGCACACCAATCCCATATATTCTCCCGTAGGTGCTCCAAAGACGTGACCCTCGCCATTTAAATCAACAATTAGTCGTTTTAGATAAGTAAAATATGTGTCGCTTGTACCTAAACTAATTGCTGCTCTCCCTTTAGTTGTAAGACCTATACCGATTAAACTGTTAGGATTATCCCCTGACCATGGAATGAGAAGAGTGTCTGGAGCAAAGTTATACTTTTCTACGAAGTAGGGGGATATTGTACCAATAATTTCATAGGAAGTAGTTAAGGGCGGTAGTTTTAGTATTAAGTTGGGAGCCGTGGCATCTAAAGCCTTTTGGTCCCATTGTTTTGTTTCAATATTCATCAAATTCATTCCTGCTCCATCGCTATGATCTATAGGTGAGTTTTTACCTAACAAAATAGAAGATAAAAAGGAACTTACTAGATGAATTACAGAAGTATTCAGATAGTCGTCATAATTCTGTTTGAAAAATTTTCTTATTTGGGGTCCAGAAAACCTCTCAAATGTGTTTGAACCAGTTATTTTAATTGTAGATTCCATCCCCCCTAATTTATGACGAATCTCTTCGCATTCTTTAGTAGTGCTCGAATCCATCCAAACCGGGCTTGTTTTTCTTGTAAAAACATTTACTATTTGACTAGCTAAAGTTTTGTTTGAATCTAATTTTTTTAAAATCGATTCAAACGAATTATTTAAATAAACCGTCCCGTGTTGCTGACCTGAGCCAGAAATCGCTTTTATATATTCTAAGTGTAGATCGACTTGAATAAATTTGTTAAATAGTAATTCTAATGCTTCAATCCACATCAAGGGGTTCGAATGAACCACATTACCCCCATTAAATATGTAAACTCCATTTTGAGTTTTATACTGGGGCAAATCTTTATCAAAATTAATATTATAGGAATATATACTTTTTTTTTGGTTGAAATCTATTACAGTGCCCGTTAAACTCTGTGTGGAGCTGTCTAAGCCGAGAAAATAATCCATAATCATATATTTTTTTATATTTAATGAAGTTTTTCTTCTTGCTTTACTTTAGATTAAAAAAAAGATAAAAGTTTTTTATTCCTGGAATTTTAAAGATTTACCACAACTTGGACAGAAATTTCTTTGAGAAGTTAATTGATAGGCACAATAGGGACAATAATGAATATATCCTTGAGCGTATTCTTGTGACTCTTGAACAGAATCATCCTCATAATTTTGTTCGTAATATCCTCTAAGGGGAGTTGATAAGCGATTTCTCCTCTTTCTTCTCAGATATAATGAAATACCAACAATTAATGCAATCACAACTACAACTCCAATAATGATTAGAGGTATCATTAAATCTAATGTTAGAGTTGGTTGAATTAACAAGGCTATTATAAAGTATTCTGATTCACCTTCGCTATCAAAAGCAGTAATCATCAATACTGCTAAATAACCATCACCAGTGATGCTATCATATTGAGATGCGGTTGAAAGCTGTTTAGTTCCAGATATTGAGGAGAAACTCATAGTATAAGGTATTGTAAACCTCCCATTATGAGTGTTTGAGCTTGAAACATAAGCCATATTAGAATAGATATAAGATCTTGGACTTATAAGGACAATTGTATTATCTACTGAGATTGATACAATAAATAGATTAACAGAGACCCTCATTTCGGAACTGTCTTGATCCTCATAATTAACTGAATCTGTTATGTTTATTTCGAAATCTATTTGATTTCCCTGAGATACGGTATAAACATTTACACTATCTTCTGAATGAGTTTCATCAAAATAGATTATTTGAGAATCATCTATTATTATTACACTTGATGTTTCTTCAACGAACTCAGGTGGATTATTTACGATGTCTGAAACTAATCTAGGTGAATTGGGATTGTAGTAATTAAAACTTGGATTGTATGGTAGGATGTAAAAGATAGCAAAACCAGATGGATCCGCGGAAGTTAGACTATACCTATTGGAGTATTCGAAAGGATCAGGAGGCGGATTAGATAGCGTAAACGTTTTATTAATTGTACCTTCCTCGTTATAATACGAATAGGGTAATATTGATAAATAGGATGTCACATTATAACTATTTCCATCAAGCGTAGCATCAATATCTAACGAATCAAAGCCATTTCTTTGTAGGTAAGTAGTGCTATAAATACTAGATATTTGCGGTATTTGGGTGGAATTGTAATATAGGATTTTTGAGGTTTTATTGTAGGTCTTACCTCCAAATGTTAAGTTTGCCTTAATAATGTAAGGTTTATCGCTAGCAGTCGGTAGTGAAAATGTATTGTTGAGCGCGATTCCATCTGAACTTGAAACCATATCTATTGTTTCGAAATAACCATCGTTTTCTAGTGAGACATTTAAATACGCGTTTAGATAGCTTGAATCAATTGGCACTTCTCCATTTTGATCCTTTAAGTAGATTGAAATGTTAATTTGAGAGGAAGGTGTACTTTCTGATGGTAGAAAAATATCTATAGAAATGTTATCCTTATCAAAGAAATAATTCATTAGATTTCTTGTTAAAAATTGATGATCTTGAAGGTAAGAAGAGGATTTATACAATTCTGCAGTCCAGTGTAGATCACCAAAAGCCACAAATCGGCCCCCTCCAGCGGTTCTATTATCATACGCTGCGGCAACGGTCTTCCCATTTGATGCAGCAATAACCTCTGCAGATCCTGTAACGCTAAAAGTGCTTCCATAGTTCCATATAAATTTACTTACATCCTGAAATATTAGAGAATGATTAAAAGTTGTTATGGATTGAGAGCTCACGGTTGCTCCAATTCCGAGCCAGTTTTCATCAGCAATGTTTTCCTCGTTAATTTCAATTCCCACCTTAAGATAAGAAAATAGATCGTTAATATTATTAACGCCTAAATCTTGGTACCTCGTTCCTAGAAAAAGTACATTACCTCCATTATCAAAATAATCTTTTAAATTAAGAAATTCAAGAGGATTAAACGGTAGGATCGGATTTTGTAATACAACCAAATCGTATTGAGCTAGAAGTTCTTCAGTTAAAATAGAATTACTCGAATCTTGATTGTAATCAGGAGTCCAAAATTCTGCTAAATAATCAATAGAAATATTCATATCCGTAATATCCTTCATCCAGTTATAAAAATCCATCTGATAGAATGAAATTTCTGGGAACCAATCATTTAGCCCATGGTAAGATTCCATTAAGATTTTATATTCTGGTAATCGAACATCAATCGAAACTATAACTTTATCGTATAACCTAACTCCAGATGTAACATTTATTTCAAATGTTCTCGTTCCTGGGGCAGCGTTAGAATTTATCTCTGCTCCTAATGCCACGAAACCTACTCCAGCATCAGTAAACATTATCTGAGATTTATCTACAGATAAAGATATTCCATCTATATTGGTTGGGTAGTTGATATCTAATGTATTATTTTTACCAGAGATAACTGTTAAATTATATACCTGATAATCTCCTGGAAAATTTAGCAAATCATAAGGTTTTATAGGTAGTTCATTAGGTGTGATTTTAGCGATATTGTTGATGTCAGAATAGGTATCATTTAAATAATCTAAATATATAAGCGATGCTGTTACATTAATTATTCCATACCCAGACTTCATAAATTCAGCGTCATCAACATTTGAAAGGGCTTGGGCACCTTCTAAAAGGGCAACTCTTGCGGTCTCAGGAGTTATAGAGGGATATGCTTGCTTCAAAATAGCTAAAGCCCCTGCGACAATAGGACACGCCATACTCGTTCCACTTAGTGGTATGTAATCCCCATCATCTGGAAAATCAAAATAATCTCCAACAAAACGATTATCATCTGATATTACCGAATCTGGAGCCTCAGTTGAAATAATGTTCACTCCAGGGGCGACTATGTCGGGATAACTCAAATATGACAATGAAGGACCCCAACTACTAAAGGATGCTAGATCATCATTACTATCACTAGCACCTACTGAGATAATATCAATACCTGAAGCTGGAGAGCCCCCAGAAATATATTCAGGGCCGGAATTTCCTGCCGATGAAACACAAATTAC
>Ga0114930_10004101_pt1 | contig 12442 bp, 14 predicted proteins | sample AnhtaG_FD_87300 | JGI IMG/M metagenome (GOLD analysis project Ga0114930, IMG submission 87300) | Deep subsurface microbial communities from Anholt, Denmark to uncover new lineages of life (NeLLi) - Anholt_01485 metaG | ecosystem: Environmental > Aquatic > Marine > Oceanic > Sediment | place... | reverse complement strand
GACGGAATGCCCCATAGAACCTCAGGGCCTCCACCGCCTCCTTCAATGCCTTGAGCACATAACCCTTGATTTCTTCCCAGGCTCCCGTTACAATATCTGATAGTGATACTTGATCCATGGGTATCTCCTCCTTTCTTTGTTCATCAGGAGATACCCTCTCTTATTTTGAAGAGAATTTCAACACTAAATTATACAGCCTCATAATGCCCTCTCTGCCCATTGGTGTCAGAGGGTTCAAGGATTGTTTTTCTGGTGATAAGATAATAAATTCTCTTTTATTTTTCCCTTTTAGGTTTGAAATAAAAAGGAATTCCTTCCTCCCCCTCGGCTTAGACAGTGTGGCAGAGAATTTTCTCCTCTGGGAGAAGCTGAGCTTTATTTCTTCCGGGGATATCAGGGGAGAAGGGGAGGAGTAACAACCCAATTTAACAATAAGCTCATCAAGAAGGAATCGATTGTCAACTGATATGACAATAGGAAACCCTCCCACAGTTAATCTTAAAAAAGTCCCTCCCTGCTCTATTTCAGAGACATGATTTCCTGTTTTTTTACATAGGGATTACTTACCTTCATAATATAGAAATAAGGGCTGAATATCAATCTTAAAGATTACGGGAAGTGGGGAGCATCAGCCCTTATTCACACATCCATTCTATCGCAATCTGTTGATTTCTAAGAGGTTATGAATAAATGAAAAAATTGAAAAAACCGTCTTGACAAAGCTGATAATAGTTATTATAATATTGACAGTTGTTAAATATGATTAAATAATAATGATATAATTAAAGAGTAATTGATAAATATAGAAGGTGCTTAATAAAAAATGGATAAAATTGATGAAGAAAAGAAAAAGAAGTATAAGCCCAGCATAATGACCTTGCCAGAGCTGGCCAAGTATATCAGGGTTCACAAATCCACTGTATACAGGATGTTAAAACATAAAAGTATCCCCGCCATAAAGGTGGGCAACCAGTGGAGATTTAAGAAGGATAGGATAGACAGCTGGTTGGAGACCAATGAGTTGAAAATGAGCCCTGATAAAGAGGAAGAGCGAAAATAACCTCCTCCTCATGCTTAAAAGGTGTAAGTGGCGAATCGTATCTTGAATATTGGAAATTAAAGGAGAATCCGTTTAAGGTTAGCTTCAATCCTCTCTTTTACTTCTTATCCGAGGGGAGGGTAGAGTGGGCGACTGCTAACCGGCGAGAAAGGGAGTGGAAAGACCCATCTGCTGAAGGCCCTCCAGCACCATCTTAAGGGAGGGAGTCATTCTCGAGTTCTGCTTCCATTCCTCCTTAGAGAGGGAAGAATTTTTAAATTCCCTTGCTTCCGGGTTGGAGGAGGTGGGAAAAAGGAGATATAAACCCCTGGCTAACCTGCTGAAAGACCATTGGGTCTATAATCCAAATTCCTATCTCATCTTTCTTCTGGATGATGCCCATTAAATCCAGGAGGGAGCAATACTCGAAGAAATAGAAGAGGCTTTCAGCGATAACTACCTAATTGAAGCCCTGTTCAGCTTTGTCCTTGCAGGGCTATCATCTATAAAGGAGAAGCTCCTCAGCGAAAAGGAATACCACCCGTATGGAAGCCCTTTATAACCAGTTATTAAATCAGAGGAAAAGATGATAATAGGGGTTGATATAAGGGAATTTGAGAAAAACAAGGCTACGGGAATTGGACAATATCTATCCAATTTCCTCTCCGCTCGCTCTGTCTTCAGGGCTGAAGATAAATTCATTCTGTATGGAAATCAGAAAACCACCTTCAAGCCTCCGGAGAAGGATTATGTGGTCCGTATAATACGCGAAAGAATCACCTTGTGGTGGGACCAGATTCTCCTCCCCTGGAGACTGTACCGGGATAGGGTCGATGTCTTCCTCTCCCCTTATTATAAAGCCCCTCTGCTGGCTTCTTGCCCGGTGGTAGTCACCATTCATGACATCCTTTTCTTAAAATTCCCTCAGCGCCGGAGTATAAGGCATTTATTATATACCCTATTATCCCACATCTATGCCAGGGCGTTTATCAGCAAAGCTTCTGCCATTATTACTGATTCAAAGCATTCTAAAAGGGATATCTTAAATACCTTCAAAGTCCCCGCTGAGAAGGTTAAGGTGGTAACCCTCGGAGTGACCAAACGGTTTCACCCAGTCCGAGAGAAAGGGGAGATAGAAAGAGTCAAGAAAAAGTATAACATTAAGAGAAGATATCTACTTTATGTGGGAAATTTTAAGCCCCATAAAAATGTCCCTTCCCTGATAGATGCTTATCAGAGGCTCCCGCTTTCGCTTAGAGAGGACCACCAGTTAGTGTTAGCGGGGGATGCAGGGTCTGGGATAAGAGAGGTCAAGAAGAGGTTGGCAAAGATGGGGCTGGTATCAGAGGTGGTGGTGACGGGTTTGATTTCCTTTGAGGATTTCCCCTCCCTTTACAGCGGAGCAGAAGTTTTTGTCTTCCCCTCTCTCTACGAGGGGTTCGGACTGCCAGTAGTGGAGGCGATGGCTTGTGGGGTGCCGGTTATATCTTCTGATGCGGCATCCCTGCCAGAAATAGTTGGTGATGCAGGAGTCCTTTACTCCACTGACAGAGTGGAGAATCTGGTTGAGGTGCTGACTTCCCTCCTATCCAATCCTGATAAGCGGAAGGAGTTAGCAGAGAAGGGATTAAACAGGTCGAGATTATACCGCCCGGGAAGCCAGGCGAAGAAAATTAGGGAAATAATTATGGAGGTTTACCGGGAGTGGAAGCTGAGACAACGGCGATATAGAAAAACAGGAGAAGGAACGGGTGCCAGATGAAAGACCTGCTGCATTATTGATGATAACCACCGAATTTCTGCCCATGAGGGGAGGGATAGGGAGCTACTCCTTTCAAATAGCCCGAAACTTAGCCTTCATATCCAGCCAAAAGCTGTTGGTTTTGACCACCAGGATGAAAGGAGCGAGAGAGTTCTATCGTCATCAGCAGTTTATCATTTACCGCACCGGAGGAGGCATCCTGAGATACCTGAAAATCATCCCTCTATTTCTGAAAATTTTGACCATTCGCCGAAGCTTTGACATTCAGCATATCCTGGCCACCAGCTGGATTTATGCGGGTGTTCTGGGTTAGCCGAGCAATAGGCTGTGGGGAGTTCGCTATTACCTCTTCGCCTACGGATTGGAAGTCACCAAATACCAGGGTATGCCCTTTATAGAGAGGATGATGCGGGCTGTCTTGAATCGGAGCAGCCTCATCTTCGGGGTATTGATTTACGATATGGTGCACATCACCATCTCCCGGATAGTCTAAGGAAAGCTCACCACCTTATGGCAATGGATTGAATATGTCGGAAATGACCACATCCACCCCGTATGTAGTCCCTGCTTCGCAGCAAAAAGCTTAGTGTTCTTTTTATATGCCTGGTGAGCGTCTGCCTTTTCAAAGAACTATCATCTTTATCATCATCACTATCCTGGAATGGAAAGGGAATCGCAGGGAGCGGAGAAGAAGGTAGCGTCTAAAGGTCTAATCTACCGGATAAATAGAAATCTCTTCCTGCATTGTTGACAAACGAGGTGACTTCGGTAAAATATGAATATCAACTTATTGGACTAAGGGATATGGTTATCGACTCTTCAAAGGACTTCTTCCCCCCGGTGGTAATCTTAGCCGCTGGAAAGGGAAAGAGGTTAGAGCCTCTCACTCTTAAGATCCCTAAGGCTTTGGCACCAGTGGTCAATGTGCCCATAATTGAAAGAATTATAAGGGACTTTATCAAAGCAGGAGCTGGAGAATTTATCGCTGTGGTGAGCTATCCGGATGGACCCGTCAGGGATTACCTGACCCAGGAGGCAAATCTTGGTGTCACTCTCCACTTTGCGTATCAAAAGGAAAAGCTCGGTATGGCTCATGCCGTATTAGCAGCGCGGGATATGATTACTTCCCCTTGGTTTATAGTGGCTGCTTGCGACAACCTTTACCCTTTGGAGCATCTGAAAGGGATTGTCGAACTCTGGAGAAGGTCACAAAGCGACTCTGTGCTCAGCCTGATGAAAGTTCCCCTTGCTGAGGTATATTCCAATGCCATTGTTAAGCTTGAAAAGAGGCAGATAACGAAAATTGTGGAAAAACCGAATAGAGGGGAGGTCTTCTCCCGCATAATCAGCCTCCCCTTTTACCTGCTCCCCAACGAAATCCTCCGCTTCCTCCCCCAGACTCCTCTCTCACCCCGGGGGGAATTCGAGCTTCAGGATTCAATTCAGTGGCTTATAGACTCAGGCTTTAATGTCCAGGGTGTTCTCACCACCGAACGCCACAACTTGACCACCCTGGATGATTTAATTTTAATAAACAAAATATACCTGAAAAAATACCACCAGACCCTGCCACCCGACAAAAGGAGATGGGATAAGGTTAATATAATTGACCCTGTCTATATCGCCCCTGAAGTTGAGATTGGTGAGGGGTCTGACATCGGTCCCTGGGTGACGGTGGGGAGAGGCTGTCGTATAGGGCGAAAGGTTAAAATCTCGGAGTCGGTGATAATACCCGGAGCAGTGATTGAGGACGACCTTGAAGTGGTTAATAGGGTAGTTATATGAGAAATGATACAATTTGTTCCTTAAATTACCCTTGGTTTTGACCATATCTTGTAATATAGTATAAGGCAGCAGGGTAATGGATGGTTTTTTTATAATATAAAGCTCGCATTTCAAGGAGGGTAAAAATGGGAGACCTAAGCCGCCGTGATTTTTTTAAGAACGCTGCTGGAGTGGGGTTAGGGATTTCTTTCTTTGAGCCCATCTTTTTTAAAAGAGGAGCTGCGACCGCTGTTTCAGCGGGTCTGCCGGTGATAATCTCCAGTGGGGGACATGGACTCAAAGCCAATGAAGCTGCCTGGCAAATCCTCAGCAAAGGGGGGAATTCCCTCGATGCCGTAGAGAAGGGGGCAAATGTCATTGAGAGCGACCAGGAGGATATGAGTGTAGGACTCGGGGGGCTGCCCAACGAGGAAGGGGAGGTGGAACTTGACGCCTCAATAATGTCCGGACCCGATAGGAACGCCGGGGCAGTGGGTGCCCTAAAATATATTGAAAACCCCTGCTCTGTAGCCAGATTGGTGATGGAGCGCTCTGACCATGTGATGATGGTTGGAAAGGGGGCGCTGAGATTTGCGCTCGCTCATGGCTTTAAAGAGAAAGACCTTCTTACCGACAAAGCACGAGAAATCTGGCTTCGATGGAAGGAGAACCTGAGCGACAAGGACGACTGGTTCCCTCCCAAGGAGCTGAAAGAGGAGGATGTATTTCAAACTTACGGCACCATAAATGTCTTAGCCGTTGATGTTAATGGGAACATCAGCGGAATTACCACCACCAGTGGGCTTGCCTTCAAGATACCCGGTCGGCTGGGAGATTCTCCTATTATCGGAGCGGGATTATATTTGGATAATGATGTGGGAGCCGCTGGAGCAACCGGTAGGGGAGAGGAGGTCATCAAGACCTGCGGGAGCTTTATGGTGGTGGAGAATATGCGCCGGGGGATGTCACCCCAGGAAGCCTGCGAGGATGTGGTGAAGCGGATCATAAAATGGCATGGAGGGAAGGCGGACTTTCAGGACAACTTTGTCGCTATTAACAAGAAGGGGGAGACGGGCGCTGCCTCCATACACAAGCGCTTCAGATACGCCGTATACAACGAGAAAGGGAACAACCTGTACGATGGGGCTTATCTGTTAGATTGAAGACGATGTTTTTTTATCTATAAATCCCTGTAAGTAGAGGAAAGGTGTAAATATTTCCAATCCCTATCCCCCCCTATTCTGTTGTGAAATGAGGGCAAGAGGTGCTGCTGACGCCCAAAGAGGAGGTCTACCATCGCATAGGCAGGCTCCAGAAAGAGCTTACCTCTGAGAAAGTTGGTGGCTTCCTTATCTTTCAGAATGTCAACCTCTTCTATTTCTCAGGGACGATGCAGAACTCGGTTATGCTCATACCCCGGGAAGGCGAGCCTCTACTGCTGGTAAAAAGGAGCTTAACCAGAGCTCAGATAGAGTCTCCTTTGGCTCATATCGTTCCTTACACTCGCCTGACAGAGCTTCCCCATGCAATGTCCACCTTATGGAGAAAGTCTCCGACCAAACTGTATGTAGAGCTTGATGTGCTGCCTGCTTGGCTCTATCTTCGGTTGACGGAACTATTTCCCGAAATCGAGTTTGTCAATGGCTCAGAGCCGGTTAGAAAGCTGCGGATGATTAAGTCAAGGTTTGAAATTGAGCAGATGCAGCAGGCGGCAGAGATAGCCAGGGCGGTGTACTCAGAAATCCCATCTTTTCTTCAACCAGGAATGCGAGAGATAGATTTATCTGCCGAGCTGGAAGCAAGGTTTAGAAAAAGGGGCCATCAGGGGTTGGTGAGAGCTCATCGGTGGGATCTGGAGCTCTATTATGGCGCGGTGATTTCGGGGGCTAATATGTCGTATCCGGTCCCTTTTGAGGGACCTGATGGCGGGATGGGGCTCTCACCGGCAGTACCTCAGGGAGCAGGGGAGAAGCCGATACAGGAAGGGGAACCCATTATGGTTGATATGGTAGTGGGTTATAATGGATACCTGATAGATAAGACGAGGATTTACGCTCTGGGACATCTCCCAGAAGATTTACTGAAGGCACATCGCTTTGCGCTGGATGTGCAGAAGGAGATGACCGAGCTGCTCCGCCCGGGGAATAGCTCCCGTCAGATTTACCAGACCGTGATGAAAAAGGTAGAGGAATCCCCCTACCGGGACTATTTTATGGGTTACGGTGATAACAAGGTCAGGTTCGTAGCTCACGGGATAGGATGTGAGATCGATGAGCTGCCCCTTATTGCCGAAAAGCCAGACCTGGAAATCCGGCCCGGAATGACCCTGGCGGTGGAGCCCAAGATATTCTTTCCCCAAAAGGGTGGGGTTGGGATTGAGAACACCTGGTTAATAACCGAAGACCGCCCAAAGAAGCTAACCGACTTTCCGGATGACCTTCATATTTTGTGACCTTCTCTTTGAATTCTGGTTGAACTCCGGCGATATTTTTGCTATCATTATACTGAAAGAGAGGCAAAATGAGATGCCAGTTTTCGATGAGAAGAGGATAAATCCTACTAAAAGCAGTGCCGATGCTATCGTAATTCCCTGCGCCCATTTTCATTATAAAGAGCAGCTCTTCGGTGAAAAGAAAAACGAGAAGCACACCCATGAGGTTACCCTTGCCAAAGAGGGCTGTCAGCACGATTGCACCTCGCAAGGGCGAAAAGGACGCTTTGCTTGCCAGGTTGCCCATAAAGGGAAAGCGCTCGACCGTTACTTCGACCAATGGAAGAGAAAAAAAGCCCTAAATTCCGCTATATCCAAAATGCAGGAGTAGAGCAGCCTGTATAGATATGTGGGTTAATCCCCTTCTTCGCTAACAAACCTCTTCTCAAAGGAAATTCTGTAATCTTCTTATGGAACCATTAGAGAAGTTATCTCGCCGTAATGTGAGGGAGATGTTTCTTCACTCCCTGGCGGCGGTAGACCCCACCAAGCTCGCTGCGGGCTCCCTCCAGTTGACCGATGAGTTGCTAAGGGTCGGTGAAAAGGAATATGACCTCTCTCAATGGGACAGCATTTATGTCATCGGGGTGGGTAAGGCTTCAGCCAAAATGGCTTTTGCCCTGGAGCAGGTGCTGGGAGAGATGATAAAAGGGGGATTGGTTATCATTCCCTATCAGACGCGGATGAAGCTAAAGCGAATAGAAATCCATATAGGTGGACACCCTATCCCCAATGAGGCTGGGATGAAGGGGACCCAGAAGATGTTGAAGCTGTTAAAGGCACTGACCAAAAGAGACCTGGTCTTTGCCTTGATCTCAGGAGGTGGCTCTGCTATGTTGACTCTACCTGTTGCTCCCATAACCCTGGAGGATAAGCGTCAACTGACCCGGCTGATGCTGGAGTGTGGGGCAAATATAGATGAAATCAATGCCTTAAGAAAGCATCTATCCCAGTCTAAGGGTGGGCGATTGGCAAAATATGCCTCCCCTGCTGATCTGGTAAGCTTGATTCTGTCCGATGTGGTCGGCGATAGGCTCGATAGCATTGCTTCAGGACCGACTGTTCCCGATGATACAACATTTGCCGATTGCCTGGAAATAATAGAGAGGTATAGACTCAGGGATAAAGTTCCCCACCGAGTGCTCCATTATCTACAGGAGGGATTGGAAGGAAGGGTAGGGGAGACTCCCAAGAGAGGGGACCCCATTTTTGAAAACTCCCACCATGTGGTTATAGGCAATAACCTTCTGGCTCTGCGGGCAGCGGCAGACAAAGCAGAGGAGTTAGGCTACCAGCCCTTCATCCTCTCCGCGTATATTGAGGGCGAAGCCAGAGAGGTAGCCCGCTTCCACAGCGCTATAGTCAAGGAGGTCTTGGGCTCCGGCAACCCTGTCCACGCACCAGCTTGCCTTATATCGGGAGGCGAGACAACAGTTACCGTGAAGGGGAGCGGTATCGGGGGACGCAATCTTGAGTTTGTACTGCAATTTGCTCTGGAGATCGATGAATTGCTTCAGGTGACCATCTTAAGCGCTGGCACCGATGGGATTGATGGCAACTCTGATGCCGCCGGCGCCCTGGCTGATGGGGAGACGATCTCCAAAGCAGTTCACCTCGGTATGAACCCACAAGCTTTTTTGAATAATAACGATTCCTATAGCTTCTTCAGAGAGTTAGGAGATTTGATAATCACAGGCCCCACGGAGACCAATGTGTTGGATGTCAGAATAATAGTGGTAGAGGGAAATAATTGCAGGTAATATATTATATATAACTCTTTTATATTCAATAAATTAGAAGTGGAATATATTGTGATTCACTTACGATAAAAAGGTTGACAAATCGGTGAGGAAATGATACCTTTAAAAATTAAAAGAGGCAAGTTATATAATTCCTTGGGCGGTGGGAAATAGAGCAGAAAATGTCATACGGGGAGAAAGGTTTGGATTTTAAGAAGAAGCTAATAGCTCTTCTTAAGGACAACTTTTTTGATCAAGGCTCGATCTCATCACAATTGGAAGAGATTTATGAGCAGACCGGAGGAGAAGTTTACTCAGAGCTTCTTTACCTGTTGACGAATAAGAAATTCAGCGAGGAGGAGGCACTGAGACACTGGTTTTCTATTATGGAACATCGAGTGGAGCTGAATAACAAGTTGGGAAGGGATGTGGGGCTCATGGTTGCTCTTTTGGATTATTTCTTTAATGTTAAATCTTATATGAAGAGCCCCAAGTTGATAGAGATAAATGATTATTTGCAGATAGAGCACTCGGCTAACACCGATGGGCTGACCGGTTTGTTCAATCAATGCTTCTTCAAGCTCAGTCTCAAGCGCGAAATCGAGCGTTCCAAACGGCATAATCTGAAAACCTCCCTTATATTCTTCGATATTGACAATTTTAAACGGGTCAACAACCTCTTCGGTCACCTGGAAGGGGACCATGTTCTATCGGATGTCGGCAAAATAATCAGAAGCAATGTTCGAGAATTCGACCTCCCCGCCCGCTACGGTGGGGATGAATTCTCCATTATATTACCCAATACTAATAAGGAGGAGGCTTTCAGGGTCGCTTCCCGCATAACCAGCGATATAGACCAATACTGCTCCTCTTCTCAGAAATTCAAGGAGAAATCCTTGAGGCTGACCATAAGCTGTGGCATAGCGTCCTATCCTGATGATGTCCATTCGGCAGAAGAGCTTCTCAATTTTGCTGACAAAGCCCTCTACAAAGCGAAATTCTTAGATAAAGTGGGCTCTCCTATTATACCCTTTAAGGAAAGGAGGAAATTCCCCCGCTATCAGATCAGAAACCCATTGAGATATAGGAGAATAAACTCCAAGGGTCTCTTAGAAGAACCTCTGCAAGCTACTTTCACCAAAAATATCAGCCAGGGAGGTGTCCTTTTTGAGTCATCATTGCTCTTCGGAGCGGATACCGAGCTGGAACTTTACCTCAAGTCTACCACTCTGGATAAGGAGCAGAGGGTCATGGGAAAAGTGGTCCGGTTCCAACAGATAAATAGCCCAGATGTCAATGGGAAAAGATATGATATCGGAGTCCGTTTCCTCAATGAAGGGGAAGAGGAGAAACTGCGCATCTTTTAAGGGGGAGCTTTCCTCTAATTAGGACCTATCTCCTTTATTAACTTCTCACTTCTTTTTCAGCTCTAAAAAGGAAGGGTTGACTTTTCTTCCCTATGCTAATATGATTTCTGAGAAAAAAGAGCTCAGAGGAGGTCAACAGGTGCCAATGGAGAAGGGGAGTAATAAGGAGACCAAGGGTCTAATTATAATCTTTACCGGCGATGTGAAGGGAAAGACCACCGCCGCTCTCGGGACTGCGCTTCGAGCGGTTGGCTTCAACTTTAATGTGCTGATGATACAATTTGTCAAGGGAAAATATCCCTATGGTGAGCATACCTCGGCCAAGAGATTGGCACCAAACTTTGAGATAATAATCAAAGGGAGAGGCTACTATAAACTTCCCGGCGACAAAACCCCCGAGAAGGAGCACAAAAGAGCAGCCCAAGAGGGTCTGAGTCTCGCCCGGGAGCGAATGCGCAGCGGAGACTACCACCTCATAATTCTTGATGAGATAAATAATGCCATCCACACCGGTTTATTGCCGGTAGAGGAGGTTCTCGATTTGTTGAAGGAGAAACCCCCCTCCCTCCATCTGATTTTAACCGGGCGAAACGCTCATCCTGAACTTATTGCTAAAGCGGACCTGGTGACGGAGATGAAAGAGATAAAACACCCTTTCAGGGGGGGTATTTTAGCTCAAAAAGGGATAGACTTTTGACCCTTTTATCCTTTTTACACAGCCAATTCTGGAGCCCTTATTTGCTAAGAATCTTATTTCTTCAGCCTCCGAAGAGGGTGTCCCGATAATATCTTGACAAAAGTGTTAAAAGATATTAAAAATTAGAGTGAGCTTTCCAAAAAAGGTGGGCGGTTAGCTCAGTTGGGAGAGCGCTGCTTTCGCACGGCAGAGGTCGCCGGTTCAAGTCCGGTACCGTCCACCAGATTGTTTTTTATGAGGCTTTGAGGGGCGATAGAAGGGGATTTTTCATAAATGTTGTTGAGGAGGGAGATATGAAATTAGTTCCCTATTGGGAGGTGGCGCCGGAGAGCATAGAAGACCCTGAAGCCAGCGGGGTAAAGATGAGATGGGTCATTAGCCAGAAGGATGGGGCGGAAAACTTCGCTATGCGAGTGGTAGAGATATCCCCTGGAGGGCACTCTCCATTACATCGGCATCCGCATGAGCATGAGGTTTTCGTCCTCAAGGGAAAAGGGGTTCTCACCTGTGAGGCTAAGGAATCTCCTTTGATTCCTGGAGATGTGGCTTTCATCCTTCCCGATGAGGAGCATCAATTTAGGAATATCGGGCAGGATAAGTTGGAGTTTCTGTGTCTGATTCCGGTAAAGAAATAATCTTCTTCCCAACCTCCCCATGGAGGGGTGGTTTAGAACAACTTAATAAAGATGGGCATACCCATAATGAAAGCAGAAGAGCTTAAATGCCCTAAATGTGGCGCTGTCATATTAAGAAAGAGGCGAAACCCCACCCCCACTGTTGATATAATAATAGAGCACGAAGGCGGAGGGATTGTTTTAATAGAGCGGAGAAATTATCCTTATGGCTGGGCGCTCCCCGGTGGATTTCAGGAATATGGGGAGACTGTCGAGGAGTGTGCTGTCCGGGAAGCCAGGGAGGAGACCTCCCTTGATGTTACCCTCAAACGGCAATTTCATACTTATTCCGACCCAACGCGTGATCCCCGGGGTCATACCGTTACCACGGTTTTTATAGCCGCAGGGAAGGGGATACCCCGTGCAGCCGACGATGCTAAGGAGATTGGCGTGTTTACCAGAGAAAATCTTCCCTCCCCGGTAGCTTTTGACCACCATCAGATTCTTGAAGATTACTTCTCGCAGAGATATTGACTGCCATTAGGCCATTCTCCCCCTCAGATAGCCGTTTTTAGGCACTTTATCAGCCAGGGGAGATAGAAAGCGGGGACGTCGGTCCGTCGGGAACAGGAGATAATCTGCTTCATCTTTCCTGAGAAATCCCGTTTGAAGTTGCGTTCAAATAATATATATCCCTCGGAGTATAAGATATACTCTAACTGGTAATAGTTGGGACAGGATTGTAATAAGTATCGTATCCTAAAACCATAGCGAATTTGGCATTACACAGACACTATGTGTAACATAGAAAGGGTCACTCAGCATTGTGCAGGAAACAAAATCGGCTGCTCTGCTAATTTCTATCTAATGGCTCGCAAGAGGTGCTGCATTAGTTTTGCTATTTTGTAAGCCTGGAAGCTATCATGGCGACATGCTTTCCCTGAAACCGAGCTGCTTCCAACTCATTTT
>Ga0114930_10004100_pt1 | contig 12443 bp, 13 predicted proteins | sample AnhtaG_FD_87300 | JGI IMG/M metagenome (GOLD analysis project Ga0114930, IMG submission 87300) | Deep subsurface microbial communities from Anholt, Denmark to uncover new lineages of life (NeLLi) - Anholt_01485 metaG | ecosystem: Environmental > Aquatic > Marine > Oceanic > Sediment | place... | reverse complement strand
GGGCGCATCCTTACCCTGGAGAAGATGATGCAGAACGCCATGATCATCGACGAGAAGGAGGCGCACCGCTCCGGTCGGATAGAGTTGGGCTCCCGCGTGACTCTGCTCGGCCACGATGGAAAGGAGCAACACTTTACCCTTGTCGGCACCGCGGAGGCCGACCCCAAACAGGGACGCATCAGCAACGAGTCGCCCATAGGGCAGGCCCTCCTCGGCAAGAGCATGGGCGAGGAGGTGCAGGTGGACGCCCCCAAAGGCCTCCTGCGCTTCACCATCACGCGCATTAGCTGAAGGCCGGGAGGGTCTCAGGCGAAGGTTAGAGGCGGGTGGGCCGGAAGCGCGCCCCCCGCTTTTCCCATTTCGGACGCTATGACCGAGCGATACCAGGCCATCTATCAGCAGCGACTGACGAAGCTTCAGCGCCTGCGGGACCGGGGCATCGACCCTTATCCACCTCGCTACAACCGCAGCCATAGCGCCGCGGAAGCAGTGGACGCCTTCCAGGCGTGGGAGTCCCGCGGCAGCGCGGGCGAGGCCCCCAGCGTCAGCGTGGCCGGTCGCATCACCGCCACTCGCGACATGGGCCGTGCCACCTTCATCGACCTGCGCGACGGCTCCGGCCGCATCCAGACCCACTTCCGGCAGAACACCCTGGGAGAGGAAGCCTACGTAGGCCTGCGCGATCTGGACCTGGGCGACTTCCTCGGCGTGAGCGGTCCCCTCTTTCGCACCCGCTCCGGCGAGGTCACCGTGCAGGCCGTCGACTACACCGTGCTGGCCAAGGCCTTACTGCCGCCCCCGGAGAAGTGGCACGGCCTTCAGGATGTGGAGACCCGCTACCGGCAGCGCTACCTGGACCTCATGGCCAGCCAGGAGGTGCGTGGTCTCTTCGCCCTGCGCAGCCGGCTCATCTCGGCGGTCCGCCACTTCATGGATGGGCGCGGCTTCCTGGAGGTGCAGACGCCGGTCCTCCAGCCGGAGGCCGGGGGCGCTGCCGCCACCCCCTTCGTTACCCATCACAAGGCCCTGGATCGGGCCCTCTACCTACGCATCGCCCTAGAGCTACACCTGAAGCGCCTCATCGTCGGCGGATTCGACAGGGTCTACGAGATCGGGCCGATCTTCCGCAATGAGGGCATCTCCACCATACACAACCCTGAGTTCACCATGATGGAAAGCTACGAGGCCTACGCCGACTACCACCACGTGGCCCGCATGGTGGAGGACCTCGTGTCAGGGGTTGCCCGCGAGGTGCTCGGCAGCACCCGCATCGTCCATGGGGACGCCATCATCGACCTGGAGCCACCCTGGCGGCGCCTCACCATGCGCGAGGCGCTCATCGAGCACGCCGGCCTAGACTTCGCCGACTATCGGGACGATCCGGAACGCCTCCGCGCTCGCCTCCAAGAGATCGGCGTCCACGTCGAGCTGGGCTGGAGCTGGGGCAAGCTCATCGATGAAGCCGTCTCCACCTGCGTCGAGCCCAGGCTCATCCAGCCCACTTTTCTCATGGATTATCCCTGGGAGCTCTCCCCCCTGGCCAAGCGCAAGCCTGAGAACCCCGAGCTCGTGGAGCGCTTCGAGCCCTTCTGCGCGGGCATGGAGTTCGGCAACGCCTACACCGAGCTCAACGACCCCGTCGAGCAACGCGAACGCTTCAAAATGCAGGCACGTCTGCGCGCCGCCGGCCTGGAGGACGTGGAAACCATGGACGAGGACTTCCTCCTGGCCCTGGAGCACGGCATGCCCCCCACGGGCGGCCTCGGCCTGGGCATCGACAGGATCATCATGATCCTGACCGGCCGTACCTCCATCCGCGAGGTCATCCTCTTCCCCCAGCTCCGCAGCAAGGAGTAGACTCCTCGCCGTGGCCGACCGAACCTTCCGCGCCGTCATCTTCGACATGGACGGCGTCCTTGCCGACAGCGAGCCCACCTATCTGGAGGCGGCCAACGTTGTCCTCGCCCCGCTCGGCCGCCGCCTGAGCGAGGAGCAGGGCCGGAAGTTTATCGGCAGCAGCGTTCGCCACGCCTGGCGGGGCATCATGGAGCTACTGGCCCTCGAGGGCAGCGTCGAAGATTACGTGCGCCCGTACGATGAGGTGCTGGTCTCGCTCCTCAGCCGCCCGCGGCCCACCCTGCCCGGGGTCCGCGAGCTGCTGGCTGAGCTGGACCGCCGGAACCTGCCCCGAGCCCTGGTCACCTCGTCCTGGCAGGGATGGGTCGATGCCCTTCTCGGCGCCATCGGGCTGACCGGCGCCTTCCCCGTAGTCGTCACCGAGGAGCAGGTCGAAAACGCCAAGCCCGCGCCGGAGCCCTTTCTGAAGGCCGCCGCCTTGCTGGGCATCGAGCCCGCGGCCTGCATTGGCATCGAGGACACCCCATCCGGCATTCAGGCGGCGAAGGCGGCGGGGATGTACGCCGTGCAGGTGCGGTCGGCCAGCACCGCCTTTCCTCCCATCGACGGCGCCGACCTGGTGCTGGACAGCCTGGAGGGTTTCCCGCTACACTTGCTCGGCTAGCTGGAAAGGCCAGCCGAGAGGTAGCGTTGCCATTGGACCCGCCCCCAGTCCGGGGAGCGGGTATGTGGCGTTTGGAGGGAGCAGGACCGCGTCGCTCACTTCCTGCTGGTCGAGGCGGTGAAGGAGGGCCGATGATGCCAACGCCCGACGTCCCCGCCAACGTCCGCGAGGTGGTTGACGAGTGCGTGGCACGCTTCGGCGACAACCTAGCCTGTGCCCTCTGGCATGGCAGCCGCGCCCGCGGCGAGCCTACTACCGCCAGCGACGAAGATCTCATCCTCATATTCCGCCGCCTCGACGACAACACCCTCCTGGGGCTCCGGGAGATGTTCCTCCGCCCGGACCTCCACGATTGGTCGACCTACACGCTCTCGGTGGACGAGCTCCGCCAGTACCCCCGCAACAACCGCCTCCAGTTTCACTACGGCTGCCAGGTGGTGCACGGCGAGCTCGATCCGCCCCCGTTCACGCCTGACGACCTCGTGGCCGACCTGCGATTCCTCGCCGTCGAGATCCGCTCCTACTGTCGACATCCCTTCATCCACCATGCCCTCTCCCATCCGCATCCCGACACCGTGCGCACTGCCCGCATGATGTATTACATGGCGAAGCAGGCAGTGATGGCCATGAAGACACGCCATCTCTACCACACAGGCGAATATCCTCTTACGCGGAGCGAGCTTCGGCGGGTGGTCCGCGACCCGGAGGATGTGGCAATCATCGACATCGTGGACCAATGGCCGGAGCTGAGGGCAGGCTACGAAGAGGACCCGCGCCTCCTCATACTCCAACTCGACGCCTTCGCCCGGCGGCTGGTAGAATCCCTCCCAGAGGCCTAGAACGTTCGTGGAACGACACTTCACCGCCACCGGCTTCGTCGTGCATCAGGACAGGACCCTCTTGCTCTGGCATCCCAGGCTCCAGGCGTGGGTTCCGCCGGGAGGACACCTCAAGCCTAACGAGGACCCGGTCCAGGCCGTCCTGCGTGAGATCCAGGAGGAGACGGGGCTGCGTGCCGAAGTGATAGCCCTGAACAGTGCATTCCCCTTCGACTACCCACAGCAGTTGCCGGCTCCCTATACCATCCTGGTGGAGCGCAGCCCCGAGCCGGGGCCGCCGCACGAGCACATCGACCTCATCTACTTCTGCCGTTCCCTGGACGGCGAGGTCGTGCGGCCCCCCTCATCCGATGACGTGCTAGTCTGGGTCACCGAGGCGCAGCTCCGGCGTAACGAGCCCCTGCCCGTGGGGAGCGGCGGCCCAAACATCCCCGTACCTGAGGACGTGCGCGCCCTGGCCCTGGAGGCCCTCGGCGTGGCAAGAAAGCGCTGATCTATGCTCGCCCTCCAGTTCATCCGCGAGAACCCCGAGGCCGTGCGCAGGGCCCTTGCCGACCGCCACAGCGAGGCCCCACTGGACGGTATCCTCCGCCTTGACGAGGAGCGCCGCCGTCTCCTCCAGGAGGTCGAAAGCCTGAAGGCCGAGCGCAACGCCGCCGGCAAGCGCATCGGCTCAGCCCGCGACCCGGCGGAGCGCGAGCGGATGATCGAGGAGATGCGCGGCGTCTCCGAGCGCATCGACGCCCTGGAGCCGCATCTCCGGGATATCGAGGAGCAGCTCAACCGCCTCCTGCTGGAGGTCCCCAACCTGCCCGACCCCTCCGTCCCCCTGGGGGCCGACGACAGCGACAACGTGCCGGTGCGCAGCGAGGGCGAGCCCCCTACCTTCGATTTCACGCCCCTGCCCCACTGGGACCTGGGCGAGCATCTGGGCATCATCGACTTCGAGCGGGGGGTGAAGCTGTCCGGCTCCCGCTTCTACGTCCTCAGGGGAGCGGGCGCCCGCCTCCAGCGTGCCCTCATCACCTGGATGCTGGACCTCCACATCGGCCAGCACGGCTACACCGAGGTGTACCCGCCCTTCGTGGTGCGAGAGGACTGCATGTGGGGCTCCGGCCAGCTCCCCAAGTTCGCCGACAACCTCTACCACGACGTGGAGGACGACGTCTGGCTGGTCCCCACGGCCGAGGTGCCCGTCACCAACCTCCACCGCGACGAGATCCTCGATGCCGAGAGCTTGCCCCTTCGCTATGTGGCGTACACCCCCTGCTTCCGCCGCGAGAAGATGAGCGCCGGCCGCGATGTCCGCGGCATCAAGCGCGGCCACCAGTTCGACAAGGTGGAACTGTACACCTTCTGCGCCCCCGAGGAGTCCGGCGAGCACCTCGAACGCATGCTGCAGGACGCCCAGGCCGTCTGCAGGGGCCTGGGCATCCCGCATCGCGTGCTGGAGATGTGCACCGGCGACCTCGGGTTCGCTGCCGCCAAGACCTACGACATCGAGATGTGGGCACCCGGCTGCGGCGAGTGGCTGGAGGTCAGCTCCCTCTCTAATTGCACTGACTTCCAGGCCCGCCGCGCCAGCATCCGCTTCCGCCGCGAGCCCCGCGCTCGCCCGGAGTTCGTCCATACCCTCAACGGCTCCGGCCTCGCCCTCCCCCGCGTGCTGGCCGCCCTCCTCGAGACCTACCAGCAGCCCGACGGCTCGGTGGTGGTCCCGGAGGTGTTGAGGCCGTATATGGGCGGAGTCGAGCGCATCTCACTGCGGCCTTCCTAGGGACTGGCGAGCATACGCAAGACGCGCCCCACGAGTGGAGACAGGCAAAATGACCTCGGCGCGGAATGCTGAACTCCGACAACTCTGCTGGGCGTTCGTGCAGGCAGCCACGCGAGTGTTCGTACGGAAGGGCATATGGCCTCGTCCCCCGGCTTCTCGATTGTTGAAGTGGGGGGAGGACTTCGTATACGCCGACTTGGCCGGCCTGCCCGAGTTGCATGCACTAAACAGCTGGCTGGCATCTGCACCTGACTTGCTCAGCATGTATCAGCGCAATCCCGGCGACTACAGCTACTTTTCCCACATGTGGTTCTCTCTGGTCACGCGGACTCTCGCGCATTCCCAAGGGGCCGAGCCTGAGCGGGCGGCCTTCTCCCGTCAGTTCAAGCTGTTCCTGGGCGAACTGTACCGACCGAGCGCTCGAATGTGCAGTGTGACCATGCTGACTGGCCTGGACCTTAAGTTTGAACGGCTAAGGCTGGACGAGTACACGCACATTGTCCAGCTACCGTGGGCTGGCGATCTTGCCGGACGCTTGCTTCACGGGCAATTTGGAAGCTACTACCGCCTCGCTCCGGGCCACGACGAGCACAGCGCGCTTGTGACGGATGTGGTTATTCAAAAGGACGACTTTCTTTCGGTGGGGCGGCGACAGCTCGACGACATATGGAAGTTTCAGGGTCTTGAGACTGTGATGAGGCTTTACACAGACGGAGTAGTTAGGGCCGGGAAAAGGTACGAGTTTCAGGTGGCGCGATTCCCTCTCGTGGAACCCTTCTCCTGGGAAACGAGCGACGGCGCACAATTGAGCGGCGTTCTGGGCGCGGACGAAAAACCGGCGATCATTCAGAGGCGGGACATCCCGGCAGTCACGCGCCTGTGGCGAGAGCTTCTGCAAGGGCACTTTGACGCGCGTCTGGGGATCGCTATCAGCCGCTTTCGCTCGTCCTATGACAATCCCGAGGACCTTTTTGTCGATCTGACCATAGCCCTAGAGGCAATGTTCGGGCCAAAGGAGGGTGAAGAGCTGACCCACAGGCTCCGTCTCCGGGCAGCGTTCCTACTAGGGCGCACAGAAGAAGAAGCCAGGACGATATACGGACAGGTGAGTACTCTCTATGCTATCCGGTCGCACGTATTGCATGGACGCACTGGAACGGACAGGGATTACCGACGCTGGCTTACTAAGTTGACCGGGAAGAAGCTCGAACAATTCGAGCTTCCTACCAAGCTGGTCCCGGAGGCAGACGCCGTCGCCCGCGGCCTGCTCCGGCGGTCAATCGCTGGCGCACTTGGCTTGTCGCAGAATCCCCCAGGTCAGCCGACATGGCCGCTTCCTGACGATTTCGATCAGGAGATGGCAACGCCTCGCGGGAAGCGGGTCTGGCGTCAAAGCTTTCAGCGGGCCGAACGCGCTAGATTGCAGACCATCAGCGCGGCTACCTAAAGCTCACGGAGCCCCACTGGCGAAGGGTTCCCGGCACTAGCCGCATTCCCCCGCCCAACCCCTTGACAAGCTGCGGACAGATGTTCTAGAGTACACATGTTCGGGAGAACACACGTTCTCTCTCCTGGGCGGCGGGGAAGAAGGAGCGCAGCGTGCAGTTCTTCGTCATCCTCAGCATTGTCATCGTGCTTGCGGCCGTGTACCTGGTCCACCAGTGGTACACGGGCGAGCTGGCTGGCCCGTGGCCCTTCGACGATGGGGATGCGGCCTGACCGGCCGCTCCCCGTCGTCGAACGAGCGGGCGCCTCTGCCTGTACCTGCCTTGAGCGGGCTTCCGGTGCTAGAATAGACACGAATCGCTTCGCTAATTCCCGGCACCGAAAGGCCCGCCATGCGCATCCTCGCCGCCGATATGGGCACAGGCACCCAGGACATCCTCCTCCTGGACACCTCGCGGCCTGTGGAGAACTCCATCAAGCTGGTGATGCCCAGCCCTACCGAGATCGCCGCCCGGCGCATCCGTCGCGCTACCGCTGAGCGCCGTCCTCTCCTGTTAACCGGCGTCACCATGGGAGGCGGCCCCTGCCATTGGGCCCTGGAGGAGCACCTCAAGGCCGGTTACGCCGCCTACGCTACCTCCGAGGCCGCCAGGACCTTCGATGATGACCTGGAGCAGGTGGGCAGGATGGGCGTGCGCGTGGTGAGTGAGGACGAGGCAGCCCGCCTCGACGGCGTGGCCCGCATCGAGCTACGTGACCTCGACCTGGGCGCCATTCGCCGCGCCCTGGCCGCCTTCGATGTTCCAGGCGACTTCGACGGCCTGGCCCTGGCCTGCCTGGACCATGGCGCCTCGCCCCCCGGCTACTCGGACCGCCTCTTCCGCTTCGAGCACCTCCGGCGCGTGGTGGAGCAGCAGAACGACCTCCTCTCTTTCGCCTACCTACCCCAGGAGGTGCCCGACTACCTGACCCGCGCCCGTGCCCTCCTGGCCTGCGCCTCCACCGAAAACGGCGAGCGTGACCTCCCCGCTGTGTTCCTGGACACCGGCCCGGCCGCCGCCCTGGGCGCCCTTCAGGATCCCCTGGTGGCCCAGGCCGGGGAGCAGCTCGTGCTGAACCTGGGAAACATGCACACCCTGGCCTTCCACCTGCGGGACACCCACATCTACAGCCTCTACGAGCACCACACGGGCCTCCTGGAGCCCGCCGAGATCGAGAGCCTAACCGAGCGCCTCATCGCGGGCACCCTGCGCCACGAGGACGTGTTCGACCACCACGGCCACGGGGTCTACTACGCCTCGCAGCCCCAGAGTAGCAGCTCCTTCCTGGCGGTCACCGGCCCCCAGCGCGCCAAGCTACGCGGAAGCCGCCTCAACCCCTACTTCGCCACCCCCCACGGCGACATGATGCTGAGCGGCTGCTTCGGCCTGGTCGAGGCCTTCGCCGTCAGGTATCCAGAGTACCAGGGAGAGATCGAGGCAGCCCTGCGCTAGCTGCCTGGCTTGAAGGTTCTAGCGGATGAGCCTTCTAAGGATCGGCGGCAGGATATTGTTGATGACCCCGGGCCCTTCCGAGATCTCGTTGATCTCCAGCCCGTGCGGGGTGTAGCGCCAGGTACGGAAGCCGTAGACCCCGATGCCCAGCCGACGGCAGATACGTTTGGCCCGGCCTCCATAGCCTACGGGGACATAGAGGTAGAAGGCGGAGTCGGAGAGCTGCGAATAGGGGAGCCAGCGGCGGCGCGCCGCCTCCTCATTCACCGTGTGTGCTGTCTCCACCGCCACGTGGATCTTGACCTGGTTGCGGCTGGTATCGACCACCACGATGTCGGGAGCGAGCTCATCGCCGGTGTCGGTCCTGATGGGCATGCTCACCTCTGGCACGTTGGCGAAAGCACGCAGCGAGGGGCTCTCAGGCGTGGGAAACTGGAAGCGCGCCTCGAAGATGTCTCGGACCGCATGAGCCCTAAGGAACTGCAGCCAGCGGTCCCGCTCACTCAGTTCTCTGTCGCTCTTGGCGCTCTGCCGGGACGGCCTGCCCTCCTCCCGACGCGTGCCGGTTGTCACGGCTAACCTCCAGGGACACCGCAATGCCCTATCTCACCCGATCATAGTCAGCCACTCCCCCTCAGTCCAGCCCTACGTCGCTCCGCCAGCTTCACCGACCACGCCCCGGGGCTTCGCCCTGCGACCGGTTTGCCCACAGGCCGCTGCGGAGAGACCTCCGGATAGTCGAAGGAGGCGGTCTTGAAAGCCGCCTCCTTCTCTTGAGGCCACCCGATCCGTCGGGGCTGCGCTATATCACGAGCCGCTCGAAGCTCCCGGCAGCGCTCACGCAGATGAATACCACGTCCAGCCGGTCCACCTCTGCCAGATCACTGGCCGCAGGGAACTGAGCAGAGTAGCCCTGCCAAATGCCGGCCTCGAGCTGCCAGATGCTCTGTAGCGCCTCCGCCGGCGTGACCGCCCCGGCGATAGTACCGATAGGAGTGGCGTCCGGATAAGTAGTGGTCACCGGGTTGCAGCCAGCAACCAGAGGCTCCGACTCCGTCTCTTGCGCAGCGACCAGCCCGCCATGGGACCAAATCAGAACTGCTGAGAGCAGCGCAGCTATCAATGCCGCCTTTTTCATATTGACCTCCTTGCTATCTTTGCACGACATGCTGTGGGCTACTTTGGACGATTATGCGCCTGCTGTCAACCGACAGCACCATCGACGCGGCCAGGCCGTCTTCGCCGCACACAAAGAGCCTCTCTGCCGTACCCAATCACGGAAGCTTCTACTGTGCTGAAGCCGTCCAGGTCACGGTTCCTGAGTCGCAACTGAGGGTATAGCCAGGGTAGGTATCGGTATCCTCCTCCTGCAGCCGGACTTCTCCTTCGGCTGTCATGGGAGATGTGAACCGGCCAGACAACTCAAGGCCTGCCCCCTGGTAGGAAAAGCTGCCCTTGCTGATGGGAAGACCGCCCGGTCCGATGAGACCCTGCAACGAATACACGAACTCCGTGAATCCTCCTGGAGGGCCACCGGTGCAGTGGGCCACCACTTCAGCATCGAGCCAGATTACGCTACCGCCATCACCGCTGACGCCAAACTCCCACGGCCTGCGCTGAGATGTCTTGCCGCTGTACGTCGCCCCTCCAATCGGGTCGGCCAGGGGGCTCGGCATAGGCGTAGCGGTTGGAACGACCGTAGCGGCAGGCGTAGGAGAGGGAGGCTGAGGTGGCCCAGGAGGGGTGGGGGGAAGCACTGCCGTCACGCATACCGACACGGGGTCCAAGAAGTCGACTGTGAGGAGGTCGCTCGCCTGCGGGAACGCTGGTGAGAAACCTTCCCACCTCTGCTCCGCCGCGTTGTGGCGCCACATGGTGTCAACGGCGGCGGTTGGGTTGACGGCCTCGGCTACGGTCTGGGCCGGCGTGCCATCCGGAAATGTAAGGGCAACGTAGTTACAGCCCTCGTACAGGGGCGTAGCTTCGCCGGGCGGCGGGAGCGTGATGGTGGCCACCCCTGGGGGAGGTGCGGGAGCAGGCGTGCCGACCGGCATCGGCGTGGCCGTGGGCCTCGGAACAGGAGGGGCTGTTGACGTTGGGCTGGGGCCTTCCCGGGGACCCTTCGGGATGGAGTAGAGGTCCCTCACGCCCTCTATCGAGTCGGCATCCAGCCCTGCAAAGTAGTGCGCAGTCCGTCCGTCGCCGTCGCAGTCGTAGGTCCGCGGCTCGCCGACCGACGCCCTCATCAGATCCCCCGTATCGCTCTGGTGATCCAGCCCAACGACGTGCCCGATCTCGTGCAGTGCCACCGAGTAGAAGTGCCATTCATCGTCGGCGATGGCGGCCGGGTTCCGCTGGTGATACCAGTTGAAGCCACCGTCGAACGTAATGCTTATGTCCGAGGCAACGCCCGTGGAGATATACCATTCAAAGTATGTAAGGCCGCCGCACGCATAGGGCGGCGGATCGCCCCAGAAGAGAGGAATTTGGGCATCAGCCGGGTTAGTCGTCTCCTGGAAGGCGATACCCGTGATGAGCCCCGCAGTGTCTGTATCTACGCCGCCCCAGGCGTCAAAAGCCTCCCTCGTCCTTTCCTTGGCCCACTGAGGCCAGACGCCCTCGGCATCGCTGAAGAAGTAGCGCGCTACGCGGTCCGGCCCCGCTCTCTCGTCCATGAACCCGTGGCCGAAGCCAAACAAGCTGACCTTGTCAATCCGGAACGTCCTGTCGTCCCATACGCCGAAAGCCGTGTACGGTTCACGGGAGAGGTATTGCGGCTGGTCATAGGATTCGCCGCCGAAGGAGCGGGCGCTCCGGTGGTTATGCGAGGAAGATCCGTCCTTGAGGCTGTCCTCTTCCCAGCGGATGGTGGCTTCGTTGTCCTGGTGCGGGGTTACGCTGGGAATGGCCTTCACTCCCAGCGCCGAGGCTAGCGAGACAGCGACTGCGAGCGCCATGGCGGCGGCGAAGCTACGGCTCCACATCGTCTCCTCCTTTAGGCGTGGCGGCTATTGGTTCTCCCACCACTCGATCCAGCGCCTGATGGCTTCCTTCCGCTCCTCTTCAGTGGCCGGGGCCCAGTACGGCTTGGGGTATCCGAAATCGAGGCCGGTGAGCTCTTTCAAGCCCTCTATGGCCTTCACGACGAGCCAGTCTCGGGCTGCCGGGTCCTTTAGGGTTTCTATCAGCACCGGGATGGCCTGCGTATCGGCCAGGTCGGCGAGAGCGACCGCCGCCGCCGTCCTCACCTCCAGGGATGGGTCATCGAGCGCATCGAGAAGCCAGGGCTTGGCGACCGACGCCCGCATGTCGCCCAGGTAGAACGCCGCGTTGGCGCGCACGTCCTCCGACGGCTCGTCGGTATCGGTTACCTTCTCGGCCAGAGCGTACGCGGCTTCGTCTCCTCCCAGGTTGGCCAGCGCGCCGATGGCCGCCAATCGAACACGCTCGGAAGGGTCGGCCAGGGCTTCCTTGAGGCTGGGAACGGCTTCAACGCTCCCTAGTCGGCCCAGGGCGACCACCGCTGCGTATCGCAACTCTGCCTCCTCAGCGTGCAGCAGCTCGATGAGCACGGGGACCGCCGACTGGTCGCCGGTGTTGCCCAGCGCAAGCGCCGACATGAAACGCACGTCAAGGCTTTCGTCCTCGTCCCGTACTCTTTCAAGCAGGCTGGGAAGAGTGAGCTCGATGCCCTTCTCCGCGAGGATTTCCTCCGGACTCGGACGCAGCACATCTTCGCCAGGCTCCAGGTCTGCAATAAAGGCCGGTGGTGTGAGGGAAACCTTCGTCTCGACCGCAGCCTGTGGAGACGCACCGGGCGCCTCGCCATCGGGCGTGACCGCCGTGTCATCGCATCCGACGGCCAGAAGCAGCAGGGTGACCAGCGCCGCCAGCAGCGATATCACGCCCGCAAGCGGCTCACTGAATCCCTTGCCTTTCACACCGTTCATGATCGTTCGTCCGATGACAGGAGGCCAGAAACATAGCGCGGCCGCTCTTCGGCGGTCAGGGCCACCCTATTGTGGGCAGGAAGCGACCTTGAGCCCTTCTGAGTTCGACATTTAGGCCGCCGATGCCGCCATCAGCCGCGACGGCAATCGGGCGACCGCGCATAAAATAGTCGCGGGGCGAGCGGTTGTCAAGGCGCGTATCAAGGCCGTCCAAAGCTCCCCCACTGTCGCCGGTCCAGATCTTCCTCACCTGGCGTGTACCATTCCTACTGCTCCACCGGTCGGCCCCTGCAGTTTCGTTGACCCTCATTCGGGGGCTCGCTATACTGCCTTGGGCTCGGAGGGGTGTCCGAGTGGTCGAAGGAGGCGGTCTTGAAAACCGCTAGGGCGCAAGCCCTCGGGGGTTCGAATCCCTCC
>Ga0114930_10004098_pt1 | contig 12450 bp, 9 predicted proteins | sample AnhtaG_FD_87300 | JGI IMG/M metagenome (GOLD analysis project Ga0114930, IMG submission 87300) | Deep subsurface microbial communities from Anholt, Denmark to uncover new lineages of life (NeLLi) - Anholt_01485 metaG | ecosystem: Environmental > Aquatic > Marine > Oceanic > Sediment | place... | reverse complement strand
GCAAAGAGCCTACATTAGCTCTGTAATTCATAATAAGAGGTTCATCTGTATTTTGAAAAAAACTTTTTAAGAGTTTAACCGGTCTTGAGAAGCGCCTGTTATAACCAACCATAATGAAATGAGCTGGATTTTTTCTTATTAATTTATCAATTTCTGTGAGTTGAATTTCGTTGATTGCCAGTGGCTTTTCAACATAAACTTTCTTTCCGTTTTTTAAACTTTCTAATGCAAGAAAAGCATGAGAGTCATGAGTCGTTGAAATAAAAACTGCATGAATATCATCATTTTTCAAAATATCATTAAAATCCCCAGAGGCAAAATGAAATCCGAATTTTTTAGCAATGCTTTTTGCTGCTATAGGAGAATAATCTACGACTATTTCTAACTGAACATTCCTATTCCTTTTTAAATTAGGCAACAGATAAGATTGAGCAAAATTCCCAGCGCCGATAAAGCCAATATTAAGTTTGTTAATTTTTAATGAGGGTTTTTTAGTGCCCAAATTAATTATTCGTGTTTCTGACTTTATACTTTTTGTTTCCTGAGGATACTCAATTAAAACTCCTACAAATTTTTCATTTGTCTTTCCAAGAATAACATCGTAAGCTTTTACAGCTTGTTTGATGGGAAATCTGTGAGTTATTAATCTTTTTACATTTATCTTTTTTTCAGAAACAAGTTTAAGGAAAGAATCCATGTTTCGATTTTCAGTCCACCTCACATAGCCTACTGGATAATCATTTCCTTTTTCTTCGTAATTGTAATCATATCTACCGGGTCCGTAAGACCGTGACATTTTAATTTCAATTTCTTTTTCATAAAAAGGACTTCGGGGAACGTCGGCTCTGACTGCCCCGACAATAACAATTCTGCCCCTGTCTCTACAGATCTTGCCAGCAATTTCTATCGGTTCATTGGATTTGGTTGCTGCGGTAATAATAACTGCATCCGTGCCGAATCCCCCAGTGAATGAGTTAACAGCTTTTAAGACAATTTCAGCTTTACTCTCGACAGTTTTATCCGCACCCAATTCTTTTGCTAGCTCTAGAGCTGAATTAGAAATATCTATACCAATTGCATTACATCCTGCGGCTTTTATTATCTGCAGAGTTAATTGTCCGAGCAAACCAAGGCCAATAATTGCTACAGATTCTCCAATTTTCACATCGGCCTGTCTGACTCCTTGTATAGCAATTGCACCGAGAGTCGTAAAAGCTGCCTCGTCAAAATCAATATTTTTTGGTAGTTTTACAACTAGGTTTTTTGGAACATAAACAACTTCTGCGTGAGAAGCATAGCCAGCCCCACTACAAGCAACTCGGTCACCAACTTGAAATTCATCACAGGAGGATTCAATGACAACTCCGGCCGTACTATAACCCAACGCTTTAAAATTATCTAGACGACTCTGGACCTTTTTATATGTTGAAATTAGTCCTTCTTTTTTAATATTATCAAAGACCTGTTTTACTAAATCAGGCCGCGATTTAGCCTTTCCCACCAAAGAAGCCATTCCAGTTTCAACCGATGTTCTTTCTGTTCCCGCACTTATAAGCGAAAACACATTTTTAACCAAAACTCCTCCATGTCTAAGTTTAGGCATGGGGAGTTCCTCAATAAGAATTTCGCCGCTTTTTTGGTATTGAAATATTTGAAGCATTACTTTATTCCTTTAATCCATAAATGCCAACCATATTTTGTTGCAATTTTCTTTTTAATCTTAGTTGAAAGAAAACTACGGACTATTGGAAAATGTCGCTCATTTAATAAATATGTTGAATAACTTAAATTTTTAAATGCCAAGAATAATTCTGCTGCTTCTGACCTACTGAAAACCGATGAGAACACGTTATCAGGGCCATCAGTTGCCTTGTGAATAAAGTTTCTCATTTTTAAACAAATAAAACCATGACGCTTAAGATTGATTAGGTGTTTTTCTAACCTTTCGACTTTTTCATTTGTCAGTTTTGCTACAAGTTTAGACATTCCAGGAATGTATAAGAGAAGTATACCAAATCGGCGGAATAATTTAATTGATACAAGATAATTTAATGATTTCCGATGATATAACATCACAACAACCATTCCACCTCTGCGCAAAACTCGATAGATTTCGTTAATAATTTTTTTGATGTGTGGTGAATGATGAAGTACTCCATGTGAAAAAATAATATCAAATGATTCTTCTGAAAAATCTAGTCTCTCTGCATTCATTACCTTCAGACTTTCGTAAGAGAGAGAAAATAGTCTGAATCTAATTTTTACCCTCTTAATGCTTTCTTCCGTTAGATCAATCCCACTATAAATTCCGCCAGCTTCAATAATTTTTTGTGCTTCTGCCCCTTGCCCTACTCCTATTTCCAAGACACGCTTTCCTCTGAAATCAATTTTTTTTATCTCATCCAATATGTGCGGTTCATAGCTATACTTAAAACGATCATAATTTATAAAATAATCCGTCCATTCAGAATTATGAACAAAGTCATTTCCACAAGGATGTTTCTCCCAAAATTCTGCAATTTGATCTGATGTAATGTAATCAGAATTCATTACTAACTTCCCAAGGAATTTTCTAAGCCAAAGTTCATTCGTAAGAATAGTCCATATGAAAAACGATTTTTTTATCCTTTACGATTTTTAAAATCAAGCTGGAAAATTCTCCTTATAGTCTGAGCTTGCTCATACAATAAAACCTCTTTACCTCTGTCCAAAGGAAAATTAGGGAGATATGGATTTGTCAAAAAAAATCTGAAACCAGATTTCATTTGTAAGAAATGTCCAAATTAATAGTGAATTGTCCTCTAATCCTTCCCGGTCTTTCTTTATTATATTATGTATATATTTGGAGTTGTAAATTTTTCTTTTATTTAAAGATTCTTCGCTTAAGTAGTCATTTATCATTTCGCTTAATGGACCGCGGATCCAAGATCTCAAGGGGCATCCAAATGGCGCTTTTGGTCTATTTATTATACTCTTTGGGAGATACTTTTCAGCAACTTTTTTTAATAAGTACTTTTGAGTGATGCCTTTGATTCTAAATTTTGGTTTTAAACTAAACATAAATTCAATAAGTCTGTGATCTGTCAATGGCTGTCTTCCTTCGACTCCGGCAGCCATACTGGATTTATCAGAATAGGTCAAGTTATGTTCTGATAAAAATATTTTGGTATCATCAAGACACATTTTTGTTAAATAAGACATGCCTTTTCTATCCAAATTCTTTTGATGAGATTTTACGAAATGGGTTTCCCAATATTCTATCTCATCTAAATAAATATTTTTATATTGTTCTTTACTCATAGAGAGATCTGATACCAAACACCTTTCTAATTGTGATAGTGATGCGAACGAAAAAAATCTTTTTGCCCAGCGGGAGGTCCTAAATCCCCTTGAGGATGATGCTGCAGGAATTGTTTTAAAAAATGATTCTATGCCTTTTCTTAGAGCCTTAGGAATAATTCTTTGATACAAATCGGCTTTTAGGCAGGCTAATTGTTTTCTATACCCTCCATAAATCTCATCCCCTCCCATACCATTAAGGAGGACAATAGTCCCGTTTTCTCTAGCATATTTTGACATTATATACGTATTGATGGAGGCAGGGTCTGCTAATGGCTCGTCGAGATGCCATACTAATTTTGGTAATAATGAAACTATATCAGGAGAAATTTCAAATTCTTTATGTTCAAATCCAAACTTACTGGCCACCTCTTTTGCATATTTATAGTCATTAGGCATTCTTTCGAACTTTTGATCGTGCTCTGAAAATTTAATGGTAAAAGCGCTAATTTGTTGATTAACATTTTTTTTCATTAAGGCTGAAATTATAGAAGAATCCAAGCCCCCACTCAGAAATATTCCTATCGGGACATCTGAAATCGTTTGAATTCTAACAGAATCATTCAACAATGAGTTAAGTTTTTCAACTGCATCTTCTTCCTTTAGATCTTCTTCTCTTGGATTAATATCCCAATATTTGTTAATAGATAAATTCCCATTTTCAAAGATTAAATAATGCCCTGGATGCAACTTATAAATGTTTTTAAACCCAGTAAGAGGGGAAATCTGGTATGTTGTGGGATTATGCAATGCATAATAATCTGGTTCAATAGGCACTAGTCCTGTGGCTGCAATAGCTTTAATTTCAGAAGCAAAGATGAAAGTGTTATTTTTATGAAAGTAGTAAAACGGTTTAATTCCAACACGGTCACGTGCTGCAAAAAGTTTTTTGTTTAATTTATCGTATATTGCGAAAGAAAACATTCCATTAAACTTATCAAGACATTTTACACCCCAGCTTTCATATGCTTTCAATATAACTTCGGTGTCACTGTGAGATTTGAAATTGAATCCTTTATTTATTAGCTCCTTACGAATATCCATGTAATTGAAAATTTCCCCATTATGAACAATCCATAAATTACCTTTTTCATTAGTCATTGGTTGATGGCCAGCACTAGATAAATCTATTATTGAAAGACGTCTATGACCTACTCCTGAATATGTGTCATCAAACCATTTGATGCCTTCGTTATCCGGTCCACGGTGAGCAAGAAGGCTAGTTATCTTTTTAAGAATTTCTGCATTTCCGCAATTAATCAATCCAGTTATGCCGCACATTTTTTACAAATTTCTATAAGAATCCAATAAAGTTTTTGCCTGTTTGCCCCAATTCCAATAATTTTTATAGAGTTTCCTGGAATTTGATTTAAAAGAAGCTAAACGTTTTTCATCTTCAAGAATATACTGGATATTTTTGGAAATACTATTAGGATCTTCTTCGTCACATACGCATCCAATGGGGCCGATTGGATTTTCTAAGATGTCATTTCTAAAAGTTGGGAAGTCACTTGCCAGAACAGCAATGCCGCCAGAAATATACTCATAGAACTTGTTTAATGCATGATATCTATAAGACAATCCGTTATCTTTGAGTAAAGAAATACCAATATCAGCACATTCAGTGTATTTTTTTAAATGTATATGTGGTTTTGGAGGCAAGATAAATACTTTATCCTTAACGTTGTATTGATTGGCAATTTCATAAAGAAAAGAAATTTCATCAGGATGGCCATACCCAATTATAACAAAGATTGTATTATCAGGGATTTTATGGAGTGATTTAATGATATTATCCTGAAGTCTTGTCTTTACAGATAACATTCCTGTATAAAGTAAGATTTTTGTATTCTGGTTCACACCCAACTCGTTTTTAAGAATATTGGATTTTGCTTTTTTCCAACTCTCGAGTCCTGGATAATTATAAAGTGGCAGAAGTGTTTTTTCTAAATGATAATAGTCCTTAATAAGTCTTGCCCGGTCAGAAGAGGGACAAATTGCCAGTGATGCATTTGACAGAAGAAATTTTTCTATATATATTCCAACTTTATGATAACTTTCTTTGTCAGTCCAAATTATTTCGTGACAGTCATATATAAATTTTCCGCCGTGGATGAAAGCCTCAAAATAAAGAATCCACCCTAAGAAATAGTTATGGGCATGATAATAATCTGCACTGAAAAAAAACATACGAAAAAAATATTGAATAAACGTATTTAAAAATGAAAATATCCTTAAGAATTTATTGAGTTTTGTTCCTGTTGAGAATCTTTTTCTAAAGGGGAGTTCGATTTTTTCAATATTATAAGATAGTGTTTTTTTTGTTTTTGAGATACTTGAGTTATACATAACTAAACGAACGAAGTATCCAGCATCTGCTAATGTGTGAGCTTGTTTAAGAACTCTTGCATCGTACCGGACATCTGAAAACTCTGCCATGAGCACTTTTTTATTAAACATTTTACTAATTTACTGGTTCGTGTAAGTGATAGATAATTCTATTTCAATTTGTTCAATATATTTTTTTTCCAGAGAAATGTAATAAGAGGAAGCATGGTTTAAGAAATATTCACTAATAGAGCCATTAGCTATATTAAACTTTCCCAAATTATTCGTTAGTGTAAACGTTTCTTTATCATTACTGAATATTAATTTGCTTCCATTTTCCTCCAATTCCCAATATTTTTGAGGAATATGTAAATTCAATTTTGCTACATGTTTTCCCTTGCCTGACAAAGTGTCTATAATTTTTAATTCTTTGTTTGATTTGTCATAAATAAATTTTCTTGAATGTATTTGCCTACCGCCTTTAAGGTTCTTATACCCATTATGTTTTAAAGTTACTGTCCACATTTTTTCATTGTCTATTGCTTTTTCTATATTGACTTTTATATCACCTAGCATTTCAAATAATTTGTTTTCATCGAATTCAACAATTTCTCTGCCGTCAATCTGAATAGTGTTATGGCTTATGGTTTTTCTGTCTTTATTTCTCAAATCTCTATTACCGGTGTAACAGTAGGACCAGCAATCCACAATGAATGGACATTCACTATAAAGTTCAAAAGACAAAAAATCATTGTGCTGGTGATTCCCTTTACCTGATGTTCCAATTTCATTTCCTGATATAATCAGACTGATATTTGAATCTTTATATGTAACGTAGCCTCCTACTTTAAATGTATGATTTTTATTCAACAGGAAATTTTTCAGTTGAGGTATATTTAAGAAGATAAGGGTCTCGAAATGTACAGACATTGTACAATCATAAAACCAATTCAGATAATCTAACTTATTGAATTCTTCTACAGAACCAGTGTCATATAAAAATTTGCCACCATCATTATCACCAAATCTTGAAATGTTACCATTCTTATGTGTCAAAGCCTTCAATGCTTCACCGATCTTCTTGACCGATTGTTCAATATTGGGATCTATCCTGACGCCATTAGCATAATAAACAGCCATCAAAAACAGTAACATTTCAAAGGTAAATCGATGGTAATGTACTGATGATTCAAAATTAACTCCATCATTGGTGAATTGTTTCTTCAGTGCTCTTTTTAATGAGCGAGCACCCAACCGTCGCCACTTTTGACTGTTTTTATATGAGGGAAACAGCAAAGACGCATACAAAAGCCCAATGCTGCAGGCAAGGCTATGATTTGATTCCAAACCATAAAAAGAGATTTCATAATTCCGGTAAATATATTCTGCATGAAGGACTAAAGAACGAATGAGCATATTACGAATTTTATTATCATAGTTTTTATAGCTCTTTAGAAAACAATCCAACCAGGAAAGATTTATTAATTTAAGAGCGGCTTCCATACCGTTATAAGGAACTTTATCGTGAGCCACCGGACTATAGTTTTCCCAATTTTTCAGAAAGTCGATCAAAGATTGTGCATAATCTTCGTTTTTAGATAGATAATAGGCAAGACCCACCATAAATAAATATTTACATCTGTAGATCTCCCAATAAAAACGTGTATCATTAAGGTATGCTTCTTTTGCTTGAGGCCTGATATTCCACTTATCGACAGTAAATTCCGTGAGGTTAATTTTTTTTTGGTATACCGTTATTTCCTGTTTAACAAAATCATTTGCAATCTGTAACAGCTTTCTTTTATACAGCTTGTTTGATTCAAAAAAAGAAAATATTTCTGCATCATTTTCCTTAATCAAAAAAATAGTATTTATTTCATCGGGCGTTTTTTTAAACTTAATTTGTCCCTTTAATAAATTTTTTCTGATGAAATGGAATAGGCCTAATAGAGGATCATTTCGAAATAATAATCTCACTTTATAATAAAATCTCATAAATCCTTTTTTATGGAGGTTCGATAATTTTTTTATATCAGATTGTGAATTTTATGAAGGAGCCATTATTCCAACGGTTTGAAAGTTAGCTGCCTTCAGTAATATTTCAGAGAGTTTAATAGAATCGACTTGCTTTTTCTTTTAAAAAGGATTTAAATTTTTTAAGCGGCAGATAAATTAGCTTGTGTTTCTTATTTTTTAGCTTAATTAAAACATTATAATCATTTGATCTGCTTATGTCTTTAAGCTTTCTTATAGTCTGATAGCTTAATGACCCTTCTGGCTTATACGGATATTAATATGAGCCAGCGGGAGCATAAGTAATTAAAGGCTTAGCAGGATTGAAGCCCAATTCTTCACATCCCGAAATTTTATTTTGTGAAGTATTCAATTTCAATAGAGTATCAGATTTTGAGTACCCGACCATTACTACCCGTTTTTGATTAGGGCCTAATGCGCATTTGGTTCTTTCACAACTACATTTTCCCTCTGTAATGTGTAAATTAATGTTTGGCAAATAATACATGTTTTTGTATTCATTATTCCACAATTCAAAATCTGTGATGCCATCTCCTTTCAAGTCATGATCGATATGGACACAGTATCCATTTTGAATTATTTTAAGTACCATGGGCTTGCCCGTGGGTATCTATAGTTGCTGACAAGCAAATCAGATTCTCCTTGTTGAGATAACTAGATTTATTGAAAAAAGCTATATAGTCACTTTCAATGTTGAGTTGTACAGTAGTTCCAAATAGAGGATTCAAATGAGTTTTTAAAACCTCGTTATTGCCATGAAGCAATAATAAAAACGGATTTTTCATTTTTGAATATTGAATGATAGTATCTATAATACGTTCTGAACTATTTCCATCAGGCTTATACATTGTCTTCTGATGCCAGTATCGCCTTTGCTCAGCATACTTTTCAGGATTTTTTATGGTGTGGCTGTTGACATTAATAATAAATCTCACATTTCCTGAAAGAATCTAGTTTTTGAACTTCTTCGTTTCCTAAGATATGGATTAAATGTGATTCCTAATATAATAAAAAATATGATTTGTACTTGAAATCGCAAAACAGTTGCGTTGTCTGCAATAAACAAATAAATCATTATAAAAAATAAAATACTTCCATATATACTGTATTTACTGAACTTGTAGGATTCTTTAATCCCCTTAAGCCATATATACATGTAAAGTAGAGTACAAAACAGTCCATTAAGTAAAAGCATACGAAGAAATCCGTTCGTCAGATCTTGAGTCATTACAAACTGTCTCAATTCAAAATGATTAAAGGAGGCTTCTCCAAACAAGTTAACGTATTTAAAAATATGCTCAATAGAGCCAATAACTATTTTGATTCTAGCAATCAAATTTCTTTGAGAATAACCCTCAGAAGAAAGATTAAAAAGAATAAAGTTATTTAGATAATCATTAAAAAAGAAGTAAATGACAGGAATAATTATTAATGATGCTAATAATAGGATAGCGAATGTACTGGCAAGCTTTCTTTTTTTGATATTTATTAAGAAAACAAAAAAAACCACCAGCGCAAAAGAAACGATGGCCGTTCTTGATTGAGATATCATAGTCGCAACTGCGGCTAGTCCTATTTGTGTAATTAAAATCATTTTAGCAAAGCTCGTTCGGACGATTTTTCCATAAACTAGTATTAATACATTAATAAGAGCAGACATCAAAAGAAAAATTCCCAACCAAATCGGGTGCACAAAAGTTGCAGCTGCCCTGTATAGTCCATGTCTTTCGTGGAACAATGAGCTGCTTATCCATCTGTCCTCCTGATTTATCATTAGACCGGAAAAGTCAAACAGCCCTCTGCCCAAATAAAATTCCAGCAGGACGATTAAAGAAACTACGATTGAAATGAAACCCAATACATGAAAAAATTTCAAAAGGTCTTTTTTATTTCTAATGAAATATCTTCCAGCAAAATAAGGCAAAAATAGATATAAGAAATTTTTTTCTATACTGCCTAAACCAGATTTTATGCCAAATCCATAAAATGCATAAAAGGATAATAAGATGATCAGAACCAATACAGAAATATCTAATTTATCAAGCTTGATTCTATGAGCAAAAAGGCCAAGAAATGAAGGAAACAGGAGTATTATAGCCAAAATCATCCATATGCGAATGTCAATTCCAAAATGGAACCCGATTCCATTAGGAAGAATACAGATCAAAAAAATATAAATATAAAGCAAAGATGATCGCCTCATTTAACTCTTTACAAGCAATGCTTTTAATTGTGGATAATATTTTTTTAAAAAGATGCCTCCAATAATTCCTAGAACAATGATTTTCATAATGAAGGACATAAGTACATCCAGAACCAACCCATATTGGAAAAAAGCGACAATAGATACAAGAACTCCAACAAGTGGAATGATATATTTCCAATTAAAAGGAATAAAATAGCAGTACCTTTTCGTGTATATATAAGAGGCGAAAAAACATAGGCCCATAGACAGAATCGTGGCATAAGCTGCCCCAAAAGCCCCAAATCGGGGAATCAGCAAAAAATTCAAAATAATATTTGCTCCTGCAACCAGTAAACCCTTTACCATATTTTGTTTCATCTTTCTGCTTTGCTGGAAGAAAAAGCCTGTTACACCATCTGCTTGAACAAATAAATAAGATAAGGCGATCAAAGGAACGAAGAAATGTGCCGGATGATATTTACTGTCGAATATGAGGGTAATTATTTCTTTCGCAAAGAAGGATATGGCAAAACAGATAATAATAACTGCTTGCAAATATATATAGTTATATTTGAAAAGGGTATTTTTGGAGTTCGATTGGTCATCAGAACTTGCTAATTTAAAAAAAATTGGGCTGTATGCTAAATTAAAGGCTCCTGAGAATATTAAAATTAATCCAGCAATTTTATAGCCCAGAGAATAGATCCCAACATCTTCCAGGGTGAAATATCTTTCTAGAAAAATTCTATCTGATAGGTTTAAGACCCAGGCAGATAAAATCGTTGGAATGATTGGCAGGCTGAAAAAGAGGCTGCTTTTGAAGGGAGAAAAATGAAATTTAAAGTTTATCGCTTTAAGAGAAATATAAACATATAGAGGAAGCAGAACAGCAACTCCGAGCATTTGCCCTTTCAAATATCCTGCCGCACCTTCTTTTTTTCCGATGACAAACCAGAGTATAAAAAAAATGTTGGCAGCGAGCTCTAATGACGTTAGCAGTACAAATATTCCCGCTTTCTCTTTTAATATGAGGTACATTTTTGGTACGTGTGAAAAGATAAACAGAAATCCTGTGAGAATGGCATAGACAAAATAGGGGGAAAAATCTATTGACTTGTATATTTGACCAACAGTGTTTCTGAATAAAAACAATAACGATACCATCACAACAGAAACCACTATGCTGGAGATCGTAACTGTACCTAAAAAATCTCTTTTAGTATTTTCAGTTTTGTAATCCCAGTAGAGTCTAATGATGGATCTTTCTAAACTCAATGTTAAAAAGGCTGCAAGTATGGCTTTTAGAACGTGCATTGAGCTCACAATCCCGAAGTCAGCCGTACTTAGATAGCGGGTATAAATGGGTAAGAGAATAAAACCAACAGCCTGAGGTAGAATTATTCCTATCGAATAAATGGATGTATTGAGAAATAATTTTTTGGCTAACACTGTTACATTTGAGATGCGACTGTTTTTTTGATACGTATGAAGTCTTGATAGTTAGGGTTATCAGGATCTTTATAGGGAAATTCCATCGGATTAGAATCTTTTGTTCTTGAATGGAATAGATTTTTTTTCAGAGAGTAAAAGACTTCTAATCCCCTTATGAGATGGAGCACTTTTTTTACTTTTAATTTTAACGGCAGGCGGGATATTGATGCCCCACATTTTTTCTTTAGGTATTCATTCATTGCGTTATGGATTAATTCTTCTGACGCTCTTATGGTAAGCCCTTCGTAATCGGAAATATGTACAGCCAGGCATTCCTTAAAGCTCTGATACTTTTCCTTAAAGCTTCCTTCTATAAGAAAGTCACTTATTCTTTTTGCCGCACGCCCTTCTGATAAGGGAAGGCTTTCCCGAGCTGAATACAAGACATCCAGAACTTTCATTTTTCCATATATTACCGTTAACAATGTGGGGAGCAGTTCGCCGAACCTCAAATCGTCAGTAAATTTGTTTGTGGATGCCCAAATGGATTGTAATATCTCTGTTCTATGGACTGCATAAAATGTCGGTGTATTATAGTCTGAAAGGTGAGAAAAAAAACGTTCACTCGGACTATCGAGTTCAAGAGAGACATCAGTGGGAACGATTTGCCACTCAAATGTTTCAGGATTATTTGTATTTTGTTTGAAAACAATCTGAGTACCTTGTGCCGCTGCGTAATCGGGATGGAGTTCCAAAAACTCAATGCATTTTTCAAGTCCTATTGGAGTGATGAAATCGTCATCAGCACATAGGACAGAATAGGTTGTTGGAATACCTTTAATGCCTTCGCTTATTTTTTTTGCGATAAATATGTCTTGAGGATACCTTGTATATTCTATCAGCTTATGATCCATAATAAATTGTAAGTCGCGCTGTAAGTTCCGAGGAATTTGCTCCCGGTTGCCTGAGTCCAGAACTCTAATCCTGGGAGAGACGTTGTGTGAGGCATAATACTGGAGCAACCTCAACAGCTTTTTATATCGATTATGGGTGGGAATAATAATCGTTATCAATTGACTTGTATTCATAATATCTTATTTTATGCGCTTCAAATATCCGTCTGGAGAAACAGT
>Ga0114930_10004097_pt1 | contig 12452 bp, 11 predicted proteins | sample AnhtaG_FD_87300 | JGI IMG/M metagenome (GOLD analysis project Ga0114930, IMG submission 87300) | Deep subsurface microbial communities from Anholt, Denmark to uncover new lineages of life (NeLLi) - Anholt_01485 metaG | ecosystem: Environmental > Aquatic > Marine > Oceanic > Sediment | place... | reverse complement strand
CCAGAAGATTGTTTGTCCCTCCAAGAAAGATAAATCTCTTTTCCTCTTTGATCGAATTCAGGACAAAAAACTGCAGGAGGCCAGTATGGATATACTTGAGCAATTCTTTTCCATTAAGATCATATATGAGAAAAACGCTTGAGAATCGGCGGTCGTGGTCCCATAAAACCAGAATTTCTTTTTTGCCATCGCTGTCCACATCCTCAAAGGCCAGTTTGAAAATGCGGTAGTCATGACCGATCCGGCCTTCCCTGTATTCCAGGCTGAACTCCAAACGTTTTGTCCAAATTTCCTGACCATTATTATCAAAAAGAGTGATACATCTTTCTTTAGTATCCTCATGATTAAAGTAACAGAGAGCCTCATTTTTACTATCATTATCTATGTCTGCAAGGACGATTTTGTTCCTGTTATTCGATTTATTTATCCATAAATCAGTCTCAGATGGACTTTTTTCGATAACATAAAAACTTTCCTGCGGAGTAGAGTTGTTTATATCTTTTGTCCAAAGGATGTAATCTTGAATATCATACACAACAATTTGACTCCCCTTGATATCCCAGCGGACAGGATTTGAACCCGCGTGAGAGAAAGACGCCGATTGATCTTTTTTACTGAAGACAAAGGAAAATAATCCAAAAAAAACAAAAACCACAATTAGAATCAACAGTACCGGCACTAGCCATTTTTTGGTTCCATTCCGTTTTATAACATCATTGTGGTTTTTTAATGTCAAACTGAACCATTCATCTATCTCTGTGGTGTAGCTGAAGACCTTTGACCGGATGGAATCCTGCTTGACACGGTAGACGGGAAATTTCAGCTCCCGCTCCCATCTCTGGCAGGTGCGCACATCTCGACCGAGATAGTCAGAAATCTCTTTCCAGCCGTCTAACCGCTTCTTGTCCAATTTAATCTTCCTTCCGTTGGGATCAATCCGTTGTTTTTGTATAGACTGTGCGAGTGGGGAAAGGAATCCCTATCTTCGCTTGACCGAGGGCCTTGTATATTTCATCTGTCATCGTCAGTTTTGCCGCATAGGCATCCGTGTATTCTTTCACCCAGGCTCTGGCCACAAAATCAAGGGAAAAATCATTCATATTGAGGAATTGGACCTGGGGCTCCGGTTCACTGAGCAAGGTGTTTATCTGTGATAATGTAGAGAGAATCACATTTCTCACTTTTTCGGTATCTGAACCGTACTCAACGCTAAAATGGACATTGACTCGGATAGAGACATCCGGCTGAGTGAAATTCTTAATCTTTGCATTGGCGAGATACCCATTGGGGATATGAATCGTCTCATTATCATAGGTTCTCAACTTTGTACTCCTTAAGCCGATGTCGAGAATCACTCCTATTTCTCCCGATTCCAGCTCGACTTTGTCGCCCGCTTTAAATGTCTTATCCAAGACAAGCTGAAGACCGCCAAGGATATTCGCTATGGGTTCCTTCACAGCCAGACCGAGGGCAAGCCCTGCAATCCCAGCCCCTGTCAGCAGCGGAGTGATATTGACATTCCAGGATGTGAGGATAAAAAAGACCGCAAGGATGATGACAACAGCTTTCAAGATTTTCTGGAGAAGCGGGATCATCCTTTCGTCAGCCGTTGTCCTGGTTTTAACCTTCCATTCTTTGAGGAACTTTTCAGAAATAATATCGATAATTCTCAGGACAAAAAGAAGAATGCCAAATATGATAAACGAGTCGATCACATTCCCCAGAAAGGGATTCTCGATTTCAAAATGTTGAAAGCCGATCTTGATTCCCAGAAACAGGATAAAATAAAAAATGATTGAGGAGATACTCTTTACGACAAGATCATCGATTTTCGTTTTTGTTCTGTGGGCCAGAGGTTTCAGGATTTTTGTGACGATCAGTTTGATCAGGAAGGCTGCGATAAATGAGAAGAAAGTTATCAGCAAAAACCTCAAGTAATCATTATCCCAGATAAATTGAAACACATCCGTGAATGCTTTCATCTAAATTCTCCTCCGAAGGGAACTCTAGTGTATAACCTATATACCTGATAAGTTGAATTATTTCAATAACACAGATAACATCCCTACTTCCGTGATTTTAAGAACGAGTCCTGTAAACTAACAAGTCGATTAGAAATCACGAAAATGGGGATCTGCCCTTGCGTATCACCTGCAGTTGATGGACGTCGTGTCTCTGTCTTCATCCACGGAGGAACCATGCCCGCTCGTCCCCTGAACGAATTTCTCCATCATCTTCCCAGAACTCTTTAAAAATCACGGAAATGGAAATCTGAAACACGGATTTTCCTTTTTTGATCTCCAAGAATCTCAATTTCAATGCGAATGGCCTCTAAATCGAATTTTAGTTTTTCCCCCCATTCCACCACAATGACACCTTGATCCAAGAAGTCCTCCCATCCCAGACCGTCAATTTCGGATTCGTTTTCCAGACGGTACAGATCGATATGATAAAGGGGGAATTTTGTTGAGTAAATATTAACCAGTGTATATGAAGGGCTGCAGACCTGGTGGACATCATCAATATCCAATCCGGCCGCAACCCCTTTCGCAATGATGGTTTTTCCGGCACCAAGCTCACCTGAAAGTAAAATCACCTCAGTCCCTTTCAAGCTCTTCCCAATCTGTTTGGCAAGGGCAAACGTCTCTTTTTCAGAAAAAGTGAAAATTTCTTTGATCTTATTTTCTTTCATGAAAGGTGTGACCGTTTATGGCCTTCACTGCAGATGAGATATATCGAATGATATCCCGGGCCGTCAAAGATTTTTCCCCCTGCCTCTGGGCGGCAATATCACCACTCAATCCATGGACATATACAGCAGCGAGAATGGCCGGCAGTATGTCCTTCTCCTGGATGATCATCGCCGCCAGCATCCCACTGAGCACATCCCCGGAACCGGCTGTGGCCATCCCAGGATTGCCTGTAGGATTGATGAATATTTTCCCATCCGGAGTTGCAGTCAGAGTTCTGTAGCCTTTCAGGACAAGATAAACACCGTACTCTTGTGCAAATCGAGAGGCAAGGTCCAGTTTATTCTTTATGACTTCGCTTGTGGAGCAGTCAAGAAGCCGCGCAAACTCCCCGGGATGTGGAGTGAGGATCACAGGGATCTTTAATGTCTTCAAAATTTCCGGGTGAGGAGAGAGAATATTTAAGGCATCAGCATCCAACACAACTGGAACCCGAACCTGCGGAAGGAGTGCGTTTACAAGCCTCTTTGTTGACACATGAGTGGAAATTCCCGGGCCAATAAGAAAAGCATCCTTGCCTTCCAGAAGACTCAGAGAAAGATCCAAAGCTTCTTCAGAAAAGGTTTTTTCTGACGTTTCAGGCATAGGCTCAGTCATCAATTCAACCATAGATCGGGCCACCAAAGACAGACAACTTTTAGGCGTTCCCACCGTCACCAGTCCGGCACCCATTTTCAAGGCAGCCTTCCCGGCCATCACGGCAGCTCCTGTTTTTCCCAGTGATCCTGACAGAACAAAGAGATGTCCATAGGTGCCTTTATGTGTATCTTTCCTCCGTTTGGAGAAATAAGGTGTTATGAAATCCTTCTCAACAAATTCCAGTTTCAGGTGCTCCTCTTCGAACAAAAAAGGAGGGATACCAATATCTGCCACAACAAGTTCCCCTACAAAATTCTCGGCCGGCGGGAAAATGAGGGCCACTTTGGGTGCCGCCAGAGTTACGGTCAGATCGGCCTTGACGCAAGGCCCGATGTGCTCAAATGTATCTGAAGACAAGCCCGAGGGAATATCCACAGCGATGGTAAAGGCTTTTGTTCTATTGATGCTTTCGATAACAGTCTTGTATAGCCCCTTAGCCGGTTTGGATAATCCAGTCCCAAAAATCGCATCCAAAACTACAGTACAGCTGGATAACTTCCTCCTGTGAGCCGCCCAGTTTTTGTCTGTCACAACCTCAAAAAGAGGCACACCGATCTTCTCAGCTATATGAGCATTCAATGCCGCATCTCCCTTTAAATCGTTCTTTCTGGACAGAAGCAAAACTTGAACATGGCATCCTTGATTGAAAAGATGCCGGGCAACTACAAAGCCGTCCCCTCCATTATTCCCCTTGCCGGCAACAACCGTTATGTTCTCGTCTTTGAGATCTGATAATCTCTGTCTCATGGCCAGCACAATCTGAAGGCCTGCATTCTCCATGAGGATGGGTCCGATAATACCCAATTCCTCAATAGCCCTGCGGTCAATCTCTTTCATCTGTTTTGACGTTAAAACTTTCATTAAAATTCCCTATTTTTTGGACTACTAGTACTCCATGGATATGTTGAATTCTATCACAAAACAGCTTTACGTCTCCATTCATCCTTAAGTTATCCCCATTTCTATGATTTCAAGAACGAATTCCATAAATTGATTTGAAATCACGGAAATAGAAATCAGCCCTTGAGTAACACCTTCAGTTGAGTCGGATGGACGTCGTGTCTCTGTCTTCATCCACATTCGTATGTGATGGAGGCAGAACGCGTAAGGGTTCCGTCCGACTCTAAAATAAATTTGGAGGAATCATGCCTGTCGTCCCCGTGAACGGATTTCTCCATCAGCTTCCCAGAACTCGTCATTGAAATCACGGAAATGGGGATACGTCTAAAAGTTATTCATGTTCGTTGATATAATCACTTAATTATGTTACTAAGGAATTGAATTTATTAAGGAGGTTTTTTATGACTTTAAAAGTCGGAATCAATGGTTTTGGCCGAATCGGTAGAAATGTTTTTCGGGCCGCAATTGATGATCCTGATATCGAAATTGTCGCGGTCAACGATATCACCGATTCCGCCACACTTGCTCATCTTTTAAAATACGATTCTGTTCTCGGAACTTTTAGCGCAGACGTCGAAGCGTCTGACAACGCAATTATAATTAATAATCACTCTGTAAAAGTTTTAGCCGAAAGGGATCCGAGAAACCTTCCCTGGAAAGACCTTGGAGTTTCTATTGTGATCGAAGCGACAGGTTTATTCCGAAAAAAGCCGGACGCCTCCAAACATATCGATTCAGGCGGCGCTCAAAAAGTCATCATAACGGCCCCAGCCGTCGAGCCGGATGTGACACTTGTTCTGGGTGTTAATAATGAAGCTTATGACCGTGATAACCATCACATCATTTCCAATGCATCATGTACGACTAACTGTCTGGCTCCCCCGATAAAAGTTCTCAATGATACCTATGGGATCGAAAAGGCCTTCATGACCACCATCCACGCCTACACAAATGATCAAAGAATCCTCGACCAGCCCCACAGCGATTTGCGCCGGGCCCGGGCTGCCGCTGTATCTCAAATTCCAACCACCACAGGTGCGGCAAAGGCTGTCGGCCTAGTTATTCCCGAAATGAAGGGGAAGATAGACGGTATTGCCGTTAGAATTCCAACAGCCAATGTTTCGGTCGTCGATCTGGTAGCCCTGTTGAGTCAGAACACCACTGCCGAAGACGTCAATGACGCTTTCCGGACAGCAGCCCAGGGGAAACTGAACGGGATCCTCGCTGTGGAAGACAAACCGCTTGTGTCCGTTGATTTCATGGCCAATCCCCATTCCTCCATCATCGATTCCGAGTTTACCAGGATTACGGATGGCAACCTAGTGAAAGTGCTTGCCTGGTATGATAACGAATGGGGATATTCCTGCCGGCTTGTCGATCTCGTGAAATTTATCTAGTTGTCCATGCGGAAGCTCAGTGATCTAGATCTAAGGGAAAAAGCTGTATTTCTCCGGGTAGATTTTAATGTTCCCCTGGACAAAAATTTAGAAATCACGAGCGATGAGCGGATAAAGGCCGGCCTTCCGACACTGAATTACTTGTTGGAGCAGGGGGCGAAAGTTGTAGCTGCCACACATCTCGGACGTCCAAAAGGTCAAATCCTTCCAAAATTCAGCCTCAAACCTGTTGCCGAACGGCTCGCACGTCGTCTGTCGCGCGAAGTCATCCTTGCCCCTGACGTGATCGGGACTCGAGTGGACAAACTCAAATCCGATCTCCTCAGCGGCCAGATCCTGCTTCTTGAAAACCTGAGGTTCTACACTGAAGAGACATCCAATGATCGCGATTTTGCCCGGGAGTTGGCCAAAGAAATCGATTATTACGTCAATGATGCTTTTGGGGCCTGTCACAGAGCCCATGCCTCAGTTGTGGCCATAACCGAATTTGTTAAAAAGGCAGCGGCTGGATTTCTAGTTGAAAAAGAAGTCAAATCTCTAAATAAAATCATCCATAATCCTGAAAAGCCGTTTGTGGCCATCCTTGGAGGTGCGAAAGTCTCCGACAAAATCCCTGTCATCGAAAACCTTCTGACCAAAGCCGATGATATTCTCATCGGAGGTGCCATGGCCTACACATTCTTTGCCGCTCAGGGACACGGAGTGGGCCAATCACTTGTTGAAAAAGATAGATTTGAACTGGCCAATCAAATTCTGATCAAAGCCAGGGAAAAAGGTGTCAATTTCCAGCTTCCCCAGGATCATATCGTTGCTGAATCCATGGATGAAAACGCAACAGTTAAGATTCTCGATTCATTTCCTATACCCTCTGAATTGATGGCCTTAGATATTGGCCCCAAGACAGTCAAAGCCTATTCGGATATTATCCATCGAGCTAAAACAGTCCTCTGGAACGGTCCCATGGGAGTCTTTGAGATCGATTCATTCGCCCGGGGAACGACCCAAATAGCAAAGGCCGTTGCGGCTTCAGAGTCTCTGTCCATCATCGGTGGTGGAGATTCCGTTTCAGCCGTGCACAAAGCCGGAGTCAGTGAACACATTTCCCATATCTCCACGGGAGGTGGAGCATCCCTGGAATATATCGCAAAAGAATCCCTGCCCGGAATCGAAGTTTTATCGGAGTAACAAAGATGACTCTTACGAACAAAAAACCCTTTATTGCAGGAAACTGGAAACTCAACAAGACGGTTTCCGAAGCCCTTGAACTCATTTCTTCACTAAAAGAGGCCTGCCAAGGTATAACCGAAGCGGAGATCGTTGCCATTCCTCCCTTCACGGCTCTCAATTCTGTGGCTTCCCACATTCAGGACAGCCCCATAACACTAGGAGCACAGAATCTTTTTTGGGAAGATAATGGGGCTTTTACAGGAGAAATCTCAGCATCTATGCTCGTGGATGTAGGCTGCTCCTATGTAGTGATCGGCCACTCGGAGAGACGCCAGCACTTTGATGAAACCAACGAATCCGTAAACAAAAAAATCCGAGCCGCTTTATCCCATGGACTGACACCCATATTTTGTATGGGCGAGTCTCTCGAAGAAAGGGAAAGTGGAAAAACCATGGGGAAAGTCGAATCCCAGATTCTTGAGGGCTTGGTAGGCATAGAATCAGAAGATTCCAGAAAGATTGTTTTTGCTTATGAGCCCATCTGGGCCATCGGGACAGGACTCACCGCCTCTCCGGATCAAGCGGAAGACATCCATAATTTCATAAGAAATATATTGGCAGAAAAATATGGAAATGATGTAAGCTCGTGTGCTATAATCCTTTACGGCGGATCTGTCAAGCCTGATAGCACTTTTTCTCTCTTGTCGGAAAAAGACATAAACGGGGTGCTCGTTGGAGGTGCTTCACTCAAAGCTGACTCATTCGCAGAAATTATTAAAGAAGGAATAAGAGCGTATAAAGAAAAATGAATACATTTGTGACAATTGTCCATATTACAGTTTGCCTGGTTCTAATCTTAGCGGTCCTGCTTCAATCAGGAAAGGCCGGAGATTTAGCCGGCGCCTTTGGTGGAGCGGGTAGTCAATCGGTCTTTGGGCCTCGAGGTGTCACCACCATCTTGTCAAAAGTGACCACAATCTGCGCTGTTCTTTTTATGGTCACATCGATGGGGTTGTGGATTCTCTCCTCAAAAGGTGCCCCTTCTGTTGTAAGAGGTGAAAAGGCCGAAGCGGCCGAGACAACGACCGTTCCCGTAAAAAAAACTGAGAGCGAAGATGTCAAACCTCCCGCAGAAGTCAAACAGGAAGCTCAAGAAAAGGAAAAAGCCGCACCTCCTAAAGCCGAGAAAAAGAAATAGATTTTTCATACAACAAGCCCACCCAAATTGCCGAAGTGGTGGAATTTGGTAGACACGCATGGTTGAGGGCCATGTGAGCGTTTAGCTCGTGGGGGTTCGAGTCCCCCCTTCGGCATTCTATTCAGAATATATCTTTCCTAATTAGCGGGGTTGACATATTTATCGACAAAAACTTGGGTCATCAATGTAGAACGTCAATTGATCAGTGGGGCTTTACGATGAGAATATGATTTAATATTGTTGTAAAATCGTAGCCCGTCGTACTCATTTCCACCAGGCCCAACCCAACCTTTTGACCCAAGCCTTATTGTGTCTATTATTAATAAACCATTCCCCTTTTCTATTAGGCCTAATAAAATGAAAATTTTTTCTTCCTCATCTTCCTCATCTACTTTAACTACCTCATCTTCTTTAACTACCTCATCTTTCTTATCTTTCTTATCTTTCTTAACCTCCTTAACTTCCTCCTTAACTTCCACTACTTTCCTAACTTCCTTCTCTTCCTTACCTGAAGAATTAATTAGCAGACCTTCTTCAGAACTCTTGAAATTAATAATGGGAACAATTTTTATTTTTGGATCAGTTATAATTGTAGCCACAAATTCTTTACTATAAGGAGAAATGTATAACATATTAACTCCTTCAGTTATTGAATGATTTGCAATAGATATTTGGGGTAATAAACCTTTTACAAATAGTTCTCCTGTGTCAGAACTGAAAGTTGCTCCTGATTCTTTCTTCACAATCACTTCTTTAAATAATATACCTGGATTAACTTTTTTAAAAAGTGTTGAATTGAATCCATCTTGATGAATCCATATAATTCCACCACTATTCACCCAACGCAATAGCATTGCTAAATGTGCTGAAGATACTACTTTGTAAGAGCCAAAAGTAATTTCTAGGATACGCATTGAGGGAACCTTATCTAAAAATAACAAATCGTCTATGTACTCAATACCTAGAGTTAAAACCCCAGATTCATATGGACTCTTAAATGTAACTTCTGGACTCTTAACTGGAACTTCTTGACCCAATAAGCATACATTAAAAAAAATAAAAAACATGAGTAAAAGTATGTTAATTTGCTTCATCTGAACCTCCTTGTTTTATATTCATGTCAACTTAAATGTAGGTCACTCCAAATTATCAAGCCTACAAGAATACGAGATTAAACATACTACTTTACTAACTTCGATTCAAGAAATTCATCAATATCTTTGTTCCTGAATAGAACTCTTCGCTTCAATTTGATGAAGGGGATTTCTTTTCTTTTCATCATCTGTCCCAATTTAGCCGAAACGGAACAAATGTACTCCATTCCATTTTTTAGGGTATTTCATTAATTTTTAAAATTGGAATCCAATTCCAATTCCGATGTTGAGGCCGCCCAATTTTATAGCCTCATCAAAGAGTTTAACATCAGCTTTTATATATCTAATGTTAGCATCAAGATAAAAATGCCGGGTCAAATCCAAAAAGCTTCCTGCCTCAACAAGAAAACCTGTTATTGAATCCGAAACAACCTCAAACCTTTTCAGTAAGTTTTCTCTATAGTGAAAGATTCCTGACCTGCCCCTCAAAAATTCTCCCCTCTCTCTTCGGCGGCCATCAAGAGTTCCTGCTGGACATGTTGAGGAGGAGGGATTTGATATATTTCCCGACCAATACATGGGTATCCTTTATATTCAGCTGTTTAAAAAGAAATAAAAATTCATCCTCCAAAGAAAAAGAAATGCTTTCCTTTAAATCGGTTGATAGAGAATATATGTCTTTTTTAAATGGGCCCAAAGCCTTTTTTCTTGTTTTATAGATAAATTGCTCTTCAGACAGATCAGGTTTCTTTTCATCTGCGCAGTTTTCATGGAGCCAGCGATAAATTTTTTCTTTTAACGAAATCGGAAACAGATCAAAAGCGATGTTTTGAAACTGTGTGGCGAGATGAATCTCTGCACACTCGAACTCCGGAAACAAGGAGAAAGAATCTCCAGGTAATGTCGATGCGCCATGCTGGACGGCCCCGGCCAATCCAAATTCAGTCCTTGCCATCTGGGACAAAGCTTTTAAGGTGATAAAATCTATTTTAACTTCTGCGATCGATCCATCTGGTTTCACAAGACCTCCATGGGATGTCCCTGTTTGAACGCTAATCTTAGAGATCGGCGTTAATTCGTCGATCTTAGAAAGATATCCGTGCATAAAGGCATTGAGTTCTTCAAGCGTGGAGTTTTTTCCTCCAACTTCCCCGATCTCGCCCCCGATAGAAATTTCGAGTCCCTGCGGTTGTTGTTCTCTAATAAATTTTGTCAAATCTGCACACACATCAACGTTTAATGCTTGCTGACCCGGGATGCTCAATTCAGACATATCGACTAATGTGGATGAATCAATATCGATATTGTAAAAACCGGCCTCAATGGCTTCAGAAATCAGATCTTTAAGATTATTAATCTCTCGATCCTTATTTTGAAGGAAATCCTGTGCATTCACCTGAAAATGATCTCCTTGAAGGAAGATCGGACCAGTAAAATCTTCCTTTATGGCCGCCAGAAAAATATATGCGGAAAATTCCTGAGGTCTTTGTTCGGTGTAAGAAATTTCACTTCGAGCGATCTCAAAAATAAAAGCTCCGGCATTGATTTTTTTTGCTGCTCTAAAGACCGCTCTTGCCGAATCATAGGTTAAAATTCGCAAATTCACTGCTGGGACAGTGAAGTGTATTATCCCCTCCTTTGCTCTCGCCTCATACAGATTTTGAATGGAAGAGGGAAAAACCCCGAATTCTTTAGCCGCTGCTTTCACTACACTGTGGCACAATTCTCTGAGAGGGATGGAGTCACTTTTAACGATGGTTTCTACAAGATTATCAACAACCTTCTCTTTAAAAAAGTCGAGATTATTAATCTTCAGATGGCTCTCCCCCACTTGAATACCGCTGTTGGCAAGCAGATCTGCTTTATCTCTGTAAATCATTGCAATCTCTCTCTGCAATAATCCAATCTCATGTCAGTATCTTTATCAGTCTGTAATAATTTTCTATTTCAATCTGTTTGGATTGGATGGCAATCTCCAACGGGATTGTGCTAAACTTATTTTCATTCAAACACACACATTTGTCACTCTCCCCCCTCCTTAAAACTTCAACAGCAAAACTTCCCAGTCGTGCAGCCAAAATTCGATCCAGAGCCGTAGGAGATCCGCCTCTCTGAATGTATCCCAGGACAGCCACTCTTGTCTCATATCCCGTATTTTCAATGATTGTTTGAGCGACATCCTGTGCCTTGGCTTTCCCTTCGGCTACAATGATAATCCAGCTGATCTTGCCTATTTTGTAACCCTCAGATATTTCTTTGAGAACCTTGTCCATATCAAATTCTCTTTCTGGAACCAGAACTTCCTCACATCCTCCCGCTAATGCCACCTGGATGGCAATGTAACCGGAATTCCGGCCCATCACTTCAACGACAAATATTCTCTCTAAACTTGTGGCCGTATCCCTGATTTTATCTAAAGCATCTACCGCCACATTGACAGCCGTATCGCTCCCGATGGCAAGATCCACACCATTGATATCGTTGTCTATGGTCGCAGGAATACCAATCACTGGGATATTGTATTGATTAGATAAAATATGTGCCCCTGTTAGTGATCCATTTCCACCAATGACTATTAATCCATCAATTTTGTTCTTTTTTATGGTCTCTACGGCTTTTTCCCTCCCTTCTGGAGTAAGAAATTTCTTTGAACGTACCGTTTTTAAAATCGTGCCGCCCCGATTTATTATGCCTGAGACATCAAACCTTTCGAGCGGGACAATCTCTCCATTAATCAGGCCTTCGTAACCTCTCTGGATACCAAGTACTTCAATGTTGTGGTAGCAGGCGACTCTCACGACTGCCCTTATTGCAGCGTTAATCCCCGCGCAATCTCGAGTTAATATTCCAATTTTATTCATTCTTCGCACCTAAAATTATTTAAAAATACATTACCACAAATTTTGTATTTGAGGTAGTGGGTGGCAATAATTAAAGGGACATCATACTTAATTATTTCAAAATTGAAATAGCCGTCCCATAGAGGCATTCATTAATTAAGAGGACTAATTAATGAAATTATTATTTGAATTAAGTATGATGTCCCTTTAATTAATTATTTGAATTAAGTATGATGTCCCTTTAATTAAATTACTCGTATTTTAGTGACTGGACAGGATTGGCAAGAGCGGATCTGATGGATTGGTAACTCACTGTCAAGAGTGCAATAACCAAGGTCATAAGACCGGAGAGGAAGAAAATCCAAACACCAATAGTGATACGGTAGGGAAAATTTTGCAGCCAATTGCGCATCATAAAATAGGCCACCGGCCAGGCAAAAACATTGGCCAAAACGATCCATTTAGTG